>Ga0187893_10005073_pt1 | contig 24126 bp, 27 predicted proteins | sample MA1701074metaG_FD_139574 | JGI IMG/M metagenome (GOLD analysis project Ga0187893, IMG submission 139574) | White microbial mat communities from a basaltic lava cave in the Kipuka Kanohina Cave System on the Island of Hawaii, USA - MA170107-4 metaG ...
ACGAACAGCCGCCGCCGTATCAGCGGCCATCGGACAACTTCTTGACTCCTTTACGCCGCATGAATGCACAAACTACTTCAAAAATGCGGGATATGATCGAACTTAAAATCATAATGCTCTAAACATGATCTTCGACGTCCATTTAAGGAGATCTGTGCCCGTCTGGAAAAGATGCTTTTTTTCCAGCGCCCTTAAAACCGTCGCCTGAACCAGGTCTTCGGCGTCAGTCATATTACCCGTGAGACGAATCGCGAATTTCCGCAGACATTCGATATTCTCCACCAGTTCACACTGTTGAAACATGACTAAATCCTCCATTCTTTTTTGTTGATGATGTGATCCTAACAGCGGTTTGTATGGCTGGTTTTGCGGTCGTGTATCGGCTGTGAAATTTTATGTTTCAGTTTTGTAACGAATCGCGCGACGCGAAAAACAGGAACCTTGCCGATGGGCCTCTTGTTGGCCGTTTAAGGAAAAAGGAAAGGAGAATCAACATGCCCAATAGAAAAAGAACAGAGACCGATGATTTCGAAGAGATCCAGCACATCAGGGAAGATATAAGCTCCCTCAAAACAAACGTCGTTGCGCTGACCCGTCACCTGAAAGAGAACGGCGAACACCGGGTCGATTCGCTGGAGCGGCGTGCGGAGGAAAAGCTCCGGAACGGCCTTGAAAAAGTGGAAAAACAGGTGAAGGCCAATCCCGGCCAGAGCCTGACCATGGCATTCTGCGCGGGCGTTCTTTTGAACTATTTCCTTGACCGGAGATAGGATGCCCAGCGCCGGCGCCGGCATTTTGGGGCTGATCCTGGATCAGGCCATGAACAACGGAAAAGGCTTCAGCAAAGCCCCGCTGGCGCTGATCCTTGCTTCCGTCATGGCGGGATTTATAGGCTTTGCATTTTTTGCGGTCGCGCTGTTCGCCTGGCTGCTGGAAGACTTCACCCTTCCCGCCGCGGCGGCGCTTGCGGCCTGCGCTGTCATGGCGCTGTCGCTGCTGGGCTTCGGGGCCGCGATCCATATGCAGCGGCGCAAGGCAAGAGAGAGGGATAATCAGCATACAAATCTTGTCAGGACCGTTGTCGATATTGCCGGGGACATTGAATCAGAACTTGAAGAGCCGGTCAGGGACAATCCCAAGACAGCGATGCTGCTCGCGGCCCTGTCCGGATTCATGCTGACGGAGAATAGCCTGCGAAACAGATAGAAAGGAGACACCCATGCGCAACAGAAACCTTTTGATTTTTATTACGGTCCTTGTTTTTTGCGTTCTTGCCGTCGTGGTCATGGATTATAACCGCAAAACCCCCGGCGAGGATCTGGCCGGTTCCGTCAATGAAGTAACGGAAGAAGTGCAGGATGAAATCGATGACGCGACCGATGCGCGCTAGATAAAAAATCCCGGAAACCGTTGTACGGTTTCCGGGATGATTTTTTCATTGCCGCCGGTCTAGCGGTTATACTGCTCCGGAATATCATGAATAAAGGCGACCTCATTTATATAGGCCCTTTCCCATTCTTCCAGATCGATCGTTTTGTTATCGTCGCTGTCCAGCGTGAAAAAGCCGGTTTCGATGAAATCGCGGGCGGACAGCCCGTCATAGTTCTGATCGAATCTGCTAAGGCGGGAATTAGCGACGAAGCTGTCATAATCATAGGATGAAAGATCCGCTACGCCGTCATCGTCCAGATCCACCAGTTCGACAGTTTTCTTTTCCATCGGGATCAGGGTCAGGACCGCATTGCGTTCAAACTCCAGATTATCGATCACTTCATTGCCGTCCGTGTCAAAAATGTAGAAAAGCCTGCGTCCGACCTCGCCCATCGAAAGAATGCCGTCCCGGTTGATGTCCAACGTGTCGAAATATACGGCCTCGCCGCGGGGCAGGTCCATTTGAGTCACGATAGTGCGCGTGGTCACGGTTTTGGCGTCCGCGGCCACCGCTCCGGATGTTAAAATAACGGCCGCCGTCACAGCCGCTGCAAAATAGTGTTTTTTCATGAGGAATCCTCCTTCTGTCCATACATGCATTCCAACGGTGCGCGCTTGCTCTGTGTTCCTTTTGCCAAAGAAAAGACCGCCCTTTCAGGCGGTCTTATGAGAGGAGGAAGAAGTAGGGTTTTACATTCCGGGTTGCGATCCGAAATGTCCCCCGCAAACGGGCAAGACCGGGGTTTGTTCCCGTTACAAAAATAATACAAATCTTTTCACAACGGATGCAGAACTGAAATCACGGCGTTACCGAACTGACTCAGCATGAGCGCCCTATTCGAAACAATAAAAAGGAGCAAACAATGCCTTCAGTGTGCATGGAGATCAGTACTATCCGTCACCCTCTTGTCAAATCCTTCCGCCTTAAACGGGATTTCGGAAGCCGGAGCAAGACTTCGAAAATCCTGATCGTGGAAGCGGGATTCGATCTGGCTGCCGATTCGTCCAAAGGAATGGACAGCAAACTCATGAACCTGATCGCCGACCTGCGCGATCTTATCCCGCAGATCGAGAGCAGGACGGGCAAATTTGACTGCATCGATATATGCCCCGCGCAGAATACCCGCGAAAACGAATGGCGGCTGTCCGCCTGAACCGGGCAAATAACGGTGGAACCGTTATCAAGCGTCAGGCGTTTACCCCCTGAATGGCGAATCAAGAAGGAGAATCAGCTATGAAAATCAAGACGCTCACCGCACTCACTGCGATTGCTTTGATGTCCGTTGCGCCGGCTTACGCCTATATTATCCAGGTCGACGCTTCAGCCGATACGACAGCCGAATCCACTCTGGAACGCGGCTGGGACAACACGAAAGAAACCGTGACCGATGCCGCCAAAGATACGACTGAGGCCGCAAGAAACATGGCGACTGCCACGGAAGCCGGGGCCGAAACCTTAACGGCTGCGGTTATAGATGAAGGCAGCGCCTCCGCTAAAATGGAACAGTTAGCTATCGATACCCGCATGACCGTCAAGGGAATGCTGGACCAGTCCGTTTACAATACGAACGGCGAAACCATCGGCAATGTCGATGACATCATTCTTGGCCAGAACGGCGAAGTCAAATCCGTGGTCGTCAGCCACGGCGGCTTCCTGGGACTGGGCGAAGAAAAATCAGCTTTCGATTACGGCGTCATCATGCGCAAACAGGCTGACGGCGATGTCATTGTCCCGGTTTCCCCGGAACAGATTGAGCAGGCGCCGGTATTCGTATACGAACAGGCCGACGCCGACCCGGAAAAAAACGCCCAGGTCATGGCTGAAAGCGACCTGCGCGCGAGCGTTCTGCTCGGCTCTGATGTCAGGAACCCCGAAGGCGAAACCGTGGCCAAGGTCGACAACATCACGTTGCAGAACGGGGAAGCCACGCATCTTATCGTCGGGATCGATAAAGCTCTCGGCACCAGCGATGAGAAAGCCGCCCTCGACTTCGCCAAGACGATGAAAACCAGATCGGGCGATGATATCCAGCTCCAGATGAGCGAAGGACAGGCCGCGCAGTTTGAAAAATTTGTGAACATGCAGGTTTCCAGCAGATAATCGGCTTTACTTCCAATACAAGAACCCGCCTTATTTATTGGGCGGGTTCTTTTTTCCGAACTCAACCGGCTAACGACACGTTGGCAAGGTATCAACAACAGCAGGGGAACGTGAATGATAGTGGTAAAAAGCCGCAATATTCTGCACATCCTTATCTGTCTTTTCTTTACTTTTACCGCCGGCACGCAGGTCCTCGCGGCAGACGGCGCGCAGGCGCAGGCCTTCATCGACAAGATGGGGAAAGAAGCCATCGGTTTTCTCGGCGATGAAAAGCTGGACCATCAGGAGAAGAGAGAGAAATTCAGGGCTCTGCTCGGCAAACATTTCGACATGAAGACCATCGGCCGCTTTACGCTCGGTTCTTACTGGAAAAACATGACCCCTGCCCAGAGGGAGGAATATCAGACCCTGTTCGACGATCTGATTGTCGATATTTATGCCCAGAGATTTTCGGATTACCGGGGACAGGCATTCGAGGTATCGGGAAGCTTTCCCGAAGGGGAGAGCGATTATATTGTCCGGTCCTATATCGTTCCCAAAACAGGAGAAAACATTTCCGTCAGCTGGCACGTGCGCCACAAAAACGGTGAATTCAAAATTATCGACATCGCCATCGAGGATGTCAGCATGACCATCACCAAGCGGTCGGAATTCGCGAGCATCATCCAGCGCGGCGGCGGGGATGTGGAAGTCCTGCTGAACCATTTGCGCGGAAACCGGAGCGGCTGACCGTTTCCTTCTCCCTATGGGGAAAGGAATTTATGAGTTAAACTCTTTCATCAGATGAGTACTCAAAAACACATCGCCATTATCGGCGGCGGGCCCGCGGGTTTGTTTGCGGCGGAAATAGCCGCCGCCGCCGGGCATGCCGTCACTATATATGAGCGCAAGCCTTCGCCGGGGCGCAAGTTCCTCATGGCTGGGCGGGGCGGGCTGAACCTGACGCATTCCGAGACTCTGGAGATTTTCCTGACCCGCTACGGCGCGGCGCGGTGGAAGCTTGCGCCCGCCATCGAACGGTTTTCCCCGGGGGCGCTGCGGGATTGGTGCGAAGGGCTTGGAGAGCCGGTTTTCGTAGGCACCAGCGGGCGGGTTTTCCCCAAAAGTCTTAAGGCTTCCCCCCTGCTCCGCGCCTTGGTCGCAAGGCTGGAGAGTAAAGGCGCGCGCATTCTAACCCGGCATGAATGGACGGGATGGGACGGCAGCGGCAATCTTGCATTCATTACGCCGGAAGGCGCGGCAACGCTCAGGCCGGATGCGACACTGCTCGCCCTCGGCGGCGCTTCATGGCCGAAGCTGGGATCGGATGGCGGCTGGGAAGATATCCTGCAGCGGCGCAATGTGCCCTTATCGCCGCTGCGCCCGTCGAATTGCGGCTTCAGCGTTGCGTGGTCGGAACTTTTCCGGAACAAGTTCGCGGGGCAGCCGCTCAAGACTGTGGCGCTGTCTTTTGGCGGCGTAAGCATTCCCGGCGACGTCATGATTACACGAAACGGGATCGAGGGCGGGCCGGTTTACGCGCTTTCCGCCGCGCTGCGGGATGCGGATGCGGGGGAGACAATGGTTGCCATCGACCTGCGCCCTGCCCTCACCCCGGCGGCGATCATGGAAAAGCTCAGCGCTCCCCGGGGCAGCAAGTCATTTTCGACATGGATGCAAAAAGCCCTCGGCCTGCCGCCGGTGGCGATCAGCCTGCTGCGCGAGGCCGATCCCGAAGCGCCCTCCCGCAGCGCCGGCAAAATCGCGGCGCTTATCAAAGCTGTCCCGCTGCGGCTTGGCGCCCCGTTCCCGCTGGAGCGCGCGGTTTCCACCGCCGGGGGGATCAAGCTCACGGCGCTGACGCAGGATTACATGCTGAAAGACATGCCCGGCGTTTTTGCCGCCGGGGAAATGCTCGACTGGGAAGCGCCAACGGGCGGCTATCTGCTGCAGGCCACTTTCGCCACCGCGTTCTGCGCGGCGCACGGCATGCTGAAATGGCTTGACGTTATGCCAAACAAATAAACGCGGAAAAACTTATTTTCCATCTATATGAAAGTCCCTATATCTATATAAAAATATCAGGATTATAATCTTCTTTTTGCAGGTGCGTATGGCGTTTCTTCCTGAATTTCTTCTTGGCACGTTCCTTGGAACCCCGACATGGTTCTGGGTCGCTTTTCTTGTCCTTGTCGCCCTGATACTGGTCTTCGACCTCGGCGTATTCAATCGCAAAAACCATGAGATCGGCTACCGGCAGAGCCTGACGATGAGCGGCATTTATGTCAGCCTTGCCCTGCTGTTCGGGGCTTGGGTGTGGCTTGCGCGCGGGCGCGAGGCGGGGCTGGATTTCTACACCGCCTATGTCATCGAATACAGCCTTTCCATGGACAATATCTTCATGATGTCCGTGATCTTCGCCTATTTCAAAATCCCGCGGCAGTACCAGCACCGCGTCCTGTTCTGGGGGGTGCTGGGCGTGGTCCTGCTGCGCGGGGCGATGATTACCGCCGGAACGGCGCTGATCCACGAGTTCGACTGGATATTGCTGATCTTCGGCGCGTTCCTTGTCTATAGCGGGATCAAGATGCTCATGACAGCCGAGGACGAGGCGGAAACCATGGAGAACAGCCGCATTGTCCGTTTTTTAGAGAAGAACCTGCGTATCACGCGGATTATCGACAGCCAGGCCTTCTTCAAGCTTATCAACAGCCCTAAATCCGGCAAGCCGGTGCGTTACGCGACGCCGCTGTTTCTGGCGCTGATTACCATCGAACTGGTCGATGTCATCTTCGCGGTGGACAGCATCCCGGCGGTGTTCGCCATTACCATCGACAGCTTCGTCGTCTTTACCAGCAACATCTTCGCGGTGCTGGGCCTGCGGACGCTTTATTTCCTGCTGGCGGCGATGGTCAGCCAGTTCCGCTATCTCTCGCCCGCCGTATCCATCGTGCTGGTCTTCATCGGCGGCAAGGTGTTTTATTCCTATATCTTCGACGCCAAGGTCGATTCCCTGCTCTCGCTGTGCATTACTTTAGCCGTGCTGGGGACGGGGATGATCCTTTCGGTCGTGCGGAAGGACGGGAAAAGGGAAGAAGACGCGAAGTAGGCTTTCTTGACCTCTTTTAACCTTTATGTTAATTAATTTCTCTCTGAAGCAGGGAGAGAGATTTATGAATTACGCCAAAAAGTTCATTGTCAGACCGGGCAGCATAATCGATCTTGACGCCATAGATACCGCCTTTACGGGCGATTATACCGGCAAGAATGCCGAGGATGACGCCAAAGACCGCCTCAAGAAAAACCGGCAACGCATCAAGGATCAGCAAGAACTCCTTTTCGTCGGGAAAGAGCACTCCCTGCTCCTCATCAACCAGGCGATGGACGCGGCGGGCAAGGACGGGCTTATCGAGCATGTCTATAGCGCGATGAATCTCTCGGGCGTCCGTACCGTCAGTTTCAAGGCTCCTACCCCGGAAGAGCGCGCCCATCACTATCTCTGGCGGATCAGACCGCATGAGCCGGGCCCCGGTCTTGTCTCGATCTTCAACCGTTCGCAATACGAGGAAGTGCTGATCGTCCGCGTCCGCAATCTCATTCCTGAAAATGTCTGGCGCAAGGATTTCAAATCCGTAGACGATATCTGGCCCGCGCGCTTCAGGGAGATCAACGATTATGAATCGGAACTTGCGCAAAAAGGCACACGCATCCGGAAATTTTTCCTGCATATCAGCAAGGAAGAGCAGTTAAGGCGGTTGTGGGACCGCGTCAGGGATCCGACCAAACACTGGAAAGTGAATGAGGGCGACTTCGATGAGCGCCAGTTATGGGATCAATACCAGCGCGCCTATGAAGCCGTCTTTGCCGCGACAAGCACGCAACATGCGCCATGGTTCATCATTCCCGCCGACCATAAATGGTTTGCAAGGGTTGCCGTATCGGAAATCCTCGCGGACGATCTTGAGAGCATGGGCATGAAATATCCCAAACCCGCGGCGGACATCGACGCCATCAAGAAAAAATGTTTCGGCATCAAAAATCCCGGCGACAAGCCGCGGTTCGATCTGATCTAGCAGGGCAAGGCAGCGCGGTATCAAGAACGATTTCATTGCGGATGTGTGGGCTCGAAAAGGTTCCGCAATCCCGGCGCCGGGTGTGTCGGCGGCGGACGGGCATAGAGGGTTAGTCAACGCCCGAAATCAATCCTGACCCATGCGCTTTTGCCTCCTTCTGTTCATTGATCCCTGCCAATGAGTCCAGATTATATATGTAGATATATAATGTCAAATATTTTTATATAGAATTTTCTTTTTCATCTCGTTCCGTCGGCGAGGCCGGGGGGAGGCCGTAGACGTTGGCGCGGACGGTGACGGATTTTTTCTTCAGCGATTCGCGGTAAACGATAAAAAGGCCGCTGCCGATGATGACAGGACAGCCGACATAAATTCGCCAGTCCGGCCAGATGCCCCAGACGAGGATGTCAGCAAGGATCGCGATAACCATGGCGAAATAGGAGAAAGGCGCAACGTACGACGCGGGGGCCGAGGCGTAGGCATAGGTCAGAAAGGTTTGACCGACACCGCCAAGAAGACCGGTCATGATAAGCAGGAACAGCGTCAGAGGGCCGATGGGGTTCCACATGAAAATCATGGCGAGCGCGCCCATGATAGTGCCGTAGAGCGAGAAATAAAAAACGATGGTCATGGCATGTTCGGTGCGGCCCAGTTTGCGCACGAAGATCATGGCGAAGGCGGCGAGGAACGCGGCGGCCAGCGCCACGAGGCTGCCGGTCAGATGCTCCGCGTCGCCGCCTGTCTCAGGTTTCAGCATGAACAGAACGCCGCAGAGACCGACGATGACTGCGGTCCAGCGCGCCCTGCCCACCTGCTCGCCCAGCAGCGGGATTGCGAGGATCGTCAGGATCAGGGGCGAAGCGAAATGGATGGAGGTCGCGTTCGCCATCGGCAGCATCGCGAACGAGATGAAAAAACACGACATGGAGACGATGCCGACAATGCCACGCCAGAAATGGCCGAGATGGTTCTTGGTTTTCAGCAGATTCCAGCCGCCTGTATGTTTGATGAGCCAGAGGATGGGAATGAAGGCAAAGGCGTTGCGGAAAAATATGATCTGGGCGACGGAACATTCGGCAACGGCCATCTTGGCCAGAATATTCATGATGGCGAAAATGACGACGCTGCCGAGGGCATAGAAGAAAACGCGGACGGGATGCTCGATATGAGATTCAGACACTGTCGGACGATTCCGGTTTTTTCTGTTCTTGTCCGGGGGCCGCCCCTGTTTCCAGTTTGTATTCCTGTTTCCGCAGCGGGACGGGTTGCAACTCAAGATAGCCCATCAGGGTCAGCAGGCCGCCGACGTACAGCAGGAATTTCCACAACGCGACCATGATGTTTTCACTGACCATGCGGTGGGAACTGCCGGGATTGTTCGGATCATACTGAACGGGCACCTTGTCGCCGACCTTGAAGCTGCCGGCCGCGACATAGCCTTCCGAATGGTGGGGGAGCCGTTGCCGTCCAGATAGGAAATGATGACGCTTTGCAGATGGATGGGCTTCTCGCCCGGCTTCGCGTCGTCGGGAAGGCCCACAACGGGATTGCCCAGCGCAACGACGACGCCGTCCGTCCTGACATAATTTTCCGGGACGGCCGCCGCCGTGTCGGGACGATTCATGAACATCAGTATACCCAGAATTATCGAGGCCGCGCCGAGGGCGATAAAAAACAAACTTGCTGTGGCGCCTCGTTTTTTCGGCATTTTGCTTTCCGGAAAGCTGGATCAGACCGCTAAATATTAGCATATGCTGATCCGCGTTGGAAGTTGTCAATGCCGCGAAGGAAGAGGTTTTTAACCACGGATGGACACAGATAAACACAGATAGTTCTTTCTATCATCCAGTAGCGCGGGGATGCGGACGAGGAGACTCATTTTCTCTCTTTCCCGCCCGTAACGAGGCCGATCAGGCCGATGCCGCCCGCGATCATGGTTTTCGCGATGCCGGCGAGAATGCCGAGGATGGCGATGCCGAGAAACAGGAAACTTATCGTGCGCACCGATTCAGACCAGTTGAGCTGGAGGTCGATTTTCTGGCCGGTCTGAGGATCGGTCATGTGGCCGTAAATGGCGCTGTCCCCTGCCCGCACATGTTCCAGCACGAACTGGACGATAGCGACATCCTGCGGCGCGGAAATGACGAGATAGACCATCGCGCCGAGAAACAGCAGCAGCACCGCGCCAAGCAGGATAAGGATGCCGCCGAGGGTGCGGACGGGGGTGCGGATAGCGCTCAGGGGGTCGGGTGCGGTCATGGGTGGATTATACAAGATTCCCTCTCCTTATGGGAGAGGGCAACGAAGCTTGGCTTTTCCCCCTGGAAAAGCCTTAGCTGAGTGGGTGAGGGAAGAACATGAAGCACGAAAAGGAAGGAAGAAGTTTAAAACCACAGATGCACACGGATGGACACAGATAAAAAAAATCTGTGTTAATCTGTGTGCATCTGTGGTTTTAAAAAGCTGTCATTGCGAGGAGCCCCGGACTTGATCCGGGGCAACGCGGCAGCTTAAACCAGCGCCCCCATAAACTCCGTCACCTTCATGCCTTCCAGCTTCTTCTGGTCCAACATCATGGCGAGGATTTTATCGGCCTGTTTCGCGTCGTAATGGTCGCCGAAATATTCTTTCGCTTTCGCTTCGATCAGCGGGAAGCCTTCTTTCCTCCGGCGTTTGTGGCCGACGGGGTATTCGACTTCGACTTTTTCGGTTTTGGTTCCGTCCCTGAAAAAGACCTGAATCGCGTTGGCGATGGCGCGTTTGTCGGGGTCGTAGTATTCCTTGGTGTAGCGCTTGTCTTCCGTGACTTCCATCTTCGCGCGCAGCGCGTCGATGCGGGCGTCGCGGGCGTGTTCGTCCTCGTAATCTTCCGCCTTGAGATTTCCTTTCAGCAGCGCGACGGCGACGATGTATTGCAGACAGTGGTCGCGGTCGGCGGGGTTATCGAGCGGGCCGGTCTTGCTGATGATGCGGATAGCGGGTTCCTGCGTCGTCAGGACGATGCGTTCGATGTCGTCGATATTTTTTATTTGTTTGTGCAGTTTCACCGCGCATTCGACGGCGGTTTGCGAGTGGAATTCCGCCGGGTAGGAAATTTTGAAGAGGATCTGTTCCATGACATAGGAACCATAAGGGCGCTGGAATTTGAATTCATTGCCCTTGAACAGCACGTCGTAGAAGCCCCATTTGGGGGCGGTGAGCGCGGAAGGGTAGCCGATCTGCCCCTGCAGCACGATCTGCGCGAGGCGCACGGCGCGGGAGGTCGCGTCGCCCGCGGCCCAGCTTTTGCGCGGGCCCGCGTTGGGGGCGTGGCGGTATGTGCGCAGAGCCTGCCCGTCGACCCACGCATGGGAGAGCGCGGCGACGATCTGGTCGCGGCTTGCGCCCATCATGTGCGCGGCGACGGCGGTCGAGGCGATTTTCACCAGCACGACGTGATCGAGGCCGACGCGGTTGAAAGAATTTTCAAGCGCGAGGCAGCCCTGGATTTCGTGGGCTTTAATCATATAAGAAAGAACGTCGCGCATGGTGAGGCCGGGTTTGCCAGCGGCTTCGTTTTTCTGGCTGATGTAGTCGGCCAGCGCCAAAATCGCGCCGAGATTGTCCGAAGGGTGCCCCCACTCCGCCGCGAGCCAGGTGTCGTTGTAATCGAGCCAGCGGACCATCGCGCCGATGTCGAACGCGCCCTTGATCGGGTCGACGACGTGTTTCGTGCCGGGGACGCGGACGCCGTGTTTTACGCTTGTCCCTTCAAAGGATGGGCCCAACAGCTTGACGCAGGCGGGGAATTTGAGGGCGAGGATGGCGCAGGCGAGCGAGTCCATCAGGTCGAATCGCGCCGTTTCGTATGCTTCCTTGCTGTCGATCTTGTAATCGCAGACGTAATCGGCGATGTCCTGCAGCACCTTGTCGTAGGCGGGACGTTCGTTGATGTCGGTGTTGTCGTGTTTCATTGCGGCCATTCCCATTGTATTTCTCCTTATTATTCCGTTTCGAACGTGGCGGAGATTTTCTTGCCGCCGATTTTGATGCTGACGGTTTCTTTCTTGCTGTCCCTGTAGAGGTAATAGCCGCCGGCGGCGATTGCGGCGATGACGACAAGGGCGAGGACGATTGACTTGCTATCTGCTTTGGCTCCGGCCATTTTTTATTTCCTTTTCTCAAGAGGTACGTAATCCAGTTTTTCCGGCCCGGTGTAATCGGCGCTCGGGCGGATCAGTTTGTTGTTCTTGCGCTGCTCGAAAATATGCGCGGCCCAGCCGGAGATGCGGGACATGACGAAAACCGGCGTGAACATCGGGGTCGGGATCGCCATCATGTGGTAGACGCTCGCGCTGTAGAAATCGAGGTTGGGGAACAGGTGCTTTTCGTCCCACATCAGTTTTTCGATGGCTTCGGACACATTGAACAACTGCTCATGACCGCCTTCCGCGCACAGGCGGCGCGACCATTCCTTGATGACGCGGTTGCGCGGGTCGGCTTCGGAATAGACGCGGTGGCCGAAACCCATGACGAGTTGCTTCGTGGCGAGCATTTGTTTAACGCCGGCAACGGCTTCTTCCGGCGTTTTGAATTTGCGGATCATCTCCATCGCCGCCTCGTTCGCGCCGCCATGCAGCGGCCCGCGCAGCGCGCCGATGGCCCCGGTCACGCCGGAATAAATATCGGACATGGTGGAAACGATCGTGCGGGCTGCGAAGGTCGAGGCGTTGAATTCGTGTTCGGCGTAAAGGATCAGCGAAACGTTCATCGCCTTGATATGCGTGTCGGAGGGCTTGCTCCGGTGCAGCAGCGTAAGGAAATGCTCGGCAATCGTCGGGGCATCGGTCACGCATTCGTGGCGCTTGCCGGTGTGGGCGAAGTGCCACCAGTAGACGAGCATGGCGGGATAGGCCGCCAGCAGGCGCTCGGTCACGGCGAACTGGTTGTGCTTTTCGCTTTCGGGCTCGAGCGTGCCGAGGAACGAGGTCGCGGTGCGCATGACGTCCATCGGGTGCGCGGAGCGCGGAATACGCTCCAGCACTTCTTTAAGAGGCTGCGGCAAGTCGCGTTGCTGCTTCAGTTTATGACGGAAAGATTTGAGTTCGTCCTTGCCGGGAAGCTTTGCATAGAGAAGCAGATAAGCTACTTCCTCAAATGTCGCGTGTTCGGCAAGATCATAGATCGAGTAGCCGCGGTATTCGAGGTTGTGCGCCCCGCCCGCCGCGGAAATCTCCGTCTCGCCGGCGACGATCCCGGCCAGACCGCCGGTTTTCTTTTTCGGTTGTTCCTGTTTCAATGCGGGCTCTCCCATTGCGGTCTCCTTTGTTATTCGCGGACAAATAACGCGATTTCCGGGGTATCGGTTCATATTGCTTTTGGGATCATTTCACTTAACCGGCTGGTTTTCAACCGCGGTTTATTTTTACATATTTATAGAGGGGATTATATCTGACCGGTGGTATACAGATAAATAAAAATTAAAATCAGGATGAACGTGAAAAGGCCGAAGCCCCTGCGGCGGCGGCGGCCGCCGAACAGCAGGGAGAGGATGAGGAAAAGACCGAGTCTGTTGTTTCTCATGTTTCTATTTTACCTCGAAGAAGCGAAGAAAAGTTTTCTTACCACGAATGGACACGAATAGGTGCGAATAAATCATTACCCTTAGTCGTCACCACCCGGCTTGTCCGGGTGGTCCATCGTGCCGCAAACGCAGAATTTTCCTGCATTTCCCATGGATTGCCCGCATAAAGCGGGCAATGACGATTTTGGTTATCCATTCGTAGTAAGCACTTATTTCTTTCCGAACAGTTTATCCAGCTTCGCTTCGTAAGTTGCATTGTCGATAACATCATATAATTCGTCCCGCGTTTGCATATACGGCACGACGCTCTTCTGCGTTCCTTCCTTGCGGATCGCGGTGTAAACGACTTCCGCCGCTTTCGCCATCGCGCGGAAGGCGGAGAGCGGATAGAGGGCCATGTCGACGCCGTGGGACGCCAGTTGCTCCGTCGTGTAAAGACCGGTTTTGCCGAACTCGGTGATGTTGGCGAGGAGCGGGACTTTGACGGTCTTTTTTATTTTCTGATAATGGGAGAGGTCGGTCATCGCCTCGGCGAAGATCGCGTCGGCGCCGCACTCGACATAGTACGCGGAGCGCTCTATCACGCCGTCCAGCCCTTCGCTTGCCAGCGCGTCGCAACGGGCCATGACGATGAAATCGGCATCGGTTTTCGCGTCCACCGCCGCTTTCACGCGGTCGCCCATTTCTTCTTTGGAAACCAGTTCCTTGTTCGGGCGGTGGCCGCAGCGTTTGGCGGCGACCTGGTCCTCGATATGCACGGCGGCGATTCCGGCGGCCGTCATTTCCCTGATCGCGCGGGCGATGTTGAAGGCGCCGCCCCAGCCGGTGTCGATGTCGGCGAGCAGCGGCAGAGCGCAGGCGCCGGTAATCTTGCGGGCTTCGTCGAGAACATCGTGCATCGTCGTGATGCCGAGATCGGGATAGCCGTTGGAAGCATAGGCGACGCCGCCGCCGGAGAGGTATATCGCTTTAAATCCCGCCCGCTCCGCCTGCATCGCGCTGTAGGCGTTGATCGCGCCGACGATCTGGAGGGGCTTTTCGGCTTTCAGGGCGGCTTTGAATTGTTTTCCGGGGCTTTGCATCAGGATTCCTTTTTACCGCGAAGACGCGAAGAAGCGAAGAAGAAAAGAGGTTTTAAAACCACAGATGCACACAAATGGGCACGGATAAAAAAAGATTTCCCTTAATCTGTGCCTATCTGTGTGCATCTGTGGCTTTTTATACCTGCGGCGCTCAGGAGCCGCCCAGCTTGCGGATTTCGAGTTCGTTGCTGACCAGACGGAGCTTGGAGACGCAGCGGGCGCGCTCGGCGCTGTCCAGCGAGTCGTCGGTCTGGGCGTCGGCGAGATCGTCGAACATGACCAGCAGCACGTCATGGGGCAGCATCTGGATCTGGCTTTTGAATTTGACGCGCTCTTCTTCGGGGAAGGTATCGATTTCGGTCATTTCGCCGCCAACCTCGCTGCGCCGTCAAGGCGGATGGTTTCGCCGTTCAGATACTCGTTCTCGATAATATGCATGACGAGTTTGGCGAATTCCTCGGGCTTTGCCATGCGCGAGGGGAACGGGATGCCCGCCTCTATCGCTTCGCGGTAGTCGTCCTTGACCCCGGCCATCATCGGCGTTTCGACCGCGCCGGGAGCGATGGTCATCACGCGGATGCCGAGCTTGCCGAGTTCGCGGGCGATCGGGAGCGTCATGGCGACGATGCCGCCCTTGGACGCGCTGTAGGCGGCCTGACCGATCTGGCCCTCGAAGGCGGCGATGGAAGCGGTGTTGATGATGACGCCGCGCTCGCCGGATTTGGTCAAAGGCTGCTCGATGCTCATGTCGGCGGCGGCAAGGCGCAGGACGTTGAAGGAACCGACCAGATTCACATTGATGACCTTGCGGAAGTGATCGAGGTCGGCGGGGCCTTCGCGGCCCACCACGCGCGCGCCGATCAGGATGCCGGCGCAGTTGACGAGGATGCGGGCGGGGCCGAGGGCTTTTTTGGACTGGGCAATGGCGTGTTCAACGCTGTTCGGATCGGTGACGTCGCAGGCGACGGGCAGGCCATTGATTTGCGCGGCGACATCGCGAACGGAATCTTCCCTGATATCCCAGAGCGCGACTTTGGCCCCCGCCGATGCGAGCGCCCGCGCCACGGCGGCGCCCATGCCTGAACCCGCGCCGGTGACGATGGCCGCGATATTTTTCAAATTATCCATGCGAAGATTCAGCCTTTCCTGTCAGGTTTACGATAAAAGGGAATAACGTTCAATGAAAGTAATGGGGTTGCTTTTTGTTTTATTTATTTTATGGTAATGCAGTGTAAAGGGGAACAGGGGAAATGAAAAAAGGATTGTTAAGGGCCGCGTTCGCGGGGGTTGCCGGGGCGCTTGCGATTTATGCACTGAGCCAGAGTCAAAACGATTCCAGAGCGGATGCCGCCATTGAAGGAGCCGTGAACCGGATCTGTGAATCCGCCGATCCCCTGCTCGTCATCGACGGTTTTTATGCAAGACGTCCCGATTTCGGGACGCAGTCCCCGCCCAACGTCGATATTAACGGCGATAACCTTTATGACATAGGGCACGGCGACCTGACGGAAAAAATCGCGCGGAACACCGGCAAGGAGACGATAGCTTACGGAGTGTCCGATGTAGAAGGCGCGCTTACCATGGACGGCATCAGCTATGCGCTGGAAGATTCTCTGCGGCTTATAAAAGAGGGATCGATGCGCAAACCGGCTGCCGTGATTCTGGCTGTCGAGAATTCCATGGGCATTACCGACTTTCCGTTCCATGATATGGGTCTGACGCCGGAAAACGCGGCCGGAAAGCATGAACAGATTATCCGGCAGCATGAGAGCGTTTTCGGCAGGAACACGATAAAGGGAACAATTCAAAAATTCGCCGATGCAGGCATCGCCGTGGTTACAGTTGCGGGGAACGGTTATTCCGAGAGAAGAATTAATATGCTGGGCGTTTTCAATACGATTACCGTTGGCGCGCTGAATTACAAAGGCGATGCACGGGCTCCCTATTCCAACGATAACAGCGTGACGGACATTTACAGGACCGGCGATGTGATTGTCCGCCGTGTGTCTGGCGGCGTTGATATCGATCATGACGGAAACGCCGATTTCCCGGAGGAATTGCTGTCAGACGGCCCGTCGCCGGCGGAACGGTTCAACGGCCAGCCGCTTTCCCGGCACGAGATCGCGCCCGCCGACCTTACCGATGCGCTTCTTGCCGGCATGGACGGATTCATACCGACGGTGGATGCGCTGCACGGAATCAAAGGCGTCAATATAAGCAGGGCCGAACGCGCGGCGGAGTATTACGGCTCATACGTTCACATCCTTTCCCGCCAGTTTTTCAGAGTCGATGCGCAGGGAAACCTGTTGTTCGACCCGTCAAACACGGGAGACAGATCGCAGATAGCGCTTATCAACGGGACATCGTTCGCCGCGCCGGCGATCTGCGGGAAGTAAAAATGAAAAAAGGGGTTCTGGGAATAATTTTCGGAGCGGCCTGTATGCTGTCAGGCTGCGCCGGCATGCAGGCTGGGAACGATCTCCCCTTACCGCCTGAACCCGCTGCCGCGGATAGCGGGATCGTCGAGAAAGCATGCCGGTCCGGCCGCCCTTTCGCGCTGGTCGATTTCTTTGCGCAGAGAGATCCTTATCTCGGCCACAGATCCCCGGCAACGAACGGGCACAGCATCGACGGCGACGATATTTCAGACGTTCTGCATGGGGACCTGCTGGCAAAGCTTATCGAGCTTTCGGGCAAAACCGTCCTTGCTTACGGGATTGACGATCCGGAAGACAAGCACAACGCCATTCCAATCCCAAAAATACTGGACGCGCTGTCGCACATGATCGAACTGATCCGCGCAGGCGCCATGCCGCAGCCGGCGGCCGTTGTTATCGCCGTCGAGGAAAGAAAATCCCTTGCGGATTTGAATGCCGTCTTTTTTGAAGGGCGGCCTGAAGCGACGACCGATACGATTGCCGGTAAAAAAGGCGAGATCGCCTCAAAATTTAAAGATGTTTACCACGAAAGACCGGACTATCACGATCTTTACCGGCTGATCCGGGAATTGAAAGACATGGGAATTCCGCTTATCACCGCCGCCGGAAACGATCATTCGCGAACCGTCAATCTTCTCGGGATCATAGGAGGAACCACGATCGGGGCGCTGACACCCGACGGCAGGATAGCCCCTTATTCCAACCGGAGCAGCCTGACGACAATATATAGAATGGGCGAAATCACGCTTCGCACGGAAAAAGAAGGGGTCGATATCAATGACGACGGGGAAGCCGATTTTCCGTGGAGCATGACTTCTGGCGGCAAGGGCGCGAATAACGGGGCCCGCCGCAACGGGACTTCCTTTGCCACGGGGAATGTGTGCGCTCCCTGAAGAAAATGTTGCATTTTATGTATTATGACAATATAATGCAACAACAAGTAACGGAAAACAATGATGAAACAAGGGTTTTTAGGATCTGTCCTTCTGCACGCCGCCGCGGGTCTTGCCCTGGTTGCGGCATACCAGCAGGAGTCCGAACAGGATATTCCTGAGGCTAAGCCCGAAATCCTTGAGGCCGTGGAGCGGATATGCGAATCCGATGCGCCGTTGCTGATCGTTGACGCTTTCAGTGCAAAGCAACCCGATTTCGGAGTGACGGCCCGGCCCACAGTCGATATGAATGGCGATGAAATCGATGAAATCGCGCACGGCGACCTGACGGAAAAGGTCGCGCAACTTACCGGCAAGAAAACGATAAGCTACGGGCTTGTCATGGATGCGACCGGCCGGGGCACCAGCGATCTTGAGCCGGCCCTGCAGGAAATTTTCCAGCTGATAGAAGGGGGAATCATGCCAAGACCCGCGGCCCTGATCCTTTCCCTGGAAACGCGCATCACCATTTCCGATTTAAGAGAACACGGGATGGAGATTACGCCGGTCAATGCGGGAGAGAAAGAACGGGAAATCGTCGAAATTCTTGACGATATCTATGGGGCCGATGATTGGAGGTTGCGGGAATACCGGACCATGCAACAATTAATCGACAAGGGGATCCCGATGGTTACGGCTGCCGGAAACGGATACTCGGAAAACAGCATCAATCTTCTCGGCGCGTTTAATACCATTACGGTGGGCGCATTGACTTATACAGGCGACATGCTTGCCGCCTATAGCAACGATAACGGCGTGACGGATATTTACAGGACGGGCGATATGATTATCCGCGAGGTGGCGGACGGCATCGATATCAATGATGACGGCGTCGCCGACTTTCCGCAGGGGTTGCTGTCGAACGGGAAGACGCTGACGAATGTTTACAACGGGCTCGATCCTGCCGTTGCCGTCATTCCCGCTCATCTTATCGACGCCGCTCTTGCAGGCAAGATAAAGGGAATCATTCCTGCGGAAGCCGTAGCGCACGCAAAAAACGCAAGCGCAGGCCGGGCTGCCGCTATCGCGGCATATGGCGGATATGTATACTACCCTTCCCTGCTGCCCTTCCGGACCGATGAACAGGGGATGCTTGTATTCGATCCGGCCCATACGAAAGACACATCGCAGATTAACTTTTTATCCGGCACATCGCTCGCCGCGCCGAATATTTGCGGACGCTAACGCTCGACCGCCAGCGCCACCGCTTCGCCGCCGCCGATGCATAGCGTCGCCATGCCGCGTTTTGCGCCGCGCTTTTCCATCGCGGCGAGCAGCGTGACGAGGACGCGGGCGCCGCTCGCGCCGATGGGATGGCCGAGGGCGCAAGCGCCGCCGTTGACGTTGACGATGTCGTGCGGCAGGCCAAGCTCGCGCATCGCGGCCATCGTCACGACGGCGAAGGCTTCGTTGACTTCATAGAGGTCGACATCGTTCGCGGCCCAGCCGGTTTTCTCATAGAGTTTTTTGAGCGCGCCGACGGGGGCGGTCGTGAACCATTCGGGGGCCTGCGCATGCGTTGCGTGGCCTTTGATCGTGGCGATGATTTTGAGGCCGCGCTTGCCCGCTTCGCTTTTGCGCATCAGCACCAGCGCGGCGGCGCCGTCGCTGATCGAGCTTGCGTTCGCCGCGGTGACGGTGCCGTCTTCGGCGAAGGCGGGACGGAGCGTGGGTATCTTTTCGGGCCGCGCTTTCGCGGGCTGTTCGTCGGCGGCGATTTTGATTTCCTCTTTTTTCATCTTCACGGTGACGGGGACGATTTCAGATTTGAAATCGGCCTTTTGCGCGCGCTTTAACGATTCAATGGCGAAGGCGTCCTGCGCCTCGCGGGTGAACTGGTAGTGCCTTGCACAGTCCTCGGCGAAAACGCCCATCAGCTTGCCCTGATCGTAGGCGTCTTCAAGGCCGTCGAAGAACATATGATCTATCACCTGGCCGTGGCCCATGCGCAGGCCCGCGCGCGCCTTGGGCAGCAGATAAGGGGCGTTGGTCATGCTTTCCATGCCGCCCGCGACCATTATAGTGTGCGATCCCGCGAGCAATTCGTCGTGCGCCATCATCACGGCCTTGAGGCCGGAGCCGCACATTTTATTGACGGTGGTGCAGCCGGTGGAATCCGGAAGCCCTGCGCCGAGGGCGGCCTGCCGCGCCGGGGCCTGCCCCTGCCCCGCCGGGAGGACGCAGCCCATGATGGCGGCGTCGATGTCCTCTTCTTTCAGGCCCGCTCGCTCGACCGCGGCGTAGATCGCGGCGGAGCCGAGTTGCGGCGCGGTGAGCGGAGAAAGCTCGCCCTGAAACCCGCCCATGGGTGTGCGGGCCATGCCGGCGATGACGATGGGGTCTTTGTCTTGGGTCATTTGAATGCTCCGTTGGTTATGTTTGTATTTTTACCGCGAAGACGCGAAGGCGCGAAGAAGAAAATTTTTACCACGAATAGACACCAATATACACGAATTAGGAAAAATTAACATTAGCCACAGATGCGCACGGATGAACACGGATAAGAAAAAATCTGTGCCTTATCTGTGTGCATCTGTGGCTTTTAAAAGAAAACCCTCCCGCTTCCGCCTTCGCCCAAGGCTACAACGAAACGCACTGCGGGAGAGGGGTCAGTTCTTCGCAAACTCCGGCAACCGGGCGCCGGGGGTTATGCCGGCGGCGGCGCGTTCGTTTTCGACTTCTTCGATTTCGCCCGCTTCGGTGGCCAGCGCGGCGGCGAGCTGGTCGTAGTTCGTGCCGGCGGGGAAATAGCGGCCGAGAAATTTCTCAAAACTGACGAGGTCGAACTGGCCTGCGGCGAAACCCGCGGCGTTGACTTCCTCGTCGGCGGCGTTTTCGCGCAGGAAGGCGGCGTAGTGGCGGTCGATGCGCTCGACGGAAACGGGGTTTTTTAGCACGTCGGCGATGCGCGGCTCGGGCCGCGTCGCGCTGACATTGAAAACGGCGGTCAGGGCGCGGTCCATTTGCAGGACTTCGTGAACCCATGCCGGATCGACGCCGCCGTTCGCGGCCATGTGGATCTGGATATCGCGCCGCAGCGAGGCGGGCCCCTCGATTTCATCCGGGCGGAACGAAGCGAGGCTTTTCAACGCGTCGGCGGCGCAGATGGAAAGATAGCCCGCCATCAGCGCCTGCGCCCTGATATCCTTTTCGATTCCGTCGATGGCGCGCTGCACCCCGGTCGCGCGGGCGATGGAGCCAATGGGGCCTTCGAGCAATGCGGTCGTGTCGGCAACCTGCTTGCGGTATGAGGAGAGATGGTCGTGGATCTGCTGCCGCACCGTTACGCCCTGCGCCGCCAGCAGCACTTCGCCGCCCGCGCCCGAAACGGTGTTGCGGGCAAAGCAGGAGAGAAAATTCGGATCGAGTAAGCGTTCGCGCAAGCCGGACTGGAACGCTTCCATGTCGGCGGGTTTTGCTTCGTCGGCGCCGCATTCATGCAGGATGCGCTGCACGTCGCGCAGTTCGCGGTAGGCGCCTGCTTTTCTATAGTGCAGGTCGGTATGGTGCACGATCTGCGGTTTCAGGGCCTCGATTTCTTTTTCCGTCGCGGCAAGGGATGCCATGTCGTTAAGGCAATGCTTGCAGTCGTAGTTGTGATAGTGCCCGTTTGCCTTGTTATAGGCGTAGACGACATTTGCGGCTGCTTGTACTTTTTCTTTAGTAAAGAAACCGGTATTCTCGATCTCCTTGCGATTTTCCTCACATATTTTCAAGGCGTTGTAATCGCCGTTGTGATTGTACGCGAATATGGGTTTCAGGCGCTCTTTGTATATCGCAAGATTTTTTTCCAGCGTTTGCAGATTCTCCTCTTTCTGCTTCAGCGCGGCTTCGCTGTCGGCTATCGCCTTGCGGAAGGCGGGCGGAGAGCCATGCTGCGCCGTGAAAGCGGCAAGGCGCATCTTCGCGTCCGTCTCGCGGGCAAGCTTTGCGAACTCCTGACTGCCGGACGCTTCCCATGCGGCTCGTTCGATGGCCCGGAACACGGCGGGGTCGGCATCGAGCCGGACGAGCTTGTCGACTTCGCGTTTAAGAGTTTCCTGCGCAGTGGAGAGTTCGGATTCCCCCTCCTCCGCCTGCGCGTCCAGCACCTTGTTGACGCGGCGCTGGAGCCGCAGAAGGCCGTAATATCTTTCCTGGATATCGTCCTGCGGTGCGTTCATAGGCATGCCATTCCCCTGGTTTTTATATATTTATATATTTATATATTTATATATTTATATATTTATATATTTATATATATATCTTTATATATTTAATTCGGGCGCAGGTCAAAGGTTTTTTGACGATATTCGCGAAATTTTACGGCTGGAACCATGCGATTTCATCGTCCGTTCATCTAAAGAATAAATTTACATTAACGGATTTTTTGTTTCATAGAGATTTTGACATGATAAGCGGCGAACCCTATTTCCCGTATGGCCCGGGATTTTTCTCGGGTCCTTCCTTTCCAAGATCAGCGTCGACCTGCCTTTATGGATGTCGTTCAGCATTGCGTTCGCCAATACGGCGGAGCCGCTGATCGGCGCGTGGCTGCTACGCTATTATGTGGGCGGGAACCACTATCTCAGCCGTCTCAAGGGAGTCATATGCCTGTGGTTTTTCGCTTCCTTCATCAGCGGTCTTGCGGGCGCGGCCCTCGGCGCCACGGTCGTGTGGCTCAGCGGAATGCAGCCAAATTCCGCTTACGGCTCTTTGCTGCTGACATGGTGGCTTGCCGATGCGGGAGGCGCGCTGATTTTCGCGCCCTTGCTCCTGGCATGGGGACACGGGAAGTATTCGATGCCTGCGCTGCGGACATTTATCGAATTTTTTGCGCTGCTCCTCGTGACGGCGGCTTCATGCATCATCCTATTTATTTATCCGTCGTTCATGGGAGATGATACATGGGTGCATCCTTATATGGCTTTTCCGCTCCTTATATGGGGGGCGGTGCGCTTCGGGCAGCGCGGCATCACATTGATGACGCTGCTCATCGCCAATTTCGCCCTGTCGGCCACGTTATACGGTCTGGGAACTTTCGGGGCATTGCCTACCGGCCAGGGCCTGATCGTGGCGCAGATATATGTCATGATCATCACGATGCTGGGACTGACCGTGTGCGCCGCCATCAGCGAGCGCTGCGCGGCGGAGGAAAAAATCGTTGAAAGCCGTGATTTTTTGCAGAAGCTTATCGACCATATTCCCGATCCTGTTTACATGAAGAACAAAGACAATATTCTAACCGGCGGCAACAAGGCGCTGTGGTCGTTGCTGGGCGAGCCGGCGGAAAAGTTCATCGGCGGGGATTGCGACGCCGCTTTCGCGCGGGAGAAAGAAGCTCATCTTTTCCATGAGAAGTATGAAAAGGTATTTGAAACCGGCGAGACGGACATCAGCGAGGAAATATACACCGATCAGGACGGCAAGGAACATGTGATGGCGATGAAGATCGCCCTGCTACGCCAGAATAAAAAGGCGGAGCCGCTCCTTGTCGTGGCCGCGCGCGATATCACCGAACTTAAGGAGACGGAAAAACGATTGCTGCAATATACTCAGGATCTTGAGAACAGCAACCGCGAGCTTGACGATTTCGCCTATATCGCCTCGCACGATCTCAAGCAGCCTTTGCGCGGCCTGCAAAGCTTTTCGCAGTTTCTGCTGGAGGATTACCGGGACGAGCTCGACAAGGAAGGCAAGGCCAAGCTGCAGACCGTGTCGGACCTTGCCCAGCGGATGGACGATCTTCTGAACGGGCTGCTCCATTATTCGCAACTCGGCAGGACGGCGCTTGCGAAGGGCAGGTGCAATATGGGAGACATCGCCGGGAACAGCGCGGAATTGTTTTCAATCAACCTGAAGCAGAAAAATATGACGGTGAAGGTCGCGCCGGACATGCCTTGCATCGTATGCGACCATGTGCGCATCGGCGAGGTTTTCAGGAACCTGATCGGCAATGCCCTTAAATACAACGACAAGAACGACGGCGCGATTGAAATCGGTTGCGTGACAGACCATCCGCGCGCGCCCGGGAAAAATGTTTATTTCGTCAGGGATCACGGGATCGGCATTCCGAAGCAGCACCTTAAGACGGTTTTTAAAATATTCAAAAGACTGCACACCCAGGAGGCTTACGGCGGCGGCACGGGCTCGGGCCTTGCCATCGCCAAGAAAATCATCGTCCAGCACGGGGGCGAAATATGGGCGGAATCGGAAGGCGAAGGCAAAGGGGCGACGTTCTTTTTCACGGTTCCGCAGAGGGATGGGAAGTGAACAGTTTGCGGCGCCGCGCGATCTCTGCTATATTTGTCTTTATACAGCGCCGGAAGTGCGCTTTTTTTATTCTCTCCGTTACAGGCGCGAATTTGAACCGGACTAAGTCCGGTTTTTTATTGTGGCGATTCAAAAACTTGTAAAGCGGGCGGACTAGAGCATTATGATTTTAAGTTCGATCATATCCCGCATTTTTGAAGTAGTTTGTGCATTCATGCGGCGTAAAGGAGTCAAGAAGTTGTCCGATGGCCGCTGATACGGCGGCGGCTGTTCGT
>Ga0187893_10005074_pt1 | contig 24107 bp, 18 predicted proteins | sample MA1701074metaG_FD_139574 | JGI IMG/M metagenome (GOLD analysis project Ga0187893, IMG submission 139574) | White microbial mat communities from a basaltic lava cave in the Kipuka Kanohina Cave System on the Island of Hawaii, USA - MA170107-4 metaG ...
CTCATTATTTCGGGAGCGGAAGACATACTGACACCCGTGAAGTACGGAGAGTATCTGCACGATAAAATTCAAGGGTCAAGGTTTAGAGTCATAGATAGTTCGGGACATTATATGATGCAGGAAAAGCCTGACGAGTTTAATCGTGCGTTGCAAGAGTTTCTCGATTCTCTATAGCCAAACTATCTTCCGATATTTTCGAATATAGCCTGCTTCACCATTCCTAAATCAGGGGGGAGTTCAACGGGAGTGTTCGCGTATTTTGGCGAAACACCCTCTAGGGTTCTTTCATGGTAGCCGATTTTGAACTCGACGAACTTGAGACCGTGCGCAGTCGATATGATCACGACTCTGTCTTTTGGCTTAAAAATCTTTCTTTCTAAAAGCTTCAGAAAAGCCGCGATTGCTACTCCCGTGTGAGGGCAATTGAAAGTCCCGGTCCGATCCAATAGCGCCGTGGCATCGGCGAGTTCTTCCTCGCTTGCTTGTTCGACTATCCCGTCAAACATCTTGAGCGTCTTTATAGCTTTATTCACGCTTACGGGGTTGCCGATCTGGATTGCATTTGCCAGAGTCTTCTGGGCTTTTACCGGATGGAATTCTTTGAAGCCTTTGAGGTAGCTTAGGTATAGCGGGTTTGCGCGCTGCGCCTGAGCGCAGACTATTCGGGGAAGTCTGTCGATAAGTCCGAGATCGTGCATTATCAGGAATCCCTTTCCAAGCGCAGACACGTTCCCCAGGTTTCCACCGGGGATAATTACCCAGTCTGGTACTTCCCAATCAAATTGCTGACAGAGTTCTATGCTTACGGTCTTCTGTCCCTCGATTCGGAGAGAGTTCATCGAGTTTGCCAGATATATATTGTGCTCCGAGCATATTTTTTGAACCATATCCATACAGCCGTCGAAATCCGTATCCAGCGAGAGCACGAGCGAGCCGTTTGATATGGGCTGAACGAGCTGGGCAATGGACACTTTGTTTCTCGGGAGAAAAACGATGGCGCGCATTCCTGCCGAAGCGCAGTAGGCTGCGAGCGCTGCCGAGGTGTCTCCCGTGGAAGCGCAGGCAACTGCGGGAATGTCCGTTCCGTCGGCAACCATCTGTTTAACGACGGATACGAGAACAGTCATTCCCAAATCCTTGAAAGAGCCGGTGTGGCTGTTTCCACACATCTTTATCCAGATGTCTTCCGTTCCCACCTGTTTTCCGAATCTCTCAGCCCAGAAAAGGTTCGTTGCGCCCTCATACATAGACACAACGTTCTCGTCTTCGACGTATGGACAGACCCACTCTTTTTTCCCCAGACAGAGCTTCCGTAGGGCCAGATTTGGCGTCTGTAACGGTTATCGAAGAGATCCTTCCACTCTTGTGCCGTCCGCTCTCTCAGCGGGTTCAGGTCATGGACTACTTCGAGCAGGTTGCCGCACCTCTTGCAGCGGTATATCACCTCGTCCAACTGATAAGTCTCGCCGCACTCGTCGTTAATACACTGAAACCAAGCTCTATATTTACCCATCTCTCAAAACACAATACATCTTGGGGTTTTGGCTGTCAACGCCGCTTGCCCATTCACGGATAGATGGTTCAAGGTTTAATGGAAATTATCTTCTAGACAACGATCAACAGCTAGTTCTCCAATTCGCAATCTGCAATTCACAATATTGACAGCAACCTGCCCTTTTGGTAACCTCAGCTTGTTGAATGACTAAGGCAAGAGTCCATATTGTTGTTCACGGCAGAGTGCAGGGTGTTTTTTACAGGGCGTCGACACAAGAAAAAGCAAAACAACTCGGACTCGCCGGCTGGGTAAAGAACAGGCTGGACGGTTCAGTGGAGTTAGTAGCAGAAGGTGATAGAGAGAAGACCGAAGAACTTGCCGAGTGGTGTAGAGTTGGGCCGGAACGCGCTCAGGTTAGTTTTGTAGATACAAACTGGGAATCGTACACCGGGGAATTCAACGAATTTACGATTAGATATAGATAAAGATGAGTCGAGGTAATATAATATTATGCTAATAAAGTGTATACCAGGCGGCTCATTCTTGACCAACTCCTACATAATTGCGGACGAGGAAACAAAAGAAGGAATACTGATGGATCCCGGAAGTCAGGTAGAAGAGATAATAGAGGAAATAGAAGGATTGGGAATTGAAGTTAGAAAGATAGTTAACACGCACGCACACATAGACCATGCGGCGGGAGTTGAGCATGCAAAAAAGGCATTGGGCGCTGAATTCTACCTACATCCGGAGGAAGAGCCGGTCCTGCAGGCTCTACCTGAGTCTGCGATGCGATTTCCCGAATTCGGCAATGTTAAGGTTCCTAAAATAGATAAATTCATCGAAGAAGGAGACCAGATCGAAATAGGAAAGCATATTGCAAAGGTTTTACACACGCCGGGACATACCTGGGGAAGTATTTGCCTTTTAATCGATAATCATTTGTTTTCCGGCGACACACTTTTTGCAGGGAGTGTAGGGAGAGTAGATTTAACTGGTGGAACCACTATGCGTCAACTCGTCCATTCCATAAAGACAAAACTCATGGTGCTTCCTCCTTCCTATCAGGTTTATCCAGGACACGGACCTTTTACAACCATCGATATAGAGAAACGTACCAATCCATTCATAGCAGGCGGGGCGTTACTTTTTTAAGATGAAGAAAAAAGTAATGAGAAGCTGTTTGATTGCAGTATTGACGATAGGCGTTGTCTATTTGTTTGCCGAAGAAATCTCTCAGGTTGGCTTCCTCCGTGCAGAAAACGAGAAGATTGAGAAAAAGATAGAAGAGTTGGAGGTTGCGAATACAGAGCTTGAAGAAAAAATAAAGGCTATCAAAAACGATAAACGTTATCTAGAAAAAATAGCGAGAGAAGAGTTGGGGATGATAAAAGAAGGTGACAAGGTTTTCAGGTTTGCCGAATAAGATCAGCCTTTCACTATTCATTAGCAAAGTATATATTATTCTGCTATCTGTCCTGGTTTTGTTTTTAATTTATAAGAACAAATTTCTGTCCTTTAACTTGTATTCGGTTCTAGCAGGACTGGCCCTGTTCATTTCGATTCCCTATGAAATATGGAAGATAAAGACGAGAGCCCGGACCTCCGTCATTACAATAAAAGAGCGGCTGGAAGCTGCGCTTATAATAACCCTAGGGTTTGAAGTGTTTTTTCAGGTGCTGGGAAGGGAATTTTTCCCGTTCATATACCTTGTCACTCCTATCATATTTGCTTACCTCGGATGGCAGGGGGCTACAGCTTCAGTGGTCTTGATATCATTGATTGAGGCCACGCTATATTGGAGCGGGGTAAGAATCTTATATCACCTCATTCCACTCCTGGTTTCAACATTTGGCCTAGGGTATTTGATAACTAGGAGTAGAAGAAGAGAAGGGCAGGGTAGATACGGGAGAGAAAGCGAAAAAATAGTAACCAAGAGTTTAATCCCAGAAGATAACGAGAGAGAGCCTGAGCATTCATCGAGCAAAGACATTGGCAGGCTCAGGAGTTCAATAAGAAGATCTCTCGATATGCTCGACGATATCTTGAGTCCCCACAGCATTGTGCTCTATGTGAAGAAAAAGGACGGCTTTTTTGAGATTGAAGATTTTATATCTAACAGTTCAAAGCACATAGACAGCGGCCAGAAACTCCACTCTCTGGGCGGATACCTCGGATGGGTGACAAAAACAAAGACCCCGATTCTTGTGAACAATATAAAAAACCCCAAGGAGAACCTGATTTACTATACGAAAGAGATACCTGTAAAGTCGTTGATTGCCGTCCCCGTGATCGAAGAAGAGGGAGATAATCAAGAAGGTCGCCAAGAGCCCATCGGCTTGCTTATCGTCGACAGCCTAGAGGGGGAGATTTTTAAGGAGAAAGAAAAAAACGTTGCTTGTCTTGTCTCGGATAGGATTGCTCAGACCTTCAATAAGTTCCGGCTATTTCAAAAGATTCAATTGAGCTCTAAGGAGATCAACTCCTTCTATGAGTTTGCAACCAAGCTAAGTTCTACTCTGGAGCTGGATACAGTTATAGACCACGTAGTAAATATCACAGGGGAGATTCTGGAAGCGGATATTTTAGGAATAACCCTGCTGGATAAAGAGAAGAAAACAAGCGTTCTAAAGCTGACCGGCAAGGAAAGGCGGGAAGACCTGGAGGGGAAGATAATCTCTCATCAGGATAGTCTCATAGGAATGGTGGCTCAAAGCAAAAGCTACTTCTACTTTGAAGATCTATCGGCGAGAAAGAAGCACAAAGAGGTGTTTGGGAAAGAAATAGATTTTGCTTTGAGAATACAAGAGATCAAATCGATTTTGATCTACCCCCTCAAGGAACCGGAGGCATACCTGGACCAGGAAGATGACAATGTGCTCGGATGCATCGTAATAGGAAGAAAAGCGAAGGATTCATTCAACGCAGCGGAAAAGAGCCTCGCAAAAATTATGAGCCAAGAGGCGGCAAAAGCCATATCCAACTCTCTCAATTATCTCAGGATAAAAGAGCTTGCCATAAAAGACGGTCTGACGGGGCTTTACAACCATAGGCATTTCCAGGAGATGCTGTCTCACGTGCTAGCTCGGTCTGACAGATTTCCGGAAAAGGTTTCTCTCATGCTGCTGGATTTGGACAACTTAAAACAGATAAACGACACGTACGGTCATCAAGCAGGGGATATGGTGCTCGCCTCTCTGGGACGGATGATTCTGGAATCCCTCAGGAAAATCGATATCTCGGCTAGGTATGGAGGAGACGAATTCGCGATAGTTCTCCCGAATACGAGCAAGAAGGGAGCTATAGTGGCGGCCGAGAAATTAAAGCAGAAAATAGGAAAGGCTTCTCAAAAATTCCGAGGAGAAGAACTGGATATAACCTTAAGTATCGGCATTGCGACGTATCCTGAGAACGCCTCGACCAAAGATTCGCTTGTAGAAAAAGCTGACAAGGCTCTCTACGAGGCTAAAAATCGCGGGAAAAATAGAATCCTTCACCACGATGACATTATGCCGAAAAAACTGGCTGATTCGGTAGAAGGAGAATAGCAAGTCGCTCCTCTCTGACGAGAATTAATTTCGTCCTGCTTTTTATCCAGAAATAATGCCGAACAAGAAAAAAGAAGAAAAATCCTCCCTCAAGAAATTCTTCGTATCTCGAAATACACACCCTAAAAAGAGCCTAGGACAGAATTTCTTGAGGTCTGCGGATGTGCTGGAGCGTATAGGGGAAATAGCAGGTATCTCGAAGGATGACGAGGTGCTGGAGGTCGGGGCAGGACTCGGAGCGCTTACGCTATTTCTAGCGCGCAAGACGAGGAGGGTAATAGCTGTTGAAAAGGACAGGAGACTAATTGAAGAGCTCGAAAAAAGGGTTTCTGGCCTAAAAAACGTAGAGATAATACCGAAGGATGCCCTCTGTATAGAGTTTGGGGAATTCTATGGAGGGAGAAAAATAAAAGTCGTTTCAAACCTGCCCTACAGCATTTCATCTCAAATCCTGATCAAGCTAGTTGAGGAGCGGGAGCTATTTTCACTTCTAGTTCTCATGGTCCAGCGCGAAGTCGGGGAAAGAATTGCCGCCTCACCCGGTAGCAGGGCATACGGTTCTATATCGGTCATCGTTCAAACGTATATGGAAGTCAGCATCGAGCTTCATGTTCCCCCCGATGCCTTCTGGCCCCGTCCCAAGGTGGACTCGGTGGTCATAAAGCTCACGCCGCTTCAGGTTCCGAGAATTCCCATGCTGGATGAGAAGCTGTTCAGAAGCATCGTGAGAGCCGCTTTTTCATCTAGGAGGAAAACCCTGAACAATTCACTTCGCTCCCTGCTCTCTAAAGAACAAGTGGAAAAGCTTTTAAAATTATCAGGAATAGACGGGAGAAGACGCGCGGAAACCCTTTCGGTAGAAGAATTTGGCTGGCTTTCAGATGAAGCTCTTAAGATGAAGCTCTCTCCTTAATCAATCAGGTTGAAAGACCCCGCGGAAAAGAAGCCTTTACCACCGGTATTTCGCTCCAATTAGTCGTGAACCGGGGCGACCTTTTGGATTGACGCATCTTCCAATTTCTCGTCGTCCCCGCCGCTGCATATTGAAGCGTGTCCCTCCCCCATCTCGTGTTGATACAGTCCATAACCTTCATCAGCGACCGTTTCTTTTGATTATCGCGAGAATGAACTAAGAGATTGAGCTGTGCCTCGGTTTGCGGGACTATGCCGGTAAGCATGACACCGGCTTTTTTGTAAAGGCAGCCCTGTTTGAATATCCTCTCCAGGTTCTGCCAGGCGTAGCTGATGAGTTCCGGAGTATAGAAGCTAGGCTCGGGGAGGTAAGAAGACGCGGAATCCGTGTGATGCTCGTTATCTTTTTTGAAGCGGCCCGTAGTCAGAAAAACACTCACGAAAGATGAAGCGGATTCTTGGGCGCGTAATTTTTCGGCTGCGCGTGATACGTATGTTGCGATTGCCTCTTTTAGTTCCGACAGGGTTTCCACCGGTCTGCCGAAGGAACGGGAGCTCAGTATTCCTTTCCTCGAAATAGGCGCTTGGTCCAGTGAGATACAGGGTGTTCCCCTCAACTCCCATGCGGTGCGAAGCCCGGATACGCTCATATGTTTTTTTATCCAGGCATCGGGTGCGTTTTTGAGTTGGAGCGCGGTATATATACCGTTTCGGCCGAGAAGGCTTGCAAGATTTCTTCCGATCCCCCATATATCGGACACCGCTATTTTATCCAGCAGGCTGTCCGGTCGCGGATGACCGGTAATATCGAGCACGCCTCCATATTCTGGGTTCCTTTTAGCTATCTTGTTGGCAATCTTGGCAAGCGTCTTCGTTGTGCCTATCCCGATCGAAACAGGAATACCCGTCCACTTCATCACGGTAGTTCTGATAAGCCTCCCATACTGGACGAGGTTCGATGAACTAAATCCCGCAAGTGAAAGGAAAGCTTCATCTATGGAGTAGATTTCCATCTCGGGCGTAAACTCTGCCAGCGTATCCATCACACGCCTCGACATATCGGCGTAAAGCGTATAGTTTGAGGAATACACTTCCATCTTGTGTTTTCTGAAAAGGTATTCACATTGAAAAACGGGAATCCCCATCTCTACACCCAGTGCCTTCGCTTCGTTTGACCTGGAAATCACGCAGCCGTCGTTGTTGGACAGGACTATAACAGGCTTTCCTTCCAATCCTGGATTAAACGCCCTTTCACAGGAGACGTAGAAATTGTTGCAATCTACGAGCGCAAAAATCTTTTGCATGATTTCTTATCTGGCCGGATGAATTACATAAGTTACAACGCCGCGCACATCAAAGCTCATCTCCGGCGTGATTAGGATGGATTGAAAAGCTGGATTTTCCGGCACTAAATAGAGCTCGTTTTTTATCGTTCGGATACGCTTTACCGTCAGTTCCCCATTTACCTGCGCTATTACGATATTGTCGTCGTCCACTTCCAGTGCCCTGTCCACTATGAGTATATCTCCGGAACGAATCCCGGCGTTTACCATAGAATCCCCTTCTACCTTTACAAAGAAAGTTGCTGCAGGGTGCTTGATTAAAAACTCGTTTAAGTCCAGTTTCCGGTCTATGTAATCATCGCCCGGAGAGGGAAAACCTGCAGGTATTCTCACCGTGAAGAGTGGGAGCGTGCATTGGCTCTTTTTGTCAAAATTATATATCTCGGTTACCGACAAGCCGTTTTCGGGTTTCATGCGCATGGAGTTTATATATAGCACAGCCCGGATTCTGTTGTCAATATTCGAGCTGTTTTGACTATCCAGAGACGATTAATTAATCTAATCTTCCGGAAGGAGGCAAAACATGGCAGTTTTATCAGAGAACGAGATAAAAGAAAAGCTGAGAGATTTGGAAGGCTGGCAGTTGAAGGGAAAAGAGATCAGCAAGGTCTATAAACACAAGGATTTTGTGGACGCTATCGCTTTTGTGAACAAGGTGGCGATACTTGCCGAGAAGGCCGACCACCATCCGGATATTTCGATCAACTACAATAAAGTCACGCTTTCCCTCACTACGCACAGCCAGGGTGGGATAACAAATAACGATATTAATCTGGCAAAAGGAATCGACAAAACGAAATAAGAGAAGACATCATAATCATTTCTTCTCTATGACTTCGTACTCGTCTTCCCTTAGCACCACGGTGCGGCCGTCATCCTCGACGCGTTTCGTCTTCTTTTTAGTCGATGGAAGGAGAAGACGAATCAGCATAAACGCGATTGCCGTAGTTCCAACAACAATCCCGATAAAAACCCCAAACAAAGCTAATAGGCTGAATACGACCAAGCCGCATAAAATAAATGGAAAGAATGTCCACGGTAGCTTTTTCTTGTAGATATATACGTTTTGATTGCTATCCAATTTTGTTCTCCGTTCGGTTTTGGGTTTCAGGTCTAAACGGGCTGTTGCCCAAATCCAAAAATGTCATTTCGACTCCTTCGGCTACGCTCAGGATAAACTCCGAGAGAAATCTTTTTTTAAGATTATCCACACATAAAACAGACAGATATCTCACTTCCGTTCGATATGACAGACTATTTTTATGTTTGAGCAACAGCCCGTAAAGTTTTGAGAAAGAGATATTTAGTTGCAAGCTCGAAACCAGCTAAATCGGCACCTTTACTCTATCCAGAATCTCTTTAATTACTTCCTCTTCTCTTCCTTTACCCGCCAATCGATCCTGTTTCGGGATGACCCTGTGTGCCAGCACGGGAACTGCCATCCCTTTCACGTCGTCCGGAATACAGTATGTTCTCCCCTCGACGAGCGCATGAGCTTGAGCCACCCGCTTCAGGGCTATTGCGCCCCTCGGACTCGCTCCCAGCTCAAACAGCTTGGGGTTCCTGGTCTCTTTTATTATCGTCAGAGTGTAGTCCAAGACCGAATCGTCCATGCGCACCTTCTCGACCATACTCTGAAGAACCAGTACTTCCTCTTTCGATACAACCGGTTTAAAACCGTCCCATGGATTTGAGGGGCTAAACTTTAGAAGTATTTCTTTCTCGCTTTCATAGTCGGGATACCCTATGCTCGTCCTCAGCGAAAAACGGTCAAGCTGGTTTTCGGGAAGTGGAAACGTGCCCCTGTACTCGAATGGGTTTTGAGTTGCGATTACCATAAACGGTTTTGGAAGCTCATAATTTCTGCCGTCAATTGTCACCCTGGATTCATTCATCGCTTCAAGGAGTGCGCTTTGGGTCTTGGGCGTGGCCCGGTTTATTTCATCGGCAAGGACTATATTGGTAAAAATCGGGCCCGGCTTGAAATTGAATTCGCCGTTTTTTTGGTCGAGGACAGAAACTCCAAGAATATCTGATGGGAGAAGGTCGCTCGTGAATTGAACTCTTTTAAATGAAAGGTCGGTTGATTTTGCAAGGGCTTGAGCAAGGGTCGTCTTTCCAACACCGGGGATGTCTTCTATCAGCATATGACCGTGAGACAGAAGACCGATGATTGCCGTTTTTACTACACCGGATTTTCCCTTTATTATTCCTTGAATATTTTTTTCGAGACTCCGGATTTTTCTGGAAAGTTCTGATAATTCCAACGCTAACTCTCCTCTACAAAGTTGCTCCACAACACTTTTTGTATTTCTTTCCGCTTCCGCAGGGGCAAGGGTCGTTTCTTCCTACTTTCTGCTCGCGCTTTACAGGTTTTTTCCTGTCTTCGCTTTCCCCTCTGCTCAGGACCATGTGCTGTTGCTCGACTCTTCTTCTCCTCTCGAGTCGTTCCATATCCACATCGTTTACGGGCTTTACTCTGAATAGTTTCTCGCAAGCGTCTTCGTTATAGCGCCCCATCATTCCCGAAAACATTTCAAACCCCTCTTTCTTGTATTCGTAAAGTGGGTCTTTCTGCGCATAACCTCTGAGGCCGATTCCCTCTCTTAGGTGGTCCATGCTGAGGAGATGATCCTTCCAAAGGTAGTCAAGGGTCTGAAGCATTATGAATCTTTCGATTTGTCTTACCGTATCGGGCCCAATCTCATTTTCTTTATTCTCGTAAGACGCAAGAACCTTTTCCTTCACCAGTCCGTTCACGTCTGTGTTTTTAATGCCGTTCTCGAGAGTCCCATCTAAGTCGACCTGTACGTTGAAGCTCCTGTATACAGCTTCGCTCAGCCCTTTTAGATCCGCACCGTTTGCGCTTTGCTTCTCGGAAATATAGAGCGGAATACTCTCGTTTAATATTTCATCGACCATCTCGTATAGGTTTTCTTTTAGGTTCTCTCCTGCAAGGACCTCTTTTCTTTTCGTATAAACCACGTCTCTCTGGGTGTTTAAAACATCATCGTACTCGAGCAGGTGTTTTCTTATATCGAAGTTTCTCGACTCGACCTGTTTCTGTGCGTTCTCTATAGATTTTGTGATCAGCTTGGCCTCAATCGGCTCTCCTTCTTCCCATCCGAGTTTGTCCATGATTCGCGAGATTCTCTCCGAAGCAAAAATTCTCATCAAGTCGTCTTCGAGAGAAACATAAAAGCGAGAAGATCCCGGGTCGCCCTGTCTTCCCGACCTTCCTCGTAGCTGGTTGTCGATCCTCCGCGCTTCATGCCGCTCGGTGCCGATTATGTGGAGTCCTCCCAGCTCGATCACCCTTTTTTTCTCGTTTTCACATATGGTTTTTGCTTCGAGCATCGCTTCTTCAAACTGCTCTGGGTTTGCTTCGTGTGGCTCGACTCGAAATTTTCTTCTCAGAATATCTATAGCGAGGAACTCCGGGTTTCCTCCGAGCAGGATATCCGTTCCGCGGCCGGCCATGTTCGTGGCGATTGTAATACCTCCGATCCTTCCTGCCTGCGCTACGATTTCCGCTTCTCTTTCGTGATGCTTTGCGTTCAATACCTGATGGTTTATTCTCAACTTTTCGAGCATCTTGTTCAGTTTCTCGGATTTTTCGATGGAAGTCGTTCCGACAAGCACTGGTCTTCCCAACGCGTTGAGTTCTTTTATTTCACCGACAACGGCCTCGAATTTCTCGCGTTCAGTCTTATATACCGAGTCGTCGTAGTCTATTCTTATCATGGGTTTATGAGTAGGGATTACCGACACATCCAGCTTATAAATCTTGTTAAACTCGAATGCCTCGGTATCCGCAGTACCGGTCATTCCAGCCAGTTTTTTATACATTCTGAAATAGTTCTGAATCGTGATCGTCGCAAGCGTCTGGTTCTCGTTTTCTATCTCGACTCCTTCTTTAGCCTCAATCGCCTGATGGAGTCCGTCACTCCACCGTCTACCTGGCATGAGTCTTCCCGTGAATTCATCGACGATGATTACTTTTCCGTCTTTAAGCATGTAGTCCACATCGCATTGAAAAAGATTGTGCGCGCGAAGCGCTTGAATCACGTGATGAAGGAGTTCGAGGTTAGCCGGGTCGTAAATATTGTTTACTGCCAGCATTTTCTCGATTTTCGTCGAACCGTCTTCGGTAGGAGTGACCTGACGGGTTTTTTCATCAACCGTGAAGTCAGCTTCTTTTCTAAGTTTTTTTACGACTGAGTCAATTTCATAGTAGAGCCGGGTGGAATCTTCAGAGGGACCTGAAATGATGAGCGGCGTCCTGGCCTCGTCGATTAGAATGCTGTCTACCTCGTCCACGATCGCGTAGCTGTGTTCTCTCTGGACGTAGTCGTCGAGAGAGAACTTCATGTTGTCGCGGAGGTAATCAAAGCCGAACTCGTTGTTAGTCCCGTAGGTTGCGTCGGCGAGATACGCCTCTTTTCTCGAGCACTCAACCAGTTTGGTTTTGAATGCGGAGAGCGCATCAAGGTTTCTCTCAGGTGGTATGTCAACGTTCGTGAATTCATTGGGCCAGACACTCAGGTTTCTGCTTATTGCCCGTTCGGCCCTCTCTTCGTCTTCCCATTCAACCAGGTAAGAAACCTCATGATTTATCACGCCGACTTTGAGTCCGAGGATTTTGTAGATCGGCCCCATCCATACTGCGTCGCGTCTTGCAAGGTAGTCGTTCACAGTCACAAGATGAGCGCCGTAACCGGTTATCCCGTTTAAATAGATAGGAAGGGCGGCAACGAGTGTTTTCCCCTCTCCTGTCTTCATCTCTGCTATTTTGCCCTGGTGGAGGACAATTGCTCCGATGAGCTGAACGTCGAATGGGCGCATCCCCAGGGTTCTTCGCGACGCTTCCCTGACTACCGCGAATGCTTCGGGTAGCACCTCCCAGAGAACATCCTCTAATCTTTTGTTGTAATCCTCCTCTTCCAGGTCTTCTTGGCCGTTTAGTTTACTCTTGATTGTGGCTTTCAGTTGCTCGGTTTTATTTCTTAGTTCAGATGTCTGCAGCTTCACAAATTCACTTTCAAATTCATTAATATTGGCGACGACGGACCGGAGTTTTTTTATCTCCCTTTCGTTTTGCGAGCCGACAATCTTTTTCATAATGTAAGAAATCATATTGTATTGAACCTCCGAAAATATAAAAAGGCGCTCAAAAATTATAAGCCGAAAATAATTTTATAACAAATTGATTTGTTGTTCGATCGGTATTTTTTGCCTAGCCTGACCTGCGCCATCGCATGAAACGAAAACTGTTTTGGGCGATGAGCCGCGCTAATTTTCTCCCCTTAGCTCGACGGAAACTACCTTGGATACTCCAGGTTTGTCTGATGTTATGCCGATTAGAGCGTTAACGGCTTGCATAGTTTTTTTGTTGTGAGTGATGAGTATTACTTGAGACTCTTTTGCTATGTCTTTTAGCAAACTTACGAACTGAGATGTGTTTGCATCGTCGAGCGGGGCGTCTATTTCATCAAAAAGGAGGAAAGGGGCTGGTTTGACAAAACATGCCGCGATTACTAGAGCGATTGCCGACAGGGCCTTTTCTCCTCCTGAAAGCAGGTTTACGGACTGAAATCTTTTTCCTTTAGGCCTTACCATGAGTTCAACTCCGGTGATCAGTGTGTCTTCAGGGTCTGTGAGGACGAGTTTTGCCTCTCCGCCGCGGAAAAGCCTGCTGAAGATCTCCTGAAACTTTTTGTTTATAACCTCAAAAGTTTCAATGAATCGCTTTTCAGATTCCTTGTCGATCTTGTTGATGGCTTTTCTGAGAGAAGACAGTGCGTTTTCCAAGTCCTCTATTTGTTCGCTCAGGAATTGCTGTCTTTCTTCCAGGTTTTTATACTCTTCAGGGGCGAGCAGGTTCACCGGACCGAACTTTTCGATCTTTTCTTGGAGCTTTTTGAGCTCGGTGTCTTCTTCGATGTCATAAACAAGCTCTGCGGATAAATCATCGCTATAGACCTGGTCGAGGTCAAAACCGCTTTTCCGGATCGAGTCTTCAATGTGTTCGATCTCTATATTAAGGCTGTTGAACTGCAGCGCAACAGAGTTGGCTGTTTCTTTGGTGGTTGTGATTTCTTGTCTCAGCTTCTCCCTTTCTTCCTCGATCTTTTTGTTCTCGTAAAATAGGTCGTTCTTCTGATTCTCGGCTATGGAGAGTTCTTCTTCTTTTTCTATTAGGACGCCTAGCAGGTTTTTGACCTCGTTTCTAGCGCCTTCATCGGTTTTGACGAGGTTTAGTTTCTCTTGTCTTTTCCTATAGACTTCTCCGGCTTCTAGTTCAATTTTCTCTTCCGATTCTTTCCGCCTTTTGTCGAGTTCATCCAAGTCCTCTTTAACGCTTTTTTTCTTCTCTGTAAGAGATGCGTTTTCGACCTTTAAGCTCGTGATTTCCCTCTCCAGATTAGTTTCATCTTCCTCAAACCTTTCTACTTTCTCTTGAAAATCTCGAAACTTCATCTCAAGAAATTCCTTTTCTTCCCGTAGTTGTTCTAAATTAGACCGGGTTTCTAAGAGTTTGGATTCCTTATCTTCGATTTCCGTGTGGAATTCTTTGAGGTCAAGTTCGATTACCTCACGTCTTCTCTCGGTTCTTGAAAGATTATCCCGCAAGTTGGCTATATCCTTTTTGACCTCGACATCTTTTATTTCGACCTCTACCGATTCTTTATCGAGTTCCTCGACACTGCTTTTTAGCTTTTCGATTCCTCCCTGTTTTAATACGAGCTCCTCGGAAATACGGGATATCTCTAATTCAAGAGCTGAATTCTCAGCAGATAGTTCTTCGATCTCTCTTTTTCTCTCGAATACCCCTTCTTGAGCAAATCCTCCCGTTATCGCGCCTGTAGAATCAAGAAGGTCTCCGTCGGGTGTGACAAAAGTGGTTCCATCCTCCATCTCATCACGCAGAGAGAGAGCTTCTCTGATCGATGGAACTACAAACACTCCTCTCAGCATATTCTCGATTACTTCAGAATCTGTACCCTCAACCTTGATCACTTCGCAAAGCGGTAAAATATCTTTTCCGTTCTTCTTAAAATCCCCGTTTTTCCTGTTTGCCCCGGAAGGGATGAAGGTGCCCCTCCCAATAGACAGCTCTCTAAGAGACTCTACGGCGCTCAGCGCTTCTTCGCTTTCCTTTACGAGAGCCCATTGCAGTCTTTCGCCAAATGCAGCCTCGATGGCTTTTTCATAACCCTTAGGGACAGATATAAAGTCCGCAACCAGGCCTAAGATGCCGTTCCCCTTTTTTTCGAGAATGAACTTTCTGATCTTTTCGGGAAGCCATTCATAGTTGGATTGAATCTGCAGGAGAACTTTAACCCTTGAATTAACTTCTTTAAGCTGCTCTTTTAGTTGTGCATTCCCTTTATTTGTTAGTTGAAGGTCGGCATCGAGTTCCAAAAGGTATAGTTCGGCCCTTTTCTTGTTTTCTTCGATTTCAGCTCTTCGTGCTTGGATCTCGTTCAACGAGAGCTCGAGTTTCCATACAGCAGCAAGGGCGTTTTCTCTCTCGCTCTCCACATATTCAATCTCTTTTTTGACTCGTTCCCTTCTCGATCGCAATTCGTTCAGTTCCTTCTCGTACCCAAGAGTGATGCTTTTTAGAGAACTGTATTTGTCCAGGTTTTCAAAAACCAGTTTCCTGATGGTTTCGAGCTCAGCGCGTATTTTTGCTCCTTCTGCTTTCAGGCCGGAAAGATCATTTTCTCTTTGTCCGACCTGGGCTTCTTTTGCGGATAAACCCACGCCGATTTTCTCCAGGTCGTTTTTTTTGTTTTTGACCTGCGCTTCTATTTTTTCCTTTTCCTCTCTCAATAAAACACACTCTCTCTCGAGTTTTTCGATAAACTCGTCAATACCAGATGATTCGTTTCTCACCAGCTCTTGCAGGGATTCTTTTGCCTGAATCTCAGATTTAATTTTATAGCTTTCTTTTTCCAGCTCGTTCAGCCTTTGCTCAAGCACTACCGCTTTTGATTCCAACTCTTTGGAAATCGACTCCATGTTTTTGAGCTGTTCTTGCAGAAGAACAGCTGTGTTTTCGGTTTCTGACTTGTTACTCGAAAGTTTGTTTCGTTCTGTTTGAAGACCGTAGAGCTTAGAGCGGAGTATCTTCAATTCAAGTTGCTTTGTTTCCTCCGAGAGTTGTTTGAACTGCTCGGCGTCCTTTGCTTGCCTGCTTAGAGTGTTCATCTGTCGATTTACTTCATTTATGACGTCTCTTATCCGTTTCAGGTTCTCCCTTGTAGACTCTATTCGGCTTTCGGTTTCGCGTCGCCTTGTTTTGTATTTTAAAATTCCAGCGACTTCCTCTACAAGGCTTCTTCTCTCCTCTGGTTTTGAGGTAATAAGATTCTCTATTTTCCCTTGATCTATATTTGAATAGGCTCTCGCGCCGATACCGGTGTCGATAAACATCTCGGTTAGATCTTTGAGTCTGCAAGGAGTGCCGTTTATGTAATATTCGCTCTCTCCGGAGCGAAACAGTCTGCGTTTGATCGTAACCTCATCGAAGTTGTTTTTGGGAACCTCCGTTATTGCGAGAGAAGCTTCAGCCATTCCCAGTGGTTTTAACGACTCTCCGCCGTTCGATATTATCTCCTCCATTCCCTCAGCTCTGAGCCGCCTGGGATTCTGTTCTCCGAGAATCCACCTGATTGCATCGAGAATATTGGATTTCCCGCAGCCGTTAGGACCTACTACGCCGTTAATTTCACTATGTAAGTGGATAGCTGCTTTTTCATAGAAAGATTTGAAACCAATTAAATCGAGTGACTTAATTCTCATATTTTCGATGTGGAGATTATCATAAATAGGCTAAACTGTAAAGAAGCTAACACAATCTAATGTGTTAAGTTTTGGGATATATACCAGATGTAGTGTGATATTATTTTTTGAATAAACTTGACCAGAATTTTTTCTCTCTTTTCTTATCTTTCATGTTGCTCTCTGACTTCCTCTGCTGGAGGAGTCGAAGCTCTCTCTTTGCTTCGATAAAATCAGGGTTGATCTCAACGGCTTTTAAGAAATTCGTCTCTGCTTTTTTTGCATCATTAATATGTTTATGAACGTTTCCGAGATAAAAATGGTTCTCGGCAACGTTTGGGTTCAAGTTGATAGCCTTTTCAAGCTGCTTCTTGACCTCGGGTATAATCGGGTCTTTATTCTCTTCTCCCAGAAATCTAGCCCATACCAAAGCCCCTAGGTAGGCAGCTTCCGCAGGGTTTAAGCTCGCGGATTGCCTGAATTTCTCCTCGGCGGCCTTGTAGTTTCTCTGTTTAAGAAAGGACTCTCCCTGCTTATATGCGAGCTCAGCGTCATAAATGGTCTTAACCTGTGATTTGACTTTTTTTACTTCGTCTTGAGAGTCGTATTCCTTGCGTTTTTGGTCATCGGAGAGTGTCTCATAAGCAGATGTGATCTTTGAGAATATCTCTTCGGTTTTTTCTCTTATCTCTTTTTTCACATCAGGAATGGCGTCTGGGTGAAATTTTTTTACAAGGTTGAAGTAAGAAGTTTTTATCTCGTCTTTGTTCGCTTCTTTAGAGAGCCCGAGGAGTTGGTAGTAGTTTTTTTCACCTATAGAGAAATGAAAATTGAGAATTTCATCGACTATGGCTTCTTTTTTCTTTCGTTTTTCTTCTTCAGTTAAATTTGCCAAAGGCTCTCTTATCTGCTCTATTTTATCGGGTTCTTGATTGATGGAGTCTGTTCTTAGTTCGACCTCTTTTCTGGGCTTCTTTTTCATCTTTTGAGTTTGCTGAATAGTCAAGTCTATGGGTTTCAATGCATCGTTGTAGCTATTGCTCTCTTCTTTCGGAGCCTCAACCTCCATTTCCTGCTTCTTGTTCAAATCCATTGTCTCTAGCCCGACGAATGTATCTCCCGGTTTGTCTTCCATTTTGTTATCGCCTTCTTTCATGAAGGGTTCTGGGTCTGTATCTGCGATCTCTTCCTCGAGTACGATTATATCTTCCGGGTGAGTTTTGATCTCCTCTATTTTATCCCTCCGCACGCCCTCGTTTTTCGCCGATTTTTTGTGAGGATATTTCTTGATTTCAGGAATGGATAACCCTGATACTTTCAAAGAACCGAGGAGATAGAGGAAGTAAAGAAGCTTCAGGGTTTCAGCTTTGTCGAGCCTGCTTGTTTTAACTATATCGCTTAGCTCGTCTCTCTCCTTAAGAAGCTGAATAAACCTCAATTCCTTAGGACCGACGCCTACAGTATTTGCTTCTTTCTTTTGCTTTGGGTCTAGCTCGATCGTGGGGTTTTTCTCTTTTTGAAAAAAGATTTTCTCGATGCGCTCAATCTCTATGCACCTTTTGATCCCTTCATATAACACCTGTGGCAGGTTGATTTGGTAAGCGACTATGCTGTCTATGAACTCATTTTCCTCTGTAAAACTGTAAGAACCCTGGGTACAACTAAAACCCCTAATGATCTTTTCCTTTACCTGGAGTTCTAGAAAACTACTGAGCTCATGGGGGGAGACCAGTCCCATTCCTACCAGTACCTCACCGAGTCTCTGTTTTTTTTCCGTTGCAGTTTTCAAAGCTGTTTCATAGGCTGTTTCGCTGATTTTTCCGCTGTTTAAAAGCATTCTTCCTAGTGCGGTCTCGACGTCTCCTCCCTCGGCAAAAACCGGGATACCGTTTACTATATAAACCCTTAGTTTATCTTGCGAGTTTATATCTAATATTCCAGTTTGCTTGGTCCGGTAAAGGTTAGCCAGAAGGTTCGGATAAGAAACCGATTCGATGTTCCCGTCCTCTTCTGTATCATTTGAAATGGATTCTTCCATCTTTTTAAATCCGGCAATATACGATTTTAGAAAGTCAAAAAGAATATCTATCTGGCTTGCCTCTTCAAGGATGAAAACCGGTTTTCTTCCTCCCTTGACCTCTCTATAGTTTTTCATATCAACTACTTCGAAATTCTCTGAGCTGTTTATCTTGTTGATAAGTGCAGGACTGAGTTCGTGAGATGTGAGTTCAATCACGGCGAGGTCTGGTTTTTCATAAAACAGCTTGTCGATTCCTTCTTTGTAGCTTAAGACTACTGTGGAAATGAGGCCTCTTTTTTCCATGAACTCGCTGACGACAAAGCAGTGACCACTGTCAGAACCAATTATGAGAGTCCTCATCACTGATAAACTTTTCTCCTTGGAGAGCTATACTTGAGGAGTAAAAAGGCTTTCGTTGACCACTATTTTTGATTCCTGCCTAAGTCTTTGAACCCAATCAAGGTAGAGTTCCCTTTTTCTTCTGGAAAGCTCGGTGTCTTTTAACTCAGCCTTTTTTTCTTCAAACTCCTTCTGGTTTATATCCTGCTTTTCTTCGAGGGATACGACATAGAATTTATCATCAGCGGTATAGAGCCTTGATGCGAGAGGGTTGTTATTGTCTAATGAGAACGCGTCTATTTTTAAATCGTCTGAGTTGATCTTGGGAACATTTCCTGTTCGTGTAAAATATCCTGTCTCGTCAACCTCGAATCCCAGCGATCGAGCAGCTTTTTCTAATCCTTCACCGCTTGTCCTGGCCTTGCTTAGGATCTCTTCCGCTTTCGACCGTGCAGCCGTTTTCGCTCTAGAAGACTTGAGTTGTTCGACTACTTCTTCTTTTGCCTCTTTTAGGTCTTTCTGATGAGAAGGCGTAACCTTCGCAACCTCTGTTATCCATATGGTGTCTCCGACCGGAGTAACAGTCTTTTCCTCCACCTTCATGGAAAACGATCGCTCTATGATTTGAGGAGGAATGTCAGCTAACTGTGCCGAGGCCGGAAAAGGTTCACTTTCCTTTACTTTCTCCAAGCCGTTTAGTTCAGCTATCTTACTCAAAGACTCTTTCTGAATCAGTTGTTCGAGATTTTTTACAACTTCAGCTCTTGCGGATTCGTCTCGTTGTGCTTGTATTGTCTGTTCTATCTCGTTTCTAACCTCGGAAAACGGCCGGATTCCGTTTTTCTCCGATGTAAACTCATCCGGGTAGGCATCGTAATAGGCCTTGATTTCCTCTTCTGACACGCTCAACCTTTTTTTTAAGTCATCGGAACTGATGGTAATATATCGTATACTCCTGAGTTCCTGTGTCTTGAATTCTGATTTATGATCGTCGAAATATTTCCCCACTTCGTCTTCGTTTGGCGAGAAAGAACTGGTGAAATCCTCCGGGGAAAGGGCAACAAAGAAGAGATTTACTTTTTCGTTCTGCATCTTATAAAGATTGACAAGCTCTTCGTCTGTGATTTTTACAGAGGAATTTATGAAATTTACCAACTTCTGGGCAAGCAGCTCTTCTCGATATTTGGTCTCAAATTCTCCGACAGTTTCGTTGAGCGCCTGCTCTACATAGCTTTTATAAGCCTCGGAACCTATGAATTGCCCGTCTACTTGAAAAGCGGGGTTTGACCTTATTACTTCGCTTAATTCCTCATCAGTTATTTTAAACCCAAGCTCTTTGGCTTTTTGAACCAGAAGTTTTAAATCTATTAACTGATTGAGAGCGGTAATTCCGATAAAATTGATGTATCCTTCCGGGATTTCCCCTTGCTGCTGGCGAACCTGTCTGTAAAAGGCGTCCCTAGCTTTGTAGAATTCGAGCAGAGGTATTTTTTCACCGTTTACCTCCGCAGCGGTGCCCTGTGGAACAGCTCCTCCTGACCCAAAGTTAGTCAAGCTAAACCCAAACCCAAAAATAAATGTTATTGCAAGCAAGATCAAAATGCCCTTGGTAAACCAACTCTGACTTCTTCTCAAAAGTTCAAGACCCATATCAAATTAGCCCCTTGCCATAGTAATTTAACACCTTTTAAATCTATATCACTTGCCGGCAAGTTTCAAGAATTATGGTGGGTGCCGTTATCGCGGCGAAGCTTGACAGCCAGAATCGTCTAAAATATCCTAAAGCACAAAATGAGGTAGTCATGGCAGAGGCAGGCTAAAGTCAGAATCTCGTCGTAAAGTAAAGTCCATTCTAAAAGGTAAACAAAATGATCACAGCTCTCGGCGGCGGAGTTGGAGCTGCTAAGTTCCTGAGCGGTCTTTCACGGGTTATGGAAGAAGAGCCCCTTCGCGTAATTGTAAACACCGGAGACGACATAACGATAGGCGGGTTGAGAATATCCCCCGACGTCGACACGATAACCTACTGGCTCTCGGGGGTCGTGGACAGGGACAAAGGCTGGGGCATAAGCGGAGACACGTTCACTTTTCTTGAATCTCTTGAGAGATTCGGCATTCAAATCTGGTTCAGGATCGGAGATAAAGACCTTGCAACGCATGTTTTTCGAACCCATCTCAGGAATAGGGGGTTTACTCCCTCCGGGATTTCCTCGAGGATATCCGCTGCCTTTGGCGTTCGCAATGCCAGTATTCTCCCGATGACAGACGAGGATGTCGAAACCTGGATTGTGACAGATGAGGGAGAAATGCACTTCCAGGAGTATCTTGTTAGAAGAAAGATGATTCCGCAGGTAAAAGGGGTCCTGGTTAAAGGCATAGAGACGGCAAAACCCGCGCCCGGAGTCATCGAAGCGATAGAGGAAGCGAGGTTAGTGATAATTTGTCCAAGCAATCCGATTATAAGCATAGGGCCTATAATCAGCGTTGCGGGAATTAGGGGTGCACTTGCGAGAACACCGGCGAAGGTTGTAGCTATAAGCCCTCTCGTAGCTGGAATACCCTTGAAAGGGCCTGCCGACAGATTGATGAGAGGTTTGGGAATGGAAGTCTCATCCACTCAGGTTGCAAAGCTTTACAGTGATTTTTTGGATGAAATGGTAATAGATGAGAAGGACTCGGTCGAAGCTGAAGCTATTAACTCAATCGGATTGAAGACTCTGGTCGTCGATACCATAATGTCTAACGAGAAAAAAGCCGAGAAACTTGCTAGTACCGTTCTAGGACTTTTTGAATAACCTTCTTGAGAGTAATTTCTATTCTATCCGCCGATTCCAGTGTCGGTGAAATCACCGAATTCACATTGAGGAGGATTGATACAGGGCTCAAACTCTTCTTGATTGCTGTGGTCTAAAGACATGCCGTAGCGGTGACCTAGCTCATGTTTCCAAAGGGGCAGTTCCCCGCATCTTCCGAGACTGTTCTCAGATATGATTATCAAGTCGGAGTTCGGGAAGAAAATACCGGCGCAAACATCAGTGTCTACAGCATCACATTCAAAGTTAAAAGGAACTACAAAAACCCGGAGTTCGGAGAGCGGCGGCACCTCGCCGCCTTCGATCGGGAAGAAATCCGAGCCTATGCCTGCATCCATGAACTGGCATTCGAGGAATTCCGCCGCCATTTCGTCGAGAGAATCCAATATTTCCTGGGTTTCCCCGTCCACGTCGTCTCTAATTACGACCTGCATTTCGTACCCTGGTGTTTCTGAATCGAAAATCTGTTCGTTTGCATCCTGCTCAGTAATCTTAGAGTCGATCGTTCCAAAAGCGGGAATTAAATCACTACTGCCACAAGCTGAGTAAAATATTACGAAAGCTAGTAGAGTTAAGAATGATAAGTAGTTCATCTTGAGTATTCTCCTTTAGAGCCTTAATGCGAAATTATATTACCTGATTGATTTTCCATACCAAGCTGATGCTTGCCGTGTTAAGATCTATCTCGACGGGGCTCTCTCAATTTTACGATACACTCTCAGGGGAAATGCTAACTATTCAGTTGTGGGGTAAAATAACCACAACTATGAAAAAAATAATAAAAAAATGGGTTCATATTCCGGGCTTACACTGCGGTTCAGTGGCAATAAGAGATGTAATGAAATACCACGGATACAACCTGTCGGAAGCAATGTGTTTCGGAATTGGCGGGGGTCTAGGTTTTTTCTATACGGTTGGGGACGATATAACTCCAACGAGGATGATATTCGTTCGCGGGCCAGAAATGGAGCCGACATTTTTTAGTCTAACTGACAAGCCTACTTCGTGGAAATACGAAACAGATGACGAGAAAGCGTTCGAGATTGCAAAGAGATGGCTAGATGAAGATATCCCTATACTAATTCAAACAGATGTGCGCTACTTGGATTACTACAACTCCTCCACGAATTTTCCCGGTCACGTCGTCTCGGTATGGGGTTACGATGATGATACGCAAACGGTTTTTCTAGCGGATACCGGTTTTGAAGGACTTCAATCGGTCTCATACGAGAAGTTTAAAAAGGGGAGGGCATCTAAAGCAAAATCCAATCCACTCGAGAATAACTGGTTTGAAGTGAATCCAGAAAAGCCCATAAGACCCTTATACGAAGTTATACCCGAAGCTATTCGCATGAACGCTCAAAAGATGATTCAGGGCAGAAGGGGAGGAAGGGGAGAGTCGGGAGTGAGAATGATAAAACTCTGGTCAGATGATCTTCCGCATTGGACCGACGCCCCTGATTGGAAATGGTGTTCAAGGTTTGGATACCAGGTGATAAAAAAAAGGGGTGTATGCGGCGCGGGTTTCCGGTGGATTTATAGAGATTTTTTGAAGGAAGCTGAAGAAATCGTACCTTCCTTGAAGGAACGAAAGTTCTCCCAGAAGATGGGCTCCATAGGAAACAAATGGAGCGAAATATCATTGCTTCTTAAAGCGATAAGCGAGAAGGAAAAGCCGGATGGAGATTTGCTTAATTTAGCCTCAAAAAGAGCAAAAGAGCTGTGGGAACTGGAGGTGGGATTTTACAGCGACGTGCTCGAGACTCTATGACCCTGTATTCACGGCACATGTGCAGGGTTTACTTTATTCACGAAGAAACCGGTAACTCCACAAATGAGACTAGTTCTTTTTGACATAGATGGAACCATTCTTCTCTCGGGCGGAGCTGCCGTCAGGGCGGTGAATAGGGCCTTTAAAAATATCTATGGCGTTGAGAATGCGATGGATGGAATAAGGGCTGACGGAAAAACGGACCCAATAATTCTTGGAGAGATATTCAATAAACGTTTGGGTAGAGGTTTTATGCGAGAAGAAGCGGCTAAGGTGTTCAATCAATACGTCTTTTTTTTGCGGGAGGAGATAACGAATTCAAAAGGTTTTAGGGTATTGCCTGGAGTTGCTGAACTCTTGGATTCGCTTTCGCAAAAAAGTCGTTTGGTTCTCGGAGTTGCCACTGGAAATATTCAGGAAGGAGCATGGATAAAATTGGAGCGAGCTGGGCTCAATTCTTATTTCAAATTTGGCGGATTTGGCTCGGATTCGGAGAATAGAGAGCAACTAATCCGGATCGCGGTTGAGAGAGGGAAGGCCCTTGTTAATCACAATCGAGAATTTCAGAGTATATTTGTAATCGGTGATACCCCCTTTGATATAATCCACGGAAGAGCCGCTGGAGGAAAGACAGTTGCTGTCGCCACCGGGTCTTATTCCGTCAATGATTTAGCTGAATATGGATCTGATTATCTATTTAAAAACTTCTCAGATTTTCAAACTGTGCTGAAAATATTTTAAGGAGTTTTAAGTTAAAGACCCGCGAATTTTCAACATAAGAAATGAACTAATGTTTAATAACGAATCAGAACATCTCAACAAAAAAGCGGACTTCCCTGTGGAAAAGCCCGCTTTTAGTTTTTGTAAATTCATTTTATTTACATCATACCGCCCATGCCTCCCATACCGCCCATGCCTCCTGGTGGCATAGCACCTGGTCCGAGATCTTCTTTTTTCGGTTTTTCAGCTACGAGGGCTTCAGTTGTAAGGAGAAGGCCTGCGACACTGGAGGCGTTCTGTAAAGCACTCCTTGTGACCTTTGTAGGGTCAACTATTCCAGCCTCGACCATATCACA
>Ga0187893_10005075_pt1 | contig 24102 bp, 25 predicted proteins | sample MA1701074metaG_FD_139574 | JGI IMG/M metagenome (GOLD analysis project Ga0187893, IMG submission 139574) | White microbial mat communities from a basaltic lava cave in the Kipuka Kanohina Cave System on the Island of Hawaii, USA - MA170107-4 metaG ...
CGCCGTTCGCAGACCAAGCAAACCTATGAGTTCGCGGCGAGTGAGGGGAGGAACTGTTCGGTACGGCATCCCTGGGTCGCATTCTACCGGAACCGGGCGTCGCAAGTTTAGATCACCGGCAATTGCGTTCGTGATTCGGAATCTGGGCTCGATCAATCCATAGTAGATCCGGCATGACTTCTACCATTCCGAATAGGGCGTCCCTTCCAGGCTGATCTTGTCCGATCCGGAATGGACATTATAGATGCCCGATTCGGTCTGGTTCACCATGGTGATGGCGTCCTCCATGGTGATCTTCCAAGTGTCATTTCGGCCGGTGATAGGATCTTCGGGAACCTGCCGCAGGTAGCCGTTCGAGACGAGATCTTGCAATGTTTGCGGAGCCTTCTGCTTGTCGTAGGTGTACTCGTCAATGACAGTGCGAAGAGTGAACAGGTTGCTGCGGAGGACACTCTCGCGGGTGCGGATCAGAGACTTCTGATACAGAGGAACCGCGATCGAGACGAGGATCGAGATGATCGTGAGGACGATGATGATCTCGACCAGCGTGTAGCCGCGCCGGTTACCATTCCGAATACAGGGTGCCATCAGGTGCCCTTTCATATGTCTTGGTGTACACCGAGAAAACGTTCTGGCCGCCCCAGCTTGTCGAGGTTGGATCGTCCTTAGTCGACCGCATGCCCCATTCGCGGCCGCCGGTGAAAGGGTCGCGCGGAACGCGGCGCAGAAACTTGATCTTCTTGTCGACGGATCCAGAAGCCTTGACGCCTTCCACCAACATGTCGAGCGTCTCCGGGTAACAGTCGGTATCCATCTTCGGCGGAGCGAGTTGCTGGTAGTCGCAGGCGTCTTTGTACTTGTCGATTGCGTTGTGAATCTCGAGCAGACACCGGCGCAGCTCGCGCTCCTTGTCGCGACGGACTTTGTAACGGGTGAGAGGAACTGCCATGGTGGCGAGCAGCGTCATGATGGTGAAAGCCACGATGAGTTCGATCAACGTGAGCCCGAGCCGTCTCTTTCGCGCCAGCCGCATCATCCTAGTTCCACCCTACTCCACAGTAATCGAAACCGGTTGAGCCTCGGCCGGGAGGGGCTGCATCTGCGAATTGCGCAAGTTGAGCTCAGGCGCGCTGATCTCGGTCCGTCCCTTTCCTACCGCTTGGAACGTCAGCGTGACGAGCGTTCCGGAGCCGGAGACGCCCCCAGCCCCAGCCACACGGTTGAGGACAATGGTGACTTCACCCTCGTCATTGCGAATGTTGCGCGTGAAGACGGACTGTTGGGGGTCGGCGCCCAACAAAGAACCCCGTGCCGCATCGTTGAGCCGAAGCACCTTAGGATCCCACTTGATGCGCATTGGTGCGCCGGACAAATCGGTAACGTTATCGAGTTGCACATTCACCGTGACGGACTCACTTAGTTTCGTGGCGGGATTAGGTGTGGCGAATACAACCCGAGGAAGCCCAGGCTTGGGCAGGCTGGCGCCAGACGCCGGGACGGGAGGAGTTGGCGCTGGATCCGCTGGTTTGGGCGTCTCGGCAGGCTTGGGCGTTTCCGCAGTTTTGGGCGCTTCAGCGGCGGGAGGCCGCTGCGCGTAGTTCACTTTCACCACAGTATCGGTACCGGCTGCGACTCCACGCAGGTTCATCTCCGAGACTTCCGGAGCACGCACAATGTGCGGTACGAGCGCGATCAGGAGTTCCCCCTGCGATTTCTCGACGCTTTCGCTCGAAAACAGACGGCGGATGATGGGCAGGTGGGCAAGCCCTGGAGTGCCGGTGATCGCCCGCGTATCTTGGTCCTGCGTTAGACCCCCCAACAGGCTGACTTCGCCCGCACGCAGACGAATCGTATGGTTGAACTTTCGTTGTCCGATCACCGGCTGGGTCAGGCCGCCGACATCGATCCGGTCGCGGATGTTCGAGATGTCAACCTCAACCAGCATCGTAACTTCGTCACCTCCATGGATGGTGGGCGTGATGGTGACGTTGACGCCGACTTCCGCGAATTGAAACTGGGTGCTGACCAAAGGTGAAACGCCGATTGCTCCGACGCCGGGTTGAAAGCTGCCTGTGGCATAAGGATAGCGGTCGCCAATATTCAAGCTTGATTTCACTCCATGCGTAGCGCGGACCTGGGGAGACTGCATGACGCGCGTACCGCGATCGGACATCAGCGCCTGGAGCAGCGCGCCCGGGATGGCGATCGAGAAGTCCCGACCGCTCAGGTTGCCGAGATTTGTGAGCGGCACGGAACCGCTGGCTGTAGTTGTGCTGGTGCCACCCTCCTCAGTCGATCCGCCAGGTGTCGCAAGCCCCTCGCGTGGAGTGAACGTCACTGGCAAGCGAAGGCCATTCTGCCCACCGCTCAGGAAAGTGGCAGCTAGATCTCGGGTGCGCGATCGGTTCGCTTCCATCACCACGATGTCGATCACCACTTCCCCGCGAGGCTTATCGAGATCAGCGACGATCTTTTCCGCGAGAGCCACCTGATCCACCCAGCCGCGCACCATGATGACATTCTGCGTGTTGTAGGTGAAAACGCGGCGGATGTCGGCGAGGGTGCGGAAAATAGTAGCGATTTCCTGAAGCTCCTGAGGCGTTGTTACATTGCGGAAGTAGAATGTCTTGACGATCATGTCTTCGTGATCGCGGCGTTTGGTGACATTGTCGTTGGTAAGGAAAATTGTATTTGGGGACAGCGGCTTCCAGAAGATCTTGGTGAGCACGGCTAGCTGGTCGAGGGCTTGTTCGATCGTCGTGTTGGAAAGATCCACGGAGTAGTTGCGTTGTTGCGGGGTTTGAAACTCGGGGTCCCAGATCACATTGATTCCGGCCAATTTACCGAGCGTTTCAAACAGCACTTTGACCGGCTGGTTGTTCATTTTGAGAGTGGAAATGGCTCGGTTGATTGGCCTGAGCTGTGGGGAATCCTGCAGGTTGGCGATCCGCTCCTCCAGATGCTTGCGCGGGTCCAGCAGGTCCGCGGATTGGGCTCCGGGTTGGGCCCCAGGCTGGGCCCCGGATTGGGTTTGTTCGGTTCCTCCGGCCTTTTTCTTGGCCGCTTCGATCAGGGCAAGGGTCCGCTTCAATTCTGCTGCCGCGATGCCCGAAGAAGGATCAGTCGCAAACGCTTTCTGGAACTCCACGGCGGCCTCCTCGAGTTTGCCTGCCTCGCGCAGTTTTATGCCACGCTCCACATGTTGTTGTCCAGCCTGAAAGCGTACTCGCTTGACGGCCAACTGGTAGGCGGGATCGGACGGATCGTCCGTCACGGCCTGTTCATAGAGTTCGAGGGCTTTGTCGAAGTCGCGCCGCAATTCGGCAACCCGGCCTTCTTTCAGCAGTTTCTCGCCTTTACGGGATCGTGCGGAACCTTGGGGAGCGAGCAACCCCAGCAGCAGGAGGAGGAGCGATAAGCCTTTGAAAAAACGCATGTTAGTCGTCAAGATCGAGTCACTATGGTAATATGTGGAAACGCTCCTGAGAGAGCTTCCATAAGACATTGACGCGGCTAGGGTTTGCCGCGTTGAGTGGTTTACAATTGTCATCCGACACAAAGAGTAAGGCTTCGGGCCAGTTCAAAATCCTGGCCGATAATCGCCAGGCGCGCCATAACTACGAGTTGTTTGACCGGTTGGAAGCCGGGCTGGTCCTGACCGGAACCGAAGTGAAATCCGCCCGGACGGGCCGGATCAATTTGCAGGATGCTTTCGCCGAAATCACGAGCGGCGAAGCGTGGTTGGTGAACGCTCATTTCAGTCCCTATAGTCATGGAAACCGGTTCAATCACGAAGCAATGCGGCGCCGCAAGCTGTTGTTGCACAACAAAGAGATCGAAAAATGGTTTCTCAAAACACGCGACCGTGGATTGACGCTGATTCCGTTGAAGATCTATCTCAAGGACGGGCGCGTAAAATGCGAAGTCGCGCTGGCGCGAGGCAAGAAGCTGCACGATAAACGGGACGCTGAGCGGAAACGCGAGCAAGAAGCCGAGGCCAAGGCAGGAATGGTCCGGCGCAGAGAAAGGGAAAAATGAGAGTCGAATTCAGCCGCAGTGCTGTCGAATCCCTGACGGTGGATGCGCTGATTGTGGCAGTTGCGGAGGAGAGCGCTCCAGCGCTTGGCCTCGCCTGCGATGCCGCGATCACAGAGCTGTATCAATCCGGAGAGTTCAAAGGCAAAGCGCAGGATCTCGCGGTTCTCCATCAGCCGCAAGGGTTGGGGGCCCGACGAATTGCTTTGACCGGTTTTGGAAAACGCGAAGCCCTTAATACAGAAGGCCTCCGCAAGGCTGTCGGAGTCGCCGTGCGAGGTTTGAAAGGTAAGGCCGCCCGGAGGATCGCATTTTTATTGTCTGGGGATCTGCAGACACCGTCAAACGCGGCAGCAGTGGTGGAAGGCGCCCTCTTGGGAGAGTACGAGCCGGATTCGTTGAGGACGGATCCCACCAAGGGTGAGAAACGGATCGAACAATTCACGCTTTGCGCACCGGCGGCGAGCCGGGAAATCGAAGAGGCCTTTTCTCGCGGTATGATTCTCGGCGAATCGCAGAATCTCTCGCGAGATCTTGCCAATGAGCCGTCGAATATACTGACACCCACGGAGCTGGCCAATCGCGCGCGGGTAATGGCGGCGGAAGTTGCACTCCAAGCCGAAGTGCTGGACGAAGACCGTATGCGGCAGCTTGGCATGGGGTCGTTACTCGGCGTTTCCATGGGCAGCACCGAGCCTCCTGCGCTGATTGTCTTGCGCTATCAGCCGGCGGGCGCCTCCGTGGCTGGTGTGCATCTGGGACTCGTGGGCAAGGGCGTGACGTTCGACAGCGGCGGCATCTCGATCAAACCCGCCGACAACATGGACAAGATGAAGTACGACATGTGCGGGGCGGCGGGAGTGATCGGCGCCATGCGAGCAATTGCGCTTCTGAAGCCGTCGATCCCGGTGACGGGGTTCTGTCCCGCGGTCGAGAATATGGTCAGCGGCCGCGCCATGCGGCCGGGTGACATTGTGAAGTCGCTCGACGGTAAGACCATCGAGGTGTTGAACACCGACGCCGAGGGACGGCTCATCCTCAACGACGCGCTGACCTATGCGCAGCGGCTGGGCTGCACGCATCTGGTCGACGCGGCCACATTGACCGGCGCGATCGTGGTCGCGCTCGGGCATCTCCAAACCGGAGCATTTTCCAACAACCAGGAGTTTCTCGACCGTGTGCTGGCAGCGGCACGCTCACAAGGCGAGCGGATGTGGCCGATGCCGCTTGACGAAGATTACAAAGAATACCTGAAGAGCGCTTTTGCCGATCTGGCGAACATTGGTGGGCGATGGGGCGGGGCGATCACGGCTGCATACTTCTTGAAGGAGTTCGCCGATCCGACACCGTGGGTTCATCTCGACATCGCGGGAACGGCCTATCATGAGGAGGCTAAACCGTGGATGGCGAAGGGGCCGACGGGCGTGGGGTTGCGGACCTTCGTGGAGCTGGCGTTTAGCTGGCGTTAGGACGGCGTAGGAAGCGAGGCGCTCAACGAAAGCGGCGTGCTCGGCGAGGACAGGCCTTGTTGAAGGGTGGAGAGAAGACAGCCTAAATCGCCGCTCCAGTAGGCTTCCTGAGCCAACCAAAGGCCGGGGAAATTGAGGGAACGATAGATACCGTCAGGACTCGGGCATCAGATTAATGAATGACCCGTTTTCGAGGATTCGCCAGGTGATCCGTTTCCGAAAATCCTCGAAGGTGATGTACTCGGACGCCGGCACGCTGATAGAGCGCGAGCTTGGGGCCGAAATCATGGTCGGTGGATGTGACGCAGACTTCGGCAGCAAGTTCAGGAGCGCCAGCGACATACTTCCCCTGTTCCCGTGACTGGCCGCCGTGCTCGGGAAGGATTCTGAGGAAAGCGTCGGGTTGCGGCATGCTTTCCAATATGTACCACGAGGCCTAACCAGCCGCTTGAACGCCCGGAGTCGCCAGAACATAGTGCAGGAAGCAGAAGTTCAGACGCCCCTGCAAAGTTGAATGCGAAAGACTCACCGGTGAGACCACGTAGACAACTCCTTCAATGAGTTCAGCATGCTTGATCTCGGGCGTTGCATCCCATTTCTCGATGAACTCTTCTCGCGACATCTTCAAGCCAGTAATGAGCGGCGCTGATTCCAGCGTCGTCATGGAGCGAGCTCGTTGGTCCCAGTCTAGTCTAAAACCCGATCTCCTTCTCCAGCGCCTGTGATAGCAGAGCCATATACTCCCGGTGTGAAATCTCGCGCGCACCCAGCCGGGCGAGATGTGGCGTCAGATACTGCACTTCGAGCAGCGCAAACCCACGCTCCCGAAGCCGGAACACCAGCCCCGCCAGAGCGACCTTCGACATGTCCCGAACACGGTGAAACTTCGACTCGGCGAAAAATGCGCCTCCCAAGTGCACCCCATAAAGGCCTCCCACGAGTTCTCCGTCCACCCAAACCTCCACCGAATGCGCCTTGCCCGCTCGATGCAGGCTGCAGTAGACGCCGATGATTTCCTCGCTGATCCATGTTTCCTCGCTTGGGCGGTTGGCGCATGCCCGGATGACTTTTTCGAACGCCGTATCGAACCTCACCGAAAACCGGGCCAGGCGGATCGTTCGCTCGAGCGATCGCGATAGATGGAACTCGTAGAGAGGGAGAATCGCACGCCGCGCCGGGCAGTGCCACGTGATCACCTTCGAGGGCGGATGCGCCATCGGGAACAACCCGCGCCGGTAGGCCGCCTCCACTGTATCGATGGTGAGAACCCGTGAAACGGAACGAACGTCCATGACATTATCAATTAGTCGTCCAGCAACCCCGCGTACAACTCCGAGTACTTCGCCGCCGATGCGTTCCAGGAAAAGTCGCGGGCCATCGCCGTGCGGATCCTTCGTTCCCATTCCTCCGGACCGTTGCGAAACTCATCCAAAGCCGCGCGAATCGCCAGCAGAAAATCGCGAGACCAATAACCCCAGAACTTGAAGCCTGTTTCGTGATCCACCGTATCGTCGAGCCCCCCTGTGGCGCGCACCACCGGAATGGTTCCATATCGCAGCGAATAGATCTGGTTGAGCCCGCAAGGTTCAAACAGGGACGGCATCAGAAAAATATCGGCCCCTGCCTCAACTTTGTGTGCGAGCGGGTCGTTGTAGCCAATGAATCCCGCTACGCGGCCCGGAAATGCCGACGCCAGGTTCCGGAAGAAGTCCTCCGTGTCCGGATCCCCGGAGCCGACTACGCAGAGGCAAATATCCTCATTCATCAACTCCCATGCGATGTCGGCGAACAGGTGCAGCCCCTTCTGGCGTGCAAAACGGCTCACGATCCCCAACAACGGCCGCGCCAGATTCTCATCGGGCAAGCCCAGCTCCGCCAGCAGATCGCGCTTGCATAGCCGCTTTCCGTGCAGGTTCACCGCAGAATAATTGGCCACGAGGTAACGGTCGGTTTCCGGATTCCACTCGGAATAGTCGGCGCCGTTCAAGATGCCCGTCAGACGGGCCGCGTACTCGCGGATCAAGCCATCGAGCCCGAAGCCATACTCGGGTGTCTGGATCTCCTGTGCGTAGCGTGGGCTTACGGTGGTGATGGCATCCGGGAAAAGAATGCCGCCTTTCATCAAATTCACGTCGCCGTTGTGTCCCAGAAATTGGGGTTGGCGCAGCCACGCGTCGAGGCCGAGTTCCCCGAACTCATGCGGTCCAAACCGGCCCTGGTGCTCGAGATTGTGAATCGTGAAAACAATCTTCAGGTGGAAGAATGAAGGATCGAGTTGGAAGCGTGTGCGTAGATAAGGTGCGCACAGAGCCGCCTGCCAATCGTGCAGGTGAAGGATGTCCGCGGAGAAAAGGAAGCGTAACACGCCGAGGACGCCGTGACACAGTGCCGCGAAGCGGAGGTGGTTGTCCGGGAAATCACTCCCGTTGGCGGAGTAGATTCCCGGCCGGTCAAATAGCGGCGGGCAGTCCAAGAAATAGAATGTCACGCCTTCCAATTCGTGCGCCCACACATCGAGCGAAAATCCACGGCTGCCAAGATGGGCAAGGAGATTTTGGTGCACGCGCGTGGGGCCGTTTAGTGAGACTCCGCGGTATCGGGGCAGGCAAACGGCTACTCGATGTCCGTGAGTGAGCAAGGCCTTGGGCAGGGCGCCCAAAACATCCGCCAGTCCGCCAGTCTTTGCGAAGGGCGCGGCTTCCGAGGACACCATCAGGACGCGGGCCATCGAAGGACCAGGATACCGCTATACCACGGATCGCAGTTCTTTGAAGGGCCGGCCCTGTGACTCGGCCACGGGCGCGCACGTGATGTGTCCCCGATGAGTGTTGACACCCTCGCGAATCGCATCCGACTGGTCTACCGCGAGATCCAGGCCCATGTTGGCGATTTGAGACACGTACGGAAAAGTCGCGTTGGTCAGCGCAAGAGTCGAAGTGTGCGGAACGGCGGCCGGCATGTTCGACACGCAATAATGCAACACGCCTTCCTCGCAATAAACAGGATCGGTGTGCGTGGTGGCGCGCGACGTTTCGAAACACCCGCCCTGGTCGATCGCGACATCCACCACCACGGATCCCTTGCGCATGTCCCGCAGCCATTCGCGGCGCACCAGCCTGGGCGCGGAAGCTCCCGGAATTAGTACACCGCCCACAACGAGGTCCGCCAGCTTCAGTGATTCGTGAATTGTCCACGAGTTCGATGCCAGTGTGACGATCGAGTTGTTGAAAATATCGTCCAGCTCGCGCAGCCGGTTGAGATTCCTGTCCACGATGGTTACGTGCGCCCCCAAGCCCACGGCCATTTTTGCGGAGTTGGTCCCGACGATTCCACCCCCGAGAATCACGACATTGGCGGGCGCAACACCGGGCACTCCCCCCAGCAGGATACCGCGACCGCCGTTGGGTTTTTCCAGATACTGCGCACCCACTTGAACCGCCATTCGGCCGGCAACTTCACTCATGGGAGTAAGGAGTGGAAGCGATCCATCCGCTTCGCGAATCGTTTCGTAAGCGAGTGACGTTACGCGCGTCTCCAGCAGTCGCGCGGTCAAGTCCGGCAGTGGCGCCAGATGCAAGTAAGTGAATAGAGCCAAACCCGGTCGAAGATATCCGAACTCGGATGTTTGTGGCTCCTTTACCTTGACTACCATACCCGCCGGGTTCCACACCTCGGCCGCAGCCGCGACAATCTTGGCGCCGGCCCGTTCATAAAACTTGTCCGGAATCGAGCTGCCCTCGCCTGCGTTCGCCTCAACCAGCACCTGATGGCCGGCTTCGACTAATGCGTGAACACCGCTGGGCACCAGCCCCACTCTCGTTTCGTGGTCCTTGATTTCCCTGGGAACACCGATGATCATTTGCTGCTATCTGCCATCGTCCGGTGGCTGCTCTTTTGTGCCAGCCGGCGGTCGCGCAGGCAAGGACAGGGGTTTGCGATTCGGACCCAGGCCCAGCGCGATCAACGACAGGGAATTGATCTTTCCATCCGGCTTGAGGTTCTGCTCCTCCTGGAATCGCCTGAGCGCCTCAGTGGACGCGTCGTCCCACTTGCCGTCCGGAGGTGAGGACATGTAGCCTTTATCAGCCAGTGCCCTTTGAATCTCCATATAACGTTCGGGCGCCGGCTTCTGTTGCCCTGCACGCCACGACGGGGTTCTGGCCCGCCGCTTACCCGCATACCGCCGCGAGGCGGATTTGGTGCTGCTCTTGGTTCCGGCTTTGGCTTGCGATTTGGCGCCGGACTTGACAACGGATGATTTCGGCGGCGGCTTCCTGGCCGGCTTACTTCCTTTCACCAGCTTCTTCGCAGCGGCCTTCGGTGGTGGAGCGCCCAGGCCAGGACTCGCCACCAACCAACCCAGCCATCCCGCCATCAACGCCCAGACCAGCGTCCGAGTCCTCACCATTGGAGTTTAGCAGTCCGCGATAGGCGATGATATCTTCCGTTCAAGGAGCATACTCCGTGAGAATCACTCTTTCTGTCGCATTCGTCGTCGACGCGATCAGACGTCTTCCGAGATCTGCTCGATCGAATCGGCGATTCCCAACCCGTGCAGTTTCCGGCTCCGGGACAGTGTTTGGAGGATCAGCATTTCGCATGTCCCGGGCAGGATTTCATGATGGGCGGCGGGCATGACATAGATACCCTATGTCGTTTCCTCTGCTAATGCAAGCCTGCCTCCACTTGATCGGCCGCAAGGCAAGCTTCTCGATCGAAGCGATGCTCTTGAATCCCTGAATTGGGATGTAGTCGAATGCGGTTGCGGGCATAAAATCAGCGGGTGAGGGCGCGGCACATTGAAACCATCATACGTCCCAGGGAGGCTCCGAAGTCCGGATGGTAGAATCATGAGTTGCTCATGAATGACCTGAAGGCCATGATCCGCGAAGTGCCGGACTTCCCTAAGCCCGGAATCAACTTCTACGACATCACCACACTGCTTAAGAACAAGGACGGCTTGAACTCTGTGATTGGATCGCTCGAAGAGCGGTACAAAGCTACGCCTTGCGACGTGATCGTCGGGATCGAGGCCCGCGGGTTCATTTTCGCCACGGCCGTGGCGTATGCGTTGGGAACGGGGTTCGTTCCTGTGCGCAAGCCGAAAAAGCTGCCTGCCGAAACGGTAAGGGTCGAATACCGGCTCGAGTATGGAACGGACAGTCTGGAAATGCACGCAGACGCCGTGCAACCGGGCCAACAAGTGATCATCGTAGATGACGTGCTGGCGACCGGCGGAACCGCATGCGCGGTGGCGAAGCTGGTAGAAAAACTCGGCGGGAAAGTGGAGGGATTGGGATTCGTCATCGAGCTTGACTTCTTGAAAGGCCGTGACAAGCTGGGCGGCTATGACGTCTTCTCAATCGTCCAGTATTAAGGGAGCAGTTCGCGTCCCGGCGTTCGCCAAGATCAACTTGAGCTTGCTTGTTCTTTACAAGCGTCCCGATGGGTTCCATGAATTGAGGACGGTGTTCCAGACAATTTCATTGGCGGATCGTCTGGAAATCGCGTGGAGGCCGGGCCGGGGTGCAAGAGTCGCTGTCGAATGCGAACCCCCGATTGACGACAACATTGCCGGACGGGCGGCGCAGAAGGTTCTGGAGGCAACGAATGCGCGCGGTGAAGTCAGCATCCGCATCGAGAAGCGAATCCCGATTGGCGGCGGGATGGGTGGGGGATCGAGCGACGCGGCAGCGGTGCTGCTTACATTGCCGATCCTGACAAGGCGGCCGATGCCGGAGAGCAAGCTCCATGATCTGGCCGCCGGTCTTGGCAGCGACGTGGCTTTTTTCCTTATGGGTGGGACGACGTTGGGATCGGGCCGAGGTGAGGAGTTGTATCCGCTGGAATCCGTGCGGGAGCGTTTCGGGTTGGTGGTTCTCCCGGGCGCCGCGGTGTCGACGGCGGAGGCCTACCGGGGCCTCGCACGCGAGCCGTTGACGGATTTGACACAACAAGGTTTCTCTCCTAGAATGAAAGAGTTCCAGTCGATGGTGCGGTCGCTTCAGTGTCTCGACCCGCGCCACGGGTGGAAGGCCTTCTGTGAGAATGATTTCGAGGCCGCTGTTTTTGCGCAGCATCCTTCGTTGAAGTCGCTCCAGCAAAAGCTCCAACGGTTGGGGGCCCGGCCAGTGAGAATGAGTGGTAGCGGTTCCGCCCTGTTCGGATTATTCGCTTCCCGGCAAAAACAAGTCGAAGCCGCGCGTGCGTTTGCGCGGGTGGAAGCCGGTGTCCGGGTGGAACGAATCAGTTTTTTGAGCCGCGAACAGTACCGGGCGGCTTGGTTCAGGTCGCTCGGCCGGTTGGTTCGAAATAAGAAATGGCCGCCACAAAGTTAATCCGCGCAATGGAAATGGATCGTTTGAAGATATTCACGGGGAACGCCAACACCGCCCTGGCTAACGAGATCTGTTCGCATTTGGGGCGAAAGCTCGGCGATGCGTCGGTACGGACGTTTTCCGATGGCGAGGTTTACCTGCAGATTCAGGAGAACGTGCGGGGGATGGACGTCTTCGTAGTACAGCCTACGTGCACGCCGGTGGATCGCAATCTGTTCGAGCTGCTGTTGATGATCGACGCGTTGAAGCGCGCCTCGGCCGAGCGGATCACCGCTGTTCTTCCTTACTACGGCTACGCGCGCCAGGATCGGAAAGACAAGCCACGGGTGCCGATCTCCGCCAAGCTCGTGGCGAGCCTGCTCGAGACAGCGGGCGCGAGCCGCGTGCTGACGCTCGACCTGCACGCTGCGCAGATTCAGGGATTCTTCAACGTACCAGTAGATCACCTGTTCGCCGCTCCCGTGCTGATCGAGTATTTCCGCTCCGCGGACCTGGAAGACATGATCATTGTTTCTCCGGACGCGGGAGGCGTGGAACGGGCGCGAGCCTTCGCCAAACGGCTGAATCTGCCGCTTGCCATCATCGATAAACGCCGGGAGGAAGCCAACGTCGCCGAGATCATGCACATCATCGGCGAGGTGGAAGGCAAGCATTGCTTGATGGTGGACGACCTAGTGGATACCGCGGGGACACTCGTGAAAGGCGCCGAGGCTCTGCTGGCCGCTGGCGCCAAGGCCGCGTCGGCATGCGCCACGCATGCCGTGTTGAGCGGACCGGCGGTGCAAAGAATTGAAGAATCGCAACTATCTGAAGTAGTCCTGACGAATTCAATCCCGTTGACGCGGGAGGCCTCGCGGTGCAGCCGGATCCGCGTGTTGAGCGTAGCGTCGCTGCTGGCCAAGGCAATCCAGTCGATTCACGAGGAGACGAGCGTCAGTACGTTATTTGTGTAAGAGGATTTGTGTACGAGGTATAGAAGATGAGAAAAGATATTACAGTAATCGCCGAGGCCCGGGACACTCGCGGGAAAAATGCCGCGCGCCGCTTACGTGTGGCGGGAAAGACTCCGGCGGTGGTTTATGGCGCTGGGGGGGCGAGCGTCGCCGTGACGGTGAGTCCGAAGGAGATCAACCGGATTCTCCATTCGCGCACTGGCCATAACACGATCTTTGACCTGAGCGTCGGCGACGGGGAGAAGACTCCTGTGATGATGATCGACTGGCTGCACGAGCCGGTCAAAGGCACTCTGCTTCACGTCGATCTGAAGCGGATCGACCTCACCAAGGCGCTGCATGTACAAGTACCGGTTCACACGACCGGGGAGCCCCACGGCGTTAAGGTGCAGGGCGGCGTGTTCGAGGTGATCACCCGCGAAATCGAAATCGAGTGTGTGCCGGACGAAATTCCCGAGCACTTCACGGTGGATGTCAGCGGCATGATGATCGGCCAGAATCTGCGCGCACGGGAAGTAGCGCTTTCGGGATCGATGAAGCTGCTGAGTTCGCCGGACACGGTCCTGGTACACGTGGTCGCGATGCGCGCCGAGGAGCCTACTCCAGAGGCTGCTGCTCCGGTCGAAGCCGAAGCCAAGACCGAGCCGGAAGTCATCAAGAAGGGTAAGAAGGAAGAAGAAGGGGCGGCCGAGGAAGCACCCAAGAAGAAGGGCGAAGAACAACCCAAGAAGAAATAGGGTCTCTCGCAGTCGCCGCCTGAGGCTTCGGGCAAGTCATGAATCCAACATCCGCCTACCAGTGGGTTATCGTTGGACTGGGCAACCCCGGGCCCGAATATGAGTTGACGCCGCATAATCTCGGGTTTCTGACGGTGGACCGTCTGGCGGACCGGCATCGAATCCGGGTGACGCGAAAGGAAGCAGGAGCGCTGGTAGGTCTGGGAGAGATTTTGGACGTGCCCGCGATTCTGGCGAAACCGCAAACGTACATGAACGTGAGCGGACCTGCTGTGAAGGTATTGTTAGAGAAGTACGGGCTGGAGCCGCATAATCTGCTGCTGGTATACGACGAGTTGGCGTTACCCTGGCAGTCGATGCGGATCCGGCCGAAAGGGTCCTCGGCCGGTCACAATGGCGTTGAGTCAGTGATCGATAGTTTGGGGACGCAGGAGTTTGCCCGGCTGCGGCTGGGTGTTCATCCCGGTCATCCGATCGACGATGGAACTCGTTTTTTGCTTTCCCCCATCGGGAAAGCGCAGTGGAAGGAATTGGATGAGGTGCTCGAACAGGCCGCTCAAGCAGTCGAGTCCATAATCTCCGAAGGCGCCGAAAAGTCCATGGCGAAATTCAATCGCCGCGCCCAAGGTTCAATCGAAGAGGAAAGATGAGAATTTACGAAGAACTGTTTATCGCCAAGCCCGATGCCACCGAAGAAGAGATCGACGCGCTGAACGGGCAGTTGGAGAAAGTGATCCAGGAGACGGGCGGCAAGCTCGAAAAAACCGACAAGTGGGGCGTGCGCCGGCTTGCCTATCGCGTCAAGAAATGTAACGAAGGCCGCTTCGTGCTGCTCGTATTCCACGCCGCGCCGGAAACGGTGAAGGAAGTGGAACGTCGTCTGCGCGTATCCGACCTGGTGGTGAAGTATCTTACGGTCCGCATGGATGAGAAACTGAAGTGGCTCGACAAGCGGAAAAAGCGCCGTGCTGCGCGCGCGGCAAAGAAGCCCGCTGCCCCGCCGCCGCAGGCCTCACCGGCGGCTCCGTCACCGGCTCCGCTCTTCCCGGCTGCTCCGGCCGAGCCGGCCGAGCCCGCCGCACCCATGCCAGGTGAGCCAACACCGGAGAAAGTATAGAGGAGGCAGGAGAAATATATGGCAGAGAACACGAGAGGCGGGAGGCCGATTTCGGGCTCGCAGCGGCCCACCGGCGGCGATAAGGCGATTGTCTCCAACAAGCGTCAATTTTTCCGGCGCCGCAAGGTTTGTAAGTTCTGCGTGGATAAGATCGATCTCATCGACTACAAGGAAGTGAAGCTCCTTTCGCAGTTCATCAGCGAACGGGGGAGGATCATCCCGCGGCGCCTCAGCGGCGTGTGCACACCATGCCAGCGCCGTCTGAGCGAAGCGATCAAGCAGGCGCGCAACATCGCACTCTTGCCGTTTGCTGGCAGCAAGGGATAAGGAGGCTCATCCATGGAAGTGATACTGCGTGAAGACATCGAAAAACTGGGCGCCCGCGGCCAGGTCGTAAGGGTCAAGACAGGCTACGCGCGCAACTTTCTCCTGCCCCGGCGTCTGGCCGTGGCGGCTACGGAATCCAACAAGAAGATCGTCGAGCAGGAACGGCAGGCTCACCTGCGCAAGGAGGCCAAGCTGTCCACTGAAGCCTCCGACCTGGGTAAGCTCCTGGCAAGCACGGATGTCACCATTGCCGCAAAAGCTGGCGACAACGACCAGTTGTTCGGCTCGGTCACCTCGAAAGATATCGCCGAAGCCCTCGAGAAGCAGAATTTCTCGGTGGATCGCAGAAAGATACATCTGGACGAGGCAATCAAGCAGTTAGGAGACCACAAAGTCACTCTGAAGCTGCATCGCGACGTCAGCGTGGATCTAACGGTTCATGTGGTGAAGGCCGAAGAGTAGTCTGCAACGGGCATTGCATATTCGATGGCATTCTTCGATCTGACGGGGCAAACCGCGATCGTGACTGGAGCGGCAACCGGCATCGGCGAGGCGATCGCTCGCAGATTGGCCGCCGCGGGAGCCACGGTTGCGGTAGCGGATATGAATCAGAAAGGCGCCCACGAAGTCGCCGGCTCCATCGGACGAAATTCGTTCGCGATCCAAGTGGACATTACGGACGGTGCTTCCGTGGACCGGTGCGCGAGCGAGGTTCTGCGAAGAACCGGCCGGATAGATGTGCTCGTAAACAACGCGGGGGCCGGCGGCAAAGCCGCTCCGCTGTGGGAGCAGACCGTCGAGGACTGGAACCAGATCATCGCCATCAACATGACCGGTGTTTTCCACTTCGCCAAGGCCGTGATCGGTCCCATGCGGGAGCGTCAGTACGGCCGGATCGTCAACATAGCATCGATCGCGGGCAAAGAAGGAAATCCCAACATGACCGGCTACTCGGCGACCAAAGCGGCAGTGATTGGTTTTACCAAGTCGCTCGCCAAGGAAGTGGCGACCGAAGGGATCTGCGTAAACGCCGTATCTCCCGCGGTGGTGCGGACGAAGATTCTGGAGCAGTTGACGCCAGAGCAGGTGGATTACATGACCCAGCGCATCCCGATGAAGCGTACGGGGACTCCGGAGGAGATCGCGGCCGTGGTGCATTTCCTTTCGAGTCCGGACTGCTCCTTCGTCACCGGGCAGTGTTACGATGCCTCGGGTGGGCGCGCTACCTACTGACGTGCCCATCGCTCCCGAAGACTATTCGAAGACCGATAGCTACGAACTCCTTGCCGCCGCCGCGCGAGGCCATCTTGCGTTCGACCAGCGTCTACTACACGCGCTTCTCGACGATCCGGCTCGCGCGCGCGAAGGGATTGTCAAGTTCGCTGTGACCATCGATCACAGCGAGACGCGTGTAGATCTTTCCGTCGATCTGATGAACGTCCTTGCCGCGATACCCACTCCGGAAGCGCTGCCGTTTGTGATGAACGAGATCCGCAGGTTTCCAGACGAGATTCCGGATGAGGCAGTGGAGGTGATCGTGCGGATCGGACATCCGGCTTTGGAACCGCTTCTGGATCTGGCGCGGGGACTTCCGGACAACGCCGCCGAAATCGGCTTTCACATCGCTGCGCTTGGGATCAAAGACGATCGCGTGGAGGATTTGTTCAAGAAGATCGGAGAACAGGACAAGGCCGAAGAAGAGTTCTTGCGGGAAATCCACCAGGCTCATATGGGGGAGCAAGTCGAGCCCTACGATATCTGGGGAGCGTATCCGCATCACGATGGCCCGGATCTCTCGACCTTGCCCACGGCGGAGCGGGAGCAGTTTCTGGAGAGTCGTTCGGCCGAGCTGCGCGCTCTGGGAGTCGAGAGTTGGGAGTTCGAGGATCTCGACCGTCGCATGACTAGCCGCTTTGTAGCGATGGCCCAACACGATCCGGATCCGCACGTGCGCGGCTTGGCCGCTCGGACGCTCCGCGGCCAGATTGAGGATCCAGCCATTCGCGTAGTTCTCGAACAACGGCTCGCTGCCGCGGAAACAATCGAGGAGCGGATACAGGTGGCCATTGGACTGATTGCCGGCCTGCCGGATTCAGCAGGCGTTCGGGAGACAATTCTGGCCGCCTACGAGGAGCCGCGAACGCGGCGGCAGGCGCTCGAGGCGATGTGGCTTACCCACGACGGGAAGTATGGCCGCTACATGGAGGCGCATCTCGAAGATCCGGATCCGGCGCTCATTCACGAAGCGATCTATGGGGTGGGCTTTTTGCGGCTGCGCCACCTCGTCGGCCGGCTTGAGCCATACTTCCACGCCGAGGATCTCCGTCTTTTCGCCCTGCAGTCTTACATGCTGGCCGCACCGGCGGAAGAGTCCCGTTTCGGTTTGAAGCAACTCGAAAGCCGCGTGGCAAAACTGGCCGGCGGTTTGAACGAGGAGGAGCAGGAGGTGGTGCGCCGGGCAATGGAACATCGTTTGGAAATGGCTGGCAGGGAGGTCGCCGTGCCGGTGACGCCTGTGCGATCGGAGAAGGTGGGCCGCAACGATCCTTGTCCGTGTGGGAGCGGCAAGAAGTACAAAAAGTGCTGCGGCGGTTAGCAACCACCGCTGCGGAGGCTGAAGCCTCCGTTGCAAGCTGAAGCTTGCTCCACCTCACAAATCGTCAAAATGCGAAGCGCAATCCGAACTGAAACGTGCGCGGATCGGAGGCACTGGTAACCTGTCCGAAGTTCGCCGAGCCAACTTGCGACGACACGTCCCAGAACGAGAAGTGATTCGGGGCGTTGTACACCTCGGCGCGGAACTCCAGATTCATCCTTTCCGTGAAGCGGAAGAGTTTCTGCGCTGACAGATCCCAGTTGTGCGTGCCGGGACCGGTGAGGGCGTTCTTGCCAAGGTTGCCCCAGGTAGCCGCGGCCGGATTCGTGAAGGCCGCCGGGTTGAACCACCGTGCCGCCGTCCCGGCGTTGACATCCCACTCGGAGATCTGGTGTGCCCGCTGTCCCGCCTGCCCAATGCCGGCGACGTCGCCCGGAATCGTGATGTTCAGTGGACGTCCGGTCTGGACCGTGGTGACGCCGGAAAGCTGCCATCCCCCGAACGCTGTCTTATACCAGGCGGCGCCGCGCTGCCAGAATGGCAGTGCATAGATGTAGCTGGCGACAAGGATGTGGCGGCGGTCCTGATTCGTGCGCGCATAGTCGGATTTGAAGTTATAGCTGTCCATCGCCTGTTCGGAATAGCCGGTGGCGTCGGCCATCGCCCGCGACCAGGTGTATGCGATGTTGAACACACCGCCCCCGCGCATCTGCTTCTTTAGCTGGGCCTGCAGCGAATGGTAATTAAAGTTTGACCCTGTGATCAGATGGCTGATGTTGCCGTATCCCAGATACGGGCGCAACGCTTGAACGTTCACTCCCGGGTTGCGCTGGAGCGTACCGAGCGGCAACTGGTTCAGGTTCACCTGCCGGAACTCGTTCCACGCCGACGAGCCGACGTAGGCAACGTCGAGCACGGTGTCGGCCAAGAGTTTGTGCTGCACGCCGAAACTCCAGTTCTGCACAGTCGGAACCTTCTGATCGATATCGTAGGAGCTGACGTTGGTCGGGGCGTTGCGCGTCGCGCCAGCGATCGGACGCTCGACGTTGGCGCTGAACACCTGGGACTCCTGGATGAAGGGCGGATTGTTGACGCGACCAAAGACGTAGTTGCCCTGGACGCGTTCGTAGAACAACCCCCAGCCGCCGCGCAGAACGGTCCGCTGTCGCCCGGTGAGATCGTAGGCAAAGCCGATGCGCGGGCCGAAGGTGCCATAGTCGTAGGGAGAGATCTCCTTGGGCAGACCTCGGAACAACCGCTGCAATAGCGGATCGTTCCAGTTCGGGATGCGGGCCTTGGCCGTTTCCGGGAACTGCGATCCACCGACCACAAGTCCGTTCACCGGGTCACCTGTGCCGGCAACGATCAACCCGTCGCTGCGGTTCACTACCGGCGCCTTGGATGAATCGTAGAAGCGTGGTGCAAACACGACTGCGTTCTGCAGCGCGGCGTATTGTGGCTGGAGCAGCATGTAGCGGAGGCCAAGATCGAGCGTGAGCCGTGTAGAAATCTTCCAGTTGTCAGCGGCATAAAACTCGGCCTGCGTGAAGCGGAACCAGCCCTCACGGCCCGACGAGGCCTCAGTGTAGGTATTGAAATTGCCGAGCAGCGCATCGGCGAGAGGATTGCCCGAGTGCAGCGCGTGCCCCTGCGCGAAGTTGAAGTTGCCATTCACCGCCGGCTGGTTGTCCTGGTTTTTGCGGCTGCGCATGATGAGCACCCCGGCCTTGAAGTTGTGATTGCCGCGCACCTTCGAGAAGTCGTATTTGCCTTGAAAGAGACGGTTGAAGTTGTTCCATTGGCGCGGCGTGGTGCTCAGTGTGGTGAAGGTGGCGATGGCGATCGTGGGAATCGAAGGGTCGTTTCCGTAGATCATCGGATAGTTGATGCCGTTGGCCTGCCGGGTATAGTCGCGGACAAAGATCGGGTTGGCCCGGAAGTTGTCCGTCTGGCGGATCACGTTGCCGGTGAAGGTGACCTGAAACGTGTTCACCGTAGTCGGATTCTTCACCCAGGTCCACTTTGCGCTTGTGTTCGTTCCGGGGATGTTGCGGTCATAGAGCACGGTCTGCGTGGCGTTCTGAAGCGACGTGTAGTAATCTCGCAGCCAGTGCACAGCAAGCTGATGCTTTTCACTGAGGTGGTAGTCGACCTTCGCAATGTATTGGTTGGAATCGAGCGGCGTCGGCGCGAAGAAGTTGAAATTGCCGCCGGTGCCGGTGAAGTTCGGCTGCGGATACAGATCGACCAACCGCTTGCTGTTCGGGGAGAAGCGCGCCGCCGGGATGATTCCGCCGGTGAACGGCATGTTGTTGTTAAGCGGATCGCGCGGCTGCTGCGCGGCGGGGAGCGCCGAAAAGTCGCCGCTGCGCTGCGTCAGCGCCGGCACATTCCAAAGATTCGGACTGCCACGGCGGAGGCGTTTAAACTCGACGCCTCCAAAGAAGAAGAGCTTGTCACGATCCTTGTTAATACCTCCGGGAAGCACAATCGGGCCGCCGAGGTTCGCGCCGAAATTGTTGAACCGTAGCATCTGCTTGGTGAGTGTGTTGTAGGCACGCGCGTCGAATGCATCATTGCGGACATACTCGTAGACAGTCCCATGGAGCTCCTTTGTGCCGCTCCTGAGCGCCAGGTTCACCACAGCACCTGAGTTTTGGCCGTATTCGGCGGAGTAATTCGTCGTAAGAACCTTGAACTCGGCGATAGCATCCGGATTGATGTTGACGAAATTGTTGCCGCCGCCGCCATTGTCCTTATTGTCCGCGCCGTCGATATTCCAGGAGTACGTATAATCGCGTCCGCCGTTGATCGACTGTGAGCTCATGTTCGAGCCGAACCCGCCGAACAGGTCGAAGCTGGAGCGGGCGGTACTCGATACGCCAGGCAGAAGAAAGAGGAGCTGGGCGAAGTTCCGTCCGTTCAACTGGAGCTTGGTGGCCTGCTCACCGGTCACGAGCCGGCCAACTTCCCCGGTCGAAGTTTCGACCATGGCCGCATCCGCGGTGACGCTGACCTGCTCGGTAACCGCTCCGACTTCGAGGAGTACGTCTACCGCGGGCTTCGAGTTGACCGTGACGGCCACACCCGTCTGCTGGAAACGCTTGAATCCGGCGGCTTCCGCCGAGATCTCGTAGACGCCGATCGGAATATTCGGGATCACGTAGTAGCCGCTTTCTGTGGTGGAGGCATTCCGAACGAGCCCGGTCTCGACGTGGCGTGCGGAGACGCGCGCGTTGAGGATGACACCGCCGGATGAGTCGCGGACAAAACCGGAAATCTGTTGGGTGGTGTATTGCGCGAGCAACGGCGCGCAAGCCAGGAGAACTGCCGGAATCAGGCGAGGAGGCAAATGAGCTGACATGACGATCTCCTTTTCGAATCGTTTGCCGGGCCGTGAACTATCTTATTCGGTCTTTCGCCAAGAAGCGAGGCTCCCAAAAGAAGAACTCCTGTGTTTGCTTTGCGTTCTTTGCGCCTTTGCGAGAGATCGAATGGTGATCGAGTGGATGAGAATACTCCGGACAAACACTTGTACCCTGCCAGCGATTCTCACGATCCAGTCTCTAGGAAATCACCCTAGCCAAGGGACTGGATGCCGTCGCGTAAAGCTTCTTCGGAATGCGGCCGGCTTCAAAGGCTAGCCGTCCTGCCTCCACGGCATGCTTCATTGCCACCGCCATTTTGACCGCATCCTCCGCGCCGGCGATCGCTGTATTCATAAGAATTCCGTCGTAGCCTAACTCCATGGCGATGGTCGCGTCGGAGGCCGTGCCGACGCCAGCATCGACAATCAGCGGAACCCCCGTGATCATCTCCCGAAGGATGCGAAGATTCGACAAGTTCTGGACGCCCAGACCGGAGCCGATCGGAGCGGCCAGCGGCATGACAGCGGCGGCGCCTGCGTCAATCAGCTTGCGGGCGTTCACCAGATCGTCGGTGGTGTAGGGCATCACAACGAATCCTTCCCGGACGAGGACTCTGGTTGCCTCGAGGAGCCCTTCGTTGTCGGGGAAGAGAGTCCTCTCGTCGCCAATGACCTCGAGCTTTACCCAGTGGGAAAGGCCGACCTCCCGCGCCAGCCGCGCGGTGCGAATAGCATCTTCCGCCGTGTAACAGGCGGCGGTGTTGGGGAGGATGAAGAAGCGATCGCGGTCGATGTAATCCAGGAGCGACGACTTGGAACGGTCATCCAGATTCACGCGCCGGACTGCGACGGTGATCATTTCAGAGCCGGAAGCCTCGTGGCAGCGCTTCATCTCGGGAAACGAACGGTACTTGCCGGTGCCCACAATCAGGCGAGACGCGAAGCGCCGGCCGGCGATGGTCAACGAGTCAGACATAGCTTCATTTTAGAATCCGTTTGTTGACACGCGCGGCTCTGCAGCGCGCGATGCAGAACGAGCCGCGACGGTGAAGGAGCGGTTATTGCTGCCTGTGGTATATTTATTCATGTAGGTGAATAAATAATCAGATGACTGTCCTGGCTGGCATTGCCGGTTTCCGTGGTTACAGCGGCGCCGAACTCGTTGGGCTGCTCCAACGCCACCCGCGCGTCACGCCGGTTCTCCTCGAGCATCGAACTGACTCCGAAGAGCGGCCTCGTCCAAAGGGCCACGTCGGTCCGCACCGGCTGCCCTGCACGGGAGAAGCGGTGAAGGAGGCGGGCGTAGCGGTTGTATTCCTGGCCACGCCGCATGAGGTCGCGATGGAACTGGCTCCCGACATGCTCGCCGCGGGCGCGAAAGTCGTCGATCTGAGCGCCGCGTTCCGTCTCCGGACCCCCGACGTTTACAAACGCTGGTACAAAGAGGAACATTCGCAAACAAGTCTGCTCTGGGAGGCTGCATATGGACTCCCCGAGTTTTACCGGTCCCGGATTGCTGGCGCGACTCTGGTCTCTAATCCCGGTTGCTATCCGACGGCGGCCAATCTCGCCATCCGGCCACTGAAAGAGGCTGGCATTCTCGATCTCAATGCAGGTGTGGTGTGCGACGCCAAGTCCGGTGTCAGCGGCGCGGGACGTAAAGCGAGTCTGAAGACCAGTTTCTGCGAAGTGACGGAAAACTTCTCCGCATACTCGATCCTCGATCACAGGCATGTCCCCGAAGTGCTGCAGAACTCGGATCTGGAGGAAGGTCAATTCAGCTTCACGGCGCAACTGATCCCGATTCACCGGGGGATTCTGGAGACCATCTACTTTCGCGCCCCCGGTCTCGGATCGGCTTCGGCACTGGTCGAAATCTATGAGAAACGATACGCTGGCGAGCCTTTCGTGCGGCTCTACGATGCTGGTAAAGTTCCGGACGTGTCCGCCGTGAACGGCACCAATTTTTGCGACATCGGAGTCAAGTACGATCCTGCCAACGGCCGTGGGGTAGTGGTGAGCGCCATCGATAATCTTGGCAAGGGCGCGGCTGGACAGGCCGTTCAGAACATGAATTTGATCCTGGGGTTTCCGGAGACGGAGGCATTGCTGTGAAGCTCACGATCAAATTAGGTGGGACGCTTCTCGAGGAAGAATCGTCCAAGCGCCGTCTGGTAGGCGAGATCGCATCGACCGCGCGGGACCATCCGTCGACAGTCGTGGTTCACGGCGGTGGGAAACAGATGACGCGGTTCCTGGCGGAGCGCGGAATCGAAAGCAAGTTCGTGGGCGGGCTTCGTGTAACGACGCCTGAAGTGATCGATGCGGTGTTGAAGGTGTTCGCCGGCAGCGTGAACCACCAGTTGGTGGCGGGGCTGGTTGCGCAAGGCGCTGCCGCCGTGGGCCTGAGCGGAATTGATGCGTGTCTCACAGAAGCCGAGATTTGGAACCCGGATCTGGGCGCGGTAGGCCGACCGGTGAGAACAAACGCGAGGCTGTTGAATATCCTGACTGGGAACGGATTTCTGCCCGTAGTTGCCTGTGTTGCGGGCGATCGGCAAGGCCGGATCTACAACGTCAACGCGGATCAGATGGCTGCCTCCTGCGCTACAGGTTTTGAGGCCGCGCGGCTGATTTTCCTGACAGATGTCCCTGGTGTGATGGATTTGAGCAAGCGAATTCGTTCGGTGCTCACGCGCGCCGAAAGCGAATTGCTGATCCGGGACGGAGTGGCCTCCGGTGGTATGCAAGCCAAACTGGAAGCCGCACATGAAGCGCTGGACGGTGGAGTTTCTGAAGTTTGTATCGCGCCAGGGGCTGAAACCAATGTTGTTGCCAGGCTGCTGGCCGGAGAGTCTATCGGAACACGGTTGGTGAACTAAGAAATGAAATTACGAAAAGCCACTATGGGCGACCTCTCTGACCTGCTCACCCTCATCAATGGGTATGCATCGCAGGGGATCATGCTCCCTCGGACTGAGTTTGAGCTGGCGGAAAGCATCCGGGACTTTACCGTCGCCGAAGAAGACGGAAGGCTCATCGGTTGCGGCGCTTTGCATTACTACACGCCGGCCGCCGCGGAGGTGCGGTCCCTGGCTGTTTCACGGGAGGCCAAGGGACAGGGGACCGGCCGCAAGATCGTGGAAGCGCTCGAGCAGGAAGC
>Ga0187893_10005076_pt1 | contig 24098 bp, 16 predicted proteins | sample MA1701074metaG_FD_139574 | JGI IMG/M metagenome (GOLD analysis project Ga0187893, IMG submission 139574) | White microbial mat communities from a basaltic lava cave in the Kipuka Kanohina Cave System on the Island of Hawaii, USA - MA170107-4 metaG ...
GCATGACACCCAAAAGTCTCGAAGGGGCCTTACTGTTCGTAACGGAACCACCACCACACCCGAAGACTTCAGGTGGGGAATTTCAATGAGCACAACCGGGGAATTTCAGCGAGCGGCGTCACCGCATCGCACCAATGCAGCAAACCCGCGCCTATCCACCCGATCGGCGATCATCCCAGCCGGCAACAGCAGCGGCACCACCGCCGACCCCGTGGCCACAAAGCCAACCAGACCCGCCTGAGCCGCCGAGCCAGTGGTGGACGGTGCCGCAGCCGAACGCCTTGGCGCATGGGCTGCCGTACCAGCACTCGTTACGCGGCCTTGTCGGCTGTCCATGGCTGCTGAACTGGGAGAAGATCTGGTGGGTCACGTCGTTGAGCACCGCGAAGATCTCGCCCAAGCTCTTGTGCCATCCCGCCAGGGCCGGGAAGCGGTTCGTGGACCCCGCTGATGACTGATGAACTGTGCCAGTGCGGTCTAGCGGCAGCCGCAGCTATGGTGATGCGTGATGCTGTACCACAAGAGGGATGCGCCAGCGTTGACCTTTGAGTTGACAATTGGCCCTCGAAATGCGGACGGTTACCCGGTCACGGCTCGCGCGCCTGGGGGCGAGGAAGCCGCAGCGATCATGCGCTTGTCACTGATGACCCACGACCTCGAACGTCAACTCTCTGCGATCAGGGACGCGGTGCTTGCTTCTTCCGCCCATGTCCGCCGCATCCCGACTCTACAAGAGCGACCGGTGCAGGAGTTTGGGAGCGCCCTGTTCGAGGCGATCATGACCGACGATGTCCGCGTGTTGTTCGGGGCCAGCTATCAGCGGGCTAGAGAGCAGGAGTCTGACCTGCGGCTGGTGCTGAAGGTCCAGCCGCCTGAACTCGCCCGCCTACCTTGGGAGTTCCTGTTCGACGCTGGCAGGGAGGAGTACCTGAGCCTCCGATGGCCGCTGGTGCGCTACCCCCTGGTCATGGAGCCTGTACGTGCACTGACTGTCAATCCGCCGTTGCGGATCCTGGGAATGGTCGCGATGCCCAGCGATCGTGGTGCGCTTGACGTCAAGGAGGAGCAGCGGCGGCTCCGGGAAGCCGTTGCCGAACTCGAGCGCGACGACCTGGTACAGCTGTCCTGGGTAAGAGGTCAAACTTGGCGCGATCTCCAGGAGAGTATGGATGCCGCTACGTGGCATGTGCTCCACTTCATCGGCCACGGTGGTTTCGACCCGGTCACCGATGAAGGCGTGATCGCGCTGGCGGATGAGCGGAGCCGGACCCAGCTACTCGGGGCAACGGCTCTGCACCTGCTGCTATGCGACCATCCCTCGCTGCGCATGGTCGTGCTCAACGCGTGCGAAACCGGACGGGCCAGCACCCTTGGCGCGTTCTCCAGCACGGCAGGTGCGCTAATCCGGGGTGGAGTTCCGGCAGTCGTCGCGATGCAGTTCCAGATCAGCGACCGGGGTGCAATCGAGTTCGCACGTAGCCTTTATCAAGGAATCGCTGGGCAGCGGCCAGTGGACGTCAGCATCATGCGGGCTCGCAGGGCCATGCACTTCGACCATAAGAGTCTGGAGTGGGGCATCCCCGTGCTGTACCTCCGCTCCCCTGATGGAATTCTCTTCGACCTTGTCGATGTGGTTTGCGCGGAAGCGCCTGGGGTGGACGAGCGCCCGTCTGGAGAGGTGGATCTCCCTGAAGCGTTGCGCGACCAAGGCCTCGCGGCATTCTACGAAGAGCAGTGGGATCAGGCGGTTGACACCTTTGAGCAAATTGTTGCATACCGGCCGGGCGACACCGACGCTCGCGCCAAACTCGATCACGCCCGGAAGCACGCCCGGAAGCAGAGGGAGTTGGCGGCCCGCGATGCCCGCTATGCCCAGGCTCAAGCCGCTGTCGAGGTCGCAGACTGGGACGAGGCGATCAAGGGCTTCGCTGCGGTTCTGGCAGAGGACCCCGAGTACCGGGACTCCAAGCAGTGGCTCGAGGAAGCCCGCCGCCAACAGAAGCTTGCCGAGCATCGCCAAACGCTGGCTGGGCTAGTCGCCGAGGCCCGCAGGTTTTATCGGACGGGGCACTGGAAGGCGACCGTCAAGATCCGCCAGCAACTCGTAGCACTTCTCCAGAAGAGCGTCGACCTCGGCTGCATCCGGATGGCTGTCAGCGCTGAGCCAGTACAAGTGATCCCTCACCGCGAGCGCGTCAACGCTCTCGCCTTCAGTTCGGACAGTCGTTTGCTGTGCTTCGGAAGCCGCTGGAAGACTGCTTACATCCGGGAGGTGGAGACAGGTCGGACCCTCATAAAGGTGCGATACTCAGGCTTACTGAACCAGGTGAACAGCGTCATGTTCAGCCCAGATGGTCACAAGCTTGCCACCGCGAGCTCGGATGGAACCGCCCGCGTATGGGACGCCAACACCGGCGAAGAGCTCACCAGAGTCCATCACGATGGAGCAGTTAATCGAGCAGTTAACTGCGCGGTCTTGAGCCCAGATGGTCACAAGCTTGCCACCGCGAGCTCGGATGGAACCGCCCGCGTATGGGACGCCAACACCGGCGAAGAACTCGCCAGAGTCACTCATGACTGGGGCGTTACGGGTGTAGCTTTCGGCCTGAAAGGGAGCCTCCTCGCCACCATCACCGCGAACGCGAGAGCCCGTGTCTGGGATGTGGTGACCGACGAGGAATTCGGGGGACTCACGTACGAGCATTGGGCAATGGGCGCGGTCTCAAGTCGTGACGGCCGTCTGCTCGCCAACTCGGACCCATTTAACGCTGTCTGTATCATCAGTGATGCTGCTACCAAAGAGAGGCTGGCCATAGTCGCGGGATCGGCGATCTATTCGGGCGATCACTCACTGCCCATCACGCACTCGCTCTATCTAATGAGGACCATGCTCAGCTCGGAGGGCCACCTTCTGACCGGAGCGGTGAATATCTGGGATCACCGCGCCTTAATCTGGGACGCAGATACCGGCCTGCGGGTCGCGAGCATTCCCGGCAATGGTGATGTAAGGCATGCGACCTTCAGTTCGGATGGCCGGCTGCTCGCCATCACGGGATCAGAGCCTTCGAAGGGTTCGTTTTGGGGTGCCACCCGAATCTGGGTCCTTCACTCGAGTAACGATAACGAGTGACGATAAGTAAGCAGCCCTTTTCCTCATCTTGAGGTACTGAATAGCAGTATGAATGTCTATGCGCGACCCAGGCATTCATATACGAAGCCAGCCTGAGCTCGATGCGCCAGCCCGCCTAGCTCGGAGGAAGCGCCGCCATCCAGCAGACGACGCCGATGTCCTCTTCGGTGATGGGCTCGAGTGCGGGCGGCGGAGGAACGGGCTGCAGTCCGAAGTCTTTGATAATCTCCACGATCCGCTGTGCGGCGAGGTCGCGGGAAAACGACCCTTCTGCAACCTCGCGGGCGACCTTCGCCAGTGCCTAACGGACAAGCGGGCCACGCCCGACTGTCAGCGCCTCCTCCGCCGCGGCGGCGCCTGGAGGGAGCATGACGGCTGGGTCACGGAGGATGTCGAGCGCTGCGGCCGACTGGTGGACCTCCTTCACCACAGGCGAGAGCGCGCTCCTGCTGGCCCACCGCCGCAGCCACGTCGACACCTTGAACGACCTGGCCCGCGAGCTGGTGGCTGCGGACGGCCGGCTGTCCGGCCTGGTCTTGGACCTCCACGGTCGCAGGTTCCAGGTGGGGGACCGCATCGTGTGTGGCCTCAACCGGCCCAGCCTGCGCATCGCGAATGGCACCCGCGCCCTGATCACTGGGCTCGACGTCACCGCGCGCACGCTCACGGTCAAGACGGATGCGGGGCACGAGGTGTCGCTGCCCGCGGACTATGTGGGCAAGGAGTTGGGGAGGGGTCGGCGTGCGGTGATCACGGGTATGTGTTGCGCCTGACTTAAAGTCACAGATCGAGCTTGTAATCAGTCCACCTTTTGCGGGGTTCCCGGCCTGTCAGGAAGGCTATGGGAATCACCTGGACGCTGACCACCCCATGACCCACAACGACCCTCCCTGGCTCGACGACGTCAAGGCGTTGTCCGCAGAGATCTGCGGCGAACTCCGCGAAACCATCGCCAACGCCGCCCGCCTCCTCGCCCACCCCGACGTCACCCAACTCCTCGGCCCCCAAGCCCCCGACCTCGCCCACGAACTCGCCCGCATCACCCACACCGAAACCGAGGAGCGCCCCATTTGAGCGAATCAAGCAACGCCTGAAGGCCGACCGAACCCTTCCCTACTCGTCGAGTGTGGCCAGAACACGAGACGACCCGGGCTCCCTTCCCTCCGGGTCGTCTCGTCGCGTTCGATGGCGACACGGTGAACGCACAGAGGTCGATACAGTAAGGCGTAGACCGCGTATCATCGCGGGTATTTCGGCAGGTCGGGTACCTACTTCGGATATGGGGCTTATGGCACACTCCCACCCCATGGCGACGGATCTGGTCGAACTCGAGCGGCGGCTATGGGCGGCAGCGGACGAGCTGCGGGCGAACTCCAACCTCACGGCGACCCAGTACCGCGATCCCGTCCTCGGCCTCATCTTCCTGGCCTTCGCCGAGCAGCGCTTCGACGCCGCGCGCGACGAGGTCGAGTCCGCCGCGGGCCGCCGGCGGAGGCCAGGACCCGACGACTACCAGGCACGAGGGGTCCTCTACGTGGCCAGCGAGGCACGGCTGTCGACCATCGCGAAGGTCCCCGAGGGTTCCGACACCGGCGGGCTGCTCAACCGGGCGATGAGGGCGATCGAGCGGGACAACCCCGAGCTGGCCGGCGTGCTGCCGCAGGTCTACGCCCGTTTGGGGAAATCCACACTGGTCGAGCTGATCCGGCTCCTGGCACCACTGACCGACTCCGTCGAGGGCGACGCGTTCGGGCTGATCTACGAGTACTTCCTCGCCGCATTCGCGATGCAGGAGGGTCGAGGCGGTGGCGAGTTCTTCACGCCCGCGTCGATCGTCTCGCTGCTCGTCGAGGTGATCGAGCCGTACCACGGCCGGATCCTCGACCCTGCCTGCGGCTCGGGCGGCATGTTCGTGCACTCCGCCAAGTTCGTGAACCGTCACAAGCGCGATGCCGCCTCCGAGCTGTCGGTCTACGGGTGCGAGCTGAAAGAGATCACGCTCCCGCTGGCCAAGATGAACCTCGCGCTGCACGGCTTGGGCGGCGACATCGTCGAGGCGAACTCCTATTACGAGGACCCGCACAGCGCCGCGGGCCGCTTCGACTTCGTCCTCGCGAATCCCCCGTTCAACGTCGACAAGGTCGACAAGAGCCGGCTCGACGGCGACCGCCGCTACCGGTTCGGCCTCCCCAAGGCCGACAACGCCAACTACCTGTGGATCCAGCTGTTCTGGTCAGCGCTCAACCCGCATGGCCGCGCCGGGTTCGTCATGGCCAACTCCGCCGCCGACGCGCGGTCGAGCGAGCTGGAGATCCGCCGCAAGCTCGTCGAGACCTGCACCGTCGACGTGATCATCGCCGTCAGCTCGAACTTCTTCTACACGGTCACGCTGCCGGTCACGCTGTGGTTCTTCGACAAGGCGAAGGCGCGCGGCCCCCGCCACGACGAGGTACTGTTCATCGACGCCCGCCACACCTACCACCAAGTCGACCGCGCCCACCGCGACTTCACCCCCGCGCAGATCGAGTTCCTCGCCAACATCGTGCGGCTGTGGCGCGGCGATGAGATCGAGGACACCGCCGGCTCCCCACCCCTGCTGGCCGAGCACTTCCCCGACGAGCGCTACACCGACGTCCCCGGCCTCTGCAAAGCCGCCACCATCGCCGACATCAAGGCCCAGGGCTGGAGCCTCAACCCCGGCCGCTACGTCGGCACATCGACCACCGACGACAACCACGAAGACTTCGTGCAGAAGATGGCGGTGCTGTACGAGGAGTTCACTGCGTTGTCGACAAAGGCAGCGAAGTTGACGAAAAAGGTCGATGTGGTGATGCGGGAGTTGCTGGAGTGAGTGAGTGGCGCGAGATTCGCCTGGGCGATCTTTGCGAGTACGTGACCGTAGGACACGTCGGCAAGATGACGGACCAGTACTGCGATGATGGTGTCATCTTCTTTCGATCCCAAGACGTACACCCGTTTTCACTTTCCCTCATAAGCGCCGCGCATATCAACCCCGCTTTTCATCAAAAGCTGCACAAGTCGAGCCTACAGGCTGGTGATGTGGTAGTGGTGCGCACCGGCTATCCGGGAACCGCCGCCGTAATGCCACCGGGCATCGGTGAGGCAAACTGCGCAGATCTAGTAATTATCCGACCGGGTCCCGACCTTGATGGTCGCGTGGTCGCAGGATATTTCAACTCAGCGTTCGGCCGTTTGGTTGTCGGAGGGCGGCTCGTTGGCGCCGCACAGCAACATTTCAATGTTCGTGTAGCCGCAGAACTCAGGGTCTGCTTACCAGACCGCGTCGGTCAGTCTAAGATCGGTGATCTGCTCGATAGCTTCAATGAGCTGATCCAGAACAACCGACGGCGGATTGAGATTCTCGATGAGACTGCTCGGTCGCTGTACCGGGAATGGTTCGTTCGCTACCGCTTCCCTGGTCATGAATCCACACAGTTCATGGAATCGCCGCTCGGGGTTATTCCAGGCGAGTGGGCGATCGGTTCGCTATCGCAACTTGCCGAACTTCAGCGAGTCAATATAAGTCCTACACGGTTTCCGGATGAGGTATTCGCCCACTGCAGTATTCCTGCCTTCGATGCAGGTCAGACGCCAGTGCTCGAACGGGGAAGCGCAATCAAGAGCGGGAAGTACCTTATAAGCGGTCAGGTAGTGCTGGTCTCGAAGCTCAACCCTCGCATCCGACGGGTTTGGTTGACGACGCCGAACCCGGATTATCGCATGATCTGCTCGACGGAGTTCCTGCCTCTCGTCACTATCGCGCGACCATGGACCGCGTTTCTGTATGGGCTTGCAACGTCGGAGCTTTTTGCTACGGCTATCGTGAGCTTGGCCGGCGGCACATCGACGAGTCATCAGCGCGCAAAGCCCAATGATTTTTTTGCTCTCCCCGTGGTCATCCCGGATGAGAGGAGCGCGTTCGCATATGGGGCTCGGGCAATGCCGATGCTAGAAACGGCCGAGGCGCTGCGGGCTCACAACCGCGTCATTGCCGCAGCTCGTGACCTCCTGCTGCCCAAGCTCGTGACGGGGAAGATCGACGTAGACTCGCTCGGGGTTGATGACGTGTTTGGTTGGGCGGAGCTGGCCGAGGCGGGGGCGGGGAGCGCCTGAAGCGGGAGGGGGTACGGCGAGGATGCCTGTAGGGGGGTACGGCGAGGGGGCGTTGGTTGAGCGGCCGGCGATGCGGTTGCTCGGGGAGCTGGGGTGGGAGACGCTGTCGGGGTTCGACGAGCACCCTGGGGCGGGTGGGCCGATGGGGCGGTCGACGTTTGCGGAGACGATCTTGGAGGAGCGGCTGCGGCTTGCGCTGAGGAGCGTGAACCCTGGGTGCAGCGCCACGGCGGTGGACCAGGCGGTCCAAGCTCTCACCCGGGATCGGTCAGCGATGCAGCCGGTGCGGGCGAACCACGACGTGTGGGAGCTACTGCGGGACGGCTACACCGCCACGGTCACGGCTCACGACGGGACGCAGCGGGAAGAGACGGTGCGGTACGTCCACTGGACGGCGACCGATGCCAACGACTTCCTCGCTGTCAACCAGTTCTGGGTGACCGGGCCGCTGCATCGCCGGCGCGCCGACGTCGTGCTGTTCGTCAACGGGATCCCACTCGTCTTGATCGAGCTGAAGGCAAGCCACCGGCGGGCGGAGGACGGCTACCGGGACAACCTCCGTGACTACCGGGACACGATCCCACAGCTGTTCTGGGCGAACGGGTTCGTGGTCGTCTCCAACGGAAGCGAGGCGAAGGTCGGCGCGAGCTTCGCCACCTGGGACCATTTCACCGACTGGAAGAAGGTCGACAGCGAGTCCGAGCCCGGCGGGATCGCGCTGGAGACGACCCTGCGGGCGACCTGCCGGCCCGACCGTGTGCTCGACCTGGTCGAGAACTTCACGGTGTTCCAGGAACAGACCGGCGGGCTGATCAAGAAGATGGCCAAGAACCACCAGTACCTCGGCGTCAACCACGCGCTCGACGCGCTGCTCCGAGTAGGCGCCGACCCGGAGCGGCTCGGGGTGTTCTGGCACACCCAAGGCTCGGGCAAGAGCCTGTCGATGATCTTCTTCACCCAGAAGGTGCTGCGGACAGAGCCCGGCGGGTGGACGTTTGTCATGGTCACCGACCGCAAGGAGCTGGACCGTCAGCTCTACGGCGAGTTCAAGTCGGCCGGCGCCGTCACCGGAGGCGAGGTGCAGGCGACCTCGTCAGGTCACCTCCGCGAGCTGCTCGCCGAGGACCACCGGTACGTCTTCACGCTGATCCACAAGTTCAGGGCGGCGAAGCCTGACGAGCCGATGGACGTCCTGTCCGACCGGCGCAACGTCATCGTCATCACCGACGAGGCACACCGCTCGCAGTACGCGCAGCTTGCGCTCAACATGCGGACCGCCCTGCCGAACGCCGCCTTCCTCGGCTTCACCGGGACACCCCTGATCGCCGGGGAGGTGCAGCGCACCCGCGAGGTGTTCGGCGAGTACGTCAGCGTCTACAACTGGTCCGACGCCCAGGCCGACCAGGTCGCCGTCCCGCTGCACTACGAGAACCGCACGCCAGAGCTGCAGATCATCAACGACCAGTTCTCCGAGGAGTTCGCCGACCTGCTCGACACCGCCGTCGGCGCAGACGAAGACGAGGACAGCACCGAGACCCTGCTCGCCCGCCGCTTCGCCACCGAGTACCAGCTGATCACCCGCCCCGAGCGCCTGGCGGCGATCGCCACCGACCTGGTCGAGCACTTCGTCGGCCGAGGGTTCGACGGCAAGGCCATGTACGTCGGCATCGACAAAGCCGCCGCCGTCCGGATGCACGACCTCGTCCGAGATGCCTGGGACACGCACCTCGCCGAGCTCGAGTCGCGACTGGCGACCGCGGAAGAACCCGCGACGCACGCCTGGCTCGAGGGGCGCATCGCGCTGATGCACTCGACCGACATGGCTGTGGTCGTGTCCCAGTCGCAGAACGAGATCGCCGACCTCGGCGGGCTGGGCCTGGACATCCGGCCGCACCGGCGGCGGATGAACAAGGAGTACCTCGAGACGAGGTTCAAGGATCCCGACGACCCGTTCCGCCTCGTGTTCGTCTGCGCGATGTGGATGACCGGGTTCGACGTCCCGTCGTGCTCGACGGTGTACCTGGACCGGCCGATGCGCAACCACACCCTCATGCAGACGATCGCCCGCGCCAACCGTGTCTTCCCCGAGAAGGAGAACGGGCTGATCGTCGACTACGTCGGCGTCTTCCGCAACCTCGAGTCCGCGCTCGCCGTGTACGGCACTCGGCCAGGCGGTGTCGCCGCACAGGAGCGGCCTATCGCGGACAAGGCCGAGCTGATCGCGGCGCTCGGGGAGGCGGTCGAGGAGTGCGCCGACCTGTGCGACCGCTGTGACGTCGACGTCGAGGCGCTCGCGGCAGCGGAGGGGTTCGCGTTCATCGAGCTGCGGGACTGGGCTGTCGAGTCCCTGCTCGTCGACCCCGAGCAGAAACGCGACTTCCTCACGCTCGCCGACCGCTGCCGATCGCTGCTGAAAGCCGTCATGCCCGACCCCGCGGCGAACCGGCACCTCAAATGGGTCGGTGTGTACCGCAACCTCGCCGAGAAGATCCGAGGCAACGTCGCCGTGCCCGACCTCAGCGGCCTCGCGGAGGCCGTCGACGAGCTCCTCGACCGGTCCGTCGGCGCGCAGCCCTACATGATCGCCACAACTGGTGAGCATGAGCTGTCCCCGCTCATCGACCTGGGCCTCATCGACTTCGACAAGCTCCGAGAGCTGTACGCCGGCCGCAAACACACGGCCGCCGACCACCTGGCCGACCTGCTGCGCCGGCGGTCGGCGAGCTCGGCGAACCGCAACCCGACCCGGATCGCGTTCGTGCGCCGCATCGAGGACCTGATCGCCGATTACAACGCCGGCAGCCTCAACATCGACGAGTACCTCCGCCGCCTGATCCGGCTCACCCAGCAGCTCGACGAGGACGAGCAGCGCGTCGTCAGCGAGGGCATGACCGAGGCCGAGCTTGCGATCTTCGACCTGCTCACCCGGCCAGGCCCGGATCTGACCACCCAGGAGCGCGATACGGTCAAGGGCATCGCCCGCCAACTCCTCGACGCGATCACCGACAAGCTTGTCCTCGACTGGCGCAAGCGCCAACGCTCACGCTCAGCCGTCCGCGTAGCGGTCGGACAGGCCCTCGACAACCTCCCCGACGCCTACGACGACGACCTGTTCGAACAGAAGCGCAACGCCGTCTTCGACCATTTCCTCGCCTCATACTTCGACGACGGCGGGAGCGTATACGGGGTTCAAATATCGCCGCATGCCTGAGAACGTGGACTTTCGCAGTTTCGCGGTGTGGTGGTCGGTCGGGGATGTGGTCTTGTTGCTGTTAGGCGGCTCGGGCGAGCGCGCCGATCAGGGTATCGACGATTTTCGCGGGGAGCGGGCCTTGGGACGACGCTGATGTAATTCGTTGCCGCCATAGGGTCCGCCGCAGCGCGGCCAACGCGTCGGCGAACGACGGGGTGGCCTTGCCCGGATACCACGGCAGGACCGGCCAGGTGTGTTGTGTCCCGTGGACGGGGATGTCCCACAGCCACACCGCGGTCAATAACCACAGCGATAACGCCGCCGCGCGCGCCGGCCCCTTGGCTTTCCACGTTTGGGGGTCCTGTCCGCCGAGGAGCTGCTTGGTGTTACGGAAGGTGTCCTCGATCGACCAGCGGCCGGCATAGAAACCCGCAACCTGCTCAGGAGCGGCGTCCAGGTCAGTGATGAAAAAGAAATCGTCGCGCTCACGGCCGTCCGGATCACGCACGATCACCAGCTGCACGAGACAGTCGGGGCAGACCGCGTACCATAGCACCTGTCGGGACAACACCAGCCGTTGCACAGTCTTGCCGCGCACCTCGACGCTGACCCGCCTCCAGCCGACCTTGGTCTGCGCGGCGATCTGGGCCGGAGTGGGTAGCCGGGCGCCTTTCTTGCGAGGCCGGCCACGCCGGCCGGTCCGCGTCGGCGGGGGCTCGTAGACAGCGGCGTCGCGGCGCACCGGGAGACGACGTGGGTGCGGGGCAGCGCCCTGCCGGCCAGGCTGGCGTACGCGCCGTCACAGCCCAACCGAAACGTCCGGTCGGGCAGCCAGCCGGCGACCTGGGCGATAATCGCCTCGGCGAGCTCGATGTGAGTGGGTCCGCCTTTGCGGTAGGCGCGCATGTTGATCGGCAGGCCCAACGGCTGTCCGCCCCAGGGCGGGTTGATCCGTAGGGGTGAGCACGACCAGGTTGAGCCCGTGGGCGTAGACGACGCGCCGTCGGGTGGAGCAGACCGCGTCGCGGAAGCTTGCCCGACCCGACGATGCGCCTGCCGGTCTTGTGGAACAGCGCGTCGTCCAAGTCCAAGCACACCACGCCTTGCGGGCACAGCGTCGCTACCGCCGTCAACGTCAGGACGCGCCACAGCGCGGTCATGCTCCACCGCCCAGCGCGCACGAGGCGGTGATAGGCGTCGTGAGCGCGGCGGCCGTCGGGGTCGATGATGCTGATGATCCGGGTGATCGTGCGCCGGCCAGGGCAGGCCGCCCAGCCGGTGAGCAGATCAGCGAAGATCGCGAAGCTGGCCGGGTGAACACCCCGGCCCAACCAGCCAGCAGCGTCTCCCACGCCGCCGTTGCTTTGGCCTGGTCTTCACCGTTGCTGGTTGCGCGTGCCATGCTGACCTTCCCGAGCGTGTGGTCCGTCGGTAGTTATACCGACGGACCGCTCGGTTAAGGTGGAGGCCGCACCGAGGAGACCGCAGTGGCGAACCCAGCCGAGGGCAAACCCAACAGCAGCGCGCCATCGCCGAGGCGCTGTCACAGATCGGTTTCGCGCTGCCCGGGTCGGTCCAGGTCCGCCGCACCCGCTGCGGCAAACCGGGCTGTTGCTGCCACGCCGACCCGCCGCAGCTGCACGGCCCCTACAACGTGTGGACTCGCAAAGCGGCCGGCAAGACCGTCACCAAGGTGCTGACAGGCGCCCAGCTCGACGACTACCAGGCATGGTTCGACAACGCCCGCAAACTCAACGCCCTCGTCTCCCAGCTGCAGGCCCTCTCGCTCCAGATCGTCGAGCACGACGTCCGGCCCCGTAGCACATGACCCTGCCATGCCAGCCGCCGTCTCGCTCACCCCCGTCACCACACCAGCCCGGGTCACACCGAGAAAGTGCGAAGTCCACTGATACAGACGTAAATAGGGGATGGTCTAATATGCTAAGTCACGACATGGTTCGCTAGTCCTGCTGGATACCTGACTGGAGAGCTCGATGAGTGGCGGTGGAGAATTTTAAGTGCGCATGCTTATTGGCGGACAGGCGGACAGTTTTCATTTCACCTGGAACCAGACCTGCAAGGGGTGATGCCAGCAGGGCACGGAGCGGTACTGCCATCCACCGCTGCCGGATTTGGCGCAAAAATCGCCTACCGGGCTTGACACCGTGTTGCAATGCGGGCCGGTTGGGCAGTTGAGGGCGAAGTCCAGCCTCTTTCCCCCCTGATTGTAGGAGAACTTGCCTTCCGATCCATAGGGGCCGGGGTTGTCCTGCAGCCAGAAGCGTCTGCGGGAGCCAGCGGGCACGTCATCGATTGGCGGGACGGCCCACCACCCGCGGGTTGGCTCGGGGACCGGCTTGATGAGCGTGAGGTCATCCGAGGACTGGTTCTCGATCGTGCAGTAACAGGAGTAATCCATGCCTGGCTTCACGATCGGGGTAATGATCGGGGCCGGGCAGTTCTCGATGACGTACTGCTCCTGTTGTTTTCTTACCTGAAAGATCTGGGCGCTGACGGTGTTGAGGTCGACCACCGTAAACGTCGGCTCCTTGGGCGGCATGTCGGGCAGGGAGGGGCACTCGAACCCGCTGTTGACGTAGTTGACCGGAGAGGGAGCGATACCGCCGATCGGGGTGTGGGTATGGCCGAATACGACAAGGTCGCTGTTCGTTTGCATGGCCAGCTGCTGGGCGAACCAGGCGAGGTGATCGCCCCACTGGTCCGCCAGCGCCGCGCGTGACGCCTGCCACGCGCTTCCCAGCTCCTCGGCCCACCAGGTGAACAGATCGGCGTACACCTGTTTGGCCTGTTTGATCGAGGTGACGCTGCCATCAGCCATCTTGATCGAGGCGTTTTGATCCAGACCGGTGACTTTGCTGACGTAGTTGAGCAGGAGGGTCACCAAATCTGTTGAGAACGGCGGTTCGATGGACTTGAGGAACGTGTACAGGTCGAGCCCGTTCGGGGCTCCTTGGTTGGGCAGGTCGGCGACGGTCTGCCCTGGCTTGAGTGTTTGCGACATCTGGTAGGCGAAGGCGCGGGTCACGAAGTGCCCGACTGGCAGCGACTTCCACCCCGAGGGCTTGGGCGAGTGGGAGTCGGGCGCGTTGAACATCGTCCAGGCGTGGCCGTGAGCGAAGGTCGTCCGCAGTCCGCCGCTACCGGTGAGGGTGAGGACAGGGGCGCCGAGCTTGACGGGGCCGATTTGGGACTGCAGGTCCTTAAACTCCTCGTCTGAGATGAGGCCGTCGTGGTTGCCCAGCATCAGCGTGACGGCTCCGTTGAGCTTGGTGACGACCTTGTGGAGTAGGCCGTTTTTGCCGAGGATGGCGGGGTTGGCTTTGATGATGTCGTTGAGGGGGGGAGGTTTGGCGTCTGGAGGGTAGGTCCAAAAGTCGAATATGTCGCCGAGGAGGATCAGCTCTTGAATGGAGTCACTGGTCGTTAAGACCCAGTTGAGGATCGCGGAGAGATAGGGGTCGTGAACGGCTGGTTGGTACCAGACCGTCGGGACTCCAGTCCCGATGTGGATGTCGCTGATAGCCACGACCTGATTCTTTATCATTGGCTGGTATCCTTGATTGTTGCGGCTACCTTGGCGGGGCTGTAGGTGGTGAAAGATGCGTTAACGTTGGTGTGTGAGGATGTTGCCAAGCTCACGTGCGGCGGTCCCTGTCACCACGCGCCGGTCAAAGGGTTATTGTTGAGCTGCTCTGACGCGAGATTCGTGTCCTACAGGTCCTGAACTTTGTAGAAAAGTCCGTAGCTGGCGCTGTCCGTCGTGAAGGCCAACTCGCGCTCACCTTCGTCGCTGTCATAAATATAGGTTCTGCCGAGGCAGTCATCCGGATCGATGGGTGGGTTGCCTGCTTTCCCACAGCCCTACCATCACCCTGTTTTGCCCTCCGGAAAGCTTCTAGTTAGGTTGATGTCCACTGTTTGGCCATTTCATCTCCCAATAGCCGCCTGCGCTTGAGAGTCTTTCGGTTTGGACCTCGGTGTTCCAAAGAGGGTAGACTTTATCAGTTGCCCCCGATTCCGCTTGCTTGATACATTTTAGTTTGATCAGCTGGACCATTTTTGCCATTGTTTGCGCATCTCCTGTCAATATTGAGTGGGCCTATACCATTGTGAGGGATGCCCTATCCTGTGAGGGATGCCCTATCCCACTGGTGTGCTCTACCCTCCTGCCGGCGGCCCGAGCGTGATATCGACTCCCTCAGGCACCTGAGCCGTATCCATCAGCAGCAGGCCTCCTCTCGGATAAAATAAAACATCCCATGCGTAGGTCGGAGAAGTATCCCATGATGCCGCTGACCGCCTGCTCTAACTGACCGGGGTCGCGGTTACTTGGAAGGACCCTGTCGGCGACGGGCAACCTTGTGGGTTGGCGATGTATACAGAGCGATAGCTCTTGTAGTCGGTGTGGTTCCCGTTTCGGACCTGCGACCAGATGACTGGGTCTTTGCCCCTGGACACGTCCTGCATAACGTTAAAAGAGACGTTATCTGGGTTCGGTGTGCCGCTGACTTGCCATTTTAGGCGTGTGGTTCCCGCAGGCGCCCCCTCGGTGCTGAAGTTCCCGCTGGAGCGGTTCTTCTGACCAGACTGAGGCCGACACTGAGAGGTGACGCTGACGCCCTTTCTCCCAGTCAACGCTTACCTCGCTCGCCTCGGTTTCGCTGATTACCTCTTCCTCGCTCACTGGCTGCTCCTTGCCTTGGAGATCATGCTGATAAGTTGAGAGTACAGCTAGTCAAGGACCTACATCAAGAGGAGATGTATTCTCGGCTCGTGTGGCGATTTCCCTCTGGTGTCTGTGACGCTGAGCGGCTGAGTGTGTGACGGCTGAAGGGACAACGCCGGCCGAGCGGCGACGCTGCGGTCAATGGCGGGCTGGGCCGTTACAGCGTCAACGAGCCAGCCGCAGGCCTGCTGTCAAACTCTCGCTGCTGTCAACTTTAGGGAGCCCGACCACTGGGCTTCTCCCCGCATCGTGAGGCTACGTTATTAGAAAGAGGGGGGCTCTGCGGTGGTCATGGAAGAGCCATTTGGCAAGGTGAGTGATCTGCCGCGGAGGTTTTTGCATACACGAATGGCGTGCGCTGCGCTTGGGCGAGTAAGGCCGCCGAGTGGGTCCGTCTCGGCGCTCATGACGCTCGTAGCGGCTGGCTGTTAGCCCATAGCTTGTGGGCCCCGCCTATGTCTCGTCTGCGTGGGCGGCCCACCGGGGGCTATGGGCTACTCGACGGCTTGAAGGAGTCTAACGGCCGCTCTTGTGCTTGCCCAGTCGTCAAGTCTTGCGGCTGGCCGCCGGGTTGTCTTCTTGCGGCTAGCTCTGGGTCGCGACGACGACAGCCAACGCGCCGCCGGTTGCGTAGCCGACCACGTTGGTCGCGACCTTCACTGGAATACAAAACTCGGGGTTGGGATCGCGGATTGGTTTGAAGTTCAGGAACGAGGCGATGCCGGGCAAGGCGATAAGGATGCCTGACGCCGGCGCGTAGACCCCCTTGAGGTCTCCTGTGGCGGTCTGGTAGATGACCCAGATTAAGCTGCCGACACCTCCCAGCGTGAGCACCAACGGAAGAAAGTATTTGACTGTATCCCACCATCCTTTCTGGAAGGCCACGACGGCAAGAGGTATCAAGACAACAGACGCCAAGCTGGTCCCAGCAAAAATCGTCATGCTCACCCAGGCGGGTGTTCCCTTTATCTCGTCCCATGCGAGACCGGCATGCGCGAGCACGAAGACCGCCGCCGCCCAGACGACGCCGACGATGGACAGCCAGGTCGGGCTCAGCTCGCCGAGCATGTCGGAGATGGTGGCGGGCAGCACATAGACCGCTTGGAGGATACCAGCGACGAGCAGGAAGGTCTTGAACACCTCATCTTCCGCCAAAGCGTCGCCTTGGACGGTGGCGACGGTGGTGACAGTCGGCAGCGTGCCGTTTGGAAACGGCTGCGCGTCGGCGCCTTTGATGAGCTTGTAGATGATGGTGACCGGGACCGCGGCAAGTAGCGCGACAAGGCCAGCCAAGGTCAACTCGTCCCCTGGGTGCCCTGCCGCCGTAGCGATCCATTCCCAAAGCGCGCTGATCGGACCGAGATGTAACTTTTTCGTAAGCGCTTCCTGAAAAAGGCTCAGGCTGGCCGTGACCAAGCCGGCGAGGCCGTCCAGGATAGTCTTGAGCACGCCCAGCACCAGCTTGATAGACGCTTGGAGGAAATCGAGCAGGTCGCCGACTGTCTTGCTCTTCCAGTCGTCCGGCTGCGTGATGATATTCTTCAAGGCTTCATACAGGCTGTCCGCCGCCGTCTCGAGGTTGTTTTTTATGCCTTTCAAGTTTTCGATAAATGTATCAAGCACTTCTTTGAAGGTGTCGGCGGATTTGTCGGTGCTGTCGAAGGGGGCGAGAGCGGATATCTGAATGTTGGCGGATTGGACTTTGTCCATCACCCAGTTGTGGTGCACATTGGTGGACAGGCTCACCTTAGCAGGGCCAACGCTCTCCCCTTCCCAGCCGGGCAGGCTGGACAGTTGTTTCTTGATGGTGGTGTCACCGAGTTTTTTGCGAGCGTCGTCGAACAGCTCGTCTACATGCTTGTGCGCTTGATCAAGCCATTTCCTCGCCTCCTCATGCGCCTTGTCGATGTCGTCCTTGACGGTGGGCACCGCTTTGTTGATCGCCTCTTGCAGCGCGTTTTTGGTGTTCCAGATGTGGTTGAGGTTAAAGACGGCCTTGAGCCAATCGATGACCTTGCTGATCTGAGCGCCGACCCACGACAGGACGCCGACGATGCAATGCCCAGCCTGCTCAAGACCCTTGATCACCAGCTCGAGACCGCGGATGATCTGCCCGCCGATCTCGATGACCAGCGTGACAACCTTTCTTTCGAAATCGGCTACCACCTTGGTCAGCTTGATGACGCCGCTCTTCAGTCCCTCCCAAAGATCGCCGGCCCAGCGCGCCAGATCACCCCAAATGTCTGCGGCTAAGCTGCCGTCGCCCTCGCTCATCAGCTCGGCCAGCTCCTGGTCCAGCTGCTCCTGCGTGACCAGCGACACGAACTCGGGGCTCTCGGCGGACAACGTGAGGCGGAAGCCCACGGCGCCTATGGGCGCAGGCTTTCCGAGCCCGAGCCTTGCGACCCCGCGGACTCCCTGAGCGACGACTTTCGCCAGCTCTGGGTCCACGCCGGGCGCAAGGACGGCCAGTGCACAGCCTTGATCGTCGAAGCGCGGAAGGCCGCCGCCCGGATTCGTAGGATTGAGCGTCTCCTTGTCGCCTGACAGGTACTCGTGGACCTCGCATCCGGGCTGGATGGGAACGCTCGCGGCGTCTGCGGTCAGGACCATCGCGGGAGCGGTGATCCCCATCGGCAACAGCGAGAACGTCAGTTTGCCAAAGGCGTCGGTCTTGAGCTGCGTTGGGGCGTTGGTGATCTCGACAGCGCAGCCCATATGGAAAATCTGGCAGGCTGACGCCGCCTCTTTAACAGCGAGCGTGACCTTGTGGCCTGCGAGCGGCTTGCCGCCCTCGCCGGTGACGGCCGCCTCCACCCGGTAGCGGACCACCTCGTAGGTGCCCTGCTCAGGTTGGCGCACCTCGACCTGACGCCACATCGTGGTAGTGGCGTCCTGCACGTATAGGCGCAGCTCGCCGTTCGCGTCGATCAGGAAAAGCGAGGGCACGTCGGTTGGGGTGGCGGCTGTCCCCACGGCCGTGATCCCTTTAGCGAGGGGTATGCCAGGCACCCAGTTGGGCATTTCGTCATTGTCCCACGGCTTGTCCGGATCTTGATGGTAGACCCACAACGTGTTGGACTCGTCAACGGCGTATACGCTCCAAATGTTGTGAGTGTCTACGTGCGCCGCCGCCTGGCGGGCATGCGCCTTCACCTCCGAAGCCCCGACTCGCTTCGAGCTTTTATATTTGCCTTTCTCATCAGTGCAGAGCATGTAGAGGGAGCCGTCTTCTTTAAGATAAGCAAAGGTGGCGTATCTGTCAGTTTGTGGATTGTGGATACGGAACCCGGCCACCACCCTTCTCACCTCATCAGTGATACGCTGCGAGTTGTGCGTCTCATCAGGCCTGTTGAGGCTTCCCGCGTAGGTGAGGAGCTGACCGGACAGGTTAGCGGCTATGACCCATAGCTCGTCAGTGATTATTGCCAAGGCAAAATCCGGGCTGAGCGCTGAGGCGAAGTTCGTGAGGGCGACGTCTATAAATTTATTATTCTTTTGGTATGCGACAAGCGCATAGTGAATGTTATCTTTATAGCCTTTTGCGTAGAGGAGCAGCTTGTCTTGTGGCGAGTATGTGATTTTCAGGTTGCTGAGGGCTTTGCCGTGCTCGTTGAGGAGCTGCGGGTCAGACCATGTGATCCCGTCGGCGTTTAGCTGGGAGGTGTAGAGACCGTCATTGGTGAGGAAGAAGCAGTGGAGGGAGTTGTCTGGCGTTGTCCCAACCGCGACCTCAGCGACTGGCGAGAATTTGGGAAACGGTTTGCGTACGGTCCAGCCGGCATCGGTGGCGGGGTTGGGCGCCACATGCAAAATTTGTGTGGTGTTGTCGGTCGTGCTTACTATCACCAGCGCCTCATGGTGTTTGCTGATTGGGTTTAGGAATACCCCGATCTGGCTTGGCTTGTTAGGGTCTATGGGAATTCCTGCGGTCATCGCCACGTCTTGGCTTAATTCCTCACTGAGTTTGACTGTGATCTGCGAGGAGTCTGTGTCTGAAGGGGCAAAGGTTGTGCTCATGGTATCTCCAAGGTTTAGGCTTTCATCGCTTCTAGCTAACGTCGGCTGGCGTCGTGGAACCACGATATGCCATGGGCTATGAGCACTTTACAGGCAAATTTTAATGCTTTGCCACATGCCATAAACGCAATCGGTCTCTATGCAGAGAGTGGGCTCACTGACCTGCCTTGCGCTTATAGAGGCGCGTATCGCAAAGGTATGCGCCGAGTCGGGTGCTCCCAAGAGCAGACCAGCTTGTCACGGAGATTTCTGTGAGCGATACGAGACAACACGAGCTAGTGTTCAGTCGCTGTTAATAATTTGAATATCAAGGGCCGAACAGGATGCCCACGTTATGCCTAGTCATGGCGCAGCTTGTGCCGTTCGTACGTTCAAAGAACCTCTGCGACTGAACACTAGATCCTGATCGGGTATGGTATAATGCCGGTATCCTGATGTTACAACGTCTGGCCGCTAGCTAGGCGGTTCGTGTGGTGTAGGCCGCAGACCCAGCCCAAACGGCTGGTAGCGCGAACAGCCTTCTATACGCCCCAAAAGGCGGTGATGAGGCTGCTCTGACGCCACATGAGGATCTATATGTCAACAATTTTAAAGTGGAGGGTGTAACCGCCGCCCTCCTCCTTGAATTCTACGTGATCATGCGGAGGCTTATCGGTTTTGTAAATAGTTTCGTGGCCGTAGCAGTCATCTGGACCAATGTCGTCTACGTCCCACACCGCCACCCTCACCTCATCATATCCCTGCGGAAAAGGCTTAAGCAGGTCGAGCTTCTTATCATCACCCTTGCTCATGGACCAGTATGCGTCTGGAATTCTCTCGTTCTTTCCGCCATCGTCCCAGATTATGTAGATCTCATCGGTTGAGGACTCTCCTGTTCGCCAACAGACCAGGTTCACTAGTTCGACTTGTTGCGTCATTTCTTCGTGCCTCCTCCAGCGTGACTGGAAAGCGGATTGGTGACTGTCTCGAAACTTGCTCAGGATGGTGGTGGCGTGGCTGAGGGTGGCGTCGAGAACTCCGCCCTGGCGAGTGCCGACACGGCAGGGCGGCTACGCATAATCCGAGCCGCGATGCGAGAGCCGGAGACGCGTCCGCTGTTCACTCTCTGCACGGTTCTCCGTGCAGAGAGTAAGAATGACAGCTATGACTATAGCGATCTCGGCGTTAGTTGTCATCCGTAAAAGATACGGATTTTTGGCAGGAGGGTAGCTCGGTATTCTGCGCGGGCTCCTACCCCCGTCTAGGGGAATATATCCGTAGCTCTGAGGGGGTGTCTGAAAACGTGGGGCACGCTAAGACCACCAGCCACTCGACGCAACATCCCACACATTCATAGCTTCTCATGCACGATACGGGCATAAGGGCCTTCGGACTTATCAGACGCCCGGTAATGCCTGCGGCGGCGGCTTCAGTGCGAAACGGGCTGAGGCGCGTTATGTGGGTTGATTCAGGTGTAGGGGATCCTTGACGCAAAGGAGCCTCTTGCGGGAGAAAACGGTTGTCCAAGACCGAACCCCGCGAAGAGGCCAGGCCTCCTGACACGGGTGGGCAAAGCTCCTGGTCGGGCGGGGTGAGATCCTATGTTTTCGCCCGGTTTGTGCGATAATAACCGTATAGTTTTGACAGGGACGGCAAGCGGCGCGCAACAGTGAGAGTGTGCGACGGGCCTCCGTTGCCGCTGCCCTACGAGGGCTCAACGCCGGTCAAGCCAGGCGTGGATTTACTCGAGAGCACCGACGGCGGCGCGGTGTTCATATGGGGCAACGCCGCATGGTTTTGGGCAAACGGCGATGTCACAGGACGCCGGCTGGCGGCGGTGGGGCTGGTCGCTACCCGCGCGGCGTCCCAGCGGCAGGTCGCCGCGGCGTTCGGGATCAGCGACAGCACCCTACGGCGCTGGCAACAGGACTACAAGCAGGGCGGAACGGACGCGCTAGCCCCGAGGGCGAAAGGGCCGAAGAGAGCGTCGAGGCTGACCGAGGACAAGATCGCCGAGATCGCCGCCGTCCGTGACGAGGGACTGTCGATGCGGGCGATCGCCGCCCGGACGGGGGTGTTGCTGAACTCGGTGTCCCGGGCGTTGGCCTCCCAGCGCCCGGGGGGCAGCCGACCGGCCACGCCTGGGCAGAACGGCGCCGGGCAAAGCGGCGTCGAGCAGAGCGATGTTGGGGTGTTGACGCCGTTGGCCCGGCCTGCCCCACGCACAGCGGAGCGGACCGCGGCCAGAGAGGGGCTGTTGGTCGAGCGCCGCCGGTGATCACCCAAGGCGCCGGGCTGCCACTGGCCGGCGCGCTGGTGATCCTGCCCGCGCTGGCCGTCACTGGGCTGCTGGAGGTCGCCGAGCTGGTCTATGACCGCGCCCGGGCGGCGTTCTACGGGCTGCGGGCGCTGCTGTTGACGTTCGCCGCGTTGGTCGGCCAGCCCCGCGCCGAGGGCCTGACCAGGATCGACCCTGCCGACCTGGGCCGGCTGATCGGCGCCGACCGCGCTCCAGAGGTCAAAACCGTGCGCCGTCGGATGAGCGAGTTGGCCGCCCAGCACCGCGCGGACCGGCTGCTGGAAGGGCTGGCCCGCCGCCACGTCGCGCATGCTGACGCGGTCGGGATCTTCTACATCGACGGACACGTCCGCGCCTATCACGGCAAACACAACGTGTCCAAGAAGCATCTGGCGCGGATGCGGCTGTCGATGCCCGCCGAGGAGGACACCTGGATCAACGACGCCTGCGGCGACGGGCTCCTGGTATGGCAGGCGCCAGCCGCCACGTCGCTGACAGCCCAGCTGCGCCAGGTCGCCAAAAAGGTCCGTGACCTGGTCGGCGACGACGCCCGGCCCACCGTGTGCTTTGACCGCGGCGGGTACAGCCCCAAGCTGTTCGCCGAGCTGGACGCCGCCGGATTCGACATCCTCACCGACCGCAAAGGGGAGAAGACTTTAGAGCCCGACGACGCGTTCCGTAAGTACAAGCTGGTCGACGACCGCGGCGTCGAGCACGTCTATGACCTCGCTGACCGCAAAGTCGTCCTGTCCTATACCGACGACGAGCGCCAGCACACCTTCGAGTGCCGCCAGATCACCCGGCGCAGCCGCAACGGCCACCAGACCCAGATCCTTACCACCCGCACCGACAACGATCCGGCCGTGATCGCGCATCTGATGTTCTCCCGCTGGCGGCAGGAGAACTTCTTCCGCTACCTGCGTCACCGCTTCGACCTGGACGGCCTGGACGCCTACACCACCACACCCGACGACCCGGACCGCGCCGTCCCCAACCCCGCCAAACGCCACGCCAACCGCGACGTCAAACAGCTGAAAACCGCGGTCGCAGCCGCGCAGGCCTGCCACGACCGCCACACCGTGGCCGGTGTGTCCACCCCCAGCAGCCGTCAGGCCCACGACGGTCTGGCCGCCGAGATCACCGCCGCCCGGACCGAGCTGGCCGACCTGCAAGCACAGGCCAAAGCCACACCCTCCCGGACTCCCCTCGGCCAGGTCCGCCCCGATGCCCGCCGTTTGGATCCTGAGCGCAAACGCATCCACGACGGGGTGCGCATGGCCGTCTACAACGCCGAGTCCGCGCTGGCCCGCCTGCTGTCCGACCACTACCCCCGCGCCGGGCAGGAGGCCCGTACCCTGCTGGCCGAGATCTACACCACCCCCGCCGACCTACAGATCAAAGGCAACCAGCTCCACGTGCGTATCAACCCGCTGTCAGCGCCGCGGCGCACCCGCGCCCTGGCCGGGCTGTGCGCCGAGTTGACCGCCACCCGCACCATCTACCCGGCACCGACCTCACTCTGGTCTACACCGTCAAAGACACCTGAACCATGCACCAATTAAGGGGTCTTCTCGCGTTTCCGTGGGTGGGGTGGGGTCGGTCCAGGCAGCCGGAGCCCAGAGGAAGCTATGGCTGAGGGTGAGCGTGTCGGGGCTGGCGGGCGTGAGCGTCGGTGGATGGCCGTGTGTGTGTAGGTCTTGGGCCGTTTCGCTGCGCGTGCCGGTCACCCGTTGCAGTCGGGCACAGACCTGCTGGGGTTTGCTGTCCACCGGTCGGCGGACGCGGGAGGTTGGAAGGGGCAGGCGGCGTCCGGGGCGTGCGTCTGTGGGAGACAGGCCCTATCCGTAGATGTTGCCCGGTGGTCTGGCCGAAGGCGAGCCGCCGGTGGGTTGTGGTCGTTGCTGGTGGGCGTGGCTAGGCGGCGGGGTGGGGGTTGTCTCGTCTGGGTAGTGGGGGCACAGGCCGCCGAGGGACAGTATGGCCAGCGCGATCAGCGCCTCGGGCGAGCGGAACCCGAACGCCCGGCGGGTGATCAGCCGGATTTGGTGTTCACGCTTTCTACCCGGCCATTCGATAGGCTGTTGACCAGCGCGGCGTGGGTGCCGTCGCGGTGTCGGCGGGTCTTAGACCGTGTTTGAGAACTGTCCTAGGCGCTTGGGAAACCGTGATCGACAAATTGTTGTCGATGTGTGTTGGCGAGCTGGTCCTTGGGTCTGGAGCGGTGAGGCGCCAGGCGCGCATCGGTCGGTGACCCCGCGCTCGCGTCTCCGGGTGGTCTGCGCATCCAGATCTAGTGTCTCGTTCCGGGGTCGTCGGTGCTGGGATGCAACTTTCCTTCGAATCCGGAGGAAAGTCGCAGTCAGGCGAGGCGGCAGCGCAGCTGAACTGCAGCTTGACGAGTGCCCTGCCTAGTCGGCCCGTGAGCCGGCACTCTCGAGGCCTGGGGGAACCTCGGTGACCTTCCCAAACACGCTCTTAGAGCGTGTTTGAGAATGGCTATGTGGGGGTTGTGGGTTGCCATGGACGCCGGCCGGGGGCTGGTGCCAGGCGGCGGGTCATGATGCCGATCATTGCCCAGGTGATCATGGCCTCGGCA
>Ga0187893_10005077_pt1 | contig 24093 bp, 22 predicted proteins | sample MA1701074metaG_FD_139574 | JGI IMG/M metagenome (GOLD analysis project Ga0187893, IMG submission 139574) | White microbial mat communities from a basaltic lava cave in the Kipuka Kanohina Cave System on the Island of Hawaii, USA - MA170107-4 metaG ...
AGCAGGCTGGAAAACAGCTTTGCGAAGAGTTCCATCGGTCGCCGACCTCCGATCTTGTCTTGACAACTCGATCATCGGCCAGGCGACCGGTGGAATCAAAATTTCAAATATTTTTGGCTAGGCCTTTCTAAGAACTAATAATGATAGGTTCCACCTTCCTGCGAGTCAACCGGCTTTACAAGGCGCCCTCACTCAAAGGCGTCTGCATCCGGCCCGTTCGAGCACAACGGGTCGGTCGCGACGCTCGAAGACTGGTTCGATCGACGACGGCTGCAGGATAACTACGTGCCGAGTGGCTTCGCCGGATGCGGTGTGCGGGCGCGCGCGGTGAAGGGGCACGAATTCGGCCTGAGGCTTTCCGTCGAGGACAAGCGGGCGCCTATCGCGTTTCTCAAGACTTTTCCCGCAGGTGATGGCGCGTGGCATCGCGGACCATATTGAGTACGCTGTACGAATTCAGATTGACGTCGTAGTTGCTATCCCAACCTGTCGTACGGCCGTAGCCCTCAGGTCAGGCGCGATCACGTGGTAGCCCGCCGACGCAAGCGGCGCCGTTCCCAGCTTCGAAGCCAGCCTCGAGAACGTGCCTTTCAAGATGCGCCTGGCCGGCGAGCAGATGTGAGAGCCGGTCATTGCAGTGTTGCCTTCGGTATCCTGGCCAACACCAAGCAGACGTTCACGCCGAGAATACATCCCTCCGGCTCCGCCGCTAGAACCTGAACGTGTATTGCAGCTTCGTTGCCAGTCTCAAATCATTAACGCGAAAATCCAGCCCGCCCCGTTCGTCAAGTTCCTGTACCCAGCCTTGGCCGAAGATGAAAAACAGGTCGTTGCCCGGCGCGATCGTCCAGCGCACGCGGCTCTGTAACCCAAGATTCCCGGAGCGGTTGTCGAACTGAATCAGATTCCGGAACGTGAGCAGAGGCGAGACCGAATAGTCGATCGTTGAGCTAAAGATGCGCGCGACGAAGTTGCCTTGTGGTAGCGAGGCGAACGTCTGATTCGTACTGAGGCTAATGGTGAACTTTGGCGGAAGTTGGTACCGCAGGCCTGTCGTGACCGCATTCGCCTTGCCCGACCAGAAGTTGCCGACCGTCAAGCCGAAGCTGCCCTGGAGCTTGCGTTTTTGCGCCGATGTGAAGAAGAAGCGCATCGGAGTGAAGCGATAGTCTCCCGGAGGGAGCACCACTCCGGGCGAGATCTCGAACGGCTTGAACAGGCGTTCGAAGGTCGGGTTCAGGTCCATGATGCTGTGCACGGAGTCTCCGGACTGGAAATGCCAGTCGAAGATGGTCGCGTTGATCTTCCATGTTTCAACCTGGCCGTTGTCGATGCGGGTAAAGCGCCTATAGAAAAAATCGTGGAACATCTGTTGAACACCGAACTTCTGGTCTTTTGGCCGGGGGTTGAAGCTCGCGCCCACGCTCCACATGCGCACATTGCTACGCTGCACGAATCCTAGGGCCGGATCAAAGTTCTCTTGAATCTCGCGCCACTCGATCTGCGCCTGGTACCGGTCGTTCGGGAAGGCTGCCCCGAACCCGTAGGCCGAATCTTTCTCGCCGACGCCTTGATTGTTGGACTTCAGTCCCCAGGCATTGACAAGAAGATTCTGCCTGCCGCCCAGGAAGTTCGAAGTCGCCAGACGCATGTCCGCGCCGATCATACTGCTATCAATCGGCTTGTCCGGATTGCCGCCGGTGACGATTGCCCCTATATACGACTGCTGCCAGAAGTTCTGCCGTACACGGGCGACAAAGAGGTTCTTATCGTCCGCGAACGATGTATCGCGGGTGTTGACGTTGAGCACGCCAACTTCAGTGCGGCCGACCTTGCCCGTCAACTTGACGCCGTAGTCGATCGGGACTTCCTGCCCTTGGATGATGCCGATCCGGCGACTGAAGAAAGGGAAGATCTCCGCCCCGTTGGGAGGAATGCCACCGGGCTGCATGATGCCCGTCGTCGCGAAATTGAAGACGCCGGCATCCTGCAGGAAGAACGTTCGCTTCTCGGGGAAGAAGATCGAGAACCTCGTCAGGTTGATCTGGCGGTCGTCGACCTCGGTTTCACCGAAGTCGGTGTTGAACGTGGTTGTCAGCCTAAGGTTCGGAGTAATGTTGTAGAAGACGTCTAGTCCGCCCTTGCCAAGAACGGTGTCCTGTCCACCGGGCTCGCGGTGGATCCAGCGTTGCGCCACAAATGGCCGCACGTCGAGGCTGACGCCCTGCTTGAGGCTTCCGAGGTTGGTGATCTGGCCGGCTTCGGAGACTTGCTGGAACCGCGTTTGAAAGAGGGCCGCCGTCCAGCGGACTTCTTCCAGCTTCCGCTGGATGTGACGTGCGATGTTGAAGCCCCAGACCGTACCTTCGGGCGGGAAATTCAAGCTCTTGAACGGGATGGCGAACTCCGCGCTCCAGCCCTCCTTATGGCGCCGGGCGCGCACGTTCCAGATGGCGTCGTAGTCGTTGTTTGTCTCCCCGTTGGCGAAGATGAGTCCGTCGACGAAGGCCCCGTTAGGGTTGGTGGCGAAGTAGAAGGCATTGGTGCGGTCGTGAAAGGTGTCGAGCAGCAATTCGACGCGGTCGTCGGTGTTCATGCTGGCGTCGCGGGTCATCTGAGCGGCGAGCACCTTGTCCGGCTCGGAGTCGTAGCACATGACGCCGATATAGAGATTGTTCTTGTCGTAGAGGAGGGTGACTTCGGTTCTTTCGCTGGGCTTCGTGCCAGAGTTTGGGATTCGTTGAACCAACTCGCCGATCTTTGGCGACTCGTGCCAAACCGGCTCGTCGAGCAAGCCGTCAAGGTTGATTCCGCCCGCTATGGCCGTCGCCACGGCTGAGCGGATGGAGTCACTTGAGCCGGCTTGTTGAGCGCACAGCGATGCGGCCCCGAGCGCCAGCGCCAACGAAGCGGCGCGCCAGCAACGCGTGATATTGAGTTGAACATTGGGAAAAGTGGAACGAGCTGATTTCACGAAAGTCCCTGAGCAAGGTGATGAGACATACAGTCTTGATGATACTGTTTGATCCTCGTGCGCTAGAACTTCAGCGGGCCGAAGTGGTCGAGGCAAGCCGGCAGCCTGATGCGCCCCTTGGGGGATTTGGGATTGGAGGGGACAAGATCGATCTTTGCAGCGATCGAAGATTGCTATTCCGCTTGAATTTTTCGGGCCCCCTGCGCTTCCGGATGCTGGCACGCCACGGCACGGCGCTCAGGATGGCCGCCCAATCTCTGCTGTGATGGTTACTGTGGTTGTAAAGCACGATGCCGCAGAAACTGCAGCAGTAACCTGCACACTTCCCCGGGTTGCTCTTGTTGGACCCAGTGCCCGGCGCCCTTCACCAGATGGAAGCCGATCATGTTCTTGCAAACATCAGTCTTCATTCTGTCAATGGCGCCAGGGGTCTGGTAAATGCCCCAGTCGCTCTTGCCGGCGATATAACAGGAAGGCACAGCAATTGTGCTGCCGGAGAAAGTCTGAAGCTCGGCAGCCAGCGTGGCATCCGCATTGCGCCGATAGAAGTTCAAGGCGCCCTGAAATCCCGTCCTGCCGTATTCGGTGGCGTAGACGTCGACATCCTCTTCGGTCAGCCATTTGCACCGTGCAATTTCGGCCGGTGACGGCATTTGCTCCAGAGCGGTTTCACACATCCCCTTGTTCAGATCCATCACGTAGTAGGCCGGCATCCTGGCCATCTCCTCAGCGGTACGTGCCTTTAGAGGGAAGGGTTTGTTTTCTTTCCAGTCAGCACTCTTGTAGTGATAGTAAGCGCGGAAGAAAGCGTGGAGTCCCCGCGGGCAGTTTCGCATGTTGCTATCGGCTTCGCGTTTGGTGTAGTAACGCTGGTAGTATTTGCGCGGACGGGACAGCGCCGCCAGTTCCTCGTCGAGGTTGGGTGTAACCGGGAATGCGGGCGAGCGGGCGTTGGCGGTGTTGAATGGCAGTGCTGGGGCGCCTACAAACGGGGCGCTCATCATCGTCACGGAACGGAACACGTCCGGCCTGATGAGAACGCACCAACCCGCCAGCGGCGACCCTGCATCATGTCCCACAACGTCGACAGATCGATAGCCGAGAGCCGAGACCAGCGCAAGGGCATCCCGGACCATATTGAGTACGCTGTACGAATTCAGATTGACGTCGTAGTTGCTATCCCAGCCTGTCGTACGGCCATAGCCCCTCAGGTCAGGCGCGATCACGTGGTAGCCCGCCGACGCAAGCGGCGCCATGATCTTTTTCCAGCTATAGGCCAACTCCGGGAAGCCGTGCAGGAGCAGGACGCAGGGCCTGTTCCCAGCTTCGAAGCCAGCTTCGAGAACGTGCATTCCAAGACCGTTGATGTTGTCCAGGAAACGGGAGCGGATCGCTGATGGAATCGTGTTCTTACCATAAGCGACCCTTTCGTTTGCCGCACTGGCCCCGGTGGGAGCCGCAGTGTAAATCAGACCGCGAAGGAGACCACGAAAATGTTGGCGGCGCGAGCAGAGTCCCTTTAGTGGGGCATTCTGATTTACGGACATGATGGGTTGCTCCTTGCCGCCAGCCGATTATTGTGCCCGCAGCATGCCTACCGCAACTCTTCCCTATTTTCCCGCTCTTCTTGCATTTGGACAATGCTCACGCTACCGAACGCAGAGCGGCTTCGTCCGGTTATACTGTTCAGGTACAATTTCTCTGTCGAACCCATTCATCAAGGAAGGACTCTGGAAGACATGAACTCAAAGAAAATGCCCAGCCATGCCGAGCTGAAACAGGCGCTAGTAGCCGCTGTGGGAACACCGCCGGCAGGGAACGGGGGCTTCAATCTGCACATGTGGGCCACGATCGTCGACAGAGACGGAACCGTCCAGGCGGTTGCTTTTACTGGAAACGACCGGGGCGACCAATGGCCGGGGAGCCGCGTAATCTCGGCGCAGAAAGCGAATACCGCGAACGCGTTCAGTTTACCAGGACTTGCTCTGTCCACCGCGAATCTGTGGGCCGCGGTCCAGCCGGGCGCCAGTCTTTACGGGCTTCAACACAGCAACCCGGTCGATACGGGCGTAGCATACGGTGGCAATCCCGAGCACTACGGGCAGGCGAACGATCCGATGGTTGGAAAGAGAATCGGCGGCGTGAACGTGTTTGGCGGGGGACTGGCTCTCTATGACAGCCAAGGAACGCTGGTTGGGGCTATTGGGGTGAGCGGCGACAGCTCTCCGGCCGATCACAACATCGCGTGGCGGACGCGTAAGAATCTAGGGCTCGATCACGTTCCAGCAGGGGTGAGCGGCGATCCCGCGAGGCCGGACAATATCGTCTTCGACGTCGCAAATGGTTTCGGACATCCGAACGCCATTCAAGGAAACGAGGCCAACGAAAAGGCGATCGCCGCGGGCTTGCCGCCGATTTCGTAGCTCGACGGCGGACAAGCCCGGCTACGGCGCTTCTGGATTGCTCCGCTTGATCGCCAGCTTTCGCGCCTCTGGACAGCCCCACTAACGCGTCCATCCTCATGACATAACGCAAACCGCTATCTGACGGGCGTGGCCGTGAGTTCGAGCTGCATCTTACGCGTCAAGTCGACGTCGTCGGAGGAGTAGAGCGTGGTTGGCTTGCCGGGCTCAACAACGGAGAGAGAACTCCAACGGTACTGCCGTATCACGGGGAGCACGTTGATTGGACCGGCAGAGGACGTAACGCTGCTTATCTCGGCGGCGATATGGAGAATTAGCTGCCCGCTCTCTTCCTTCATGCTATGGCAGTCGATATTCACTCCGATTTCCGCGTATTGGATGCTCGTGGCGGGGCCAGTCCCCCCGGCGGCGGTCGTATATGGGATCTTGGTTCCCGTCCGGATCAACGCCCCTCGCGCCCTGGGGTCGGTCGAGTTGACGGTGGAGTACTTCTTTGCGCTTACCACCTTGCTCCCGTCGAGTTCCTTGACGGTGAAATCGAGGCGGTAGAACTTAACGGTGTCCTGAGCGAAGGCGGCAGCCGCCATGGAGAGAGCGAAGAGGGGAATGATGAGTTTCATGATGGTTCTCCTGTTTCTATTCCCCGCCGGGCGAGCCCAGCGGTTCGATAACGATCGGGGTGAATGCGACTGGTGGAATCAGCAACGGGCCGGCCATGCGCTCCGGCGACTCCGCGAGCACCTGCCCGGCGAGGACCGGATGCGCCTGGGCGAATTCCGCCAAGAGGTTCTCCCGCGGGCTCAGCGGGTAGCTGGCGAGGGGAGCGGACCGGGCCACTGTCCGCCTCACCGGGGATGGGGCGGCTGGACGAACCAACGGCGGGTGAGACGCCAAACTGGTGATCAGCCGCGGCGGCGCGATCTCCGGGCGGCCATCCAGAAACCATGGCGCACACATTAGCGCCGCGGCTGCCGCGGCGGCTCCCGCGAACGGCAACCAACGTGGAGCACGCCGCTGTACACGCAGCAGGACCCGCTTTTCCAGCTCCGGCGCGGGGTTCGCGCAGTAGCCGGGAAGCGCACTGTCGATCAGTTGGTCGAGTTCATGTCCGGTCATGACGGGTCTCCAAACAAGCCGCGAGCTTCTCTTTCAGAATCTGGCGGGCGCGCATCAGGCGCGTCCGGACGGTGCCGCCGGGAATGCCCAGCACGGAGGCGATCTCTCGCGAGGAGAGATCCTCAATGGCCGAGAGCGCCAGCGGCTGGCGTAATTCTTCCGGCAATGCATCAATCAAACGATGAACGGTCGCATGGAGTTCGCTATTGATGAGAGCATGCTCTTGCGAGGGTTCCCGCAAACGCACAGGCGGAAACTCCCGGCGGCGAGGAAGCCGTTCCACAGCCAGACGCCAAGCGGTCCGGGCTAAAAAGGCTCGCTCATCCTCAATCGTCTCCCAAGCGGCGGAGCGGTGCAGTTTGAAGAACGTGTCCTGGACGACGTCCTCGGCGTCCGGCGTGTTGCGCAGCACGGCGTAGGCCACACGGAACACGAAGCGCGACTGCCGGGAAACCAGTTCCGCGAAGCGAGCCGCTTTCTCCTCGCGATCCGCCACAGTGTTCAACTCCGCGACGGTGGGAATGATGAGTTCCATGTTGCTTGGGGCACGTTCAACACGATCCATATGTATGACCGTTGCGGCCGTCAGTTTGTTCAGAAAGATTTGCAGCCGGAACGGACAGATCACATGCTAACAACAGCACAATTCGGGACTATTGACCTGGAGTGGAGAGTGTGATAGGATTCGGCCAATCAGATTGTCGGACAAGCTGATGTTTGCCTTCAGGCGGAGGCAAGGAGGGGTTTAGCATATGAGGCTCACCATTTCGCAGAAAGCGGTGCATCGCAACTTTCTGGCAGCCATGGTTCTGGCGGCGTGCGTTCCTTCCTACGCGCAGGTGCAGGCGGGGCGTATCGTGGGGACAGTCTTTGATCCGAACAAGGCGGTTATCCCGGGGGCTGCCGTTGTGGTAACGGAAACCGCGACCAATGTGGCAAGGAGAGTGACATCCAACGAGATCGGAGATTTCGTTGTAACACCGCTCAATCCCGGCGTCTATTCGGTAAGCGTTACGGCGCCTGGATTTCAAACGGCACTGCGGGGCGGGGTCGAGCTGCAAGTCGGACAGGACCTGAGAATTGACGTGGGCCTTCAGATCGGTGAGATGGCTGAGGTGGTGCGGGTAACGGCGGAGGTTCCGATCATCAATAGCGAATCCGGCGCGGTAGGTCACGTAATGGCCAACCACCAGATTACCGATCTGCCGCTCAACGGGCGTAGCTTCGCCGAATTGGCGCGGCTGACACCGGGAGTTGTGATGCTGGGCGGAACAGGCAACGTGAACCGTATCCGGCCGGAGAATGTGAACGGAACCACCATAAGCGGCGTGCGCGGCAACCAGGTCTCGTTCTACATCGACGGAGTGGACACCTCCGAGCAACACCAGGGTGGCACCTATATTCAAACGTCGATCGATGCGCTGCAGGAATTCAGCCTGCAGCAGAACGCCTATTCGGCCGAGCACAGCCGTTCGGGGAGTTTCTTCAACGTCACGACGAAGTCCGGCAGTAACGAGTGGCATGGGACGCTTTTCGAGTTTCTGCGCAACGAAAAGCTGGACGCGCGGAATTTCTTCGCATCCCGCCGGGAAGTTCTGAAGCGGAACCAGTTCGGCGGCGGGATCGGAGGCCCCGTCCTACTTCCCAAGTTGTACAACGGCAGAAATCGCACATTCTTCTTCGTTGCACATGAAGGGATGCGGGAGCGGCAAGGCGACGTCATCAATCGCATCGCGCCGACCGACGCGATGCTGGCAGGCAACTTCAGCGCGGCCGGAACCAACAGGATTTACGATCCGCTGACGACCACTACAGCTCCGATCACGCGGCAGCAGTTCCCCGGAAACATCGTTCCCGCATCGAGGCGCTCATCCCAGGCCACATTCTTCAACAAGTACATCCCTGTGGCAAACAATGCCGAAGGAACATTCCGGTTTTCCCCTTCCCGCGCCTTAGATATGGACCAAGTGAACATCCGGATCGATCAGAATCTGAGCGATAACCACAAGTTGTTCGGGCGGTTCAGCTACTTCGACAACAGGCTGATCGACCCCAATGACTCGCCGCTGCTGGGCAACGCCGACATGGGCACTCATGGATCGAACGTTGCTTTGAGCCTGACGAGCAATATCCGGCCCACGATGATCCATGAGGTGCGGGTCAACCTGCTGAAGGGGATCATCGATTTGCAGCCCTTTCTGCCAGGGGTTGACTTCAACAGGGATGCCGGGGTAACCGGCTTCGAACAGACCAAGCGAAGCTACGACACCGGTTCGTTTCCGGATTTCCTGTGGACCGGCTATGCGAGCGTCCGGGGCTCTTCTTTTGATCAACGCCCGAAAACCCAGGACCGCGATACGTACGAGATTCTGGATAACGTCACGTGGATCAAGCGCAGGCATGTAATGAAGTTTGGCGGAAAGATGAGGTATTACCGCTGGCTGGGGACCGACAGCAAGTCTTACATGGGCACGTGGAACTTCAACGGCCAGAACACGGAGAATCCGGCGGGGCTGGCAGGTACCGGCCATCCGTTCGCCGACTGGGTGCTGGGCCTTCCCACCTCGGCCACGCGCGGATTTCCGTCCGACACTTTCGGCGGCTGGTACTGGGGGTGGCATTTCTTTTTCCAGGACGACATCAAAGTGAGCCGGACGCTCACGCTGAACGTTGGCCTGCGTTACGAGTACACACCCTGGACCACGCCGTACAGGGGACAAACGGGCACCTTCGACGGGGCGGCCGCGAGACCGATCATTGTCGCGAGCAGAACCAGCGAGATCGACCTCGGCGCGCAACCGGCGGCACCGGTGGCATTTGGCTACCTAAAGGATCTGATTCAGACCAGCAGCCAGGCCGGCCTGCCCTATACGGTCTCCCGTAACGACCTGAACCAGTGGGGCCCGCGTTTCGGGTTCGCGTGGCGGCCTTTTGGCGACCGCACGGTGGTGCGCGGCGGCTACGGAATCTTCTATGAAGGGGAAAGCACCAGCGACCGCGCCAACCTCTTCATGCCGCCCTTTCTGCTGGAGGAATCGATCAACAACGATCGCAGCACCATACCGAGGCGTACGATGACCGATTTCTTCCTGGGAGCGCCGCTGGGATCTCCCAACTCCGTGATTGGACTGACTCCGGCCTATGTCAACCTGAAGATCGGCAACGACCAGCACTGGAATCTCGGCATTCAACACCAGGTGGCGCGCAACTCCGCGATCGAGGTCCAGTACGTGGCCAATAAAGGGTCGAACATCGCGGGACGAAACCCGTTCAATCTACCCGATGCGGGAGCCGGCGCCATTCAGGCGCGCCGTCCGTATTCCCGGTTCACCGGTTTTTCCTACATCTCCTCGGATGATTCGTCCACCTATCATGCACTCCAGATGAAGTACGAGAAAAGGCTCTCCGACGGGTTCTGGATTCTCTCCTCCTACACCTACTCGAAGAGCATATGGGCGGCTAACACGCCCGCAGTGGGAGGCAGGTTCGCGTATGAACGTGGTCCGTCATTCTTTCATGTCCCGCACAGTGTCACCTTGAGCGCGGGCTATGAGCTGCCCTTCGGACGCGGACGGCGATTGCTGCCGCAGGCGGGCCGGCTGGCCAATGGCTTCATCGGCGGCTGGCAACTACAAGGCATCTTCCTTTATCGGAGCGGCATTCCGTTCACGCCCACGCTTCAGCGCGACGTGGCCAACACCGGAGTGGGCGGACAGCGCCCGAACCGGATTCGCGACGGCCATCTGGACAGCCCGACTCTGGACCGCTGGTTCGACGTCGCCGCCTTTGCCGAACCCTCCAACTTCACCTACGGGAATTCGGGTCTGCGAATTCTGTACCCGGACAGCGTCAAGACGTATGACTTTTCGTTGTTCAAGAACTTCCAGGTGACGGAGGGATCCAAGTTGCAATTGCGAGCCGAGGCGTTCAACCTGCCCAATACGCCGAGCTTCGCGGCGCCAAACTCCACTATCGGCGCCAGCGCGGCGGGCAGAGTGACCAGCACGGTTTCGAGTCCGCGGCGTGTTCAGATGGCGCTGAAGTATATTTTCTGAGCTTGGGGGGCAGGCGCCCAAATTCAGACGGGTTCAGCCACGGCGTTGTGCACCGAAATGCTGCCCATCAGGTCTACGGCTTTCTGGAACGTGAGAAGATGAGTTTCCATTGCCTGGGCGGCTCCTTCCGGATCGCGGAGCCGGATTGCATCCAGGATTCTGCAATGCTGTTCCAGGGAGTTCTCTTTCTTGCCCGGAAGTTCCTGGGACTTGATAATCCATTCGTGGATGGCGCCGCGAATCGGAACCAGTAGCTGTTGCAGAACCCGATTCTTGGCGCCGGCGGCGATCGCGAAATGAAACTCAAGATCGAGCTCGTCGTACGGCGCTCCGTCGCTGCCCGCCAGGCTGGCTTGCATCCTGGCCAGCAGATCTTTCATCTGCTGAAGATCAGCTTCGTCGGCCCGCTCGGCGGCCAAAGCGGCCAAGCGAGTCTCAAGTGTCAGACGCGTCTCGCAAACATCGGCCAAATCTTTTTCCGTTCGCAGGAGGCCCCTAGCCAGGATGCGGCCAAGCAGATCCGGAAAACGGTCCGCCACGTAGGTTCCCTCTCCCGGACGGCCGTGAACCAAACCAACGAAAGCGAGCGACTTCAACGCTTCGCGCAAGGTGGACCGCCCAATGCCGAGAGCCTTGCAAAGCTCGAATTCCGATGGAAGCCGCTGACCAGGGCCCCACTTGCCGTTGAGAATCATTTCGGCAAGCTGATTGGCAACCTGATCAGCCAAAGTGATTCGGGATACTGGTTTCAAGCCAGACATTGACATGAGTATAGCACGCCAATATACTGCTTGTATGATTGTCTGATGTTTTAGTGCAGCAATTCACAGTGCCGAAAGAAACTCGATGAAAAATATAGCACTTTTACGAATATGTGTAAGCGCGCTTCTGGTTGGCTGCCTGGCCCGCGTATCCGGCCAGGAACCGATGCGGGTCAACATTGAGGTGGACCTCGAAGCAGGGCTTGAGCCGCTGCGGCCCATCTACCGTTTTTTCGGTTATGATGAGCCCAATTACACCTACATGAAGGACGGCAGGAAGCTGCTCTCGGAGTTGGCGGCGTTAAGCCCGGAGCCGGTCCATGTGAGGGCGCATAACCTGCTGACGAGTGGAGACGGCACACCGGCATTGAAGTGGGGTTCGACGAACGCCTACACGGAGGACGCCGCGGGCAGGCCGCTCTATAACTGGACCATCATCGACAGGATCTTCGACACGTATGTGGAGCGCAAGATGAAGCCGCTGGTTCAGATCGGCTTCATGCCGGAAGCGCTTTCCACCAAGCCGCAGCCGTACCAGCACACCTGGTCGCCGGACAAGCCCTACGGCAACATCTTCACCGGATGGGCCTATCCGCCCAAGGATTATAAGAAATGGGGGGAGCTGGCCTACGAATGGGTGCGCCACAGCATCGAAAAATACGGGAAGCAGGAGGTGGAGAGTTGGTATTGGGAGGTCTGGAACGAACCCGACGGCGGCTACTGGCAGGGGACGCCGGAGGAATACCAGAAACTATACGACTACGCGGTGGAGGGCGTGAGAAGAGCGCTGCCTAGCGCACGAGTTGGCGGGCCGCATGTAACCGGTCCGGCCAACGAGCGGGCAGCCAAGTTCCTTCGCGCGTTTCTCGATCACGTGACGCGCGGCAAGAACTACGTAACGGGGCGCACCGGATCGCCGATCGATTTTATTGCGTTTCATGCCAAGGGCCGCCCGCGGATCGCCGACAAACACGTGCAGATGGGCAGCGAGTTCCAATTGCGGAGCATCGATCGGGGTTTCGAGATCGTAGCTTCCTACCCGGAACTGCGGAAGCTTCCCATCATCCTGGGCGAATCCGATCCGGAAGGATGCGCGGCCTGTTCGGTGCGGTTCCACCCGCAGAACGGCTATCGCAACGGAACGATGTTCTCCAGCTACACCGCAGCCACATTCGCGCGCAAACACGATCTGGCCGCGCGTCACAAAGTGAATTTCGAAGGCGCCGTCACCTGGGCGTTTGAGTTTGAAGACCAGCCGTATTTCGATGGGTTCCGCGATCTGGCCACCAACGGCGTTGCTAAGCCGGTATTGAATGTCTTCCGCATGTTGGGAATGATGGGACCGCGGCGTGTAAAGGCCGCCAGTTCGCATGCCGCCGACTTGGACGCGATGTTGAAGGACGGGGTGAAGAAGCGGCCCGACATCGGGGCGCTGGCAAGCCGCGGCGAGCGAATGGCCGCGGTGATGGTGTGGCACTACCACGACGATGACTTGCCCGGAGCGGAGGCGGCGGTGCAACTGAATCTGCGTGGAGCGCCAGCCGGGGCGGCGCGGGTGCTGGTGCACCACTACCGCATTGACGCCACGCACAGCAACGCGTACACAGTCTGGCAGCAGATGGGGTCGCCGCAAAAACCCACGGCGGAGCAGTATGCCGCCCTGGAGGCCGCCGGACAATTGGAACTGGTTCAATCTCCGGATTGGGCGCGCTCCGATCAAGGCGCCGTGAAACTCCAGTTCACGCTGCCGCGCCAAGGGGTATCCTTGCTGCGAGCCAACTGGTAGAAGCCCGGATCCTTCAGGAACAGCAAACGGTGCAACCAATCCAGAGCGACGGGCGACTGCGATGGAAGATCGCGATCCTGCTGTTTGCCGCGATCGCGATCAGTTATTTCGACCGCCAAACGCTGCCCGTGGCGATCGCCTCCATCCAGAAGGAGATCCCGATTTCCAACACGCAGTTTTCCCAGCTCCAGGCGGCATTTTTATTTGCCTACGCACTGATGTACGCCGGCGGGGGAAAGCTGATCGATACGCTGGGGACGCGGCGGGGTTTTCTCGTGATCATGATCTGGTGGTCATTGGCGTGCGCCACTCATGGGCTGGCCGGGGGTTTCGCCGTGCTTGCCGTAAGCCGGTTTCTGCTCGGGATGGGAGAAGGCGGAGGATTCCCCGCCGCCACCAAAGCCGTTGCGGAGTGGTTTCCGGCGCAGGAGAGGTCGACAGCGATGGGAATCATTAATGCGGGCACCGCGCTGGGGGCGGTGCTGGCGCCTCCGTTAATTGCGCTGGTCATCGGGGTGCTCAACTGGCGCTGGGTGTTCTTCCTGGCAGGAGCGGTGGGCTTGGCCTGGACCGCGTGGTGGATGGTTCGGTACTATCCGCCGTACAGCCATCCGCGGCTCACAGCGAGGGAAAGAGCCGAGATCCCGGAAGTGCTCAAGGCAGGCTACAGCGAGCCCGGTATCGGGTGTTTCGCCTTTTCACTTTCCCGCAGGTTTGGGGACTGGTTTCGGCCAAATTCTTCAGTGACGCCGCATGGTACTTCTATCTGTTCTGGCTGCCAAAATACCTATACGACGTTCGAGGATTCGACACAAAAAGCGTCGGCTACTACGCCTGGATCCCTTACGCGGCGGCAGGCATCGGCAGCCTGACGGGCGGGTGGTTTTCGAGCAGGCTGATCAGGCAGGGACATCCAGTCAACTACGCGCGCAAGCTGGCCTTGGGGCTGAGCGCCGCAGTGATGCCGGCTATCATATTCGTTCCGTTTTCACCGGTGAGCTTCGCGCTGGCGATTTTCAGCCTGGCATTCTTTGGGCAACAATCCTGGTCAACGCTGGTGATGATCCTGCCCGCGGATATTTTCCCGCAACGCGCGGTGGGGTCGGTGGCGGGCCTGGTCGGTTTCGGGGGCGCAATGGGCGGGGTGATCTTCGGACTCGTCGTGGGCTGGATGCTGGATCAAGGCAGCGGCTACACGCCGGTATTCCTGATGGTCAGCACGTTCCATGTGCTGGCATTCGGAATCATTCTGGCGGCTATCAGGCGAGTGGAGCCCGTGGTTATTTGATAGAGCGCAGAAAAGGCGTCCGGCGTCATTTCCGAGTTGACATTAAGTACTTTATTTCGTAAAGTACATTCATGACCGCTATCCATCAGCCCTTTGTGCGATCCCGGAAACCCCTGTGGCGCCCGGTTGCAATGACACGGCCGCCACATCTCGATAGCGGGATCGCCGCAGCGCCAATACAAGCGCGGTATGCGCTGCTGATCAATCCGTTCTACGCGAAGGATCCAAACGCGAGCTTCGGCAAACACGTGCTTACGCCGTCGCTGGCTCTGACCAGTTTCGCAGCGACGACACCGGAACACTGGGAGGTCCGGTACTGGGACGAAAACCTGCTTGACGGGCGGCCGCCATTTGTACCCATGCCGGAGGTGGTAGGGATTTCGGTGCACCTGACGTTCGCGAAGCGGGCCTTTGAGCTGGCCCAATGGTACCGCAGCCGCGGAAGCAAGGTGGTGCTGGGCGGACTGCACGTGCTGTCGTGTCCGGCAGAGTGCGCACCACATGCGGACGCGCTTGCCGTGGGAGATGGCGTGCAGCTTTGGCCGCTGATTCTGGCGGACGTGGAGGCGGGCTGTCTGCGGCAAAAATACACGGCGACCTATGAGAGCGACTATCGCCAGGACCCGGCGCCGCGACGATCGCTTCTGCCGCGAAACAGCTTTCTCACTACAACCAGTTTGATTGCCACGCGCGGCTGTCACAACCGGTGCGGGTTTTGCTATCTGGCAACCGATGGCTTGCGCATGCCGTATCGAATGCGAGATCCGGGACAGATAGCGGCGGAGTTCGCCGAAGATGGGCAGCCTTACGCTGTATTCGTTGATAACAATCTGGGATCCAACCGCGCGTATCTACGCGATTTGTGTCAGGCGCTGCGACCGCTGAACAAGATCTGGAGCGCGGCAGTTTCGATCGATGTGACCGACGATCCCACTTTGATCCGAATCATGGCCATGGCCGGATGTACGGGGGTATTCGTGGGATTCGAGTCACTGACGGATCAGAATCTGTCCGATGCAAGGAAGAAAACACCGAAGGCCAGCGACTATGCGCGGCGAGTACGCATGCTGCACGAGAACGGCATCCAGGTGAATGGCTCGTTCGTGTTGGGATTCGATCACGACCAGAAAGACGTTTTCACGAGGACAGCCGACTGGGTGGAGGAGAACCGCCTGGAGTGCGCCACTTTTCATATTCTTACCCCCTATCCCGCTACGCCGCTGTTCCGTCAAATGGAAGGGGAAGGGCGGTTGCTGCACCGCGATTGGGCTCTGTACGACACGGCGCACGCGGTGTTCCGTCCGAAAAACATGTCGGCTGAGGAGCTGGAACAAGGGTATGGCTGGATGTACGAGCGCCTCTTTTCGCACGCTTCGATTTGGCGGCGACGGCCCGAGGATTGGCGCGCCGCTGCTCCTTATCTGGCGATGTCGTACCTGTACAAGCGCTCAAACCGGTTCTGGCGATTCCTCATTGAACACAATCTGGTGCATGCCGTTTGGCGGCCGATGGTGGAACTGACAAGGCTCAGGCACGTACGATTCCGGGAAGAATTGGCTGCCGGCGAGACGGTAAAACGGCGGGGGGCCGGTGTTGTCGCCGCCGGTGTCTAGAGTATTCTTATTCATGCGCTTGCCAGCAATCCAGGCAGCGCTTAACTGCACGGAAGCCGTTCGGGCCGCCATGCCCGCCGGAACCCGGAAATGGTTAGCCGCTGCCCGAGCACGTCAGCGCCCGCGCCGAACATCTTACTTCGCTGATTGACGGGATGATCGCTTCTCGAACCCCAGCGTTGGGCAACCCGCCCGGCTTCTCGCTGTACCGCCGCGAGCTTGCTTCAAAAACGATCCCATACTTCCGTCCACGCAACAAGCTCACCAAAGCGATTCGCTTCGAAAACAGCCGACATCGATTTGCCGTCATCCGCCAGGAGCAACTTGCGGATACCTTGAAATGTCTTCCCCAAGTTAGTCGTTCCGCGGAACTTTTGCTCCAGGCGCTTACCGTCGATCACGATACTGATGCGCGAATTATTTGACACTCTTCCGTCGTCAAAACCGAAAAGAACGGACTCCTGCCCGCCGATGCCAATCTCCGCGCAATTTGACAGTAAGATGTCTTCGCTGGTAATCCGCTGTTCCCTCCAGTAAATGATCGTCCCCTTCTGGACAATCGAAATGATATGGCTCTTGTTAAAAGGCACCGGTTGGCCGTCTCTCATTCGTGACTTCTGAAGGTTGAGCTTCCAGACCCCGGTAAATCCAACTGGTGCGGCAGCAGGTAGTGCCAATGCGAGGGTAAGTAGGGCAGTCGCGCGAACTGGCGTCATGCGTATAAGTCTAACAAGCGATCAAGCAGTGGTGACAACGGAAGAAGAAATGCGATGAATGCTGGCGGCGAGGGAGGCGATCCGGACGCGAGTTAGCCATAATCTATCAAATGGTCGTGGCAACAAACCTTCAGCGCGTCTTCCATTCCAGATCGGGAACGAAACGTCTTTTGCGGCGGATGATCGCGGTGGCGGCGGCCTGATCGCCGCGCAATAATTGCGCCGAAGCGAGCTTGATTGCGGCGGCCTCCAGCCCCGGGTTGCGGCTGAGAGCGTCCTGCCACAGCCGCTCAGCTTCTTCAAGATGGCCACGGCTGGCGAGAATGGATCCCAAGTTCACCGACGCCTGGGACTTCTGCCCGCACTGGCGACATGGTCAGCTCACATTGTTGCCCAACCGCCACGCTACTTCCGGACGGTAAGGTGTTGGTTGCGGGTCTATCCGCACTTCGGCATCAAGCCTTTTACCAGCGCACCGAAAGTCACGCACGCCGGCAAAACGGGGCAATAAAACGCCGTTTCAGGCGGCCTGCCGGTCACGTATCCAGCCAATCACACAACAGCGTGCTAACCTCACTAGTCGTGGCTGCGGAAAAATAACGTGCGACCGCCAGCGATCATAATCCACATCCCAGGCCCGTTGCGGGTCTTCTGTTCCGGCGCGGCGCAACTGCCGCTTGCGGCACAAACCGTGCGCGACGCGCTGCGGATTCTTGAGCAAAGCCAGCCCGCTTTCTACCGCAATGTTTGCGATGAAACCGGGACCCTGCGGCGGCACCTCAACGTTTTCGTCAATTCCGACAATATCCGCGACCTGGACGGCATCGACACGATGCTGAGCCCAGGCGATGTAGTCACGATTCTACCGGCGGTCTCTGGAGGCTAAAAATGGCAGATCGAATCATTCTTACAATCGGCACCAAGAAAGGAGTGTTTGTGGCTGAGGCGGCGAAGTCGCGGCGCAAGTACGCGCTGCGAGGACCGTTCGGCCCCGGTGTCCCGGTTTACGCCACACTCGTGGATACCCGCGGGACGCCGCGTATTTACGCGTCAAGCTGCAATCCATTCTTCGGCATGAAGGTGCTGCGCTCGACGGACCTCGGCAAGAGCTTCAAGGAGACCAAGTCCGGGCCGGCCTTCCCCAAAGACGATGGGCGCGCGCTCGCCAACATCTGGGCGCTCGAAATGGGCGCCGCCAAAAGGGAATTGCTCTGCGGCGTCGAGCCGGCGGCGCTCTTCCGGAGCCGCGATGGCGGCGATTCGTGGGAGATGGTGACGGGCATCAGCAATCACGACCACGCCCGGCAATGGCAGCCAGGCGGCGGCGGGTTGTGCATGCATACGATCGTTCGCGACGGCAGGCGGCTGCACCTCGGCATCTCGACGGGCGGCCACTATTTGAGCGAGGACGGCGGCGAGACTTTCCATGCAGCCAACAAAGGCGTTGGCGCCGGTTTCGCGCCGGATCTTTACCCCGAGTTCGGCCAGTGCGTGCACAAGATCGCACGGCACGGCGACGCTCCCGGCCGCCTCTATATGCAGAACCACGGCGGATGGGCGAATTGGACCGGCCCCGGCGGTCCGCGGCCGGATATCGGCGTGCTGCGCAGCGACGACTCCGGCCACACGTGGCGCTCCATCGCCAAGGGGCTGCCTTCGGACTTCGGGTTTCCCATCCTCGTTCACCCGCACAATGCCGACACGGTGTACGTTGTGCCGCTCGATCCGGAGACACGTTCCTGCCCCGGAAGCGCACCGGCGGTTTGGCGCAGCGAAAACGGCGGTAATTCCTGGAGCCGCCTGTCGCGGGGGCTACCGAAAACGGACAGCTACTTCACGATTCTGCGCGACGGCATGGACGTCGACCACCTCAAAACCCCCGCGCTCTATTTCGGCACAACCACGGGCCAGCTTTGGATTGGCCGCGAAGGCGGCGAGCAATGGGACTGCCTGTTCGACTCGCTGCCACCGATTAACAACGTCAAAGTCGCGGTCGTGTAGCGGCGACACGCCGGCTTTACCCCTTCGGCCCGAGCCGCCGGCGGCAGGTTGACTTACCTACACCATCGGCCCAGGGTTCCGGAAATAGCGTTCGACAAGCTCATTGGCCGTCCGTAGCGTTTGAGCCACCACCGTAAGCGTGGGGTTCGCAAATTCGTTTTGCGGTATGGCCGAGCCGCCCAACACCACCAGGTTTGGCATGACCTGTGGTGGTAGCGGCCAAAGAGGGCTTCGCTGATCGGATTGTGGGGGCCACCCGTAGAGATATTGAGAGACGCGGTATTCCGGTGGGCCACCGAGCGGCTGGCCGGCATCGACAAGAAGGTGGCACACCGCTTCCGCGGACCGGTGGTGATCCGCAATGTCCGTTTGTTTGGCGCCAAACGGGCGACAGTGACCGCGCCGCAGTCTGTCGTGGTGACGGGCAACGAGATTGCTTCCGTGGAGCCGGCGGCGAGTCCGTCCCTACAGGGAGAGGTCAGCATCGACGGCGAGGGAGGAGTACTGGTGCCAGGCATGCTACGAGATGCATGGGCACCTGGGGAGGGGCAAGCTCTCCTCAACGTGATGGCCGGAGTCACGACGGTGCGCGGCATCGCCAATGAGAATTCTGTGCTCGACAAGCTGATCGAGCGGATCGAGACGGGCGAAATCGGTGGACCGCGAGTGGTCCGTTCCGGGTTCATCGAGAGAAAGAGCCCTTTTAGCGCAAACCTGGGCTTCGTCGTCGACAGCCAGGAGAAAGCGTTTGAGGCCGTTCACTGGTATGCCGCGCGGGGCTACTGGCAGATCAAGATTTACAACAGCATGGATCCCGCGTGGATCGCCGCCACGGATAACAGACTTTGTCAATCTATGATATTGGACGCGTCCAGGGAGCTGGCTCCAAAATGGCTCCATTAAGAAGAGCTCAGACCCAACCCTTCGAAAACTCAGATGCTTGCAGTCGCTTTAGATCGAGGTCATAGACGCTAAAGTCTCGTGGGTTCGAGCCCCGTCTCCCGTCCATGACTCAATCTCCGTCAGGATGTGATACAGTCAAACACGCTGGCGCAGCCATGAGTCAACGTGTGCAGCCTGTTTACGAGTTCGGGCCGTTTCGGCTCGACACCGTTCAGCGCGTTCTTGAACGTAACGGCCAGCCCGTTCCTCTGACCTCAAAGGTTTTCGAAACCCTGCTCGTATTGGTGCAGCACCCAGGCCAGTTACTGACGAAGGACCAATTGAGGGAGGCGCTCTGGCCCGACACGATCGTCGAAGAGTCGAATCTCACGCAGAATATCTCCGTGCTTCGAAAGGCGCTTGGGGAACGCCCGGGTCAGCATTGCTACATCGTGACTGTGCCCGGCCGCGGCTACCAATTCGCCGCCTCCGTCATCGAGGCGGGAATCGAACGCGAAGAACTCGTTCTTACCGAACGCACCTGAACATTGACCGTAGTAGAAGAAGAGTTCGGGGACACCGATAGGGCGATCGCCGGATGGTTTACCGGATACCGGCGCGCCGCAGTGCCGGTCCTCGCCGTGACGGCAATCGCCGTCATCGTGTTGTTGGCGAACTGGGCCATCGTGCCTACCGGTTCTCAACCAATCGGCTCGGTCGCCGTCCTGCGATTCGCCAACATAAGCGGCGATGAAACGTTGGATTATTTCTCGGACGGCCTTGGCGAAGGGCTGATCGATAGCCTGTCGCAATTGCCTGCCCTCAATGTGATTGCTTCGACGTCGTCGTTCCAGTACCGGGGCCAAGAGATCGACCCGCGCCAGGTGGGGCGCGCGTTGGGCGTGGAGGCGATCGTCGCGGGGCGTGTTTTACGGCGAGGCGGTGGCTTGGAGGTGCGCGTCGAATTAGTCGCCGCCGCCGCCCGGGCGCAATTGTGGGGCAAAACCTACGAGCGCAACAACACGGAGCTCCACGCTGTGCAGGAAGACATCGCGCGCTCGATCGCAGGCAAGCTGCGTCCTCCGTTGACGGCGGAGCAACGGCGGCGATTGACTAAACGTGCGACTGGGAACGAGCAGGCTTACCGGCTGTATTTGATCGGATTGTTCCAAGCCCGCAAACACACCGGGGATGGTCTGAAGAAAGCCCTCGACTACTACAGCCAAGCCGTGGCCATCGACCCAAACTTCGCGCTCGCCTTCGCCGCTATGACGCCGGTATACTCCAATCTGGCAAACACGGGTCAGCTCGATCCAAGAGAAGCCGTGGCGAGGGGAAAGGCAGCGGCCCTCAAGGCGTTGGAGATCGACCCGGAGCTTGCTCAGGCGCACTCCAGCATCGCTCACACAAAGCGGAACGAATGGGACTGGCCAGAGGCGGAAAGAGAGTTTCAGCGAGCAATCGAGTTGAACCCAAACCTTGCGGGGGTTCATAGCGGCTACTCGATTCTGTTGACCATACTGGGCCGGACCGGGGAAGCCCTCGCCGCTAACGGGAGAGCGCAGGAACTCGATCCTCTTCGAATTTCCTTTAAAGCGAACGAAGGCGGAATCCTGGCCGCTGCGCGCCGCTTTGACGAAGCGCTGCCGGTTCTTCACGACGCAATCAAGATGGAGCCCGGCTACGCGTTTTCTCACCTCAGCCTCGGTCACGTTTACCTGGGTAAGGGAATGTACGCTGAATCGATCAACGAGGACCAGGCAGCCTCCCGCATTTTTGGTGCAGCGGTGAACAGCTTGATCGACTTCGGTTACGTTTACGCCAAATCGGGTAAGCGCAAGGAAGCAATCGCCATCCTGAACCAGCTGAGAAGCGGCAAGCAGTACGTCTCGCCGGCCGGGCTGGCGATTCTCTATGCGGGGCTGAGCGATCGGGAGGCGGCGCTGGGCTCGCTGGAACTAGCTTTTGTGCAGCGCGATCCGCAAATCCAAAATATCCATGCCGAGCCCCGCTTTGACAGCTTACGTGCCGAGCCGCGCTTCCAGGCGCTGTTTGCGCCGCCTTTCCCTAGGCCAGTAGAGGTCTACTCCAGGCGGCGACCCGTCTCAGTGGAGCACCCGGCGCGCCGAAATCGTCTCCTCACCGTCGTGTGGCGCGGCCGCTAATCGTCAGAACGGGCGGAGACACCACAATCCAATGAATCTCCTTTCCTTTGGCTACAATTACGAAACGAGATTGGACTCCCGCAGCCGTGGTTAACGTTCCGGTGCAGTCTGGATTTACGGAGTAGGTGCCGGCCCCTTGGACATCAACCACAGCAGGTGTGGATGTCCTCTTTTCGCTCTGAACCTGTGTGAAGTTGCCTTGGCCGTCATGGGTCCGGAGCCCCACTCCCAACAGTTGTTCAAACTGCCCGGCTGCGTTCGGGACAGGGCTCAGCCCCGTGATGGTGTATCCATAAACACCCTTGATCGTCTCATTGCTGCACTCCCTCGGCCCATGCGAGTGCAGCACGCTGCTCAAAAACGGCAGCAGCATGACAGTTCGGATTGAAAGTCTCTTAAAAACGTCGCGGTTCATGTTCGTTCGTCCTCCTTCGTGCTGTCGTTGGCCCAGAATGGCGGGCCAAATTCAGCTCCTTTCTCCCAGAAGATACTTTTGTAATGACTCTAGGCAGATGATAGCACGCCGCCCGGCGCCTTGGCGGAGTGTACCGCTTGTGTGTACGCCAGGCTACACATCGCACTCCGGGTGACCCCGGCAGCGGCCGCGGCTTCATCGTCAGTTGACATTGGAACCGCGCGAGCGCAGTAACGGCACCAGGCAGTTACGGAGTTCCCGCGCCGGCGAATGACCATAACTCGCTCGATGTCGACCCAGCTTTGCGTTCGTCGTGTTCTTCTCATTTGCCCGCCAGATTGAGCAAATTCTCAACCTGAGAGCGATCATAGGCCGAGAACCGTTTACCGAGTCCTAAAAAAAGGCTCAAAACGTCTCAAATCTTCTCAAACGACCGGACCATGCACACACTGGCGCGGTCGCGATTCGGCAACTGTCGAAACGATGGCGCACCGCTACAGCCGATACTTTACTGAACCGCGATCCGCACTGGGGTCCCAGCGATCCAGGCGGCGCTTAACTGCACGGAAGCCGTTCCGGCCGCCATGCCCGCCGGAACCCGGAAATCCACGCGATACGTATCCACCAGACCGGGCCATCCGACACCGGCGACTACTTCCGCATCTTGACCGTTCACGGTCACAGCAATGGGGGAGTTGACCGGTAGATTTGCGTCAGTTGGAAACGGCTGGCCGGGATCTACACCGGGCAGAGTGGGGCCAAGACCCGTAGCCTGCACGATCAAAACCTCGCCGGCTCTGGCAGGCCTGGCCGCCGTCACTGGAGAGAAATCCGCATGGAAGAGAGCCGGCCCGCCTGAAGCGGTCAAAATCTGCGGCGTCGACATCGGGATCAAGTGGGCTGTCCACCGCCAGGTTCCGGTGACTGCATTGCGGCGGCGATTGGCGGGGTCCTCCATGATGGAGGCTATCCGTGCGACTGGCGGCGCTGATCCAAGCTGCCCGCGAACGCCGAGAAATGCTCCCGTCCCGCCTGTAATCGCGTAATTGTGTCCGCCTTGGAGAATCGTCGATACAGGCACCGGCGATCCTGGCGGCGGCGGCCCGCTGCCTAATCCGTTGGCAATGATTGTCCCGATCGAGGTGCCGTCGCTTTTCAAGATTTCCAAGGTGACCGCGGCGATCGTATTCCGGTAGCTGTCAGCGATGGCCTGGCCGGGGGTGGGCGCCGTTCTCAAGGCAACCACCCATTGGTTGCTTGCGAAATTCCCCTTCACCTGCTGGCCATTGACGGCCACCACATCGGCGAGGTGCGTGCTCGAGTAGAAGTTCCGGGGAGCGCTTGCCGTCGTAAGGTTGGGATCAGTCGCAAGTCTGAGAGGGTCGGGATTATCTCCCGAATATATTACGTAGTTTGCCAAATCTATCTGCAGGACCGTGGGCGGCGTGACTTGCGCCAGGCCTGGTTGAGAACACGCGGCGGCGCAGAGAGCCACCGCAAGAGCGGTTTTCCCTAGTCGCAGGGTGTGAAGGTTCATAACGAGTCTCCATTTGGTTGATCGATTAAGCGGCAAGCCCAATTCGGCTTGCCTGGCAGGAATAAGGAAACGCGGGTGTGAAGGTTACAGGACCCGCAAACGAAGGGTGTAGAATGGGCACAGCGACTCTACTCCACATGCCACACTGCCCAAAGTGCGGAGCTCCATTGGGTTCCGGCGATCCAGCGGGACTCTGCCCGAAGTGTCTAATCCAGGGCGCTTTCGACAGTTCCGCCGGCGCCGAAGAATCCGAAACTGAGACCGTGGATGCGGCAACCGCGGCAGCCGGTGATGACGACTTCGGCCGGTATCGCATCCTTCAGCGTCTTGGCGAAGGCGGCATGGGCACTGTGTACCTGGC
>Ga0187893_10005078_pt1 | contig 24093 bp, 13 predicted proteins | sample MA1701074metaG_FD_139574 | JGI IMG/M metagenome (GOLD analysis project Ga0187893, IMG submission 139574) | White microbial mat communities from a basaltic lava cave in the Kipuka Kanohina Cave System on the Island of Hawaii, USA - MA170107-4 metaG ...
AGTTTTTTGCGAAAAACCACGTCCGGCCTTTTTGTGTTGGCCTGACGGCTACCGGTTGAAAACACCTCCTGCCAAAACTCCGACAAAAACAGGCTTTCTCTCTCATCCTTGTTTCTTACGAGGCTTTGCGGAGGCTGGCCACTTGCGTGCCTGCTGACGAACGAGCATCGCCAACGGAGGTGATTTTCAGATTGGGGTCGTCCACCAACACCGGGTAAAAGGTTGTTGTGGTCGTTTTCAAGCGGGCGTCCAGCATGGCGGTAATGACCCGGCGACATTCCTCGTGAATCCGGTTGGTGTTGCTGCGGTAACAGAACCACAAGCCAAGAAACACTGCAAAGCACAAGGCCGACCCCAGGCCAAGCGCGCTAAAGAAACGCAGGATGACATGAGTCGCGTTATCGAAGAATTGCGGCAGCAGCACAGCGGAATATCCAATGCCGGCCATCGCCACCAGTGCGATCAGCGCCACCAATCGGCAGGCGAGAACCAGACACCGCTCGTTCTTCTCCGCCGCGGCGAGCCGATCGCACAACGATCGATGGGCCGGGCAGTCGTCGCACATCACCAGCCTCTTCAAGAATTCCGCCTGTTTTCGATGTTCACTCATGATTCAATGGTCTGGGCATCAGGTTCCTGAGCGGATGATGTGCCACAAGCAGTTAACGGAAGGTTCCGGGCGGAACATAACCGCTGCGATTGCTTCGTTTTGTTTCCTCGCCAGCGGAATTGTTCAGGCCCATGAACTTGAACTGGTTGGCTCTATGGAAGCATCCCGCCTTCAGCAAGCGTTTGAACACTGACCGCAGCGGATACTGCACAATCGTCTGACGGTCAGTGTCTCATGGAGTTGTCCTGAAAAGAGGCAGCCCACGGTGGGATTGAAGGGAGCCGGCAAAGCAACCGACCAAGGCCAAGAAACTTGAAGAGATTCAAGGCTGCATCGTCCACTGATTAAGTCACAACCTTATGACTGTTATGAGAACTCCCCTCCTCCCGGCAATACTGTTGGCACTCTCCGCCGCTCTTCCCGTCACTGGTCAGGTGCTCATCGCGGGCGGTTCCACGCCACCGACGCCGGTCATGGCTTCGGTAACGTCCCAGCACCAGACGGCAGGCCAGCCTCCTCCGGTCGTGGTCGTTTATCAACCTTCAGTCGTTTACGTTCCCACTGTTCCCGTTGTTTCAAGCGCTGCTTACCCCGCACCTAATGTGGTTTATTTTGGCGGGCCGAACAGTTGCTACTCCAGCTATTCTGCGCCGTGTTCCAGCCGCTATTATCGGCCTGACTGCGGCTATTCGCCCTCGGTGATCTACTTCGGCCGCGGCGAAGCGTGCCAGCGCGGTTACGCTTTTCGCCATCCCCGTTAACCCTTGCGCGTGCAGACGCGCTGTGGCTGCCCGCCAGCAGGCGCGTCCTTACGGCGGGTCTGCATCTCTTTTCAACCCAAAGGCGCGCAAAGAAAAACATTCTTCGCCCTTCTGCGCTCGCCACGGGCATTCATTGGGGATTTTTTACATCATTGGCCTTGAAAGATATCCGCTAAACCGCCAGTCTGCCGCCCAATCATACATCCACCATCGACGTGAGGCTTTTTCGGGTCGCAAATAAAGGAGCCAAGTTGTTCATGAAACTATTCTCGGAGTGGTTGCCTGCGAATTCTCCCAACGGGGTCTGCGCGTCTCCTGTGCTGCGCGTACTGGCGATTGCCCTTGGAATGACCGCTTTAGTCGTGCAGGCCACGGACGGCCCGCCCATCATTGTTCTGGAACCACAAAGCCAGTCCGCGCTTTCCGGCGCGACCGTTTCCTTCGAAACGGATGCGACCGGCGCGCCTTTCTTGAGCTATCAATGGCAGCACAATGGCACCAACCTCACGGCCCGTACCAACGCGATTCTGACCCTCACCAACGTTCAGCCGCGCCACTGGGGTAACTACGCACTCATCGTCACCAATTCTCACGGTGCCGTCACCAGTTCGGTAGCCACGTTGATCATCGATGCCGATCTCGTTTTCCGCATCCTCGGACTGCAAACCAATTCCTTCGTGGCCGTGGAACACAACCGGATCACGGGTGACGACCGCGGCGGCATCGCGGTGTCCGCCGACAACGTGTTCGTCACTGGCGATGGCCAGGGCGGTGGCGTCACTACCGGACGGTTTCCCATCGACAACCTCGGGGCCGGGACGGCCCTGAGCCAGGCATTCGACGCACTGACCGGTAACCTGCGGACCGACACCGTCTATTCTTTGGGCAACGGGGCCAATCCCATCCAATACGCGAATTCTTCCTTGAGCGCCAATTCGGTGAATTCGTTGCTGGAGATCGACGGCATCACCGGCCAACTCACCGGGGGCCGTATCAACTTCTCCACCAACATCCCCATCTCGACGAGCACTGGCGTCTTCGCGGGCTACGATCGAGTCATCATTTATAGCGGAGCCAATTCGCGGGCCTACGATATCCGGCTGCCATCGGGAACCGTTACCGACCTGGGTTCAATCGGCTTTATCTCAAGGCAAAGCAGCGAGAGCTGGGCCTTCTGGGGCGTGGCGGAATACTTCGCCGGCTCCCTTTACATTGTGCATGCGCAAAATCTTTTCCTCGATGGGGTCTCCGGCACTGCCATCGTCCGAACCCGCCTGCCCGATCGCAGCACCACCCCGATCCTCGGCCCCATCCCCTTCCCAGGGCTGGCCGACATGGCTTCGCTCACCTTCTCGGTTTCACGCAGTCGCTGGTTCTTTCACCATGAAGGCACCTCCGTTTTCCGGCCATCGGGCGGCCCCGATGAAACCGTCGGTTCCGCCAAAGCCTCATTTACCACTGAAGTCGGATATCCAGCCATCGTATTGGAGCCGGTGGATCAAATCTCCTATCCCAGCAGCAACGTGACGTTGCGAGTGATCGCCAGTGGCGCGGAGCCGTTCGCTTACCAATGGTTCTTCAACGGCTCTCCGCTTCCAGAGGCGACAGGGCCGACTTTGGTCTTGTCTAACATCGAGACCAACGTGATGGGGTCTTACACCGTCGAGGTCAGCAACCCCGTCGGCGTTGTCCTCAGCCGCCGTGCGTTGCTCACTGTTTATTCCGTGCCTCAGGTCGTCAGTCAGCCGCGCAGCATCTCGGTTTTCCCGGGGACAAACGTCCTTTTCTCCATCAGCCTCAACGCCGCGCCGCCGGTCAGCTACCAATGGCGGTTCAATGGCGAGCCGTTGATGGGAGCGACCAATTCACTCCTGTTCCTGACCAATGTCCAGTCGTCCCGGTCGGGATTCTACAGCGTCTCCGTCAGCAACCGGTTTGGATTCCTGTTCAGTTCCAACGCGGAGTTGAACGTGGTGGTGCCAGTGGATGACGGCAGCATATTTCAAATCACCAGCATGACCACCAACGGCCTGCGAAACGCCGATGTGTACGAAAACCCTCTGGAATTCGACTTGAGCGAAGGCCCGTTCGCCGTCTCTTCGTCGCAAGTTTTCTATTCGGACAATTTCAACTCCCTGCGAAACAATGCCAGCGATCTTTCCGGCGGAACGCAGATCAACCGGCTCTACGCCACACTGGTCAGTAATTTGCGCACAGAAACCGTGTACGCCTTCGGTGACGCCGGAGGGCCATTCGAATACGACGGCGGCACGGCGACCCGGCTCTGGGAAATCAACGGGGCCAATGGCGCGCTTACCGGCGTCCGTGTTGATTTGTCCACGCCCCTCAACATTCCCTTTTTCAGCAGCCAGGTCGGTTTCTTCTCGGGCTACGATCGCATCGTCATCCTCACCGGCGCTCGGGCTTACAATATTGCGTTGCCCTCGGGGGCCGTGACGGACCTCGGCCCCATGAACACACCGTCGCACGCCTTCTCACAAAGCGGCGCTTTCTGGGGCGTAGCCGAACACGCGGGCGGAATCATCTACCTGGTTTATGCACGCAATGACAGCCGCAACATTGGCCGCACGCGGGTGCCGGACGGCGTCACGACCAATTTCATCACCTTCCCAAACATCGGCAGCTACATGGCGTCCATCAGTGCTTCGATTCCGCGCGGACGCTGGTACTACAATTACATGTTCGGCAACGCCACATTCGGCAACGGAACGGTCGTCATCGGTTACGCCAACGCCACCTTCACCAACTATGCCGGATTCAAGGCCGACCGATTCGAGTGGGACACCATCGGTCCCATCCAGTCGGTGGATACGCCTTTCGCCGTCACGCTCACAGCCAGGACCGCCGCAAACGCCGTGGCGACCACCTATGACGGCACCGTCACGCTCTCCGGATTAAACACACCAGGCAGCACGCCTGTGCCCATTTCGCCCACGACCATTTCCGGCTTTGTTAACGGCGTCTGGACCGGGCAGATCACGATTTCACAGGCGTCCACTGCGATGGTATTGCGGGCGTTCGATGCTGGCGGAGTGACGGGTACCAGCAGTGTGTTCAACGTCAGCCCGCCCAACGATCTTGTCGTGAGCGTTAGCGATCAGCCTGACCCTGTGCTCATCGGCACCCCGCTGACCTACACCATCATCGTAACAAACACTGGCCCGGCCGATGCCACATCTGTCACCCTCACCAACCTCCTGCCCGTTAGCTTCGGATTCGTGTCGATGACCAACTCAATCGGCGCTTGCGCGCTTGAGGGCAGGGTTGTGAGTTGCGACCTTGGAACCGTCAGCGTCGGCACGGTGGCAAATGTCTTCATCATTGGGATTCCTGAAGCGACAGGCACGTTGACCAACCAAACTGCTGTCCATCGCGGCGAAATCGATGCCGCGCCCGCCAACAACCTGGTGGCCACTCGTACAACGGTCGTGCTGCCTTCACTGGTCGTTGACGACATCAGCACGTTTGAAGGCGACAGTGGAACCAACCAGGTTCTGTTCACCGTGCGACTCCTCGCGCCTTCAGCCAACACAGTATCTGTCAACTACCAGACCCTGAACAATTCAGCTTCGGGCAGCGGTGGCCTTGCCGACTATGTTCCCGCCAATGGGACCATCACGTTCTCACCAGGCACAACGAACCAGACTGTCGCGGTCGGGATCCGAGGCGACACTTTCTACGAATTGAATGAAGTCTTTTTAATCTCATTGTCCAGTGCCACCAACGCCACTATCGCTGACAACCAGGGCAGTTGCACTATCCAGAACGACGACCCGATTCCCTCCGTCTCCATCGCGGATATTTCCGTGACCGAAGGCAACACCGGCACCACCAACGCCATCTTTCAAGTCCGCCTGTCGGCCATTCCTGCTCTGCCGGTGTTCGTCACCTACTCAACTGCAAATGGCTCGGCGCAAGCTGGCGCCGACTTCATCGCCACGAATAACTTTGTGACCTTTCCGCCCGGCAATCCCCAACTGACCCGCAATATCATCGTGCCAGTCCGGGGCGACACAAACCTCGAACCCAACGAGTTCTTTCGCATCTTGATCAACCCGACCAACGCGACCGCCGTCAACACCCAGGCCGTCTGCACCATCCTCACCGATGACGGTCGCGGTGTGCTTCATCATTTTGCCTGGTTGCCCATTGCTTCCCCTCAGCAATTGGATACTCCATTCAACGTTACTTTGGTCGCGCAAGACACGTTCAATAGCACTGTGACTAATTTTACCGGGACAGTTGTCCTGACGGGCGGAACCGGCGCCACACCCACGAACATCTTTGGCGGCGCGGAGTTCACCAACAGCTTCGACGGGGATTTTACACTCGGTTTCTCATTCGTCCCCAAGGTGGATATCACCGTCACGCACTTCCGCCACTACGCCGGAACAAAAGTATCGTTGTGGAACGACAGCGGCGATGTTCTCGCCAGCCAGCTCGTGACCAGTTCACCGGGCACCTGGCGGGAAACGCCGCTCGACTCGCCGGTGCGATTGACCGCGGGCATCGCTTATATCGTGGCGTATTATACAGGCGGCGCTCAATACTATTTCCGAGGCGAACAAGAGACGGACTTTGCCGACGTCACCCTGCTCTCCGGTCGTTACCAAGGCGGGGACCAATATCCCAATCTCGATCCGCAGACCGTTGGCTGGGCAGTGGACCTGCGTTATACTGTCGGAACCGTCTCCGTGCCGGTCACCATTGCGCCTACCAATACAGGCAGTTTCGTCGATGGCGAATGGTCCGGACCGATTACCATCCTGACTCCCGCCACCAACGTGATCCTTCAGGCGATGGATCTCGGCGGGCGCGTTGGATTCAGCGCGCCTTTCGATGTGATTGAATCCGTTGACTCCGACGTGTGGTTGGAGTTTACGGATCTTCCTGCCGCCATCCCACAAGGCAGCAACCTGACCTACACGATTGTGGTCCACAACCGTGGACCGGGTTTGGCCACTGGAGTTGTTGTCACCAACTCCCCGCCTGACTCGTTCGCGCTTCTTTCAACCGTCTCGAGCCAGGGTGCGTCGTCCATCCTGGGCCACCATGTGTCGGCCGATCTCGGAGTGCTGGCCAGCGGGGCAAGCGCTACTGTCAGCGTCGTCATTCGCCCGGAGGCCACTGGCGCTTACACCAACCATGCAAACGTGGCATCGGCCAGTCTTGATCCTGCTCCGGGCAACAACCACGCTTCTGCCCCTGTCATCGTCTATCGGGACTCCGATGGTGATGGCATGTGGGACAATTGGGAGAGCCAATACGGTTTGAAGCCTGACGACGCTTCCGATGCAAGCCAGGATGCCGATGACGACGGTCACTCCAACTACGACGAGTTCCTGGCCGGAACCGTCCCCAATGATCCGCAAAGCATTACTCGAATCCTGCGCATCGATACCTCCGACGGCGTGCGGGTGACGGTGCAAGGCGCTCGGGGAAGAACCTACCTATTGGAGCGGCAGGATCCCGTGACCGAAGTCTGGCAGACGGTGCTCCTTTTCCGCATTGGCGCGAGCCCCCATGCGTCCGACACGGTCGAAGTTCGGGATCCGGTTTCACCAACCGGCCCAACGCATCTTTACCGAATTCAAGTTGTGCCTTTCAGCAGATAATTTCCCATTGCCGATTGGCAGTGGAGAAACAAGGCGGTTGCCTCGATTCTAAGCACACTTGCGCGGAACAGGACACGTGACTTCCAACTGCCGATTTCCAGTTTGGAAATCGGAAATAGGGTGGCTTGCCGAAAACTCCCCGCTTGACGCAGCACCGTTGAATTAGGTAACCGAAACCTTGGTGCCGCTCGAAATGTCAAGAGATGTAGAGTTTGCGGCATTGCTTGTGCTCCGAGTGCTTCGTATCGAGTCGGGCCCGAGAGTGTTATGACGACAAAAGACTACATCTATCTGGGGTTGATCCTGCTGACCGCTTTGGCGTTCTACTGCAACGGTTTTTACGCCGGAGTTTACCGATGCAAGAAAGTTTACGACACGCTCATCGACGAGACGGACCCGGACAATGTTGACGCCCCTCCGCTGCCCGAAACTGGCAAATTAGTTGCCGCTGAAGGCAAAGTATTTGTCGCCCCTTCGTCGTCACGTGAACACGGCATCTTGCTGCCTGGCCGCGATTTGCGCGGAGATTTCAGGAACAACTAGCGGAGAAAAAGGCGGTTCTTCTCTTCGTTCGTCGGTTGGCTCATTTCCCTGCGTCCGTCACTGCCCCAAGGTGCGCTGAACTTACGGTTGCTGCATATTTCGCCAGGACTCCCCGTGTATAGCGGGATTTCGGTTGCTTCCATTTCTTGAGCCGGCCAGCGATTTCTTTGGAAGGGAGAGCCAGCGTCAGCCTGCGCCTCTCGGCGTCTATCGTGATTGGGTCGCCGTTCTTCACGATCGCCAGCGGCCCGCCCACGAACGCTTCAGGCGTGATATGCCCCACCACAAATCCGTGGCTGCCTCCGCTGAATCTGCCGTCCGTGATCAACGCCACCTCCTTGCCCATCCCCTTGCCCATGATCGCACCAGTGGGTGAGAGCATCTCGCGCATCCCTGGCCCGCCTTTCGGTCCCTCGTAGCGGATGACGATGACGTGGCCTTTTTTCACTGTGCCGTCCAGAATCGCTCTGAGCGCCGCCTCTTCCGACTCGAACACAATGGCCCTGCCGGTGAACTGTAATCCTTCCTTGCCGCTGATCTTCGCCACCGCCCCTGTCGGCGCCAGGTTACCGTACAGCACCACGAGATGACTGTCCTTCTTGATCGGATTATCGAAGCCGCGCATCACGTCCTGCCCTGAGGGATAAGCTGGCGCGTCCTTCAGGTTTTCGGCCACTGTTTTCCCCGTCACGGTCAGGCAGTCACCGTGCATCAAGCCGCGGTCGATCAGCATTTTCATCAAAGGCACCGTGCCGCCGATCTTCACCAACTCCGCCATGACATACTTGCCGCTCGGTTTGAGATCGGCCAACACGGGCACCCGCTTCCCGATCCGCGTGAAATCGTCAATGGTCAGTTTCACGTTCGCCGCGTGCGCCATTGCCAAAAGGTGCAACACTGCGTTCGTCGATCCGCTCAATGCGATGATCAGCGTGATGGCGTTCTCGAACGCCTTCTTCGTCATGATGTCCCGCGGCCTTATCCTCAGCTTAAGGAGATTCAAAACGGCGGCGCCGGCGCGTTCACAATCGTTCTCCTTGTCTTTCGAGATGGCCGCCTGCGCCGAACTGTTCGGGAGGCTCATGCCCAGTGCCTCAATGGCGCTGGCCATCGTGTTCGCCGTGTACATCCCGCCACACGAGCCAGCGCCAGGAATCGCGACCGATTCGATCTCATCTAACTCCGAGTCGCTCATCGCTCCGGCTGCGTGTTTGCCCACCGCTTCAAAGACAGACACTATGTCCACTGGATTTCCTCGGTAGTCCCCTGGCATAATCGTTCCGCCGTACACGAATACCGCGGGCCGATTGAGCCGGGCCAGACCAATGAGACATCCTGGCATGTTCTTGTCGCACCCGCCAATGGCCACAAGGCCGTCAAAGCCCTCGCAACCCGCTACTGTTTCAATCGAGTCTGCGATCACTTCGCGTGACACCAGCGAGTACTTCATCCCTTCCGAACCCATAGAAATAGCGTCGGAGATGGTAATGGTGTTGAACACCACGGCCTTGCCGCCCGCTTCGTTGACTCCCAGGGCGACGTTCACGGCCAGTTGATCGATGTGAATATTGCAGGGCGTCACCTGGCTCCACGTCGAAACGACGCCCACCTGCGGCTTCTTGAAATCCTCTTTTTTGAACCCGACCGCATACAGCATGGCGCGACTGGCGGCGCGTTCTGCTCCATCCACAACGATAGAGGAGTACGCGCGAAGGGCAGATTGATCTTGTTTGGCGGCGCTGCGTTTGCTGAGTGCGGTCTTCATGTTCACGAGCGGGCAGTCTCACCCAAAAGCCCTGCGACTGGCAAGCGGACAAGACTCCAATACCCCTTGCCGGTCGAAAAACGCTTGCTCCCTTCCTGCTGCCCCGCAGAAACTCCGCGGACGCTTATGGGTTGGAAACGCAAAGCACAGGGCGGGCTTCTCGGTTTTATCGGGTTCATGCTCTCGCCGCTGTCCTGGTGGAACGATCTTTTCGTGAATGTCCCCCTCGCCGTCGGCTTCGGTTGGCTGGTGAGCCTCTTCTACCATCCGGCATTTGAAACGGCGGTCATCGTCGGCTATTGGCTGACCAACGTCCTCGGCTTCGTCCTTATGCAAAAGGGTGCGCAAAGAATTCTCTCCGATCAACCGTCCAAACCTTACTCGCGCCGCGATCTGGTCAGAGATCTCGTCATCTCGCTGCTCTATACCCTGCTCATTGTCGTCTTGGTCAAACTCAAGTTCATTCAACCCGTCGGCGACTATTTCAAGCGCGAGTAAGCGGATGCCTCATTCATTGAACCGACGGCTTTGATATTATCCGTTTCAATCCCGCCCCGCCCTGCTAACTTTCAAGCCAACAGTATGCACCTGGCTTTCGCGCTTCGACATCGCTGGCTCTGCAAACTCATCCTTGCCACGCTCGCCTTGCTGATGGCGTGGCGCGAAGCCCCGCTTGCCGCGGCTGATCTCATCCCCGTCCCTGCCCTAGGCTTGCGTGTTGCGCGTGGCTTTCGAGTCACGCTGTTTGCCGATGACAATCTCGCGAGTGACATCTACACGCTGGCCATCGACTCGCGCGGCAACGTCGTCGTTTCCAGCCAGGGCTACGTTCGCACGCTTTACGATCGCAACAACGACGGAGTCGCCGATGACTCCGAGGATTTCGCGCGCACGGACACCGGCGCAATGGGCCTTTGCTTCGATGGCGGTGATTTGATGTTCGTCGGCGACGGCGCGCTTTGGCGTTTCCGCGATACCAATGGCGATGGGCAGGCCGACGGCGCGCCCGAACGACTGCTCTCGCTCGCGTTCGGCGAACACGGCGGCCATGCTGTTCGCAAAGGACCGGACGGCGCCTGGTATGTCATCGGTGGCAACGACACGAAATTCGACCTGACGCAAATCAATCCCTCTACTCTGCCCGCTCGCAAAATCGAAGGCGGTGCCCTCCTGCGACTGGCCTCGGATGGACGCGGCGCAGAAGTGATCGCACACGGCTTTCGCAACCCGTACGATTTCGACTTCAATCCCGACGGTGATCTCTTCACCTACGACAGCGATTGCGAGCGCGATTATTTCCTGCCATGGTACACGCCCACGCGCATCTACCACATCGCGCCCGGCGGGCATCACGGCTGGCGGCTTGAAGGCTACCTGCGCAGTTGGGCGCGGCGCGATTATTTCGCCGACGCCGTCAGCATCCTCGAGCCACTCGATCGCGGCTCTCCCACGGGTGTGGCCTGCTACGATCATCTCCAGTTCCCTGAATCCTATCGTGGCGGCATGTTCGCGCTCGACTGGACGTTTGGCCGCGTTCATTTCCTGCCGCTCGAACCGGCTGCTTCCACCTATCAGGGCGGTTCCGAAGTTTTTCTGGAATCAATCGGCACCGTTGGGTTCGCGCCGACGGACATCGCCGTCGGCCACGATGGATCGCTCTACATCAGTTCCGGCGGGCGCAAGACTCGCGGCGCCATTTACCGCGTGCAATACGCCGCCGAGGCGGCACGAACGGTGGCCGCAACCAACTGGCTGCAAATCGCCATTTCGGAACTGCAAGCCGTTCTCGATGCACCGCAGCCGCTCGAAGCGTGGTCCCGTGCCCAATGGCTTCCCATCGCCGAACGTCTCGGCCCGGAACCATTCGCCGCCGCCGTCGCCGACAATCGCGCCGCTCCGGAACATCGCATCCGCGCCATCGAAATCCTGACCGAAGTTCACGACGGTCTCGCGCCAGGCGAAGCCACGAGTGCTGCGCTTGCCAATTCGCCGTTCGTGCGCGCGCGCGTTGCCTGGTCGCTCGGCATCGCGCCTTCGGAAAACATCGGCGTCATTTTGCTCGGACTCGCCCGCGATGTCTCGCCCTACGTCCGCTGCCGCGCGCTCGAAGCCATCCGTCGCCAGTCGAGCACTCTCAACGTCGCCACGATTCAGCAAGCGCTCGCCGCCAATCTGGCCCATCCCGACAAACGCGTGCATCAAGCTGCCGCGCTGGTCGCCGCCGATTTGCCGGAACCAGCCTGGAAAGCTCTGTGGGCACAGCAGCAAGGCGGCCTGCCGCAGGCGCGGCTGACAACCGCTCTCACCCATCTCTGGCGAAGCGGTTCATCACAGGTCAATACCGCCGGCGTCGAAACGGCCCTCGCGGTTCTCAGCCAGAATCGCGCCGCCGATCTCCGCCTGCAGGCACTCCGGCTGATCGCGATTGGCCTTGGCGATTACCATCTTGAAAAGCCCTCGGTCGAACTCTACACCGCCTACGAAACCGCTCTTCCGCTGACCAGCCACAAGCCGCTCACCGGGCGGATCGAAAAAACTCTGGCCGGCCTTTTCCCTTCCGGCGAGGCTACGGTTGACTTTGAAACTGCCCGCATTCTGTCCATGATCGAAGCCAGCGACCCGGCGCTGCCCGGAAAAGTTGTTCCATTTTTCACCGACCGCAGCCCGCCCACGACGGACTTCCATTATCTCATCGCATTCTCGCGGCTCAAAACTTCCGCGGTCACCAACCACACCGCGAAAATTGCCAGCGCTGTCCTCTCGCTCGACCGCAAGCTGTCCGGCCTGCAACAGCGCCCCAAGCAAACCTGGTCCACCCGCCTCGTGGAACTCGTCCAGGCGCTGCTCAAGCGCGACCCGAAGCTCGCCGACGCTCTCATTCGCCATCCCGACTTCGCGCGTCCCGGCCATCTCGATCTCGTGACGCTGCTCGGATCGGACCGGTACCTGCCCAGCGCCCGGCTTTTCTTCACGACGGTTCAACCCACGCCCAACTTCCCGTGGAGCGAACAACTCATCGACCTGCTCTCCGCGCTGCCTGCCGAGGAAGTTCATCCCTTGTTTCGGCGCCAACTCAGCAACGCCGCATTGCGCGACCGGTTGCTCATTGAGCTTGCGCCGAAACCGCTGCTAGAAGATCGGGAGAAGTTTTTGGCTGGCCTTGCATCGCCCCGCCCTGAAGTCGTGCGTGCCTCCATGTCCGCATTGCTTCAGCTCCCCAATGACACCACTTCCACCAAGGCGCATGTCGCCACTCTACGCGTGCTTCGGGCGGCCTTGAAGAATTCACAAGAACAAACGACCCGCGCCCAGGCGCTCGCCTTGCTCACTCGATTGAGTGGCCAGAAATTCACGGTCCAGGAAACCGGCCCCGATCCTGGCAAGGCCTATCAGCCCGTCTTCGACTGGTTTGCGGCGAAGTACTCCGGCATCCTCCGCCAACTGGACTCGGACGATCAGGAAAACCCGGCGCACTGGGAGCAACTTTACAAGTCGGTTCAATGGAATCGCGGCGATGCCGAGCGCGGCGAAACCATCTTCGGCGAACGCGGCTGCCAGACCTGTCACAGCGGCTCGCGCCACCTCGGCCCCGATCTCAACGGCGCCGCCCAACGGTTCTCGCCGGTCGATCTCTTCAACAGCATCGTCTTTCCCAGCCGCGATGTCGCCCCGGCCTATCGCATGACCACCTTTCGTCTTCGCGATGGCCAAACTTACACCGGCCTGGTGGCATTTGATTCCGCCGACGGAGTGATGGTTCACACGGGTATTGGCTCAACCGTTCGCCTGGCAGAAGACGATATTGCCAGCCGCGAGCCAAGCACTCTCTCCTTCATGCCAACCAGTCTGCTCGCCGGCCTCAACCCTCAAGGCATGGCCGATCTCTATGCGTATATGAAAACCCTCCGGCCTTCTCGTTGAGTACCCAAAGGGCCGCCCTCTCTTTCTCTTATTCTTAATCCTACTCTTAATCTTAACCCCTTTGGGGCCGAAGTGATTAAGATTACGATTACGATTAAGAGCAGGAATTGAAGTTCACACCTTGCCCGGCTCTGGATGGACCCACGGCGCGCGATACGTCCGGCGCAGGAGTTTGTTTGCCTCCTTGTCGCTCACCACCTGCCACTTCTCCGCATCCCACTTGAGCGAACGCCCAAGCTGCGCCGAGATGTTCGCCAAAATGCACGACGCGCTGGAGATGGCGCCCTGCTCGATGTCAGCCACCGGTCTGCCGCGCGTGGCAATATTCGAAAGCAAATCCTTCATGTGACCACGAATCGCAGAGGCGACGTGCCGCTCCAGATCTTTTTCGGTCTTGTCCTCGGGATACTTCTCGTACTCAAAAAGCGCTTCGCCGCTGACCGTCGCTTCCTTCTTGCCGCGCGGGATGAATTCGAAACTGTTCACGCTCGCTTTGAGCGTCCCTTTATCGCCGTAGATGAACGCCGCCCACGGATACTTCGGATCTGATGCCTCGCCCCATGAACGGTGTGTCCACACGACTGGCAGGTCGCCGAAGTCAAACGTCGCCGCTTGTGTGTCGGAGATGTTCGCGCGGGCCGCCTTGTCCATCAGGATGCCACCCGTGGAACTGATCGTCTTCGGCCAGCCCAACTCCAACATCCATCGCACCATATCGAGCATATGAACGCACATGTCGCCTACGATGCCGTTGCCGTATTCCATGAATGCCCGCCAGCCGCGGGGATGGACGATCTTGCAGTACGGACGCATCGGCGCGGGGCCGGTCCACATTTCGTAGTCCAGATGTTCAGGGGGCGTGGTGTCCGGCGCGGTGGCAATGGTGTCGCGGTTGCGCATGTGGTAGTAGCAGCAAATCTCGGCGTGCGCGATGCGTCCGAGCAACCCTTCTTTGATTACCTTGTCCCGTGCGTCGATGAGATGCGGCGTGCTGCGACGCTGTGTGCCGATCTGGACGACGCGTTTGTATTTGCGCGCTGCGGTCAGCATCGCCTGGCACTCGACCACGTCCACGCCGATGGGCTTCTGGCAGTAAATATCCGCGCCTGCTTTGCACGCCTCGATCATCGGCAACGCGTGCCAGTGGTCCGGCGTGGCGATGAGCACGATGTCGAGATCCTTCTCCTTAAGCATCGCGCGGTAGTCGGAGTAGGTGCGTGGCCTCTTTTTGGAAAGCTGCCGCGTCGCGACAATCTCCGCCGCGCCTTCCAGCATCTTCTTATCAACGTCGCAGAGCGAGACAACCTCGACAGGCGCGATTTGAATAAGCCGGAGCAGATCACACTTGCCATACCATCCCGTGCCAATGAGACCGACCCGCTTCTTCGCGTCTGCGAATTCAGCGGCGTAGCTGGGGAAGGCGGAAAGCGCGAGAGCAGCGGTGCCCGTGGTCTTGAGGAATTGGCGGCGGTTCATGCGGCAAGTTGTAGATTCAAGCCTTACCAAAGACAAGCCGGCAACACATCATCTTTCAACGCAAAGACACAGCGCCGCAGCGCCGCAACCAAACATTTAGACTGCGGCGGGAAGCGGAGCGCCACGCCGCTTTCAAGGGCAGCCTGGACTCAGGACAAGCGGTGTCGCCGTTGCGCTCAGCCACCGCGACCCTGAATCGCTGCGTTTTTGCGTTACGATGCGATTCAAATAGCAATGAGGCTCGCAGAGCGTTCAAGCCCCTCGTCCGCTTATTATCCTGCCCAAAAAATTCTTCGTCATCCGTTGCACGCGCATATCTTCTCGGCTGAAGTCGGTATTCGGCGGGTTCCCGCGCCGGGCGGGCGCGACAGCAGCATGCTCCACCAGCACGTCGCTGCATTGAACACGAAATTGCCTTTGGGCCCCGGATAAATTGTCGCGGCGTAGGAGCGATTGATCTCACGTCCGCCCGCCTTCACTTTCGCGCTCGCAAGCACCAGCAGCTTTGGATCATCGCGCAACGGCGGGCCGTGGAATTCCCAGCCGACGAGTTGTGGGATGCGGTCGCCTTTCTTCATGCCCGTGCCCTCGAAGAGCCAGTGCTCGGGCAGGTCGCAAGTCCAATCCGCCGCACCCACGCCGTAAGTGGTCGAACCCATCAAGTCCCGTTCGGCGTCGAAGCCATCGGGATCCGGGCCAGTTCCTTCGTACGAGCGGCCGAAGATGCGATTGGGCGCGCCACCGGACGCCGGCTTCAACTTGACGCGGCCGGACACCGAGTTGCCGCTGAGGAAGGCGAGGTTCACACCCGCATCGCGCGCCGCGGCGACGTGGTCATACATTTCCTGCGTCCAATACTCGTCGTGGCCCACTGACAGAAATCCCCGCGCGCGCCGCAGACCTTTCGCGTCGTTGTGCGTGTCGAGGTTCGAGATGTAGGTCACGTCGTAGCCCTCCTTCTCCATCCAGAAGCAGAGCGGATGTTCCCAGAGCAGGAACTCGCCGGAGCCATTGGTCAGCGGATTGAACCGCGCCGGCAGGCCGTTGTAGTAAATCGAATACGGGCGGTCGAAGCCCACGTCATCGCTGGGCGCCGCCGTGTGCCATTTCTTGTCCTTGAAATCGTAGAGCGAACGCCACGCGGGCCAGCGATTGTAAGCCTGCCAGGTGAAGTCACTGCATTGGAACAGGAAGTCGGCGCGGCGCATGTCGCGCACGATGAAGACAAAGTAAGCCTGATGTCCGCTGGCCAGCGCCGTCAGTTTGCCGAGGTAAACGCCGCTCAACCAGTCGCGCGGAACCTTCAGGCGAAAGCTCTCCTTCCACTGACATTCGATGACCATTTTCGTCCCATCATTGGGCGTGGGCTGAACGCTGCCGCGCCTCGGCCCTAGCGACTTCACACGCCGCCCGCCCGTGCCCCCATAGTAACCCATGCGGAACACGTCCACCTTGAAGTCCGACACCGGGTCTGTGCTCACAAACACTCGCAACGTCTCGCCGGCGCGAATGGTCGGGTGCGAACAAAAAGCCTCGATGGCGCGACGGCGGGCGCACTGTTCGTCATACGTCGTGCCGCTGGCTGGCTCGATTTGTGTAAGCAACCAATCCGACGTGCCCGGCAATTGATTCTCGCGTTGAATGGCATTGAGCTTCGGCGCAGCGACAACACGCGGAGCCAAAGCAGCACTGGCGGCAGAAGCCCCGAGCGTGTGCAGAAAATGGCGGCGATTCATGCCGGAAGTGTTAGAGGATCGTTTGCCGATTGGCCAGAGAATGAAGAGCCTGCCGAAGTCGCCTTGTAGCGGCCGGCCACCTTAAGAATCTTTGTCGGATTCCATCACGGGCGTGGCCGGTTCGACGCCGCAATTACTCCTCGCTGCTGCTCAGACGCGCGAGCACATTGAAATCTTCCAGGGTGGTCGTGTCGCCTTTGATTTCCGCGCCGGCGGCGATTTGCTTGAGCAAGCGGCGCATGATTTTGCCTGAGCGCGTTTTGGGCAGGGCTTCAGCGAAGCGGATGTCGTCCGGCTTGGCGACCGGACCAATTTCTTTGCCAACGTGCTGGCGGAGTTGTTCGCGAAGTTCGGGATTGGCCTGCACACCGGACTTGAGCGTGACGAAAGCGACGAGGGCCTGGCCCTTCAAATCGTCCGGGCGGCCGACCACGGCAGCTTCGGCGACGTTGCGATTGCTCACCAGCGCGCTCTCCACTTCCGCCGTGCCGATGCGATGGCCGGCGACGTTCAGCACGTCATCAATGCGGCCCACGATCCAGAAGTAACCGTCTTTGTCCTGGCGGCAGCCGTCACCGGTAAAATACGCGCCTTTGACTTCGCTCCAATACACTTCCTTGTAACGCTGCGGGTCACCCCACAGCCCGCGCAACATGCTCGGCCACGGCTTGCGGATGACGAGTTTGCCGCCGGTGCCCTTCGGCACAGGCTTGCCCTTGTCATCGACGACTTCGGGCTGGACGCCGAAGAACGGCAGGGTGGCGGTGCCGGGCTTGGTAGGTGTCGCGCCGGGCAGCGGGGTGATCATGATTCCACCGGTTTCCGTCTGCCACCAGGTATCGACGATGGGGCACTTCGAGCCGCCGATGACTTCGTGATACCACATCCAGGCTTCGGGATTGATCGGTTCGCCGACGGTGCCGAGCAGTCGTAGCGAAGTGAGGTCGTGTTTCTTCGGCCATTCAACGCCCCATTTCATGAACGCGCGTATGGCTGTGGGCGCGGTGTAGAGCACCGTCACGCCGTACTTGGCCACGACGCGCCAGAAGCGGTCCGGCTCCGGGAAATTCGGCGCACCTTCATACATCAGGCTCGTCGCGCCGTTGGCCAGTGGACCATAGACCACGTAGCTGTGGCCGGTGACCCAGCCGACGTCCGCTGTACACCAGTAAACGTCCGTGTCGCGCAAATCGAAGACGCATTGGGTCGTCAGCTTCGCGCCCAGCAAGTACCCGGCGGTGGTGTGGAGAATGCCTTTGGGTTTGCCGGTCGAGCCGCTCGTGTAGAGGATGAACAGGTTCGATTCGCTGTCCATTTTCTCAGGCGGACAATTCGCATCGACGTGATGCAATTCGTCGTGCCACCACACGTCGCGGCCTTCCTCGATTTGCACCTCGTTGTCCGTACGCTTGAGCACGATGACACGCTCGATGGTTCGCGCGAGCAAATTGCCCTCCGCGTCCTTGAGACCGAGCGCGTCGTCCACGTTCTTCTTCAATTGCACGACGGCGCCGCGACGGAAACCGCCGTCCGCTGTGATGACCATCTTTGCCTGCGAATCCTGGATACGGTCCGCCACCGACTGCGCGCTGAACCCGCCGAACACCACTGAATGCACCGCCCCAATGCGCGCGCAGGCCAGCATCGCGATGGCCGCCTCCGGCACCATCGGCAGATAAATGATCGCGCGGTCGCCTTTCCGCAGTCCGTTTCGCTTGAGCACATTGGCAAAACGGCAGACGTCGCGGTGAAGCTGCTTATAGGTGAGCACGCGCTCTTCGCCGGGCTTGTTATCGCCCGCCGGTTCGCCTTCCCAGATGATCGCGGCCTTATTCGCCGTCGGTGTGTAGAGCCATTTGTCGAGGCAGTTGGCGCTCACGTTGAGCTGCCCGCCGACGAACCATTTCGCAAACGGCTCCTTCCATTGCAGAACTTGCTTCCACGGTTTGAACCAGACCAGTTCCTTCGCTTGCCTGGCCCAGAACCTGTCTGGCGATTTGATGGACTCGTTGTAAAGCTTGCGATACTCCGCCATCGACTTGAGGTGCGCGCGCTTCGAGAAATCCTTCGAGGGATGGAAGACACGCTCCTCGTGCAGATAGGAAGTGATGTTCGGAGTGGCGGAACTGTTCGACGAACCGGTCCTGGCAGGTTTGGCGGATGACTTTTTCTTTTGGGCCATAAAATTTTCAGGATTGCGGCGGGCATTTTAGAAGCGAGGGCGCACGGGTCAATGGCGGACTGGAAACGCCTGCGCGGCGAGTTTAGCGAGGGTTTGAACCTGGTTTATGGCGCCGCTACCTTTGCGCGACATGAGCAAGGCATTCACGCGCGAATCCGATGACGCTCCGGAAAGGCCGCTGCGGCCAAGGTGCCCCTCCCCGCTTCCGCCTGGCGCAAAAAATTATTTGACGGCCACAGGCGCTCAACGATTGCGCGAGGAATTGAACCGGCTCGAACAGCCCGGGCGAGAGATTTCCGGGAGTTCGCCGAGTGACGACGAAAGCGCCCGCCAACTCCAGGCTATCAACGAGCGCATAGATTATCTTCGCGAGAGCTTGCGTTCGGCGGTCGTGGTGGCGCCGCCGTCCACGCAGGACAATGTGGTTCGCTTCGGGGCGACGGTCACGATTCGAGAACGTAGCGGCGAGGAAACCCGCTATCGCCTTGTGGGCGTGGACGAGACGGACGTTGACCGCGATTGGATTAGCTGGCTTTCACCCCTCGCGAAGGCGCTGCTCAACGCGCGCGTAGGCCAAAGCGTCCGCCTAAAACTGCCGGCGGGTGAGAAGGAATTGGAGATCGTGGGAATCGCTTACGAGTGAGCACCAGGAACCGGAGCGCGACGGGGTTGCTTCGGATACCGCAACACACTGGCCCGTCGGAAAGACTGCTGGGCTGGTCTCAGGCACAGCCGCGCCCCGTTTTATCAGGCGGAAGGTTTCACTTCCACCGAAAGGCCGGGTCGGTGAACAGGAAAATCTCCCGTGATTCCGCCGTCGCCAGCAAGCCTTCGGCAACAAGCGCGCAGCCCTCGATGCTCTCGTGGCGGAACTTGGTTTGATGAGGCTTGCCCTTGCCGGCCCGCGCCACGTCGCCGTCGATTCGATAGACGAAGGCGCCGGACTTCGCCACCAAACCCAGCAATTTGCCGTCGGGCGAAATGTCCGCCCCGGTCACAGGGGATTCAATCCGGGTGGTTGCGACCAGTTCGAGCATGACCGGCTCCTTGGCGTCGGCCAGCGGGAACCGGAAAATCTGCGCGCGCGAGTCTTTGAAAACTTTCGAGACGACGTAGCCGCTGCCCTGCCAGACGAACAGACTTTCACAATCGAACGGTTCGTTGGGAAACCGCAGACGCCAGGAACGCTTCGGGCTGACGGAGCGGGCCTCGGACTTCGGATCCGGCTCGTCAATCTGATACACCGCCAACTGGGAGCGTTTCGCGTCGTTGTTTCCGATGTCGCCGACGAATAAATGTTTCTGATCGTCGATAGCGATATCTTCCCAGTCGGCAATGGCGACGTCGGCCAGAAAAAATTCCCGGAGAGAGCTGCCCTCGCGAGTGATGGCGTAAAGAACCTGCTTTTTCGGGCCGCCACCGTCGGTGTGCGTCCAAAGCACGCCAGGGAACTGGCGGCTGGCGGCGACACCGGAACTCTCCGTGATGCGCGGATGGCTGATGCTTCCAATGAGCCGCACTCCCGGAGCGACAACTTTGCCGGGCGGCGGAGTTTCCGTCGTCACGCTCTGGGCGGCGCCCTGGTGAAGCGCGGCTCCGGCCAGCGCGACAAGCAGCGCGGCAATTTTGGTTTGGCTCAAATTCATTTTGGTGCTTGGTTGCGCACGATAGACGAAGTCAATGTTCGGTTCGACTGAACACTTCGACGTTGCTGCTTTGAAAACCATACAGAAAAACTTGCCTTCAGCAGTGCCTGAACCCGGTTCCCGTCAATCCCGTTTGTCGGTTGACGGGATGACCTGCAACAATTGCGCGCGGCACGTCACCGAGGCCATCCAAAACGTCCCCGGCGTCTCGCACGCGCTGGTTTCGCTGGGGGACAAGCAGGCAACGGTGCGTTGGACGGCAGGATCTTCCTCTGACATTCGGGCCGTGGTTGAAGCGGTCCGGCAGGTGGGCTACGAGGCGAAGCCATTGGCAACGACTCCCGACACTGGCACCGCCGAAACCAGCATCCGCGCGCGAACCTGGAGCGACAACCTACTACTGGGTGTAGTGCCCACTGCGCTGTTGATGGCGGGTGATTGGGTTCTTCAACTCGGTGGTGCGGCCTGGTTCCGCTGGGTATCACTGGCGTTGGCGTCAATCGTGCAGTTCGGGCCAGGCCGCCAGTTCTATCGCGGCGCCTGGAACCAGATCAAGATGGGGCAATCCAACATGGACACGCTGGTCGCGCTCGGTTCCACGACGGCGTTTGCCTACAGCGCATGGGCGTTGTTTTCCGGCGCGATGGGGCATCTCTACTTCATGGAGGCCGCGGCCATCATCACGCTCATCAGTGTCGGGCACTGGATCGAGGCACGCGTCAGCGCGCGGGCTTCGAGTTCGTTGAAGGCGTTGATGAACCTTGCTCCGTCGGTGGCGCGTCGGCGCGATGCGGACGGCACCGAACGCGAAGTGGCCGTCGCTGAAATCCAGGTGGGGGACGTCTTGATCCTGAAACCCGGAGACCGTGTGCCCACTGATGGAGAAATTCAGGAGGGCGCTTCTGCTCTGGACGAATCGATGCTCACCGGCGAATCCATGCCTGCGGAAAAAGCGCCGGGCAATAAGGTTTACGCTGGCACGGTGAACCAGAGCGGGCGACTCCTCATCCGCGCCACATCGGTTGGCGAAGAAACCGCGCTGGCCCACATCATCGCTGCAGTGGCGCGCGCGCAAAACAGCCGCGCGAACATCCAGCGCCTCGGCGATCGCGTGAGCAGTGTGTTTGTGCCAATCGTTGTGCTGATCGCACTGGCCACGGCGGCATGGTGGGGGCTGATGCCAGAGCAGGCGCATCGCGTAAGCCTCTGGCTGAGTCAATACTTGTGGCCGGTGCATCCGCCCTCGTCGCCGCTGGCGGCGGCGATTGCTGCAGCGGCGGTGCTCATCATCGCTTGTCCCTGCGCGATGGGGCTGGCGACCCCCGTGGCAATCATGGCCGGTACCAACGCGGCGGCCCGGCGTGGTATTCTGATTCGCGACGGCGTGGCTCTGGAAAAGGCCGGAGAAGTTACGGCAGTTTTGTTCGACAAGACCGGCACACTGACGCTGGGAAAACCAGAAGTAGTTGCAAAAAATCTTCTGAAGACAGAAAGCCCAACCACACAGGAAGAGATTCTCAAACTTGCTGCCAGTCTGGCCAAAGGTTCGTCACATCCGTTGAGCATCGCGGTCGGCAAGCTCCAAACTGGCCAGGTTCCATTGCGCGATTGGACGGAGATCCGCGGTGCGGGATTGCAGGCAACGCGACCGACGGGCGGCACCGTCCGGCTGGGTTCGCTCCGCTGGCTGGCAGAGTGTGGCGTCAATCTCGCGGAGGGCAAGGACTTCGTCGAAGAATGGTCGGTGGAAGGAGCTACGGTCCTCGGCCTGGTCGAAGAAAGGTCGCTGCTTCTGCTTCTGGCGCTGAAAGACGTTGTGAAACCGGGCGCAGCCAGCGTCGTGCAACAACTTCAGCACAGGCAATTGAGTGTTCACCTTGTCACCGGCGATAACCCGGTAACAGCCGCCAGCATTGCCAGACAAGCAGGCATACCGGCGGAGAACGTGTTTGCCGAAGTGCGCCCCGAACAGAAAGCGGAAATGGTGAAGCGGCTGCAAAGTCGCGGCGAGCGCGTTGCCTTCCTGATGAACGACTCGCCGCGGTTCTGCGCGGCGTTTCTCGGCGCGCTCAAGGCGGGCGCGGTCGCCGTCGTGCTCAACACCCGCCTCCCGCCAGCGGAGCTCGCCTACATCGTGGGCGACTGCGAGGCGCGCCTCGCGATCGCGGATCCGGAGCACCTCCCGGCCGCGGGCGCGGCGTGCCGGGGGACCGCGACGCGGCTCGTCCCCGCGCTCGGCCCCGGCGACTCGCTCGAGGCGGCGGTCGCTGCGGCGTCCCCGGTGCACGCGACCGCGGCGACCCGCGCCGACGACGCGGCGTTCTGGCTGTACTCGTCCGGGACGACCGGGAAGCCGAAGGCGATCCTCCACAGCCAGGCGAGCTGCGCCCAGGCGGGCAAGCTCCTGCGCGAGGTCGTGGGCGCCGGCGAGGACACGGTGGTGCTCGCGACCTCGAAGCTCTTCTTCGCGTATGCGCTCGACAACGGCTTCACGGGACCCCTCTCGTGCGGCGGGACGATCGTCATCGACGAAAGCTGGCCCGCGCCCGAAGCGATCGCGGCGAACGTCGCGCGCTACCGCCCGAACGTGTTCTTCACCGTGCCGACGGTCATGCGCCGGCTGCTCGCCCTGCCGCGCGGCGAGCTCGCGGCGTTCGCCCCGATCCGGCACGTGTTCACCGCCGGCGAGCGCCTGCCCGACGCGATCGCCGCGAAGTGGCGCGAGGCGGTCGGGCAGACGGTGCTCGAGGCGTACGGGATGTCGGAGACGTTCTGCAACGTGTTCGCCAACTTCCCGGCCCGGCATCGCGCCGGGACCTGCGGCGTGCCGCTTGCGGGGGTGGAGACGAAGCTCCTCGACGGCGACGAGCACGAGGTGGCCGACGACGCGCCCGGCGTGCTGTGGGTGCGGCATCCCTCGCTCGCGCTCGGGTACAAGAACGCCGCGACGGCCGCGCGGGCCTTCCACGACGGCTGGTTCTGCACCGGCGATCTCTTCACCCGCGACGCCGACGGCTTCTGGTCCCACCAGGGTCGCGCCGACGAGCTGTACAAGATCGCGGGACAATGGGTGAAGCCGGCCGAGCTGGAGGAGGCGGTCCTCGCCGACGGCCGGATCCGCGAAGCCGCCTGCGTCGTGGTGCCCGATGCCGACGGGTTCGACCGGCTCGCGCTGTTCGTGGTCGGGGCCGGGGACGGCGCGGCGGAGGTCGCGACCGCGCGGCTCGACCAGCTGCCGCGCCACGCGCGGCCGAAGTGGGTGCGCGCGGTGCCCGAGCTGCCGCGCACCGCGACCGGGAAAGTGCAGCGGTTTCGCCTGCGCGAGCAGCTCGTCGCGGAGTTGCGGGGCGCGGGTTGACGGGAGCGCCGATGGCGAAGGGATTTTTGCCGTGGTCGGTGGCGGCCGTGGGCTTCGCGGTGATCGCGGGGTGCGCAAGCGATCCGCCCGGACGGAGCTGCGCGACCGTGTACACGATCGGCGAGCCGGAGGTCGCGCAGGCGATCGCGCGCGGCCAGAACGTGACCAAGCCGGGGCCGCTGCCCGCGAAGGCGGTGCCGCCGAGCGCCCCGCGGCCCGCGCTCGAGCCGGACGGCAGCTACGCCGGCGGCCGGGTGTTCTGCTCGGTCGACGAGGCACGTACCGCCGCGGTCGAACTCGCGGCCAAAGGCGTGCTCCCGAAGGACCGGCCGTGGCGCATCTATGAGGTCGCCGCGGTGTGGGACAAGGACGTCTACGAGAAGCGGCCGGGCGAATACCGGCTCAAGCAGCCGGCGCGGATGACGAAGGCCGCGAACTAGCCGCGCCCGATCAGCACTG
>Ga0187893_10005079_pt1 | contig 24086 bp, 14 predicted proteins | sample MA1701074metaG_FD_139574 | JGI IMG/M metagenome (GOLD analysis project Ga0187893, IMG submission 139574) | White microbial mat communities from a basaltic lava cave in the Kipuka Kanohina Cave System on the Island of Hawaii, USA - MA170107-4 metaG ...
CGCAATTCGCAATTCGCAATCCGAAATTTCTTACTCGTACCTCAGCGCCACCATCGGATCGACCTTGGTAGCTCGCCGAGCCGGGATGTAGCACGCTAGCAGAGCCACTAAAGCCAACAACGCGGTGACTCCGGCAAAAGTCAGCACATCGGTCGCACTCACTCCAAACAACAATTCGGAACCGAAGAACAAACTCGTCAACACTCGAGTCAGCGCGACTCCCAGCAATAATCCGGCGCCGAGTCCATAGAACACCAGAATCATTCCCTGCCCCACGACCATCTGGAGAATGTCTTTGTGGCGAGCGCCGAAAGCCATGCGAATGCCGACCTCGCGCGTACGTTGCGCTACTGAATAAGACACGATCCCGTAGATCCCTAGCGTCGCCAGCAACAGCGCCATTACGCCACCCGAGCCAATAACCACTCCCAACAATCGAAATGGATAAAGCCCAACGCTAAAGTATTCGCTCAGGGTCTGGACATCACTCACGGGCATATGTGGGTCAAGTTCCTGAATTGCTTGCCGAACCGGCTGAGTCAAGCTTGCGGGGTCGCCATCCACATTAACCAGTAGCGACATATCTCTAGTGTCTGACTGGTGCAGCGCCAATGCGAAAAAGGGCTGAACTTCCTGCTCCAGCGACTGCCATTCGTTGTCGCGGATGACGCCGACAATCTCGCACGTTTGTCGTTGGGGTTTTTGGCTGAACTCAAACTTGGACAAGTGCTTGCCAAGCGGCGATCCAGTTGGCGAAAAATAGCGTTGGGCAAATACTTCGTTGATCACTGCGACACAGGGGGATCCGTCACGATCGCGTTCGTCGAAATCACGGCCTTGCACAAAAGGAACCTTCATATTGGTGAAGTAATGCGGGCCAACGATGGCGCAGTTAAGATGGAGACTCTCACCGGCACGTGCTTGATAGCCTTCGATTTCGATGCTTCGCCGGACACTGCTCATAAACCCCCCGGGTATTCCTTCGAACAAGCTAACGGCCTGCACGCCGGGCAGCGCTGCGACGCGCTCAGATAGTTGTCGATAAAAGTCGTGACTCTTGCGGCGGTCGTACTCCGCTTCATCAAGGAACAGCGAAGCCACCAGAACTCTGTCGGAGCTGAAACCCAGCCGTGTCGGTCTTAGTTTTTCCAGGCTGCGGAGGACGAGGCCCGCAGCAATTAACAAAAGCAGCGAGAACGCGACCTGGGCGACCACCAACGAGATCCGCACGCGTGACTTGCGATAGTGACGCGTAAACACGCTCGAGTCGTCTTTTAGAAGCGTGGACACGTCGGCCTTTGAACTGTGCAGGGCCGGAGCGAGGCCAAATAAGACTCCGGTGACCGTGGAGAACGCTATTGTGTAAAGCAGCGCACGCCAATCCATTTGCAGGTCGAGCGCGATGCGCACGCCCGCCGGCAAGGCCGGCATTAAAGCCATCAGCAGATCCAATAACCACCATGCCAGCACAAACCCCGCGGCGCCTGCGATTAATGCCAACAGGACGCTCTCCGTGAGTAACTGACGTATGATTCGCTGCCTGCTGGCGCCCAACGACAGTCGGATTGCAATCTCCTTGCGTCGCGTCACGGAGCGTGCCAAAAGCACACCGGCGAGGTTCATGCAGGCAATCAACAGCACCAGATTCACTATCGTAACCAGCACTCCGATCAGCGCGTAGGCACTGCTCTTAAGGCCCGGATGGATGCGCGTTTCGCTTTCCGGCAGAATTGAGACGAACCGCTCGCAAGCGCTGCCCGAGCAGTTACTTTTTCGCCACTCTTCGGGGTGAGCAGCCTTCATTTCCCGAGCCAGCAGATCGAAACGCGCTCGCGCTTGCTCGAAAGTTGTGTTTGGTTTGAGTCTGCCAACGAGATGGACCCACTTATTACCCCGATGGGTTAGTTGGCGTTCTCCCCGAGTCGGATCCAAGCGGGGCAGCATCATCGTCGGTACCCAGATCTCGATCGCCAGCCCTCGCATCATTCCTGTGTATTGCGGCGGTGCGATGCCAATTACAGTCATTGGCTGCCGGTTGACCGTAACGGTTCTGCCTACCAAATTAGGATCCGCACTGAATCGTCTTTGCCATAGTCCATAACCGATCACGGCGACCGGGTTTCTGCCCACTACCTGATCCTCTTCGGGGAGAAACGTTCGGCCTTTGTAAGGCTGAACCCCCAGCACCTCAAAGTAGTTTCCCGAAACTGCTTCGCCCCACACCTGCTCGACCTGGTTGGCGCCTCCCAGTTTGTATTGCCCGATGCTGTATGCGGCCAGCCCCGCGAGGACTTCGTTGCGGTCGCGAAAATCGAGATAACTCGGGTATGAAGTAGGCTGGTAAGGGTGGCTGAGGTCGCTGGTATAGATCTCAATAAGTTGCTCAGGAGCAAACACCGGACGTGGGTGCAGGAGGATTGAGTTCACGATGCTGAAAATCGTCGTGTTTGCGCCAATGCCGACTGCCAGTGATACCACCGCGACGACTGTGATGCCTTTGCTCTTCAAGAGCATCTTGGCCGCCGACCGAAGATCGTTGAAAAGAGTTTCCATCCAGATTGTCCTTGATGATTTGAAGAGAACTACCAGCCGCGGATCAACGCCGATACCCGCGGATTAGAACAACTCACAAATGAACGTGCACGGCGATCTCGATCTCGCTAGTCGGACTTTTATTTCTTAGTTAACCAGCTTTTAAATTTGCCCTTTCTAATTCCCTTTATCCATTCCGCGTTTTCTGATCTTCCTCTGCTTTCCTGTCTTTCTTTTGTTAATTCCGTTTAATCTGCGTAATCGGTGGATCCTGATTTGCGTTCATCCTCGTAAATCCGTAGCTAATCAGTTTGCCGTCCAGACGTCGCCACCCAATCCGCAATTCGCAATCCGCCATTCGCAATTCTTATTCGTACCTCAGCGCTACCAAGGGATCGAGTTTCGTCGCGCGCCGCGCCGGCAGATAACACGCCAATAGCGCCACGCCTGCCAACAACAGCGGCACCGCGACAAACGTCAAAGGATCGAGCGCTTTCACGCCAAAGAGCAGCGACGCCATCATACGGGTCAACGCAAACGACGCGGCCAGACCAAGACCCACGCCAAGCATCGCCAGACCCATTCCCTTCTTAAGCACCAGTCGTAAGATGACGCCCGGAGATGCACCCAGAGCCAGCCGCACTCCAATCTCATTAGTGTGTTGAGTGACGAAATAGGCCAGCACGCCATAAATACCGATCGAAGCCAACAAGAGAGCGAGCACTGCAAATGTGACCAACAGGATCATTCCGATCCGGCGCTGTGACATTTCCTCTTCCAGCACCTCGGCCATGGTCGCCACATTTGACAGTGGCTGGTTGGGATCGACCTCGCGCACTGCCTGGCGAACGCTGCTGACGAGTTTCATTGGATCGCCGGAAGTGCGAATCACCAGACCGCGGGGACTAAACCACGGGAATCCATTCACTTGTTCGTAAGGGAAGTACATTTCCGCCTTTACAGGCGCGTCAATCCCCATCTGCCGTACATCCGCGACGATTCCAACCACGGTGAGCCACGGCCCATCGCTGTCCGGGCTGCCCAGCTTGAATCGTTTGCCAAGCCCGCTATCACCGGGCCAGTATTGCCGCGACATCGTTTCGTTAATGATCGCAACCGGCATCGACTGCGCATTATCTCGATCGCTAAAGTAACGCCCCTCGCGAAGAGGTACGCTGATCGCGTTTAGGTAATTGTGACTCACCTGTCGATGGTTTGCGTCATACGACATACCCGGCAGGGGATCTTTAGTTCCCTCAGGATAGAAACCGCTGGTGCCGCCCTTCCAGGCCAAAGGTACTGAGGTGGTGTACCCTGCGGAAATAACTCCGGGAAGGTTTTCTACCCGCTCCAGCACCTGCCGATAGAAGGCCGCGCGCTTTGAAGGTTGAGAGTATTCATTCTGCGGCAAAACCGTGCGTGCGGTAAGAACATTTTCCGGCTCGAGCACTGAATACTGATTTTGCAGGTGAAAGAGCGTCTGAAAGATCAGCCCGGCTCCAACCAGTAACATCAACGAGAGCGCTACTTCAAAAACCACCATTCCACTGCGCAGCCGGCTGCCGGGAGATGAGGAGGCATGGCCTCCACTCTGTTTTAACGCTTCATTGAGATCGACTCGGGCTGATTGCAGTGCCGGAGCAAGGCCGAAAATGATTCCCGTAATGATAGAGAGCAGCAGCGCGAACAAAAAGATCCGAGCGTCGAGTCTCAGGTTGGTTGACGACGTCATTCCATCGGGCACCAGCTTCTGAAGAAACTCAAAGCTCCACAGCGCGAGCAGCAACCCTACGACGCCTCCGCTTGACGCCAGTAACACGCTTTCGGTCAACATCTGGCGGACAATTCGCCAACGGCTCGCGCCCAGCGCCGTGCGCACCGCTATTTCGCGCCGGCGGCTGGCGGCCCTGGTGAGCAGCAGACTGGCGACGTTCGCGCAGGCAATCAGCAATACAAATCCCACGGCGACCAGCAGCAGCAGCAGTGGCCGCCGCGCGTCGCCGGCCAGCTCCTCTCGCAGCGGCATCACTAGAGCTCCAAGCTTTCCGTTGAAAGTTTGCTGAGGATGATCGGCCCCGATGCGTTGCATCAGCCCGTCCATTTCTGCTTGGGCCTGTGGCAGCGAAACGCCGGGCTTGATCCGCCCGGTGACAGTCAAGTAATGCGCGCCGCGATTGGCCATCTCCTCTTGGTCCAGGGCTAATGGAACCCACAAGCGAATATAGTTTTCAAGAAACTGGAATTTTGCCGGCATCACGCCGACGACAAGGTGCTTTTCGTTGTTGAGCAGAATGTCCTTACCAATGATCGTTTCCACGCCGCCGTAACGCGTTTGCCAGAGACCATAACTGAGCACGACCACTTTGGTCGCGCCTGGTTGGTCGTCTTCAGGTGCAAACCCACGGCCGACGAGTGGTTGTATGCCGAGCAGTGGAAAGAAGTTTGTAGTGACTGCATAGGCGGAAATTTTCTCAGGCTCGCCATCGCCGGTAAGATTGAAGCTTCGATAGGCGTGCGCGGCCATGTCTTCAAACGACTGATTCTGCGTCTTCCAGTCGACGTAGTTGGCGGGAGCCGGAGTGTTAGGGGGAAATCCGGCAAACGAGGCTTCTTCCCAGATCATGAACAGCCGATCGGGATCGTGAAATTGAAGCGGCTTGAGCAGCACCGCATTTACGACGCTGAAGATCGCGGTATTGGCGCCAATCCCAAGAGCCAGCGTAATTACTGCGACCGACGTGAATCCCGGCTGCTTCAGCAGACTTCTTACTGCATAGCGAATGTCTTTAAAAAATGTGTCCATGATCGCCTTCCAATTTTCCGACCTGTCCGACTAACTTTAGTTTGTCGTGCTCTTCACGATCGCGCCTCTCAACCGCGTGGGTTGAAAGTTCGATGTCAACGACAAGCTGAAGCTTGTCGGACTTGAGTTTCAGCACAGCGAACGACAAGCTAAAGCATGTCGGACACTACTCGTACCTTAACGCCACTAATGGATCGACCTTCGTGGCGCGTCGGGCCGGTATATAACAAGCAAACAGAGCCACGGCTGCCAGCACGCTGGGGATCGCCAGAAACGTCAGCAAATCTCTCGAGCTAATGTCGAAAAGCAAACTCGCCAGGAATCGCGTCAGCCCGAATGAAGCCGACAGCCCCAGTCCCACCCCAATCAACGTCAACACCATTCCCTGCCCGAGCACGAGCTTGAGAATGTCTTTAGTCTGAGCGCCGAGCGCTATCCTCACTCCCATCTCGTGAGTGCGTTGGCGAGTGATGAAACTCATCACCCCGTAGATACCAATGGCCGCCAGGGTCAGAGCCAGGGCAGCCATAGCGCCAAGCAAAATCAGATTGAACTGACGCGCTTTAAGCGAATTTGCTACCAGCTGGTCCATGGTGGTTACAGCATAGAAAGGTTGCGTCTTGTTGGATTCCCAGATGGCTGCCTTTAATTGCGGCAACTGCACATTGGGGTCGCCCGCGGTGCGCACTACAAAAATCAAAGACCCTGTTGGAACCTGTGAGTATGGAATGAAAAACTCCGGCCTTGGAGCTTGCTCCAGTGCGTCTTGCCTTTGATCAGTCACGACGCCTACCACTTTGAGCGCCCCACTTCCACCGCCGCGCACCGGACGCTTCAAGGTGAATGTCTGGCCGATAGGGTTTTCTTCGCGCCAGTTGCGGCGGGCCATCGTTTCGTTGATGAGCGCTACTCGAGGCGAGTCCTTCGTATCGAATTGATTGAATAGTCTGCCGGCCACCAGGCGAGCCCCCAGCGCCGAGAAATAGTTAGGCGACGCGATCGTGAACTGGGCCACCGGCTCCTGGCCTGACGGCGGCTCAGGCCGGCCCTCGACGACAAACGGCAGGGACGAAGTTTGGCTGCTGTCCAGCAAAGGCAATGAGCTAGTAACCCCAGCCGCTTTGACGCCAGGTACGGCTTCAAGTCGCTCGAGTGTTTCTTTGGCGTAAATCTCTCGCTGCTCTGGTTTGTTGTAGCGGTCCCAGATAAAGGCTTGAACGGCCACGATTCGTTCGCGGTCGAATCCCGGATCGACGTTTAGCAGGCCGACAAAACTTCTGATTAACAAACCCGCGCCTATCAGCAGTACAACTGCCAAAGCAATCTGAGTCACGACCAGCGTGCTCCGCAGGCGATGACGGGCCGCGCTCGCGGTAGCCGTGACTCCCAGATCTTTCAAGCTGGACTGCAGATCGGGCCGCGATAATTGCAACGCCGGCGCCAGCCCAAATATGAGCGTGGCGAGAAACCCGACAAGGGTCGTGAACCCCAGCGTCAACCCATTGAGCCGGACCTGCTCGATTCGCGGAATATTGCCGGGATTCGTCGTGACAATCAGATCCACCAACCAAAGCGCCAAAAGCAGTCCCAAGAGAGAACCGAGAACGGCATAGAGCAAACTCTCAATTAACATCTGGCGAACCAGGCGACCGCGGCCGGCACCTATGGCTGCGCGAATGGCAAACTCTCGCCCGCGTTCAGAGCCGCTGGCCAACAGGAGATTGGCCACGTTGGCACAAGCGATGAGCAAGACGAGCCCGACCGCACCGAACAATATTGAAAGGGGCCGTTGCCATTTTCCTTTTATGTGTTCCGGCAGCGTGACGGCCGTGATGCCAATGCCCTGATTGGTGTTTGGATACTCTTTTGCCAACTGGTCGGCAATATTGTTGAGTTCAGCTTGCGCCTGATGAACCGTGACGCCCGGCTTCAATCGTCCGACCACTTTTAAGTAGGTTGCCTTGCGATGCTGCTTCATCGCTTCGTCGGGAACCTGCGGAAACCAGACCTCTTCTTCTTGTTCAACCAAATAGAGTTGAAAGTCAGGAGGCATCACCCCAATCACTGTGGTTGGCTTGTCATCGAGAGTGAGCACGCGACCGACGATGTTCGGATTGCCGCCAAAGCGCCGAAGCCAGCCACCGTGACTCAATACCACGACTGGATTTTTTCCCGGTTCATGCTCTTCCGGCAGGAACGTGCGCCCGTAAAGAGGGCCGCTACCGAAAACCTCGAAGAAGCCCTTCGAAACCGCAGTGGCCCGAAGCACTTCGGGTTCGTCTCCACCGGAATAATCGAGGCTGTGAGGGTTGGCGAAGGCCAGGTTAGAGAAGCTCTGCTGCCGCTCGAGCCAGTCCAGAAAATTTGCGGGTGAGACATCGTCGCGCGCGATACCTTCCTTGGTGTTGTTCTCCCACAGAGTGACAATGCGGTCGGGATCGGCATATGACAACGGCCTGAGCAGAACATAATTGATCACGCTAAAGATCGCGGCGTTGGCGCCGATGCCCAGGGCAAGCGTAAGGACAATCGTTGCAGTAAACGCAGGCCGTTTCAGTAAAGTCTTACTGGCGAATCGAAGATCTCGGATTAAGTTCTCCATGGGTAGTCTCCATGCATGTCCGACAAACTTTAGTTGTCGTGCTCTTCACGATCACGTGCTCACCACGGTGTTAAGCTTCGCCGGGATCGACGACAAGCTGAAGCTTGTCGGACAGTGTCCGACAAACTTTAGTTTGTCGTGCTCTTCACGATCGTGTGCTCCACCACGGTGTTAAGCTTCGCCGGGATCGACGACAAACTTTAGTTTGTCGTGCTCTTCACGATCATGTGCTCCACCACTGTGTTGAGCTTCGCCGAATCGACGACAAGCTGAAGCTTGTCGGACAGTGTCCGACAAATTTTAAGTTTGTCGTGCTCTTCACGATCACGTGCTCACCACGGTGTTAAGCTTCGCCGGGATCGCCGACAAGCTGAAGCTTGTCGGACAGTGTCCGACAAACTTTAGTTTGTCGTGCTCTTCACGAATCGTGTGCTCCACCACGGTGTTAAGCTTCGCCGGGATCGCCGACAAGCTGAAGCTTGTCGGACATTACTCATACCTTAGCGCCACTAACGGATCGACCTTCGTCGCACGTCGCGCCGGCAGCAGGCAGGCAATCAGCGCAACTGCACCCAACAACAATGGCACGATCAGAAATGGAGTCACAGCGTAGGCGCTAACTCCGATCAGGATCGTCGACAGAATTCGCGACACTGCCAGAGCAAGTGCCAGACCGATAATCAGTCCCACCGCCGCCAGTTTCATTCCTTCAGTGGTGATAAGTCTGAGCACGTCGCCACGCCTGGCGCCCAAAGCCATCCGGATTCCGATTTCGCGCGTTCTTCGCGACACGACATAAGCCATGACGCTATAAAGCCCAACGCCGCTCAACAACAACGCGACGACGCCAAAGGCCAACGAGAAAGTTGCACCCAACTTTGGACCCCAAAGTGCCCACGTCAGGTGCTCAGGCATGGTCTTGATCGCATACAAAGGCATCCGGCGCTCGATGTTTTGCACTTCACCGCGAATCGCACTGACCAGATTTCGCGGATCTGCCGTGGTGCGGACCACCAGGGTCATTCCGCTCGGACCGCGTTGGGCGGCGGGATAGTAGTAAAAGGGTTTAGGATCTTCCGCGAGTGCTCGATACTTGCCGGTTTTGACGACGCCGACAACTTCGAGCGGGTCGCGACTTTCGGCCCCAATTAAAATGCGTTTGCCGACGGCGCTCTCGCCCGGCCACAGCGTCTCAGCCATCGCCTGGTTGACGATGATGACGCGCGGTCCACCCTCACGATCGCGTTCGTCAAAATTGCGCCCTTCCAAAATTGGAATCTGAAGCGCCTGAAAGTAACCCGGACTTACCACGTTGTTCATGATGTTTCGGCCGGCGCTGCCGCGCGCCAGCGTCTCGCCTTCCTTAAGGATTGGCCCACTTGAATTCGAGCTATCGCCGAGGGGTATTAGCCGAGTCACGCCGGCTGCCTGAACTCCCGGTAAGCTCGCCGCGCGCTCGACGATCTGACGAAAGAAGTTCTTTGCCTGCTGGTCGTCATAGCCAATCAACTGCGGATTCATCGAAACCAACAGCACGTTCCGGCTCGCGAAGCCAGGATCCATTGTCTGGGCATTTTGAAAGCTCTTGATTAGCAGTCCGCCGCAAACGAGCACCACGAGTGACAAAGCAACTTGGGCCACGACCAGCGAGTTTCGCAACGTCAATCGGCGGTTCTCGCCTTTCTGAACCGACTCGCTATCGCCTTTTAAAACCGGCACGATGTCGGGACTGGATGCGTGCCATGCCGGAGCTAAACCGAAGACGATACCGGTGGCTAACGAAACAATGAGCGTGAAGAGCAAAACGCGGGAATCGAGGGCAAAGAAATCGTCAACCACGTTGTAAGGCAAGACAGGAATGAAGCCCTGCATCACTCCCGTAACCCAGGAGGCCATTAACAATCCAAGCGTGCCGCCCAACACTGAAAGCAGCAGGCTTTCAGTGAGCAACTGTCGAATCAGACGCCGGCGACTGGCGCCCAGGGCGAGCCGGATGCCGATCTCCTTACGCCGGGCGGTTGCGCGCGCCAACAAAAGGTTGGCGACGTTGGCGCAGGCAATGAGCAGAATGAGGCCCACGATCGCCATGGCAATGGCTGCCGCGCCTTTGATAATCGGTGAGGCATGTCCGAACCGGCCCTCGATCTCGCCCAAAGCGACCGCGCGAGTGGTACTGGCTCGATCGTCGGGATAGGCTTCGTTTAACCTCCCGGCGATTGTGGATATTTCGGCTGAGGCTTGCTCGAGAGACACGCCCGGCTTCAATCGGCCAATTACATTCATCCAGTGGCTGCCGCGCTCAGTGAGGAGTTGAGGCGCTCGTTGCAGCTCTTCAACCATCATCATCGGCGCCCAAAAGTCGAGCGACAATCCGTAGTTGCTGCCCTTAAAGATTTCGGGCGCAACCCCGATCACCTCATAAGGACGGCCGTTCAACTGAATTTTCTTGCCCACAATGTTCGGATCGGAACCCAGCCGGCGCTGCCACAGACTGTGGCTGATGACGACGACTGCGTGCGTGCCGGGAGTCTTATCCTCCTCGGGAAGAAATGAACGGCCAAGAATCGGCTGAATCTGCAAGGCATCGAAGTAGTTGCCGCTGACTATCTGGCCCCAAATGACATCGTTCTGGTTCTCTGAGGCAAGGGCCGCTTGGATCAGGTTAGTGGCGGCGATCCCGGTGAAGGATGTGCTTTGATCGCGATAGTCAACATAGTCTGGGTAAGAAAATTCGTCTGCCATGCCGCGCTCTTCGGTAAGCTCGGCCAGTCGCACAACTTGATCGGGTTCAGGTACCGGAAGTGATCTGAGCACAAACGCACTAACGCCGCTGAAGATCGCGGCGTTAGCTCCGATTCCCAACGCCAGCGTGATCACTGCGACTAAAGTAACGCCAGGGTTCTTAGCCAGCATGCGAACGCCGTAGCGCAGGTCTTGCCACAATGTGTGCATCGTGTCTCCTTTAGGTCATAGCCAATTGCCCCGATGGCGGATTGCGGATTTCGGATTGCGAATTTTGTATAGCTGGCTTTGAGCTTTGGCTTTGAAACATCAGTCATCCTTCAAGCTGGGCAGAAGTTTCCGAGACTCAAGTCCACAAAATTCGAAATCCGCAATCCGCAATTCCCAAAATCCGCAATCCGCAATCCGCAATCCGCAATCCGCAATTCGCAATTCGCAATTCGCAATTCCTACTCGTGCCTAAGCGCTACCACCGGGTCGACCTTCGTAGCTCGTCGCGCCGGGATGTAACAGGCGAAAAGAGCTATCGCCCCAAGCAAGATCGAGACGGCTGCAAAGGTGATCGGATCCGTTGGACTGACTCCAAAAAGAAGTCCCGACATCAAACGCGTCAGCGCCAGCGCGGCCAGCAACCCAACCGCAATTCCCAACGCGGCGATGCGGGTACATTGGCCCAGCACCAGGGCCAGCACGTCCGTCTTTCCGGCGCCCAGAGCAATTCGAATTCCCATTTCATGCGTCCGCTCGCCGACTGAGAAAGAGATCACGCCGTAAACACCTACTGCGGCGAGCGCCAAAGCGACAAAGGCCAGCGCCCCGATTAGGAACATCACGAAACGTCCAGGCGCGATGGCGTCCGCGAGCAGTTTGTCCATTGGCTGGACGGCGTATACCGGCTGGGATGGATCTACGGAAACAAGCGCCCTGCGAACGGCAGTTACAAGTGGGGAAGGATCGCCTTCGGCCTTGATCACAAAAGCCATCCGCGGCCACGACTCGACGTCCTGTCGATAGCTGGTAAAAGCGGTCGGAACTGGAGCTTCAATGAGACTTGCATGCCTCATATCGCCTACCACACCGATAATGGTGCGCCAGGACGTATCCTTGGTGCTTTCTCCGATCGCCATCCGCCGGCCGACGGGCTCTTCATTGGGCCAGTAGCGTCGCGCCATCGCCTGATTGATTACGATTACCCGCTCGGACGTTTCGGTGTCTGCTTTCGTGAAACCTCGGCCTCTCAGCACCGGGGTCTCGAAAGTGCGAAAGTAATCTTCGTTGACTACTTGATAATCCATCGTGATATTTTCGTCGGGCTTTGGATCAGGCCGGCCTTCGACGCGAAATCCTCGATTCATGCTCGAACCGCTCAGCGGCAGATTCATCACCATTCCCACCGATTGCACGCCCGGCAACTTGCCGAGGTGGTCCAGCACGACCGCATAGAACTCCGCTTTCGCTTTTGGATTCGGATACTTCTTTGCTGACGGAGCGATCTTGGCCGTCAAAACTCCTTCAGGATTAAATCCCGGATCGATTTCGCTGGTCTTGACATAAGTCATAATCAGCAGTCCGGCGCCGACGAGCAGCACCTGGGCCAGCGCAATCTCGCTCGCAATCAAAATGTTGCGCGTGCGCTGTCGCAACCGGCCCGCAGTGGTTTTACCATCTCCTTCCTTGAGCGAACTGTTGAGTTTGACTCGGGTGGCGTGCAGTGCCGGCAGCAATCCAAATCCGATCCCGGTCAGCAGGGAGACAGCGAACGTGAAGCCGAGGAGGCGAAGATCGACGGAGGCTTCTTCGAGGCGCGGGATATTGCCCGGACTGAGCCTGACAAACAGATCGACCACCCACGCCGAAAGAACCAAACCAGCCACTCCACCGGCCAGGCTCAGCAGCAAGCTTTCAGTCAGTAGCTGGCGCATTACGTGCCACCGACTGGCGCCTACCGCCACGCGGATTGCCATTTCGCGCTCCCGTTTGACTGCCCGCGCCAACAGTAAATTGGCAACGTTCGTGCAGGCTATCAGCAGCACAAAAGCAACCGCGCCCAATAGAATAAAAAGCAAGCCTTGCACTTTCCCGACCACTTGGGTGTGAAGCGGCACAACGTTGGATCCGAGCCCGGCATTGGTCTTGGGAAACCCCTCTTCCGCGCGTCGCGCAATGGCGGCCATGTCCGACTGTGCTTGCGAAAGCGTGGCGCCTGGTTTAAGCCGGCCGACGACGCTAAGGAAGTGCGCATCCCGTTCCAGGTTCCAATCGTTATCGGGAAATTGGGCGACCAGGCTCGGAGAGACGGCGTTTCGATTGCGGCCCAGAATCCATAAATCGGATTTGACCGGATAGCGAAAGTCGCCGGGCATGACTCCCACGATCGTGTACTGAGCTTCATCGACAGTGATCGAACTGCCAATAATTTTTGGCTCCGATCCAAAACGGCGTTTCCACAGACCATCGCTAATCAGAACCACTAGTCGATCCTGATGCGCATCGTCGTCCGGTTGAAACGTTCGTCCCAACTGGGCCGAGACACCCAGGACGTCCATCATCAGATTGGAGGTGATGGTTGCTCCGTCGACTCGCTCGGGCTCGCCGTCGCCGGTGAGATTGAAATTGCCATTGAAGGTAGCGGCCATCGCGCTGAATGAGCGATTGTTATCCCGCCAATCAACATAATTGCCAGGGGCGACCGATCGGCGGTCATTGCCGCCCATGGTTTCCCAGACGATCACCAGGCGTTCGGGATCGTTATAAGGCAGCGGCCGCAGCAAAACAGCGTTGACGACACTGAAGATGGCAGTGTTGGCGCCGATGCCGAGCGCGAGAGTGATGATGGCGACGGCAAGCAGGCCCGGTTGCTTGATCAAGCTCCGAACGGCGTATCGAATATCGTTGAGTAAGGTTGCCATGATCTAATTTCGGATTGTTCGACAAACTTTAGTTTGTCGTCTGGTCACTCCCTCGAGATCCGCACGACAGCTAAAGCTTGTCGAACATCTCACTCGTACCTCAGCGCCACCAACGGATCGACCTTGGTTGCCCGCCGCGCGGGAAGGTAGCAAGCCAGCAGCGCCACCAGGATCAAAACTCCGGAAACAATGACGAACGTCAGCATGTCGGTCGGCTTTACCCCGAACAAAAGCTTGGTCATCAAATGAGTCAGCGCAAACGCCCCAGCCAGGCCGATCACCACCCCAATCAACGTAAGTGTCATGCCGTTCCTAATGATCAGTTTGAGCACATCCATCGCGCCCGCCCCTAGGGCCATGCGAATACCAATTTCCTGCGTGCGTTGGGTGACGGCGTACGACATCACGCCATAGATGCCCACTGCCGCTAAAACCAAAGCCAGACCGGCAAAAATTGCGAGCAATAGCATGTTGAAGCGGTGGGCGGCGTAAGATGTGGCCGACACCTCGCTCATGGTTTTTATTTTGGAGACAGGTAGTTGAGCATCGACCCCCCAGATCTTTTGCTTTAGGGTTTGCGCCAATGGGGCTGCCTCCACCTGACTGCGAGCTACAAAAGTCATCCAACGCTTCCATGGATCAATTTGCGTGTAGGGAGAGTAGAGGGTTGGTTCTTCCGGTAAGTCCAGACCGAAATGTTTGACGTCCCCAACCACGCCCACTATCGTGATCCAGCGCACTTCCGGATTGCGTGCCCAGCGGATGCGTTTACTGAGAGGGTCCTCATTCGGAAAATACCGGCGAACGGTTGCATCATTGACGATGCCCACCAACGGGGCATTCGCCGAAAAGTCCCGGGTCTCAAAATCCCGGCCTGCTCGCAGCGGTATCTGCATAACTTGAAAGTAGTCACCGAGTACGCTGCGCGTCTGCAAGCTTGGTTCATCGCCTGGCGCCAGCGGTGGACGACCATCGATTAAAAAGTCATGATCGAGAGCGTCGCCACTCAGCGGCAACTCACTAACCATCGCAGCTTGCACACCTGGGACGGAATTAATGGCCTCCAGCGATTGCGTTCGAAAACGCGTCTGCTTATCGACGTCCTGGTATCGAGCCTCGGGCAATTCCACTCGCATCGTCAAAAGATTATCGGGATTGAATCCCGGCTCGACTGAACGAAGATTCCAAAGGGTCTTGATGAGCAGACCTGCGCCGATTAGCAAAACGAGGGCAACTGCGAGTTCGACGATGACGAACGTGCTTCGGAGACGCTGCCGGGCTCCGCCCGCGGTCGCGCTGCGGCCACCTTCCTTTAAACCTTCGCCAATCCCGCTGCGAGACGCAGCCCAGGCAGGCAGCAGACCAAAGACGATTCCGGTCAACAACGAAATGCCAAACGTAAATCCGAGCACGCGCGTGTCAACCCGAATCTCATGGAGACGCGGCAAGTTGTCGGGTTGGAGTGAGACCAACAAACTTGTTCCCCAAATTGCCAGCAATACTGCAATCGCGCCGCCCGCCAGGGAAACCAACAAACTCTCAGTCAAAAGTTGACGAATCAAACGCCAACGGCTGGCGCCTAATGATGCTCGAATGAGAAACTCGCGTTCCCGCTCAGCGGCTCGCGCGAGCAGCAGGTTCGCAAAATTCGCGCACGCGATCAGCAACACCAAACTCACGGCGGCGAACAAAATGAGCAAAGACTGCCGTGACTGTCCAACGATGCGCTCATGCAAAGGAACTAAAATTGAGTTCCGATTCTTGTTGTGTTCCGGATACTGCGCCGCGAGGTTGCGATCAATTACCTCCATCTCCGCGCGCGCTTGTTCTATACTCGTGCCTGTTGCCAGACGCCCGTAACTGCGCAGAAAGTGTACGCCGCGAAACTTCGCCGCCACCGGATTCGATACGTGCACCGTAGTCCAAGCTTCGGTATTGTCGCGCGGTGAAGCAAAATGCTTGGGCATCACTCCGATGATGGTGTACACATTGCCGCTTAGAGTGATTGGCTTGCCGACAATTTCTGGATTTCCGCCGAACTGACGAAGCCAAAGGCCGTGACTCAAGACAACTACGTAATGGCCGCCTGTTCGGTCGTCTTCAGGTGCGATCGCGCGCCCGCGTTCAGCTTTTAGCCCTAGGGTTTCGAAAAAGCCGCCGGTAACGTGACCGACTTGAATTTGGATGGGCTCGCTGCCGTCGGTGTAATCCAGCGCCTGCTTAACTTCTCCGCCAAAACTGCTGAACGCGAGGCTTTGCTGTTCGATATCCGCCAGATTGGGCGCCGACTGATTCGAACGCAGAGTCACCAGCCGGGCCGGATCCGCGTAAGGCAGGGGCCGCAACAAGACGGCATTAATGACGCTAAAAATGGCCGCGTTCAGGCCGATGCCCAAAGCAAGAGTTGCCACTGCGACTGCCGTGAAGCCCGGCCGCCTCAAAAGGCTACGCAGACCGTAGCTGATGTCTTTCAACAGGGTTTCCATGGTTTTGCTCCCATCCAACTTCTTGCCGGGTCGCCGCCAAAACGCCGTTGCCATAATCCGTAACTGAGGATGACAACCGGTTCTTTTCCAGGCTGATCCTCATCCGCCGCAAAGCCCCTGCCGATCAGCGGACTGACGCCAGTCACATTGAGGAAATTCGCGGAAACAAGAAAACCCTGCACTCGTTCCGGCGGTTCCACTCCAGTAAGATTGGCGCTCCACCAACGGATTAGACCCAGGTGTTCGAAGGTTTGATTCTGCGCGCGCCAATCGAGGTAATTGGCCATTGACGCTTCGTTGCGGCTGACACCGCGGCTTGGTTGTGTTTCCCAAACCGCGACCACGCGTTCGAGATCAGGAAAGTCTAACGGCCTAACCAGCAAGGCGTTAACTGTGCTGAAGATTGCTGTCGTGCCGCCGATCCCGAATGCCAGCGTAATGACTGCGATCGCCAGAAACCCGGGACGCCTCAGAAGGTTTCGGATCGCATATTGGATATCGCGTCGAACACCGTCCATTGATTCCTCCTACGAGCAACGCAAGAGAAATAGCTCAACGCCCGGAACGATAGGCCGCGGATTTACGCGGAAGGATCTGGGCCGCGGATTAACGCGAATGCACGTGCATCAGAAAAATTGGAGAACCGATAAAATTTCCTTAGTCTTCAAACTCCTGCCTGCCCATCGATCCGCGGATGACGCTGGGGTCATGAATGAAGAAATTGGAATGAATCCCATAGATGATTTTCTGTCATGCTCCGATCCGCATTTATCCGCGGCGATACTTCTTTAATTAGGACAGCGTCGATTCACGGCTAGTCGCTGCGACCAATTCGAGCCGGCAGATCCAAGAATTAAAAATCGTCAATTATCAACTATCCAGCCATCCTCGAGCTGCACGATCCGATTGCCATAGGCGGCGTTGGTTTCCGAGTGCGTTACCTGCACAATCGTGGTCCCTTCCTGATTCAAACGCTTGAACATCTCCATAATCTCCTTCCCCTGGCTCGAATGGAGATTACCCGTGGGCTCGTCAGCAAGAATGATTCTCGGATTGGCAACAACCGCGCGGGCGACGCCGACGAGTTGCTGCTGCCCGCCGGAGAGTTGAGTGGGAAACAAGTCCTTCTTGCCGACGATCTGAAATCGGTCGAGCGTGTCGCAGACGATTGACTGCCGGTCTTTTCTGCTAACGTCGCGATAGGAAAGCGGCAACTCGAGATTTTCAAAGACAGTCTGGTCGTCGAGGAGGTGATAACTCTGAAAAACGAAGCCGATGTTGCGATTGCGCAAGCCGGCGCGCTTTTTGTGATCCAGGGTGTGTACCGGGACTTCGTCAAAATGATATTCGCCCGCCCACGAGTGGTCGTGCATGCCGAGAATGTGCAGCAGCGTCGATTTGCCTGCGCCGGATGGTCCCATAATAGAAACGAACTCACCGGGTTGAATGTCGAGATTGATTCGACGTAGAACGTAGGTCTTCGTCACCCCGTGGGAAAAATACTTGTCAACATTGCGCAGCCTGATCACGAGATGTTTCCGAAGCCGCTCTCTTTCAATTCGCGCTCTGCCTGCTGCCGTTGAGCGCCGGTTTCTTCCTCGACGATCAATCCGTCGAACAAATGAACGATCCGGTCGGCGTGCTGCGCATACCGCGGGTCGTGAGTGACCATGCAAATGGTGGCGCCGCCGCGATGAAGCTCGCGCAGCAGCTCCATTACCACCTCGCCATTGGTCGAATCCAGATTGCCGGTTGGCTCATCCGCGAGGAGAATGCTTGGCTGTCCAGCAACTGCTCGGGCCACGGCGACGCGCTGTTGTTGGCCGCCGGAAAGCTGGCTCGGTAGATGTTTGACCCGATGGGCCATGCCCACGCGCTCCAGTGCCTCAGTGACATGCTTTTTGCGGTCCGAGGAACTCATCCCCCGATAGGTCAATGGGAGTTCGACGTTTTCGTAGACCGTCAAATCGCCGATCAAATTGAAACTCTGGAAAATAAAGCCGACTTCGCGGTTGCGTATGCGCGCGCGTTGCGACAGCGAAAGATTCTCGACGGAATTATCATTGAGAACGTATTTGCCGTCGGTGGGGGTGTCCAGCAGGCCCAGGATAGAGAGCAGCGTCGACTTCCCGCAGCCCGAAGGTCCGGCAATCGATACATATTCCCCTTTCTTGATGTCGAGATGGATGCCGGACAACGCGTGGGTCTCAACCTCATCGGTGTAAAAGACTTTCTTAACGTCGGAAAGCTGTATCAGTGGTTGTGGGGAACTCATCTCTAAGAATCTCCTTGAGTTGGGGCTTTTGTTTTCCTTAGGTCTTTGATCGAAATCCGAAATCCTCACCTCAGCCTGATCACGTTGTAATCGTCCCAGGCCGATGTGTCTGACAAAATCACCTGCTCGCCTTCCTGCAGCCCGTTAATGATTTCAATCGTGCTGACGGAATAGCGGCCGAGGACGACCGGAGTACGGGCCGCCTCGCGTCCGTCCGCGGTCACCCGAAACATGCTGATAGTTGAATTTCCCTGTCCGAATGCCGGGCGGCCAACGTGCAGAACGTTATCTAATCGCTCGAGTTCGATGGTTCCATCAACGCTGAGATCCGGCCGGGCGCTCGCGGGCAGGGGCCCGGTGAGCGCGGCATCGACGGTGAAGGTGCCCTCACGCGCCGCCGGATCGATGCGCGAAACGCGTCCCTGGATCACGCCGTTACGAGTGTCCACCTCAACAGGCTGGCCGAGTTTCACATCTTTGATTTGCGTCTCTGCGATTCTCAATTCAGCCTTGAGAGAAGTCGGATCGGCGACGCGCGCAATGTCGAATCCGGGCGTCACCTGCTGCCCTACCTGGACTGAAACCTGTTGGAGTACCCCGGCTGAGCCGGCGCGCACTTTGAGGTTCGCCACCTGCTCGTGCTTGAGTTTGGCAAAAGCGCGCAACTGCTCGATGCGGCTCCGCTGGGCATTCAGTTGCGCTTTGGTTGACTTACTGCTGATGGCCAGCCTTTGCTGCTCGACTTTCAGGCGGTTCGCAATATCCTGCACCTGAACGCGGGCGATTTTTAGCGTGAGATCGGCGATCAGACCCTGCTTGCCAAGCTCTTCGTTGGCGTCGAGCTCGAGTTTAGCCTGACTATATTCGGCGTTGATCGTGGCAATCGACGCCTGCTGCGTCATGCTCTCGCTCTCCAGTCTGACGCGGAGGTTTTCTTCGTCTGCCTGAGCGACCTTTAATTGAAAATCGGCATCCATCGCCTGCTGTTCCATCTGCGGATTCGAAAGCTCGACGATGATGGTACTCGGATCGACGGTGACACCAACCTGCACCGGAATGCTTTCCACGCGCCCTTCCGCGGGAGCGGGAATTCGCCGCGTTAGCTCCGGCACTAGCGTCCCCACGCCTCGTACCTGTCTTAGCATCTGACCCCGTTTGACCGTGTCGATCACTACCACGGAACGCTCGACTGTAGGCGCCGCCGGTTTTAGCTTGGCGAGCACCAAAGTAATTGCTCCTACTGCAACCAGACCGAGAACCAACAAAGTTACGGTGCGAATGCGCTTCTTAAGCTTGGATTTTGGTGAACGCTGGATATCCATTTAAGTTCTGTCCGACCAACTTCAGTTTGTCGATTCTTCCTGGAGAACTGCGACCGCCACCTGAGAGCGGTATGGTGGAAGTTTGCTTGAGCGAACGGCAGACTTCTCTGGCGGGTCTGCAGTTCTCCGGCCTTATTAGATTCAAAGGCTATACCAACGTTGCTGTTACCAGCAATTTAAAACCGCCGAACCGCGATTTGTGGTGAAAAAGTGGGTAATTTTGGCGAACGCGAAGTCTGGCAGCGTTCTTGAAGGAGTCATGCGCCCCAGTTCTTTTAAGGGCCGGGAGTTTCGTTTTCGGGAAAGCGAATCCCATTTTCGAACCGGCATTAGAACGTTCGGATCGTCAATCTACATAATTGGAGTGGCTTCCGAGGCTCAACCATGGGCCACTCAGCCCCAGACCGTCGAAAGACTTTAGTGCCCGCCGAACGACGTCAGACAGAACTCAGTTTGTCGCTCATTCTCAGATCGCCGCAACTGTAACAGGCAACAAACTGAAGTTTGTCGGACAGGCTTGCCTTACTTGCACCGGCTGTGATTGGATTCGTCGCGATCGATTTCACTCCCGCCACTTTCAGGAGCATAAATGAACACGCTTTTCGAGCGGTATCATCCGGGTCGAGTGATAGTCGTTTTAGTAATCCTGGCTACGGCTGTGATCATGGCTGCGTCGATGACGTTCAGCCCGGAAGTCGTCAGCGCTAAAGTTCAACCGATCACAAGCTCTTTTACCGTAGAGCAAATCAAAAGCTATCCGTTTCCAAATGAGCTGACGGCGGCGGACGCCGGGTCGCGCATAGCCTGGGCGTTCAACGAGCGCGGCCTGCGCAATATTTGGGTGGCTGAAGGTCCGGATTTCAAAGCTCGGCGACTCACAAACTACAGAGCGGATGACGGCCAGGAGTTGACGAGTGTCTCGATCTCCGCCGACGGCAAATACGTCGTCTACGTCCGCGGCGGCGATCACGGCTCAAACTGGGAAATATCGGTTCCAGTTAACCCCACCTCAAGTCCAGTCTCAGCTAACGTCCACATTCTGAGCGTCCCATTCAATGGCGGCGACCCGAAGGTTCTCGCTGACGGAGACAATCCGGTCATCTCACCAAAAGGGGATCGAGTGGTGTTCGTGAAAGATGGCGGTTTGTGGGTGACGCCGATTGACGGCTCAGCATCAGCCAAGCGCATGTTCTTTGCGCGTGGCGGCGCCAGTTCGCCCGAATGGTCGCCGGATGGCGAGCGTCTGGCTTTTGTTTCGAGCCGTGGTGACCATTCCTTCATTGGTGTTTACACGAACGACTCGACTCCGATTCTTTATCTCGCGCCCACAACCTCTCGCGACTCGTCGCCCCGTTGGTCACCCAATGGAAAGCGCATCGCATTTGTGCGACGACCGGGCGCTGGAGGTTCGCCTGAGCCCATTCTCGAACCGCGCCCTCAAGCCTGGAGCCTTTGGACCGCAGATGCATCAACGGGCGAAGGACAACTGCTTTGGAAGAGTCCGCTAACGCTGCGCGGTTCACCTCCTTCCACCCACGGCGGCACAAACCTGCACTGGGCTAACGCGGGCCGCATCGTTTTTCTTTCCTACCTTGACGGGTGGCCGCATCTCTACTCGATTGGCGAAAACGGCGGCGAACCCTTGTTGCTCACGCCGGGCAACTATATGGCCGAGTACATCACCATCAGTCCCGATCGGCGCTACCTCGTCTTCGCTGGTAATGCGGGAACCGAACCGGACGACATTGATCGCCGTCATATCGTCAAGGTTCCGGTGGACAAAGCCGAACCAATGGTCATGACACCGGGCAAGGGGCTTGAGTGGACGCCCTTCGTCACCGGAGACGGCAAGCACGTCGCCTTCATCGGAGCCACAGCACAGCGCCCGCCGTTACCCGCAGTAATGCCCATCGAAGGTGGGCAGTCACGCCTCATTGCCGAAGACCGAGTCCCCAGTGATTTCCCGACTACCCAACTCGTCGTGCCGCACAAGATCATTTACAAGGCAGCGGATGGAGTTGAAGTCCATGCTCAGCTTTTTGAGCGTGCAGGTGGTAAATCGAAGAAGCCTGCGATCGTTTTTGTGCACGGTGGCCCGCCGCGGCAGATGTTACTCGGATGGCACTACTCGGGCTATTACTCGAACGCTTATGCGATGAACCAATATCTGGCCAGCCGCGGTTACATTGTGCTGTCGGTTAACTTCCGTTTGGGGATCGGCTATGGATTCGATTTTCATCGTCCGCCGAATGCCGGCGTGCAGGGCGCAGCCGAATATCAGGACGTGAAGGCCGCAGGCGAGTACCTGCGCGGGCTGGCGCGGGTCGATCCAAAACGAATCGGAATCTATGGCGGGTCTTACGGAGGTTTTCTTACGGCGCTGGCATTGGCGCGCGACTCAGAGTTGTTCGCCGCCGGTGTTGATATTCACGGCGTCCACAATTGGACCGCCGAGCGCGCGCAATCCCTGCTTGAAAACCGCTACGAGAAAGCGCCGGATACTCAGCGCGCGCTTGATGTGGCATGGCAATCTTCGCCAGTCTCCTCAATCGATAAGTGGAAGTCACCGGTGCTTTTGATCCACGGAGATGATGATCGGAACGTGCGGTTCAGCCAAACCACTGACCTCGTGCAGCGTTTAGAGAAGGCAGGAGTTCCGTTCGAGGAGCTTGTCATTCCCGACGACACTCACCATTTCCTGCGTCATGCAAATTCGGTGAAGGTCAACGCCGCAGTTGCCGCTTTCTTTGACAAGGTTTTTGGAATGGATAATGGTCAATAATCGGTAAATAGTAAATGGTAAATGGTAAATGGTCAGAAGTGGTAATGGTAAATGGTCAGAAATTACCACGGTTAGAGTACTCTTTTGGAAGAGTTCTTCCTATTCACCATTCACCATTTACTATTTAAGAGCGAGTAGCTCCAAAGCGTGACCGTCCGGATCAGAGAAATAAATGGATTTTGCTCCCATCCACTCGTGGGCCACCGGACCCTCGACGTCGATTCCTTTCTCTCGGAGCATCGCGGCGGCGCTTTCAATGTCGGCTTCGCTAACTGAGAATGCGAAGTGTTGAGGCGGCCACTCGCTTTTGTCTTCCTGCAAAACCACCATTCCAGCGTCTCCGCCAGCTCGCAGGAAAAGCCAATTTCGCCGTTCGTCGCGAATGGCCTCTTCCAAACCCAGGATAGATGTATAAAAGGCCTCAGCCCGCGGCAGATCTTTAACGCGAATTGCGACTTCGTAAATACCTTGTATTGGTAGCATAATTAGTCGCGACCGTGGCGCGCCGAGCCAGTGTAACAGCTTGCGCCAGACTTAAACCACTCGTTGTCTTGGGCACGGATGGGGAACCTTTCAGGTAAAGTGCGCATCGCATGAGCCAGTTTCGCCTCTCCCGCTTGCAAAAGCATTCGAAGCTTGCTAAACCTCGTCATTGATATGCTTCCTGGGAGAAGAACTATGAAGAAGATTTCCCGCTCCATATTCGCCGTGGTTCTGGTTTTTGCTCTGATTGTTCCCGCCATCGCCGATACGATCCGATTGAAGGATGGCAGCATCATTCGGGGACAGGTAATCGGCTTCAAAGATCAACAGTTCATTATCTTAATTGGCTCCGGTTCCAAGGGGCGACGCAGCCGGACATCGATCTACGTGGAAGACATCGAGTCTATCGAGTTTGACTCAGCGACCACCGCCGCCGCCTCGGTGCTGGCGAATGAAGACCTCGGCCGAGGAAACGCTGGTGAACCAGGTTCCCAGCCATCCAGATCCAATCCTCAACCGGACTCTGGCATTATGAGCTCTCGAACGACAGGGTCGCCGTCAGGCGCGGCGAGCTCTCCTACGTTTTTCACGATCAAGGTTTCGGTGCGCGCTGACAGCGCCAACAATGGCTGGACGAACAGTGGTCTGGTGGTGCGCAAGGGACAGCGTCTGCGCATCAGTTCTACGGGCCGGGTTTCATTGGGACTGGGCCGCTTCTCGACTCCCGGGGGCATTTCGACAATTCCCGACAACGACAAACTGATGCGCAACGAGCCTACCGGAGCCTTGATCGCAGTGGTGGGTGACGACAATGACGATTTTGTCTTAATCGGAACCAGACGGGATTTTGTTGCGCAGCGGGATGGGGTGTTGTTCCTGGGAGTGAACGAAGGGGACTTGAACGACAACACGGGAACTTATGACGTGGTGATTGAAGCTGAGGCGTCAGGCTCGCTGCGCTGAAACGGCAACCTGCGGTTTGCGGGATGGCATCAGACCTTCAGTAAGTTGTTGTCCGACAAACTTCAGTTTGTCGGACAAGTCCGGAACCGAGCGATAGGCGTCGCGCAAAAACGACAAACTGAAGTTTGTCGGACCGGAACCGAGCGATAGGCGTCGCGCAAACGACAAACTGAAGTTTGTCGGACAA
>Ga0187893_10005080_pt1 | contig 24085 bp, 19 predicted proteins | sample MA1701074metaG_FD_139574 | JGI IMG/M metagenome (GOLD analysis project Ga0187893, IMG submission 139574) | White microbial mat communities from a basaltic lava cave in the Kipuka Kanohina Cave System on the Island of Hawaii, USA - MA170107-4 metaG ...
AAAAGTTCCCTGCCGCTCCAACGCCGAGCACACGCTCGCCGTTGAGATTGTATTGCGTGTTCGAGTTGACAGCGTTGGCCGACAGCGTGCCGCCCGCTGTGCCATTACCGGAGATGTTGAAACTCGCGCCCGCTTGGTTGGTCGCAGAGTTGTGGATGTAATTCGCGCTGCCGCCAGGCACATCTGCCGCGATCAGCGGCGAACTCGTCCAGGTGCTACCATCGCTGCGCAGGAAGTTTCCCGCCGCGCCAGTGGAACTCAGGCCGGTACCGCCATTGGTAGCGGGAACGACACCGCTGAGTGAGCTGACTTGTGGATCATGACCGGGCCGCTCGGCGAAGAAACGCGCTACACCCAAATTTTCAAGACGGCGGATGGCAAGGATGGTCAACTCAGGTTCACGCGATTCAATGTATCCGTGGATAGTTTTGAATCGAGGATGGAGCACACCGAAGACGGCGGAAAGACCTGGAAGCCTGGAAATCACCAGGTATTTCGGAGGCAAAAATAGCCAGCGAAACTTAATGTATGGCAGTCCGCCTGAACAAACGAAGGCCGCACATGAACCCTACCCGCTGCCGAGGGTAGATTTGAATCTTGAGAGGACACTCTTTATTTAACGAACTTTAGAAACATGATGCTAGAATGCAATTCGTTAAGAGGTGAGAGAGCCATGTCCGTCAGACTAAAAGCAATCTACCGGAATGGTCCCCATCTCAAACGGTGGAAGTTGAATGTGTTGGAAAATGCGGAAGTCGAAATAACCGTGCATGATCCTTACATTTTGCCTGCCACCGCAAATAGCGACGAAGAGCGACAACACGCGTTGCGCGAATTGTTCGCAAGCTGGGACGCATATCCGCTTCGTTCCGACGCTCCGCGTCTGACTCGTGACGAGATGAATGAACGCCGTTGACACTGTGTTTTGATCTACGCGCGTGACCGGCGCGACGCTGTGAAGATCGAATGGTGGTTCGACTGGATTGAGGAAAGTGACTTCGGAGGTAGGAAGAGAATGCCCTTAGAAATGGAAACAGTAGAAACGCTCGAAGCCGCAGCTTTACATTTGTCGCCCGGCGAACGCGCGAGATTGGTCGAGCGGCTCATCGCCACCCTGGATGCTGACCCCGAAGTCGAGGAAGCCTGGGCTGCCGAAGTCGAGCGGCGTCAGGCTGAGATCGAGAGTGGCGCGGCTTCCTTACTGCCCGGTCCGGAAACCTTAGCCAAGCTGAAAGCGGAGTTTCAATGAACTATTCGCTGCACCCGGAGGCTGAAGCTGACCTCCGGGACGCTGCCAAGTTCTATCGGGAGCGCGCTGGCAATAGTCTTTCGAAATCCTTCCTGGCCGAGTTCGAACAATCGGTGAATATCCTATTACAACACTCTACTATCACTCACCACCTCGCAAGTCAACGAGCATGCGTTATTTATCAGGCTGGAAAAATAACACTCAATTGGATGTGGTGAATCGTAAATGGTAAATGGTGAATAGATGAACCGCTGTCGGGTGACGGGTTCCAGATGAGGGGTGATAGGTTCCGGGTGTCAGGTGTCAGCAAACGGCCTTCCGATTAACAGAGCACGGTTCAAGAACGCCTTGCTGGGGTGCGGCGGCGAAGTTGGGTCCAGTCGACCAGCGATCTCGATCAAATAGATCTTAAATCCAGTGATCGCAAAGAAGACAGTCGTGTGAGTCAAATCGATTGCTGACAAACGAGAACTTTTGCGCTAGATTGCTGATAACTCACGAATGAGAAAAAGAAGCGGGCCGACTTGTGGTACCAACACAAATCGACCCTAGATCCTCAACCTTCCAGAGAAAGGATAAGGACCATGACAAAGCATGGTAGCGCATCACCGCGCAAACAAGAATCTCGCACACTCGATGCTGATCTAAAACGACGCGCTCGAAACCTCTCAACCGACAGCAGAGTCGATCCAAGAACACGCTCATTGATCCGCTATGGATTGGAGATCAAAGACCAATACCTTGAGCAAATAGTGAATCGTGTTGAGGCTGGCGAGATAAGCATCGACCACATCTACTTGAAGAATGATTAAAAATTCTTCGCGCCGCTCCGTGTCTCTGTGGTGCATAACCGCCGAGACGCGGCGGCTGCGCCCGCCGCCTACGCGATCACTCATTGCCGTGTTTCCGCAATATCCGGGTCGGCGGCGTGTCAGAACCACCTGCGGTAGAGGCTGGGTAAAACTCAATCCAAACGCGTGCCACTCAACCACTGAACCGCTTACCGTAGTCAGCGCTCATACTACCTACGCGTGCCACTCAACCACTGAACCGCTTACCGTAGTCAGCGCTCATACTACTACATGTGCCACTCAACCACTGAACCGCTTACCGTAGTCAGCGCTCATACTACTAACTTCGCCCGCGCCAACTCAATCACGGGACCGCTTATGGTAATTGACTCTCATCATCTGCGACATTGAGTATTGTGAGCGCTGACTACGGTAAGCGGTTCAGTGGTTGAGTGGCTGTCGCTCGAGGTTGAGTTTTACACAATCTCGGTAGCGGGTGGGTGGATGTCGAATTTCATCCACGTCGCATCCCGGCGGTGCGGGATTTCCTGATGGCCCACCCTGCGGTTATGGAGAGCTTCGACGGGTGTCAGCTTGCCGGCCTGGCGCGAATCTGCCTGACGAACGAAGCATCTGTTTGAAACCAAGTGTCAGAACCACCTGCGGTAGAGACTGTATAGAAACTTGCTCCGCAGTGGGTCACCAGTCAGTACCGTAACGCGGTAGCGTCGGGTGCCCGCATCGTGTCTCACGCAGGTGCCCCTTCCTTCACTCCGGAGGAGTGATATCTTTATAGCCCCCAAAACGCTTATAACTTTGCCGCCGTTCGGAGGAGCGGCATCAATTCGACAGATACCTTCCAAGTTGAGTCCCGCTCCTCCGAACGGCGGGTGTGGATCGAGGAGCATTGCGTGGCTATAAATATTGAACCCCTAACGGGGTCACACATAGCGGCCACGCAAACAAGGTATCGTGGCGATGGAGTCGGTTGAGTTTTCACACAGGCTCGGTAGCGTCGGGTCGCTTACCCCGTTTGCCCCGAATTTTTGAGAAGGACCCGCCGCTACCGCGTTACGGTACTGACTGGTGACCCACACAATTCACTTTTTACACAATCTCGGTAGCGGGTGGGGTGAATGTCGAATTTCATCCACGTCGCATCGTGGCGGTGCGGGATTTCCTGATGGCCCACCCTGCGGTTATGGAGAGCTTCGACCGGTGTCAGCTTGCTGACCTGTGCCAGCTTGCTGACCTGTGTCAACTTGCCGGCCTGGATCAGTCTGTCGGCCTGGGCCCTAATCTAGCTGAAGAACGAAGCATTTTGTTAGCGAACTTTAGAAACAGGTTTGTTTGAAACCAAGGGCCGCCGCCGCTCGGACGATTTGTCTTCACTCCTTTAGGAGTGCGATGTTTATAGCACCGGCACGGACGATATTTTCGCACTCCTTTAGGAGTGCGATGTCACCTGTATTCACTCGTAGAACTCGAACACGCATTCCTCTTTAAACTCGATCTCGAACTTTCGCAATAACGTCAGGTACTCATCCCTGAATGATCTACGTCGATGGTGCTTTTCCTGATTCATTATGTATCGAACGATCGTGTCTAGCTGCGAATGACCATAGGAGAATGCGCCGTAGCCCTCCTGCCAGGCGAATTTTCCGCGCGCCAGCTTCTTTCGATTAATCCATTCCGAGGAGTCTGATTTGATGTCTCTAACTAGATTCGCGAGCGCCATTGCCGGTTTCAAGCCAATTAAAATGTGAAGATGGTCAGGCATCCCGTTAATTCTGATGAGCTTTTGTTCTTGCTTCGTCACGATGCCGGTAATGTACTTGTGCAGTTCTTCTTTAAAGTCTGGTGTGATTAGGGAGAGGCGGCCGCTAACTGCGAAGACTGTTTGAATGTAGATTTGTGAGAACGTGTTGGCCATGAGGCAACCTTCTTTCTGCTCTGATGAGCGTGAGAATTGTAGAACTGGCGCGACATGATACCAGATCATTGACGGCGGTCAGGAATGACATTGCACTCCTAAAGGAGTGCGAGGTTCATGCGTGCGTCGCTGCTATAAACATGGCACCCCTGACGGGGTGCAGAGGTCATTACCGCGCATCCTCACTAAGGAAGTTGCTTTCTGCCAATTGGATTCGGTAATGGATACCCACATTGACTCGCTAAAAAAAGACATTTAGCAACGTTGCCAAAGCGGGCGCGCCAAGGGGTGTCAGGTGCCGGGTGCCGGGTGTCGGGTCTCGGGTGCCAGGTGTCGGGTGTCGGGTATCAGGGTATCAGGGTATCAGGTATCGCGTCCGATCTCAGATATCCGGCGCCTGACACCCCGGCGCCCGACACACGGTAAAAAAAGGCGCGTCGCGAAAGGCTACTGCGCCATGTGCGGACAAAGCGCACCCGCTGGAACTGGCTAAGTACAGCTTGGAACGAGCTGGAGCGTTATCAGAGATTGACATCAAACAATGACATTGCCGATTGCTACCTATTTAGGGCTCGTAAGAAAAGCAGCGGAGGCGATGAGATTCACTTCTACTTATAAGTAGCTTCCATCACTTCTCGAATTTCAGTTATGGAAGGTCGTTCGCTTGGGTTGTATGAGTGCATTCGTTTCAGCAGATCGCCAATCCGCGGGTCGATTGTTGGAAGTTTATATCCGCTGGCCCCGATCGCTTGGGGAGACGGGAGACCGCCGGACAACATTTCGATCCAACTAACGGCGAGAGAATAGATGTCGGATGCTGGAACCGCGTCGTGGGGAGATTCTTGTTGTTCCGGGGCCATGTAAAACCAGGAGCCAAGTTGCACGGACTGTCTCGTTGTCGTGCCACCCTTTGTAAACGCCGGATCATAATCGCTCCATTTCACAATCCCGAGGTCGCCGAGTTTAACTACGTTCGGAAATTCAAGGAAATTAGCAGGTTTTATATCGCGGTGAGCAGACTTTTTCTCCTCGTGCAAGTACGCCAGTCCGTCAAGGCAGTTTGTAACAATTTCGGCAGCTTCGCGTTCGGCAAGCTGTCGAGAATTCTTAAGTCGGCTCGCTACGGATCCTTGCGCCAGCTCCATTACTAAAAACGGAACCTTGTCCATATGCCCTAAGTCCAGATACCGAACAATATTCGGATGATTCATTGTCTTTCCGTTCCGGGCTTCTTTCCGAAATCGGTCTCTCACATTTGGCAGTATCGACGGCTGCAACAGATTCGCTGTAGGCATCATCACCTTAATAGCCACTAGCGTTCCGTCTCGTTTGGTCTTTGCGGACCAGACGTGAGCAACGGCACCAGAGCCGAGAGGCTCAATTAACTCATATTTTTCCAGTTCGCCACTGAGGACATCACCCGCCGAAACAGTAAAGTTTTCAGGTCCGGTTTGTGTAAAAGTCTCATGGAAGAACTCTTCGCTTATGTCGGTGCCATCCATCAACACCTTTAGCTTTTTGTCTTGAAGCTTTTGGAGGAATGGTGCCAGTTTTCTTTTTGAAAGATATGTCTTTAGCGACGTTTCGGTCCAATCAGCCGCGTCCATCACATCTTTATAGGGAACCACGGCGCCAGCTTTTTGGGTTGTGAGCCAGTCAAATACTCTCTTCTCGCCTTTACTAAGGGCCATATGTCCTCTCAGTCTAAAACGCCTGCATCTGGCTGTCCGCCCGTGGTTTAGCCGAGCTTCGATCCGCGCCTGAATCCGTTGCCGTTAGCAGAAACGTAGTCAAATAACCTAGCCTTAGATACTTTCACAGCGTCGTCGCACAAGTCATTTCCCATAAACCGTCGCCCGAGCGTTAAAGCCGCCATCCCCACACTGCCGGATCCCATGAAGGGATCCACGACCAACTCATCGATTTCAGTACTTTGTCTAACCAATGTTTGCGACAACGCGACTGGTTTCTCCGCCGGATAGCCGTTATGAATGCGAGGAACCTGTAATACGTCAGGAATACTCAGGTCATTAAGCTTGCGTTTTCCTTTTTCAAAAAAGAGCACTAGTTCGTAGCGAGATCGATAGTGATAACCCATACCGATTTTCTGCTTGTCCCATATAAGCGGCTTCCAAAACCGGAAACCGGCCGCCTCGGCGATTGGTTTGGCGACGAACATGGTTTCCTGATCGCAGAAGAGGTATAGATGACGATCCTTCTTCAACACCCGATACAGTTCTGAAAATAGTTCTTCGAATCGTGCGTTTGGAAATATCTCGAACCAATTATTGCTGGACGCTTTGCTGTGCTTGAGACGAGTCGTCGTCCCGATGGCACGATGCTTTTCGAGTGATTCGTACGGGGGATCGGTGACAATCAGATCGACTGAATCATGTTGAAGCTCTCGCAGCCAATCAATCGCATCGCCTTTGTTAATTAGCCATTTAGTCATACTCGACTGGCTCCCTTCGCCAAAGGTTAACACGAAACCAGCTTTATTCTACGATTTGCAGGCGGTCGATTGCAGGAATTCTAAGGCCGTATAATGGGTCTATGAAGCATCGCAGTCCATCAGAAGTGCGCAGTTACCCAAGCGCCGAAGCTTACAAATTCTTCCGTGCTCACCGAGGACAGACGTTTGAACTGGATGAACTCGAGCAGGCAACTGGTTGGAGTCCGGTAACCCTTCGCACATACATAGTTAAGAAATGGCCGAACCTCGTGAAAGCGGAAGGTACCCGTGGGTACCGAGTAGTAGCATTTGATTTTTCAGAACAAGAATTCCTCGCTCTTCAGAGCCAAGTTGGCCCCATTCCCGCACGCGAACCGAAATACGATTACGATGTGACGCTTTCGTTCGCGGGCGAAGATAGAGGATACGTCGAACAGGTCGCGGCAGCACTCACTGCATTGAGTATTAGAGTCTTTTACGATCGATATGAACAGGTGGATTTATGGGGCAAGGACCTATACACGCACCTCGATGAGGTCTATCGGAAACGGGCGCGGTATTGCGTTATCTTCATTTCCCGACACTATGCAGAAAAACTATGGCCAAACCACGAGCGAAAAAGCGCTCAAGCACGCGCGTTCGAAGAAAAATCCGAGTACATTTTGCCGATCCGTTTTGACGCAACAGAAGTGCCGGGAATGCTGCCCACGACCGGTTACATTGATGCTAACAAGCGAGAACCAGCGGACATTGCTCTGCTCATCGCCAACAAGACAGGCTTAGACACCGATCTGCAAGGCACACTCCAATACTTTCGTAAGTCGCTCCCGAAATATGAAATCACCATTGAGGGAACCCAGATTCATTTCTACAGTGAGGCTGAACGTTACGAGGCCTTTTTTCCAGCTCGGCTGCTTGTCGAAATGTATCGGGAGAATATGATCGATTCGATGTTTCTCGCGCCAGCGATCGTTCCATGGTAGATTCGCAATGCTTTACGATATCGTCACGCGACTTTCTTTCGTTTCCTTCGCCTCTTCCCAGCCCACCGCGCCTGCTTCTGAATCTTCGGTGCAACTTCGTTTGTATGTCGGCGCTCGGCGTTTTCCGTTACGGGTTTTCCGTGACGCTCCTGAAAAGCTGCGAGAACAGGAAAGACGTGGCCGCATACCGTTTTCGGTCGGCCGTTATTGCCGCCGGACATTATAAGCCACCAATCCCTGCGTTCTTTGCTGCCCTTAGCCTTCCATTCGGCTTCAACCTGATTTACCAAGGCAACATAATCGTCGTATCCGTGCCTAGCGAGCCAAGCCTTAACATTTTCACTAGAAGAGGAATCTTTCATCACTACCTCCCTTGCGCGGGTACGTAGTCTTTTAGATGGGTTAACAACAGTCGACCTTATACTGTTCGAGGACATTTGATGGGCCAACGGCGTTAGATTTCTTAACGCGAGCACCTCACGTGCTGGTGATCGATCTCCGGTACAGCTTATCTTCCGTGGTCCTTCTAATTGAATAATGCTGAATCCGTAATCTTGATACAATTCAAGAATGCGTTGCGTCGCCTGATTTGAAAGAATCACTGGACCAGGATGCAGCGATAACCAATGGGCAGTTTGTTCTTGTTGATTCCAACTAAAACCACCTTTTGAATATTGTCGAAACTGAACGTCATATGGCGGATCCGCATACACGAAATCCATCGCGCTCAATTGAATCTCATCGAAAGTGAGATTCGTAAACTCCCAATTCTTAAAAACTGCTTTGTAAGGAGTGAGGTCATAGCGATAAGGAATCTTGCTGTATCTCCCGAACGGAACATTAAACTCGCCATGGCTATTAAAGCGGCAGAGTCCGTTGTAGCTGGTTCGATTAAGGTAATAAAAAAGCGAGGCCGCCTCTTTACTGTTGCCTCTACCTTTAGCGAGCAATTCATTGAATCGGTCACGGTTCCGATAAAAGTGACGTTCGCTATTTACAAACTCAAACTCAATAACAAGGCCTTTCTTAAGCCAGCGATAGAAATTGATCAAATGAGGGTTTATGTCGTTTGCCAGTATCCGGTTGGGCAATAAGCCTAAAGAGACAGCAAGTCCTCCGCAAAATGGCTCTACAAGTCTTCTATGTGATTGATTTCTCCAGTACGGCAACAGATAAGGAATTTGCCACCGTTTTCCACCCGCCCATTTCAACGGAGGCGATAACGATTTGTCGGGGTAAGTGGAAGCGGATATTGATTGGCGAAACTCAGCGATGTTCCGGTCTTCAACATTCACGGCTTATAACACATTTTACGGGCTAAAGGACAGGTCGGCGGCCGCGTCACACGCGGTCTTCGGTTCTTCGATTCTCAATCGTGCTTCGGCGTTACGGACAAGCTGACGAGTCATTATCCGCCCTTTTTCCATACGGGATTAGCATACACAAGATCAACGAAAATCTTCCCGTACCAAGTTTCGTTTAGTGACGGATTGATCATATCGGGTGCACCGCCGAGCACCGATCGAACTCCTTTGAGAATATCGATTCGGTCCATGAGCGCCATTATTTCTGCTCGGTCGTCGGGATGCGTAGCGCGATGTCGTTGCCACGTATCGAATACGTGCCGCACCAAAACTGGCGAAGCGGAAAACCATTCGCCTTGGCGACGGTCAGCTTCGAATTGCTCATGACGAGCAGCCTCGAGAGCAGCAGAGTTCGGTTCAAGAGCATGAACGATTAGTTTCGAGGATGTTCCGGTTCGCAAGTTTTGAACGCGCTTTCTGACATCGCGAGCTCGGCCTATTTTGAAGTGCAGTCCGGAATATGGGTGCGAGCCAGGCGGAGGACCGGGCCACGTTTCCGGAATCGCCAAGATGTAATAGATGCTTTCGACGCGGCCATCTGAGAGACCGTCGAACCAGTCCATCCATGCCTCCCCAAGCTTCGACGCGGACTCCGCGTCGCGTGCGGGATCAGATGTGAAGACAAGTTCGTTGGTGTCATCGAATCGCACCTCGGCGACGTAGAGGCCATCGACATTTCTTACTGATACACTCATAGGGTAAGCTGCTATTATAAGGAAATATTTCGTCCCGATGAAACTCAGAATCGCAAAAATCGCAGGCCTCACTCTGGTGAATCGTAAATGGTAAATGGCAAATAGAAAGGCCGGTGGCGGGTATCAGGTGTCAGGTGACGGGTGTCGGAAATGACTGGCAGCCACAAAGTCAGTGGTCTAACGCCTTACTGGTGCACGCCGGCGAACCTGGGTTGTCGTCCAGTCGACCATCGTTTCGAAGAAACCCGGTGGGAACCGTTTGAGGCGGACCCACTCGTTCGGATTGTCTGCGGGAACCTCCATCAGGTTGTGGCTTCCGTTTGGATAAACCTTAACCGTGTAATCGCGACGTCCCTCCTGATCCAGGATTTGTTTGATCGCACTCACCTGCGCTTTGACACCCTCAGGCGCATCAAGCTCGCCAAATATCACCAGCAACGGAGCCTTTGACGCGCGCAACGCGGGCGCCGGATCGTTCATAGTCTGCAAGGTAGGCAACGGGTCGTAGACATAAAAGCGCCGGCATGGTTCAACGGCAAGAACACCAAGGATCAAACTGAACACTGCAAGCCCAGTATGAGAAGTACGTAGTCCGAAACTTAATCGGATCCTTAAAAGAATCCGGATGTTTACGACTCACTGCTCTGAAGAGCGGGTCGAAATGTAATCGCAGGCAACATCTACCCCGAAACGTGTTAAAAACTCCCTCGATTTTTAACATATCTCTTTGACGTGTTAAGAGGGCTAACATAAACTCTTAGCCATGGCAGCCTCCCGAAAACGACCGCAACCCTTGCGAACCAGGCGAACTAAGCGATCATGGCGCGCCGACAAGCCATACAACGAGATTCCACTGCTGCCGCCAACGGTCGATTTAGAAACCAAGGCAATTCTCAAACAATGTATTCGTGCCCGGGCCGCGCTCGCAGAGTTGAAGGGGGCGGCGGAGCTGATTCCGAATCCGTCAGTCTTGATCAATACGCTGCCATTACTAGAGGCGCAGGCCAGCTCGGAAATTGAGAACATCGTCACCACTACCGACAGTCTGTTTCAGTTTCGGGAATTGCACGCACAAGCCGACCCGGCAACTAAGGAAGCTCTGCGCTACAGTCACGCGCTTCTTGAGGGCTATCAGGCGGTGCAAAAGCGTCCATTGACCACGAGGACTGCGGAAGAAATTTGTAGCCGAATCAAAGGAGTGCAAATGCAAGTGCGACGCGTTCCGGGTACGGCACTGGCAAATGAACGCACCGGCGTAATCGTTTACACGCCGCCCGAAGGGGAGGATCTATTAAGGTCTTTACTGACAAACTGGGAGCGGTTTCTCCATGAGACAACCGACCCCGACCCCTTAATCCGAATGGCCGTGGCGCATTATCAATTTGAAGCCATCCATCCATTTACCGATGGAAATGGACGCACCGGTCGCGTGCTGAACAGCTTGTTCTTCATTCACGAGAACCTGTTGACACTTCCGATTCTTTACTTAAGCCGCTATTTCATTCAGCACAGGGCCGACTATTACCGGCTGCTGATGGATGTGACTCGCGCCGCTGCCTGGGAAGCGTGGGTGAAATTCATGATTGCCGCCGTGGAAGATACGGCCAGTTGGACCACTGCCAAGGTGGAAGCCATCCGCGAGCTGCAATCGCAGACTGCGGGCTACGTGCGCGAAGCCGCTCCTAAAGCCTACACCCATGATCTGATGAATCTAATATTTGAATTGCCATACTGCCGAATTCAGAACGTGACCGAACGGAAAATCGCTGTTCGTCAAACGGCCTCTGGTTATCTGAAAGAACTGGTGAGAGTTGGCGTACTCGAAGAGAAAGTCGTCGGACGCGAAAAGCTTTTTATCCATCCAAAGCTAATGAGGTTACTAACAACGGAGCGCAACGCTTTTAAGCCTTACTCATGAACGAAGCCGAGACCAGAGCTGAACACATCGACCCCCGCACTCAAAGCAGCGGGTTGATGTGTGGTTGAAGGAAGCGGCATACGTGCACATCTGTCCTGGTCGACTGGAAGGTTTTGGCCCTAACGCCTTGCTGGGGCGCGCCGGCGAAGTTGGGTGGGCGTCGAATCTAACAATCGTTCGAAGAAACCCGGTGGGAATCGTTTGAGGCGGACATGCTCGCCTATGTTCAGGGGAACCTCCATCGGGTTGTGCCGCCCTGGATTAACCCTTAACCGTGTAAACCCGGTGTCCCGTCTGATCCACCTGTACATGCAAGGTACACGCGGTTAAAGCGCCTAAGGCCCTCCCGCCACGACTTGCATGTATAAATGTCGGCGAAGATCCTAATGCCTACCATGCGAAACCAACCGTTCGTTCTTGCTATCGTCGGCGCTTCATTGGTCGTTGCGGGCTGTTCGAACGCACAGGTTGCGAATTCTGAAACCCCGCCACCTGTAGCGCAGGCGACGCCGTCGAAAAAATTCACCGCGGCTGACGTAGCGAAGCTCAAATGGCTCGAAGGCGCCTGGCGAGGTATGGACGGCGACAAGCCTTTCTACGAGCGATATAAGATCGAGGGAACGACGCTGGTAGTCGAGACGCTAAAGGCGGATGGCTCGGTTGACGGCGACCCGGACCGATTCGAGCTTAAAAATGGTGAATTCGGAAAAGGTGAGGGCGACCGGCGTTCGGTCGCCAGCGAAATCACGGACGATCATATTCAGTTTGTCCCGGCGGTTGCTGGTAAGCGGAACAACTTTCGGTTTGAGCGGCAATCCAACGGCACATGGCGCGCCATTCTCGAATGGCCCGCCCAAGGCGATAAGCCGGCCCAGCAGAAGATCTACATCATGGAGCCGTGGAAGCCCTAATCAGCGCCGAACGTGCGAAATGTAACGCGAGGCTTAACGGCCCCGGGAATAAACGATAAGGAATGGTGCGCACTGAAAGTCCGGTCTGACGATCCCAAACACAAAATCACGGTCAGGCTTGCGATTTTCGAGCCTCGAGTGCGCCATCCAACCAGAAGTCCCCTATTGGCGAACCGGCCCCGCCATCAATGATGACATCCGCAATGGCGACCCACTCACAACAGATTTTAAGTTCCGTGTGGGCGCCACGCCTTATTGCAAACTAGCGCATTAAGGTGATATAAGCCGCACCGCAAAGCCCTTTGTAAGCTCCGTTCTCTAATTTCGTCCAGCACGCATGCGCAAACCATCAGCGTCCGCGGCCCAACTAAGTCGGTCTGAATGGGTTGAGGAATGCGGAGACTCCAGGAAACCAACGGGCTCGTCTTGGTAAGCTCGCTAAGAACTACGAAATGCCTTTAAACAGGTCATCCTCGATGGGGCATGGACGCGCACGGTTGGGGATGCCCTTTGTGGAAGCAGGTGGAAAAGCCGGTTATTGCCCAAAGCTTCATTCCGTAAACCGCACCGTTAACCACGACATGTCAGCGGCAGAATAGCCACCCAAAAAAGGAGAAACAGATATGGCCGTCGAATTCAAGTACGCCCTGGTCGAGATCAACAAAAAACCCGTCTTAGTTGACCGGAAAAAATTTGATGACGCCGCGACGGCGCTCAAGGACGCGCTGTTGAAAATAGAAGGAATTACCGCCGACGCCCTAAAAAATGGTTTCGCCATGGAAACCCCCGAAGGGATGAGCCCCTTGCAACTGGGTACGGCGACCGATTTCAGTGATTGGGTGGCCAAGAAGATGAACTCAACCTTCAGTCTCAAAGCCTCGATAGACAGTTTGCCCGAGCCTTTCAAGGGAGGTCTTTCGACGCTGGCGAACACCGAGCTGGTTATATACTCCGCAGTTCTGTTCTATACCGGCGAGACTGGCAAACCAGAAACAGCCAAAAAGCTCTTCGGCGAGCTGGTGATTGGCTTCCGGGTTCCGGACACCTTCATGCAAGAATTTCCGCTGGCCCTGAGAGAAATCGTTATCGCAGTAAACAATTATCCTCCGCCCAAACCGGCGTAGTATCAAGGCGATTGCAGCAATAGCCGATTAACGACGGAGGCAATCACTTGGCAAACACGCCAGACTCGCCCGAGCTGATCGGCGGGTCGTTTGCGCTGGGCCAGTGGCTCGCGAATCACGACCCGTCTTTCAAGGATCACTGGATCACCTGGTGCTCCGAGATCGAAAGTGTGCAAGGCGTCGCTCAGGACACTTCCGTTACTCTCGAAGCGGTTGTCGAGGTCGTGCGCGTCAATGAAATCCAGAAAGAAGATCGCAAACTCGTCTTCAAATACACGGGGCCCGGCGTAGTCAATCCGCTGAAGATAGCCGTCGAGGGCAATGACCTGCTCGAACAGGCGTATGCCATAGCCGCCGCTCAGTCGTTCGACGAATCGACTGTTGTGCCGCTTCCAGAGGCGCAGGTCACGGTGGTGACTTTGCCCACGATCGAGTCTGGCGTTACCCGATTGCCGTCCGTGTCGCTCGCGCCATCGCTACCCAAGACTCATTCGGATGTCGGGCTTCGGCAGCAGACACCAGATCCCAACGTCGTTCCACCGACCAGCATCGTTGAAGTGCAGACGGTTATTCCGACTGGTGCGACTTCCGCCAAGACGCCAGCACCGGTTGGCGCGGCCAAGTCGGCGCTGGCTACTCTTCCGGAAGTAGCACAGCCAATCGTAACGGTAGCACTCAAGGAGTCCGCGACCTCGCCGCTTCCTTCGCCCGGCGCGACTGAGTCGAAGGTCGTGACGCTACCAGAAGCACCAGAGACAATCGTTACAGTACCAGTCAATCCAGAACCTGCGACTGAGGCTTCGCCGCTGCCGTCAGCCAAGCCGAGTAAGTCGGAGATCGCTAAGCCTCCCGCAGCGACCGATCGCACCGTCACACCAATAACCCTTCCGGAAGCTGAGCCCGTGGCTGCAACACTTCCAAAGCCAACACGGGCCGCGACTGTTAAGCTTCCTGAAACGACTAACGCCGGCGTCACTGTCATCCCTTCACCTCCCGCTCAGGAGACGACGCTGCCATCCGCCGGCAAGGTAGTTTCCGCGGGACAGTATCTGGTTCCTATCGATCCCTTTCCGTCAGGTGTTAGCGGAGGTAAGACACTCGCCGAAGCGATCGAAAGCATCGTGGGAAAAGGCGTGATGCCGCAGGCCGTTTCCGACGTGCTTGGCCATCTCAAAGTTCGCAAGGGGTTCGTCGCAATCAGCGATCGGTTCAAGGGTCTCGTTCTCGAAGTTGAGATGGACAGCCCTGTCCCCGCACTCGTGCGCCTCTCGCTGGCGAAAGAGAAAACTGTTTGGGCGTTCGGCGGCGAAGTCATAATCGCGCGCAGCAAGGCGAAGGATGGCACGCCGCGCCCACCGCTGGTCTTTACTCTTAAAATCGCCTCGATCAGCACCGCGAAGAGTCTCGTGATGGCCCTCGCGGGAGAAGTCAATCTCATTGACGATCTTTTCCGGCCGATGTTCGGTGAGTTCTCCATTCCAGACAAAATCGGTCTTACGGTCAAGAACCCGGTCTTGGTTATCGTCAGGAAGGACCAAGCTACGAAAGCACTGGTCGCGGTGGGCCTCGCAATGAGCGTGGACTTTGGAGAGCTGCCGTTCGTGGGTGAGGCAATCAAGGCGCAAGGCGACGCTAAAATGAGCCTCGGCATCCAGTACGCCTCTGGACCTTTCCTCGCGCCGGAAGTCGCTGAAATCAATTCAGTTCTCAGCGGCGAGTTGCAAGTCGCGGCTCCGGAGAGTGGGGCTGTCGAAGGCCTGAAGCTCGGCGTCTCTCTGCAAGTAACGGGAAAACCGTTGCTGCTGAGCATTCCACTAGCCGGTGGCAAAGCGAGCAATCAGTTACAAATCCCACCAGAAACTGTCGGCGTAACCGAGGGTGAAACCAAGCCCGCCAAGCCAACAAAGACTGACGAGATGATGAAATGGATCGAGGTCAATAAGTCACTCGGTCCCGTGCATCTCGACAAGGTCGGAATCGGATACGCTGACGGGGCGGTCCAACTTCGAATCAGCGGGGGTGTGCAGATCTCCGGGCTCACCTTTTTCGTTGAAGGTCTCGGCGCCGGTGTACTTTTGGCGTGGCCGCCTAAAACGCCGACCTTTCACCTCGACGGCCTTGGCCTCGTCCTTGATGTTCCGCCAGTCAGCGTCAGCGCCGCACTAGTTCGAACCAAAATTGGCGGCGTCGATAACTACGATGGCCTGGCCCTGATCAAAGCTGACAAGTTCACGATCATGGGCCTTGGATCTTATTCCACCGCCGGTGACCAGCCTTCTCTGTTCATGTTCGCCGTCCTGCATGCCGAACTGGGCGGGCCACCTTGCTTTCGCGTCAACGGACTGGCGGTTGGATTCGGCTATCACCGCAAGCTCAAGCTGCCGCCCATCGAGGAGGTACAGAACTTTCCGCTCGTGCGTGGCGCGCTGGAAGAGAACTACCTCAAGCCTAAGGGTCTCTCGACGCAGGAATTGATCCGGAACGCGATGGAAAAGTTGCGCGAATACATTCCAGCGTCGCGCGGTGACTACTGGTTCGCGGCCGGCGTCCGGTTCAGTTCGTTCGAGATGCTCCAATCTTTTGCCTTGCTTTCGGTCTCGTTCGGTCACCAGGTGGAGATCGGGCTCCTGGGAATGTCGAAACTGAGCATCCCCAAGGGCGCCGAACCGGGCAAGGCCGTCGCCTACGCCGAATTGGCAATCCGCGCAGTGGTCAATCCCGACGAAGGGCTCATCTCTGTCGAAGGAAGACTCACTGACAAGTCGTACATCTTTACCAAAGACTGCCACCTGACAGGCGGGTTCGCGTTCTATCTCTGGTTGAAGGACCAGCCCGCAGCGGGTGCAACTGAGGGCGCGAAGGGAGGCGATTTCGTCCTCACGTTGGGAGGATACCATTCGCGTTTCGTTCGGCCGGCCCACTATCCGATTGTGCCGCGCCTGGGTGTCAACTGGCAGGTGACGAGCCAGCTCACGGTCAAGGCCGAAATGTATTTCGCACTCACCCCCTCGTGCTTGATGACCGGGGGCAAGCTGAGCGCGGTATTTCAAACCAATAATATAAAAGCCTGGTTTATCGCCTATGCTGATTTGCTGCTGAGTTGGAAGCCCTTCTACTACCTGGTAGACATCGGTGTCGCGATCAGGGTCGAAGCAACGGTGAGCATCCCCTTGGGCTTCGCTACGATCACGCTCTCGATCCGAGTCGAGTTAGGTGTCGAGTTGCATCTTTGGGGACCGCCATTCGCCGGTAAGGCAGTCGTCGACCTCTCGATCATCTCGTTTACGATTCCTTTTGGTCCGGATAAAGAACCGCCACAACCCCTGAAAGCGCCCGAGTTTGTCCAGTCATTCCTGCCTCCTGCGACATCGCCTCCTCCGGTAATCGTCGTGAGAATCAACAACGGGCTCCTGACACAGCGCGAGCAGAACAATGAAGTTGTGCGCGTCGTCAACGCCCATGCGCTGTCTTTAACAGCCGAGTCGCTGATCCCATCGACGAGTTTTGCCGGCCTCGCGGGAAGCGCCAAGTACAAGCAACCTGAGAATGAACGCCCCGACTTGAAAAGCACCTTTGGCGTCCGGCCGATGGCCAAACAGACTTTGAATTCAGGATTCAAAGTGACTTTGCTACGCGGCGTTGAAGGGGAGTTCAAAGATGTCGGCATTCCCATGAATCTCCGTGCGACTTTCGTTGAGAACGGGGTGCCCGACGCCCTCTGGGGCCGATGCGAGGCCGAGGGACAGGTTACGTTGCCTGGCAGTCCCGAGGCGAAAACAATAAAGGCGACGGCGGGGATCGTTTTCTCGTTTCTCCCGCTTGATCCTGAGCATGCGCTGTTTCCCATCCCACTGGCGAAATTGAAATTCGAACAACTGCCGACGAAAAGAGTAGTGTGGCAGGACTTCGGCGAGGCAGCGACAATCCCCGCCCCAGGCAATAACACATTCTGGAACACGATCTGGAACAACAACGAAGTGGACGCGCGGCGCAATGCGATTCTCGGCGTGCTGAGTCGCCAATCGCCGTTCGCGATGAATACACCCAAGCTCGAACGGCTTCAAAAATCTGAGCATGACTATTTTCAAGCCGATCCCGAGTTGGCCACCTTGGGCGAGCAACTAAGATGAGCCTCAAGCCTGGACAGATTCAATTCCATCAGTGGTGTCCCCCGCCGCTCGTGCCTGGAGACTACAAGGTCGATGTCACGCAAACGGTCGCAGAGCTGGGAGCGGTAGATGACCGGGCATTCAAACACGAGTTCTCGTTCACGGTGGCCGGTCCACGGTTTTCGTTGCAGCCCGCGGAGATTTACTCCGTCTATCCGCCCAAAGATGAAATTGGAGATTTTGCAAATTCACTGCCTCACGTTGTGTTCACCCGGCGGACCCTTCCATGGGAGCGAAACCTTCACCTGGGCAAGGAGCCTGCCGCCGACAAGCCCTGGATGGCGATTCTTTTGTTCAGTGCCGCCGACTTCAAGGATGGAAAGTTTCCGGATCTTGAACCGCGTAAAGTTCGGGACTTGATCAAGCCCGAAGCCGGCGTAGTAGGGCCAAAGCTGAAAAGTAACGATCTCGCTGCGTGTGAGTCGGAAGAAGATCTTTGTAATACGGTCGACCTTCCAGGATCTCTCTTTCGCCGGATCGCGCCGAGACTGGTGGATGTGCAGTATCTCGCGCACGTGCGTGAGGTTGATACCGGAGACAAGGAAACGCTTTCGTTTCTCGCCGACGGATGGTTTTCAGTCGTATTGGGAAACCGGTTTCCCGAGCCTGAAAAGACCAGTGACGGCGCGCCGCTCCCAACTGAGAACCGCGCTGTCCTCGTGTCGCTCGAGGGACTGGAAGATTATCTTCCTGGCGGCAGCGACGATCCGGGCGACAAGAAAGTGCGCCTGGCAGTGCTGGCCAGTTGGAGCTTCCGCTGCCGCAAGACCTACAGCTTCAAAGTATCGATGGACAAACTCAGGGCCGAAGGCTTCAAACTGCCAACGGAATTGTTGAGTAACGAGAATCCGTCTGAGGCGCAAAAATATGTTAGCGACGGATTCAACCGGGGCTATACCGCGCTGAATCATCACACGCGGATCGGTGAGGACACGGTGTCCTGGTTTCGCGGGCCGCTGACGCCGGTCTCGATCGAAAAGAAACAGTATAAGTTCAAGCCCGTGCCTGACGGCCTGTTACGATACGACTATCGAAATGGATTGATGGATGCTACCTACGCGGCAGCGGCCCAACTGGGCAGGCTGCTGGGGCTTCAGGATCGATCCTTTGCCAGAGCGTTGTGTGACTACCGAAGCAAAGTCCAAACTCAAATTCGAGACTCGTATCGGAAGCAGGAGCTAATGCGCGAGCTGAACGCCGGGGGGAAGGGCGCGTTACCCGACAACCAGCTCCTGGAATTTGGTCTCAGCGCTGCGCTGAAAAATCCAAACGGTAAAATGCCGGCGCCGCCTGCGACTGACGAGAGCGCGCTGTTCAAGGATGGTTTGGAGAAGGAAACTGCCATCGAGCGTGAGCCTCCGCCGGCAGTGCGTCAGTGGCTCGCGCGCCTCACGCTTCTTTATCGGGTCCCCTTTTTCTATCTGGTCCCGGACGAACGAATGCTGCCGCCCGACAGCCTGCGCTTTTTTTGCCTGGATCCCGGCTGGATCAAGTGTCTCCTCGAAGGTGCTTGTAGTGTCGGACGCAACAGCACCGAAGAGCAGCTCGTGGACGAATTCCTTCGCAACCGATTTTTGGACTTCGCCATTGAGGACTCTCTGTCGGTACGTCAAAGACCCGAGTCTGAGCACGGAGATCCACGGCCGGCAATTCAGCCGCCGAAAGTCAATTGGCCGTTGACCGGATTTCTGTTGCGTTCACCTCTGGTGGCGGGTTGGCAAGGGGTCGAGATGCGCGCTTGGCAATCCTGGGATGAAAAGAGAAAGACCGGAGAAAAACTATTACCCGTGCGGATTGACCGGCTGGCTCCCGACATCATGCTCTGCATCTTCAATGGCCCGGTGGTGCGCATCGAGATCCAGCAGCCGCCCGAGGGCATGCACTTTGGCGCCGCGCCTGCTCCTCCTCCCGATCCGGATGGCCCAAATTATTTCAAGAGCACGCTGCGACGGTTAACCCCTGAGGACAAGGCGGGCGATCAAGTTCGCCACGAGATGGGAAAGGACGTCCCACTACCGATGCGAGCTGAGGCTAAAGGACTGCGGGTCGTCGAGATGGCAACCCTGGCAAAGACGCTCGAAGGGCTTCTCAAGCTTAAGGGTGCGCCTCTCTTCGACATGGATTTGGATGGAAACCTGGCGCCGCAGCCCACGACAGTTCCCGCGATGGATCCAAAGTCGGCGTTCACTTCGGCGGAGATGGGCGTGCAAATGACTGAAAGCCCCGGCAAGGTATTCATCGAGATACCCATCCGTGAAAAGAAAGGATCGTCGTGAGCGCAACGCTGGCTGATTCGATTAATCTGCTGGTCCCGATCCACGTCGACGCACTGCTCGTGGGCAAGAAGCCGCGACACTTTTCGTGGGCCAACTTGTCGCCGGATTACCCAAAGCTGGAACGTGATTTTTTTCTCGCCGCCGACTTGAGAGACCTGTCGGGAACCAGCGGCAGTGGCCCCAGCCAGGGGCTTCATCTTCATTTCAAATTGCCCGCCGCGCTGACGCACGGCGTCTCAACGGCGGGCGGCGGGGAACTCGACTTTCCCAGATTACCGAACCGTTGGCTGGTGGTGCGCTATTATCAACCATCGAAGTCGAAGATCCTCACCAAAGCCTGGATCATTCGCAGCGATGCAGAGGGGCCGAACGATGCGGTTGCGTGGCCGGTATTGCCTGATAAAAAAACACCGTTTCGAATTCGCCGCACGGGGAAATGCGAAGTTCTTCCGCAGACACCTTTCAAAGAAGATGACATTGCTGCCGCGTTGCGCATTACCGCGGTTGGCAATGGAGACGTCGGGTTCAGCGCTCACTATCCAGCCTGCCACAGCATGCTTGGCTTTCACGATGACCTCAAGAATCCGGACGTTCCCGAGAAAACCAAACTCTCGTACCTGGTCGTCGGGTGGTATTCCGCGGCGACAGAAGATTTCTTACAAATCTTTATTAATGGCCTCGATCCAAAGTTAGACGACCAGGGCAAGCTTGCCGCGCTCGAGCAGTGGCTCGAGGACAAGGGGTGGTCCGCCGATGGACTGGAACCGGGCAAGCTCCCTTTGCGGATGATTTGTCACGGATTAGTTCGAGGTGTCGATTGGCAGCGTAGTGACCATGACTATTCGGACATTGAGGCATTCGACGGTATCGAGAATCCATCTGGTTATACGGTCGACATCGGCAACAGCTCGGCAGAGGCGCTCGCCGCGCGTCTGGGATTGGCGACCGCGCAAAAAACTCATGCGGACCCAGAGTTGTTAGAGGATGTGCTGACCGCCTTTCAGACTGGGCTTCTCTCGCACGATCCGACGATTGTGGAACTGGATGCCGAGCTTCATCGCCAGGGTTTTCTTCCGGTGGCGACCGGCAAGATATTTTCTATCCAGTCCGAATCAAGCGAGTCGGATCCGGCGGATGTGGCCCAGCCTCATGAGCCGGCGCCGCCACACCTGCAGGATCTATTGCGGGATCTTAATTTATGTCAGCAAGAGTGCGACCGGTACGCGCAATTAGAGAAGGATTACCGCTGGGAGCTTTATGCCCTCTGGCATCGCTGGGTCGAAAAATGCAAAGAGTTCGATGACGAAGCCTCGGCGTTGCTGAAGTCCAATCTCGACGGTTTAAAGACGTTCCTGCGGAACTTCGACCAGCTTCCGCAAGTGGTGGAAGCGCGGAATCGCCGAAAGGCCGCGGAAGATCGGCTCAACCAAGCCCTGGCGAGTGAGACCAGGCCTAAACAAAACGACAAGGAGACAGTTCCGGCGCCAAAATACCGCCTTACGTCTTCGGCTGCGGATCGGTTCTATGCTCCCAACGATCCGGTCGTTCTGATCTCGGGGCCGGCGCTCGAGCGAAAAGGCACTTACACGCCGGCTCCGGCGGACATCCTCGCGTGCCGCGTCACCGGACAGGAGGTGCAGGCCTATTCATACGACATCCGCGACGGTCAAAAAGGCATCGAGGTGACGGCTGCTGATCAAATCAAATCACTCGGCATCGCGAGTGAATTCTTGAAGGCGCTTCCATCCTTTGCGAAGCAATTGTTTTACGAGGCCATGCTGCTGGAACAGATTGAGCAAGCCGGCAGCCAGCCGGCGGATATCGGATGGCGAATGCGCCCATCACCTTCGGATCGGAGCCTGCCTCGAATCGGTAAAAGCAGGATGCCCGCAGCGGCCGGCATCTTCGACTGGATACACAATCCGTGGATTCCGGTGTATCTAACCTGGAAGGCCGAGTGGCAATCCGATTACGCGGTCGCTGATTCTCGAGCGCAGGCCAACATCGATGTCGGCGCCTGGCGCTTGCAAGGCGACCGCGAGGACGCCAGAAGCGACATTTGGAAATATCGCCGGCAGGTTGATCTGGCGCCGGATGGGCCACCGCCCGCGCAACCTGCGGACACGCCGCCAACCTACCGTGGCTATGCGTTGCTGGCGCGCCCGACATTCCTGGCCCTCGCTGAAAAGTTGCGCCGGGAACCCAACAAGGTTCCGCTGCGAGTCAGGGAAATAGCGGCTCTGTTACAGGCGCTTCTGGAAAATCGCCCCATGCTCTCGCAGGCGCTGGCCGGATTTCACGACGGCTTAATCATGCGCCGCGTTGGCGACCAACTGCCTCCGCTCGACTACAACAGGTTTGATAAAGAGAGTGCCTTCTTCATTGATCCCATCAACGAAGCAATGCAGCCGGAGGATCGGTTTGACTACTCGCCGGCGACAAACTCTCCGTTTTTTCCCATCAGATCCGGACGCTTGAATCTGTTGAGCCTCAGGATCATCGACGCGTTCGGTCAGGCAATCAGTTTAGATCCGGGATCCAGGACATCGTGCCACGCGGGACAGAGGATTCGAGCTGACGCTAATGGCGGACTCTCGAACTCCAATTCGGTACGGCTTCGCCCGCGCCTTGTGCGTCCGATGCGACTAACATTCGCGACGGCGCCCGCTGGAAATCCCACAACGGTGGCGCCGGCAGCCAGCCCCATCTGCGGTTGGGTCGTTCCTAATCAGTTTGACCAGAACCTGACCTTGTATGCGGCTAACGGTAAACCGCTCGGCGCCTTGCAAAGGAAGTTTGAGCTGAAGGTCGGCAGCACCCAAAACTTTTTCTACTGGGTCGACGTCCCGGGCACCGTCGACGTTGCAGTCCAGAGGGAATGGCTCGTGTCAGGCGGTGTCGCTTTCAGCGAGGCCCTCGAGAAACACACGGAGGAAACGATCGCGAATCTCCACTTGCGCGATTTTGCGCGCTACGTTCTGCGCCTCAACGGCGATCAAGGCGCTGCGTTCAGCGCTCTGCTGGATCGCGCGTTGACCGCGACCGAACGGCGCGTGCCCGAAGACGATCCCGGCGTCTCAGTTCTGATCGGGCGGCCATTGGCGCTGGTGCGTGCCGAGGTTCGGCTCGAGAGTCTGGGTTTGCCGGCTCTTGATCAGAAATTGAGTTGGACCGCGAGGGCCACGGATTCTGCAATCAGCCAATTACTCGCCGCGAACGGCCTGGCCCAATTCCCTCAGGACGGACTCAACACGTTGCTGCAAACTAGTGGAGCCGAAAACGTTCGCTGGCCGGTGCGGCTTGGGGATCGGCGCGGCGCCAACGATGGCCTCATCGGTTTCTTCGCCGGCGACCCGAGCGAGGCTTCACGGCCCTTCTATGCAAGCTGGGGATTCGGCGGGACGCGTTACGAGAAGGTGTTGGAGTATGAACAGAATCTCACTGTGGATTGTCGTCACCCATTACAAGTTACCCTATTGATGGATCCTCAGGCACGCGTTCACGCCACCAGCGGCGTACTGCCAAAGGGGTTTCTCGCGCTGCTGCATTCCGAGTCGACGGGCGCCAAAGGCGCGCGAGAAGTTTTCTTTCAAACAGCGCCCGTGCTTGGGCCGCCGGCGACGCCGCAGATTCCAAAACCGTCGGACGATTACGGTGAGTGGTCATGGGCCTACCGCCCGGACGTCACCCGCTGGGCAGAACACGGCGACCTGGTTTCAGCATCGGATCGCGGAGGTTTTTCAGACACGTATCCCACCATCTCTGAGGGCTGGCTAAAACTGAAGATCGATCCGGTGCAGGTTCTCGGTTTCTGGGTGCGGGATGGATCATTGCCACCCGGCCATCCCACTTTGGCGTGGTCGGTACGCGGCGCGGAGTCGCTGCAACTCTTTAGAAAGACCGCCGGAAGCTCGGCGCGAGTTTTGGAAATGGAGTGGTCGCAGAAGCCGCTCCCACGCGAATTTACTTTGCAAAAATCAGTCGACGCAGGCACGACGTTTATTTTAGCCGCCGCTGACGACGCCGGATATCGCGACGAGAAGGAGATCATTATCAAGAGCAAGACAAACTCTCAATGAGAGCCTATGTGGCACAGACTTCAGTCTGTGTTGCCGTTGGGGAATCACAGACTGAAGTCTGTGCCACTGATCCGAGCTTCAGTCTGTGTTGCCGTTGGGGAATCACAGACTGAAGGCTGTGCCACTGATCCGAGCTTCAGT
>Ga0187893_10005081_pt1 | contig 24082 bp, 23 predicted proteins | sample MA1701074metaG_FD_139574 | JGI IMG/M metagenome (GOLD analysis project Ga0187893, IMG submission 139574) | White microbial mat communities from a basaltic lava cave in the Kipuka Kanohina Cave System on the Island of Hawaii, USA - MA170107-4 metaG ...
CGGCGCGCTGACGTGGCCCGGGCTGCGGAGAAGGCTCGACCGGCAGAACCCGGGATACGACGCTTAGTTTGTTACCTCCCTCCCCGCTGCGCGGAATGAGAACGCTTCCGGTACCGTGCCAGCAGCTTCTCCATCGTGGTCAAGCTCTCGCGCTCGTGCAGCCACTGCGTCGGCGACACGTTCACCGCGCGCACGATCGTCGCGTCGGCCGCGGCATCGAGCACGTTGATGCACGCCGGCGCCTGCTCCATGCGGCCGAAGAACGCCCGCGTCCCGGCGAGGGCGCGCGAGATCAGCGCACGGTTGACGCCGCCGTGCAGCACGAGCAGCAGGCAGCGCCAGCCCTGATCGGCCAGGATGCGGTCGAACGCCGGCAGCGCGCGGTCGAGCAGTGCGCCGATCGATTCGCCGCCGAGGAAGCGCTGCGCCTCGACGTCCGGCCCGGCGCGAAACGCGCCGAGGAACGCCGCTTCGATCTGCTCGGGCGGAATGTCGGCGAGCCGGCCGCCGCGAATCTCCTGCAGCGCCGGCTCGACGCCGATCGCAAGCTCGGGCTGGCCCGCGGCGGCGAGGACGCGTTCGATCGTCTCCATCGTGCGCGGCAGGCCGCTCGCGACCGCGCGATCGAAGCGCACGCCGCTGGCCGCGAACAGCGCTCCCGCCGCGTCGGCCTGCGCGCGCCCTTCGTCGTTGAGCGGCACCACGTCAGCCCGCACCACCTTGCCGTCGGCGCGGAAGTAGTCGACCGAGCCGTGCCGCATCAGGTAGACGCGGCGGCGCTGGTTCGCCGTCGATGTCATCGAAAGCGCGGCGCGCGCTTGCCGAGAAACGCCGCCAGCCCTTCGCCGCCGTTGGCGTGAAAGAGGTTGTCGAGGAAGTGGTCGCGCTCGGCGGCCATGTGGTCTCCGAGCGTGCGCCGCGCGGCCGCGCGCAGCAGCTCCTTTGCGCTCGCCACCGCGTTCGGCGCGCAGGCGGCGAGCCGCGCGGCGATCTCGAGCGCGACGTCGCGCGCGTGTCCCGGTGCGGCGAGGCGGTTGACGACGCCGAGCTCGTGCAGCCGGCGCGCCGGCAGCGGCTCGGCGAGCCACAGCAACTCGGCGACGAGCTGGCGCGGCAGCGCGTGCGCAAGCTGCCATGCGCCGCCGCCGTCGGGCGAGAGGCCGACGCGCGCATAGGCCATCGAGAAGCGCGCGTCGTCGGCGGCGACGATCAGGTCGCACGCGAGCGCGAGCGAGAACCCGGCGCCCGCTGCGGCACCTTCGACCGCGGCGAGCACGGGCTTCGGAAACGCGCCGAGTGCTTCGACGAACTCGTGGAAGCGCTCGATCGTGTGCGCTCCGACCGCTCGCTCCGCGCCGCGGCGCGCGGCGAGCCGGCGCACGTCGCCGCCGGAACAGAAGTGCGCACCCTCGCCCTGCAGCACCAGCGCGCGGATCTGCGTGTCGGCCTCGGCCGTGCCGAGCGCCTCGATGCCCGCCGCGTAGACCTGGTCCGACAGCGCGTTGCGCGTCGGCGGATCGCTGATCGTGAGCAGCAGGATCGATTCGCGCCGTTCTGTGCGCAGCTCGGATGACATCGGAATGAGGGATGCGGTGCGGGATCGCTCGCGCCGATTCTGTCACGCGCGAAGTTGCATCGAAGGCGAAAAGCACCCGGCGAGCCGCTCGGCGCAGCGGTTGGCCGTGCTAGAGTCGCCGCGCGTTTTACAGACGGGCACTCGATGCGCAACATGCGCGACCCGAGCCGGCCGTTCGACCAGAGGGCATCGCGGGAATGAGGGCGGCGCAAGCCAGAGGATGGGGTTGGGCAGCGCGGAAGGTGCGTGCTGCGGCGCCTGCCGCGGCAGGGCTTGCGTTGGCTCTGTCTGCATGCGGTGTCTCCGCGCTCGGCTTCGGCACGTCGGACCACGCAAGCCTGCTCGGCCAGCCGCTCAGCTTCTCGGTTCCGCTGCGCATCGATGCCGACGAATTCGTCTCGGTCGAATGCGTGTTCGCGACGGTGACAGCGGGCGACAACCGCATCGCGCCGGCGCAGGTGCGCGTCAACCTGCTGGAGTCGCGCGAGCCGGGTGGCGTGCGCAGCCTGCGCGTGACGACGACCGCGACCATCGACGAGCCCGTCGTCACGGTGGAGATCGGCGTCGGTTGTCCGGTGCGGCTGTCGCGCCAGTTCGTTGCCTTCGTCGACCCGCCCACCGTCGGCCTCGCGCAGGCAGCGCCCGTCGAGGCACCGCGCGCAGAAGCGCCGCAAGCGCCGAGCGCCGAGGCGACCGGCACCACCACGCCGCTGCCGCCGTCGCGCCCGAGCGCCGAGGTGCGCAGCGCGGAGACTCCGCCCGCGCCGCGCAAGGTGGCGCGTCGCGCTGCGCGTCCCGTGGCGCGCCCGTCGGTGATCCCGGTCGCGCCCGGCTCGGTGCCCGAGCCACGCGCTCCTGCCGAGCGCGTCGCCAAGCTGGCGCCGCCGGCGACCGCCGAGCGCGGCGGCCCGCGCCTCAAGCTCGAGACCGCCGAGGCGCCGCGCAAGACGCTCACCGCGCTGCCCGCGGCGAGCGCACCGGCTCCGGCTGAAGCCGCGCTCGCGCTCGGGGCAGCGGAAGCCGCCGCGGCCCTCGCGGCAACCCTGCCCGCGGCCGAGTCCGAAGCGCAGCAGCGCGAGGCCGAGCAGCGCGAGCGCGCACGCCAGCTCGAGGAGAGCCTGGCCAAGCTCAAGGCCGAGACCGAGGCCACGCGCGCGAGCATCGCGAGCCTGCAGTCGCGCTTGCGCGAGGCCGAGTCGCGCGAGCCGCAGAGCCCGATCGTGTACGGGCTCGCGGCGCTGTCGATCGTGCTCGGCTTCGCCGTGATCGCGATGCTGCTGCTGCTGCGTTCGCGCGAGCGGCAGCACGCCGAGTGGTGGGCGGCAGGAGCGCAGGATGCACCGCCGCGACCGCGCGGCGCGCGCCAGACGGTCAAGCCCGTGCAGGTACCGGTCAGCCCCGAATCCGAGTTGCCCGCGGTGAGCGTGCTGCCGCTCGGCGGCGACACGCAGCCCGCGACCCCGACCACGCGCCCGCTCGCGACGTGGAAACAGACGCACGTGATCCCCGAGCTGGATCAGGGCGACGCGCGCAAGCGCGCGGTGAGCGCCGAAGAACTGATCGACCTCGAGCAGCAGGCCGAGTTCTTCATCACGCTCGGACAGGACGAATCGGCGATCGACCTGCTCGTTGCGCACATCGGCAGCGCCGGCGGCGCGAGCCCGTTGCCGTACCTGAAGCTGCTCGAAATCCACCGCCGGCGTCACGACCGGCCGGCCTACGACGGCGTGCGCGAGCACTTCAACAAGCACTTCAACGCGCACGCACCCGCCTACGGCGCGGCGTCCGCCGCGTCGCGGCCGCTCGAGGAGCACGCCGCGGTGATCGAGCAACTCGAGGCGGTGTGGAACACGCCGCCGCGCGCGATGGGGCTGCTCGAATCGCTGCTGTTCCGCCAGGACGCGGGCGACGCGGGGTTCGACCTTGGCGCGTATCGCGAGGTGCTGTTCCTGCACGAGATCGCGCGCGACCGCTACGAGCACGAAACCTCGGGCACGACGGTCGACGTGCTGCTGCCGCTCGACGACGGCGACGCCGAGCCGCTCACCAACCCGCTGCTCGCGACGATGCCGGTGCCGCCGCACCCCGAGGTCGAACGCCCGATCGTCGTCGACGTCGATCTCACCAAGCCGCGCGACGTCGAAGCCGAAGCCGCCGCCGCGCGCAGCGACCGGCGCAGGGAGCGCTACGGCGACAGCGATTTCGCCGGCATCGGCGACGACTACGGCGCGCCGCGCGGCGGGCGCAACTCGCGCTGACCTCGATAGCCGGTCAGAGCCGCGCGAGCCGCTCCAGCGCGAGGTCGAGCGTCTGCTTCTTCTTCGCGAAGCAGAAGCGCACGATGCGCTGCTCGAACGGCTCGGCGTAGAACGCGGCGAGCGGGATCGCCGCGACGCCGATCTCCCGCGTGAGCCAGCGGCAGAACCCGTCCTCGGTCTGGTCGCTGATCGCCGCATAGTCGACGTTCTGGAAGTAGCTGCCCTCGGTGGCAAGCAGCTTGAGCCGCGTGTCGGCGAGGCCGGCGCGAAAGTGGTCGCGCTTCTCGGCGTAGAAGCCGGCGAGCGCGAGGTACGGTTCCGGGTCGGCAAGGTAGGCGGCGAGCCCGTGCTGCATCGGCGTATTGACCGTGAACACGTTGAACTGGTGCACCTTGCGGAATTCGTCGCTCAGCGCTTTCGGCGCGACCGCGTAGCCGACCTTCCAGCCGGTCACGTGGAACGTCTTGCCGAAGCTGCCGACGATGAAGCTGCGCTCGGCCAGTTCCGGGAAGCGCGCTGCGCTCTGGTGCAGGCGCCCGTCGTAGACCATGTGCTCGTAGACCTCGTCGGCGATCAGGAGCGTGTCGGTCGGCGCGAGCAATCGGGCCAGGTGCTGCATCTCGTCCTCGGTCCACGCGGTCGCGCTCGGGTTGTGCGGCGTGTTGACGATCAGCGCGCGGGTGCGCGGCGTGAGCGCGGCGCCGATCGCGTCGAAATCCGGGCGGAATGTTCGCGGCGTCAGCGCCACGTGCACGACGCGGCCCCCGGCCAGCTCGACGTTCGGCTGGTAGCTGTCGTACGCGGGCTCGAGCACGATCACCTCGTCGCCCGGATGCACGACCGCGAGGATCGCGGTCAGGATCGCCTGCGTCGCGCCGGCGGTGACGGTGACTTCGCTCGCCGCATCGTACGCGCGGCCGTGCAGCGACTCGACCTTGCGCACGATCGCTTCGCGCAGCGCCGGCACGCCGGTCATCGGCGGGTACTGGTTCAAGCCCTGGCGCATCGCGCGGTTCACCGCATCGACGAGCCGCGGATCGCAATCGAAATCCGGAAAGCCCTGCCCGAGGTTGACCGCGCCGTGCTGCTGCGCGAGCGCCGACATCAGCGTGAAGATCGTCGTGCCGACCCGCGGCAGCCGGCTCTGCAGCGGCGGCGTGGTCACGTGGCCCCCAGGACGCTGCGCGTCGGCCCCCCGAGGGGGCGCGAGCGCCTCGGGAGCGGCCCGGCGTCGCTCACAGTTGGTAGTCCTCTGCGCCGCCGTCCATCGCGCGCATGATCAGCGCGCGCGACAGCCGCTCCGACAGCATCTCGGCGAAGCTGAACACGAAGCTGCGCAGCCAGGCGCCGCGCTTGAACGCGATGCGCGCGACGTTCTGCCCGAACAGGTGACCGACCGGGCGCGACACCAGGTCGCCGGCCGACTCCTCGCGCACCGCCATCTCCGCCACGATGCCGAGCCCGAGGCCGAGCCGCACGTAGGTCTTGATCACGTCGGAATCGATCGCGTCGAGCACGATGTTGGGGCGCAGCTTGCGCGCCGCGAACGCCGCGTCGATGCGGTTGCGGCCGGTGAACGACGGGTGGTACGAGATCAGCGGCTCGCTCGCCAGCTGTTCGAGCGTGATGCGCTCGGCCTTCGCGAGCGCGTGACCGGCCGGCGCGACGAGCACGTGCTGCCACTCGTAGCAGGGCAGGGTGATCAGCTCGTCGTAGTCGGAGAGCGACTCGGTGGCGAGCCCGATGTCGGCGCTTTCCTCCAGCACCATGCGCGCCACCCGCGTCGGGTCGCCCTGATGCAGGCTGATGTTCACCTTCGGGAAGCGCTTGCGCAGCTGCGCCACCGGCGCCGGCAGCACGTAGCGCGCCTGCGTGTGGGTGGTCGCGATCGACAACGTGCCGGCGTCCTGCTTCGAGAACTCGTCGCCGATGCGCTTCAGGTTGCCGACCTCGCGCATGATGATCTCGACCGCGCGCAAGACCTCGCGCCCGGGCTCGGTCACGCGGCGCAGCCTTTTGCCGTGGCGCGCGAAGATGTCGATCCCCAGCTCCTCCTCGAGCTCGAGGATCGCCTTCGAGACACCGGGCTGCGACGTGTGCAGCGCCTTCGCCGTCTCGGTCAGGTTGAGGTCGCGGCGCACGGCCTCCTGGACGAAACGGAACTGGTGCAGATTCATGCGCGCGCATTATTCAGCACATCGAGCGCCGCGGTGGCCATCGCGTCGATCACGCTCTCGATCTCGCCGACGGGCGGATGCAGCCGCCAATCGATGCGCGGGTGTGCGGCGCGCAGCGTCTCGATCCGGCGCGGCAGGTCTTCGCGCACGTGCGCGCCGGCGCCGAGGAAGAGCGGCAGCACTTCGACGTGCGTGCAGCCGGCGCCTGAGAGGCGCGCGGCCGCCGCGTCGAGGTCGGGCTGCATCAGCTCGAGGTACGCGAGCGCGAGCCGCGCCGCCGGAGCGCGCGCGCCGACGCGGCGTGCCACCTCTTCGAACGGCTGCGCCCAACGCGCGTCGCGCGCACCATGGGCGAACAGCAGCAGGCCGCGGGTCACGACGCATCGTAACGCCGCGGCCCGGCGCTCAGCGATACCTGACGAGCCAGCTGAACGCGGCCATCGACAGCATCAGGTAGAGCAGGCTCGGCACCGCGGCGACGACCCATGGGGTCCAGTTCTGCAGCAGGCCGAGGTGTCCCGAGACGTTGTTGAGCAGCACGAAGCTGATGCCGAGCATGATGCCGCCGAACACCTTCAGGCTGATACCGCTGCGGCGCACCTGCAGATACGCGAACGGCAGCGCGAGCGCGACCATCACGACGCAGGCGAACGGGTAGAGCGCTTTCTTCCAGAACTGGATCTCGTAGCGCTGGCCCGCCTGCTCGTTGTCGGCGAGGTGCTGCGTGTAGCGGAACAGCTCGAGCGTGGACATCGTGTTGATCGGCAGCACCGCGGCGGCGACGACGTTGGAGGTGAGCGTGCTCGGCCACGCCAGGCGGTCGAGGCGCGTCTCGGTCACCGCCGGCGTCGCATCGCCCTTCTGCGCGTCCCAGCGCGTGACGTCGACGCCTTCGAGGTGCCAGACCGCGTCGCGGCCGACGCGCGCACGCGCCGCGTCGATCGACGCGAGCAGGCGCCCGTCGGCATCGAACTCGAAGATGCGCACGCCTTCGAGCGCACCCGCCGCGCTCGCCTTCGAGACCTGGATCGAATAGCTGCGCTCACCCTCGGGCGTGCTGTGGTGTTCCTTCAGCCACGCGCCGGCGCGGCCGAAAGTCAGGCCGCCGCGGAACTGCGCCTGCAGCAGCGCGCGTTCGCGCTGCACGTAGGGCGCCGCGTAGTCGCCGATCACGAACGTGATCGCCGCGAACGCGAGCCCGAGCAGCGCGAGCAGCCACAGCGCGCGCGCCGGCCCGAGCCCGCCGGTGCGCAGGATCGTGTACTCGGAGGCCTGCGCGAGCCGCGCCAGCGCGTAGATCGAGCCGATCAGCACCGCGATCGGAAACAGCTCGTAGAAGTGCGACGGCAGCGCGAGCAGGCTCACCACCGCCGCCTGCCACGCCTGGTATCCCTGCTTGCCGACGTCCTCGAGCTCGTCGACGAAGTCGATGAAGAAAAAGAGCGACAGGAACGCGAGCGCGGTGAACAGGACCGAGCCCGCGATGTCGCGGTAGAGCAGGCGGCGGACCGTCTTCACGCCGCAGCAGCGCGCCGGAACAGGCGCAACGTGGCGCCTCGGTCACGCCAGAGCAGCAGGGCGAGCGCTCCCGCGAACACGCCGCCGTGGACGGCGAGGAGCGATGCGCCCATCTCGACCCGCGCGTTGGCGACCCACGCCTGCGACAGGTTGATCAGGTTGAAGTAGACGACGAACGCGAGGAGGGCGAGCAGCAGGTTCCAGTTGCTCGCGCGGCGCGGGTTGGTCGACGACAGGCCGATGCCGAGCAGCAGCAGGTTGGCTCCGCCGAGCACGAGGCCGATGCGCCACGTGAGTTCGCCCTGGTGCTTGTCGTTCGGGCTGAACATCAGTTCGAGCGTGCTGCGCGCGCGCGCCGGCAGCGCGTCCTCGCGGTCGACGAGGCGATCGCCGGTCAGCACGCGGTAGGTCTCGAAGCGCGACAGCGTCTTCTCGCCGGTGGCGGTGTTCTCGTCGTTGCGCTGGCCGCGCTCGAGCACGAGGTAGCGGTCGTCGCCCTCGATCTCGAGGCGGCCGCTCTTCGCCGATGTCACCGATTCGCTGTCGCCCCGGTTGGCGAGGATGAACACGTTGCGGCCGGTGCGGCCCTCGTCGGTGCCGCGCTCGATGAAGAACACGCGGCGTCCGTCGCTCGAGACCTGGAACTGGCCCGGCGTCACGCGCGAGAGGTCGCTGCGGCGCTCGTAGCGGTCGCGCAGCTCGGCGCTGTTGCGGTTGCCCCAGGGCCAGACGAAGAACGTGAGCAGCGCGACCACGATCAGCACCGGGGCGCTCATGCGCAGCACCGGCTTGACGAAGCGCAGGAGCCCGACGCCGCTCGAGAACCAGACCGCCATCTCGCTGTCGCGGTACATGCGCGACAAGGTCGCGACGACGGCGATGAACAGCGACAGGTTCAGCATCGTCGGCAGGTGCCCGAGCGCCGCGTAGCCGAGCAGCAGCACGACGTCCTGCGGCGCGATCTTGCCGCCCGCCGCCTGCCCGACGGTACGGATCAGCATCATCGTCAGGACGATGGTCAGGATCACGACCAGCGCGGCGCCGAAGCTGCGCGCGAGGTCCTTGCGCAGAGTCGAATCGAATAACATCCTGCGATTCTGACCGAGCGAAGACACCACGATGCCGATCGCGTTCGAAGCGCAAGCCCAAGCCGCACTGACCAGGGTCTCCGTCGATGCGCTCGTGGTCGTGGTCGAGGCCGACACGGCGGCGAAGGGCAACGAGCCGGCACTCGCGCAACCGCTCGCCGAAGCGACCAAGGCCGGCGACTTCGAGCGCAAAGCAGGGCGCACGCTCTACCTGCACCGGCCGGCCGGTGTGAAGGCGCCGCGCCTGCTGTACGCGGCGGCGACCAACAACTCACCCAAGGCGGTACGCGCGGCGGTGGCAGCCGGCCTCGCGCAGCTCAAGGCGTCGGGGGCGGTGCACGCCGCGGTGGCGATGTCCGGCGGTACCGCGTGGAGCAGGGAGCTCGCCGAAGGCGTGGTCGCCGCGGCGAGCGACGCGCTCTACAGCTACCGCGCGACCAAGCCGAGCGCGGCCAAGGAAGCCCCGCTCGCGCGCATCACGGTGCTGTGCACGAAGGGCGAGCTCGACGCGGTGCGGCAAGGGCTCGCGCGCGGCGAGGCGATCGCCGCCGGCGTGACCCTGGCACGCGAATGCGCGAACCGGCCGCCCAACCTGTGCACGCCCGCGTTCCTTGCCGAGCAGGCGAAGAAGCTCGGCAAGGAGTTCGGGCTCGCGGTCGAGGTGCTCGACAGGAAGGCGGTCGAGAAGCTCGGCATGGGGTCGTTCCTCGCGGTCGCACAGGGGTCGGACGAGCCGCCGCGCTTCATCGTGATGCGCTATCAGGGCGCTGGCCGCAACGACCAGCCGCTGGTGCTGGTCGGCAAAGGCATCACGTTCGATTCGGGCGGCATCTCGATCAAGCCCTCGGCCGACATGGACGAGATGAAGTTCGACATGGGCGGCGCCGCGAGCGTGCTCGGCACGTTCCGCGCAGTGAGCGAGCTGAAGCCGAAGCTCAACCTCGTCGGCCTCATCCCCGCGTGCGAGAACATGCCGAGCGGCAAGGCGGTGAAGCCGGGCGACGTCGTCACCAGCCTGTCGGGGCAGACGATCGAGATCCTCAACACCGACGCCGAAGGCCGCCTGATCCTCGCCGATGCACTGTCGTACGCCGAGCGCTTCAAGCCGAAGGCGGTGATCGACATCGCGACGTTGACCGGCGCCTGCGTGATCGCGCTCGGCCATCACAACAGCGGCCTCTTCACCGCCGACGACGCGCTCGCGTCGGCGCTGATCTCGGCCGGCCAGGCGGCGCAGGACACGTGCTGGCGCATGCCGCTCGACGAGGAGTACGACGAGGCGCTAAAGAGCAACTTCGCCGACATGGGCAACATCGGCGGGCGCGCCGGCGGCGCGATCACCGCGGCGATGTTCCTGAAGCGCTTCACCGGCAAGTACCGATGGGCGCACCTCGACATCGCCGGCACCGCGTGGAAGACCGGCGCGCAGAAGGGCTCGACCGGCCGGCCCGTGCCGCTGCTCACGCACTTCGTGCTGTCGCAGGCGGCGTGACCGAGATCAGCTTCCACACCGGAGTCGGCGATCCGCTCGACTACGCGTGCCGCCTGGTGCGCAAGGCGTACCGCAAAGGCTCGCAGGTCGTGGTGAGCGCGGCGCCCGAGACCTTGCGCCGACTCGACGTCGCGCTGTGGAGCTTCGACCCGCTCGATTTCGTCCCGCACGCAGTGCTCGGCAACGGCGCGCCCGAGCGGCTCGCGCCGACGCCGGTATGGCTGGTCGCGCCGGGCCTCGCGAGCCCGACGCACGACGTGCTCGTCAACCTCGGCGCCGGGTTGGCGCCGGGCTTCGAGACCTGGCAGCGCGTGATCGAGATCGTCGGGGACGACGCGACCTCCGCCGAAGCGGCGCGCGCGCGCTGGCGTCACTACAAGGAGCGCGGTTACGCCGTCTCACACCACGAGGCGGCCGGCCGCGGTTGACCTGTCGGCGAAAGAGGCGTCGCCCGCGTTGCGGAGCCACGCCGCTGCACGGGTTTGCCCGGAGGCGGCGCGGGCGGTGCGTTGTACTTTTTGGAGTATTGTCTCGCCCGTCGAGAAACCGGTGGTTTCTCGCCAACATTCATCTCTACCCGGAGGTCTCTCATGCAACTCAGACTGAACGTGATCGTCGGCGCTGTCGCCGTTGCGTTCGCAGGTGGTGCGCTCGCGCAGGACATGGTGGTGCGCATCGGACACGTCGCACCGGTGTCGGGCGCGCAGGCCCACTACGGCAAGGACAACGAGAACGGCGCCCGCATGGCGGTCGAGGATCTGAACGCGAAGGGCGTGACGATCGGTGGCAAGAAGGTCAAGCTCGAACTGGTCGCCGAGGACGACGCGGCCGATCCGAAGCAGGGCACCGCCGCGGCGACCAAGCTGTGCGACTCGAAGGTCAACGGCGTCGTCGGCCACCTGAACTCGGGCACGACGATCCCCGCCTCGAAGATCTACAACGACTGCGGCATCCCGCACATCACGCCGTCGGCGACCAACCCGACGTTGACCAAGCCCGGCTACAAGACGACGTTCCGCCTGCTCGCCAACGACAACGCGCTCGGCGCCGGGCTCGCGCTGCACGCGGTCAACAACCTCAAGCTGAAGAAGATCGCGATCATCGACGACCGCACCGCGTACGGGCAGGGCGTCGCCGAGGTGTTCAAGAAGACCGCCGCGAGCAAGGGCGTGCAGATCGTCGACGAGCAGTACACGACCGACAAGGCGACCGACTTCATGGCGATCCTCACGTCGATCAAGTCGAAGGCGCCCGACGGCGTGTTCTATGGCGGCATGGACCCGCAGGCCGGCCCGATGCTGCGTCAGATGGAGCAACTCGGCCTGTCCAACGTCAAGTACTTCGGCGGCGACGGCATCTGCACCGACAAGCTGATCGAGCTGTCGGGCGGCGCGAAGACGCTCGGCAACGTCGTCTGCGCCGAAGGCGGCGCGTCGCTCGCGAAGATGCCCGGCGGGGCCAAGTGGCGCGAGCGCTACGACGCGAAGTACCCGAAGCAGTTCCAGGTCTACTCGCCGTACGTCTACGACGCGGTGCACGTGCTGGTCGACGCGATGGTGAAGGCCGGCTCGGCCGACCCGAAGGTCTACACGCCGTTCATCGGCAAGACCGACTTCAGCGGCGTCACCGCAAAGATCGGCTTCGAGCCGGACGGCGAGCTGAAGAACCCGGCGATGACCCTGTACATGTACAAGGACGGGAAGAAGGTCGCGTTGAACTGATCCGCTGTTCGGACCGACGAAGCGGGACGCAGGAAGCGTCCCGCTTTTCGTTGTCGGCGACGCAAAAGCCCCGGGCGCCCGGCGCGCAGCGCTGCGCGTGAGACTCAGGACGTCGGGCCGGAGGCGCTCTGCTTCGACAGGTGCTCGGTGATGTTGTCGATGCGATCGCCGGCAGCCTTGACCGCGGCGAGCAATTCCTCGCGCGCCACGCCGAGTTTCTTGCTCCAGTAGCGCAGGTCGGCGTCGCGATTCGGGTCGATGCGATCGGGAGCGCGGCGCGGGGAGACGCGATTGGCCATGATCGACTTTGGGCAATCGACGTACCCGCAGCCCCGTGAGCGTTGTTTTCTTACGATGTTTTTCCCGTACCCGCTTCGAAACCGCGAGCGTTGGCGTTATGGTGCGCACCCGGCCACGTGAAGGACCGAGGAGCACATGGACCACGATGATTTCGAAGCCAGCGAGCCGGAGGACGATCGCCAAGAACCCGCGCCCGCCGTCCCTGCGATCGACGCGGCCACGCTTGCCGATCGCTGGCTCGTGATGCTGCGCGACCTGGCGCGCACGCTGCCGAGCGAAGAGGTGCACGCCGTCTGAAACGCGGCGCCGGGAGCGCAGTTTGCCCCGCGAAGGCCTTCCTTCTCTTCACTGAAAGGTCTTCGATGCGATCGACGTTCAGACTGACGGCGCTGGCCGTCGCACTCGGCGCGCTGCTCGGCGCTTGCGGTTCGAATCCGTTGCAGCGCGACAGCGCCAGGGCCGCGCCGAGCGGCATGTCGGGCAAGCCCGATGCGCAGATGCAGCAAGTGCTCGGCGAGTTGCAGGCGCTCGGCGCCAAGCCGCTGCACACGCTGACGGTGCAGGAAGCGCGCAAGGGCCCGACGCCGGCCGACGCGGTCAAGCAGGTGCTGCGGAAGCAAGGGAAGAGCACCGCGCCGATGCCGGTGGGCAAGGTGGCCGACGGCTCGATCCCCGGCCCGGCGGGCGCGATCCCCGTGCGCATCTACTGGCCCGAAGGCGCGAGCAAGGCGGCGCTGCCGGTCGTGCTCTACATCCACGGCGGCGGTTGGGTGATCGCCGACATCGACACCTACGACGCGACGCCGCGCGCGCTCGCCAATGCGGCGCAGGCGATCGTCGTCTCGACGCACTACCGGCAGGCGCCCGAGCACAAGTTCCCGGCGGCGCACGAGGACACGTGGGCCGCGTACCAATGGGTGCTGATGCACGCCGCGCGCTTCGGCGGCGACCCGCAGCGCGTCGCGGTGGCGGGCGAAAGCGCGGGCGGCAACATGGCGGCGTCGATCGCGCTGCGCGCGCGCGACGAGAAGGTGCAGCCGCCGGTGCACCAGTTGCTCGTCTACCCGGTCGCCGACGCGGTGATCGGGTCGCCATCGGAAAAGCAGAACCAGCAGGCGGCGCCGCTGTCGACCCCGGACCTGCCTTGGTTCTACGACAAGTACCTCGAGACGCCGGCCGACGGTGCCAAGCCGACCTTCTCGATCCGCAACGCCGACGTGAGGGGCGTCGCGCCGGCAACGGTGATCACCGCCGAGATCGACCCGCTGCGCTCGGAAGGCGAGGCCTACGCGAAGCGCCTCCAGTCGGCCGGCGTGCCGGTGCAAAGCCGCACCTTCGACGGCGTGACGCACGAGTTCTTCGGCATGGGCGCGGTGGTGGACAAGGCGAAGCAGGCCGTCGAGTTCGGCACCGAGGGGCTGCAGAGCGGCTGGAAGTAGAGTTGGCCGCGGACGCTGGCAGGGCCAGCGTCCGCCCTAACTAAGAACGCCCTAAAACAGCCCCGCCTTGTCGGCCGCGTCGAGCACCGCCTTCGCCAGTTCTGCCATCTGCGCGTTGACTGCGCCCGACGGCGCGCTGGTCGCCCTCGCCGTCCACAGCAGGCGGCCGCTGTCCATCTCGGTCAAGCGAGTGCTTGCGGTGTAGCCGCTCTGGATGCGGCCGCCGCCGATCGGCACCGAGACGCCGACCCCGCCGCGCACGCTGCCGCCGCCGATGCCGAAGCCGCCGAGGCCGACGCTGAAGCCCGGGCTCGTGCGCGTCTCGGCGAGAGAGATCGCGACCGTCAGCAGCGCGCGCGCGCTTGCGTCCGGGCCGGCGACCGCTGTGGCGCCGCGCGCCACCAGCTCCGACGCCACCTGCTCCTGGCACGCGCTCTTGACGTCGAGGTCGTACGCCTCGCACACGACCGCGACCTTCGCGCCGCGCAAGGTCGTCGTGCCCGCAAGCTGAGGATCGGCCCATTGCGACTCGATCTCGGTCGATGCGCAGGCAGCGAGGAGTAGCGTCGCGAGAGTGCCGGCGAGGCCGATCGGGCGGGTCGTGATCATGTCAGCAGCGTCAGGGCATGCGGCGTGCCCGCGAACGAGATCGCCCTTCCGTGGGGACGCTCGCCGGTGGCGGAGAGAGCGGGATTCGAACCCGCGGGGGGCTGTTAACCCCCACACGCTTTCCAGGCGTGCGACTTAAACCGCTCATCCATCTCTCCGGGGCGGGGCCGCGATGTTAGCTGACGGCGTGACCGCGTGGACCTTCGGCACGCGCGGGCATAGGAAGCGCACCTCATGACCCGATGTTGTGCAGCGCGTGCGCCTTCAGCGCCTTCAGGTCGACGTAGTCGAGCGCGCGCCGGTGCGTCGATTGCAGCACCACGGGCGGGGCGACGCCGGCTTCGTGCGCCTCCCTCCAGCGCAGCGCGCACAGACACCAGCGGTCGCCCGGCTTCAGCCCGCGGAAGCGCAGTTCGGGACGCGGCGTGATCAGGTCGTTGCCGCGCTCGAACGAGAAGTTGAGGAATTCCATCGTCATGCGGCAGCAGACGACGTGCGTGCCGAGGTCGTCGGCGCGCGTGTTGCAGCAGCCGTCGCGGAAGTAGCCGGTGAGCGGGTCGTACGAGCACGGCACGAGCTCGCCGCCGAGGACGTTCAACAGCTTCATGCCGGCTTGCGGTCCTGCTCCAACGTCGCGCGCTAGCGTCCGGGCATCGGCGCGCCCTTGACGAGCGCCATCGCGCTCGCGATCAGCGCCGACACCTCGCTCATGTTGCCGGGCACGATCAGCGTATTGTTCTTCTGCGCGAGCTGCGCGAACGCCTCCACCGCCTTCTCGGCGACGCGCAACTGCACCGCCTGCGCGCCGCCCGGCTGCTCGATCGCCGCGGCGATCTGGCGGATCGCGCCGGCGGTCGCTTCGGCGACCGCGACGATCGCGGCGGCCTCGCCCTGCGCGGTGTTGATCTCGGCCTGCTTCTCGCCTTCAGAGCGTGCGATGAACGCCTCGCGCTCTCCGGTCGCGATGTTGATCTGCTCCTGGCGCCGGCCTTCCGAGGCGGCGATCAGCGCGCGCTTCTCGCGCTCGGCGGTGATCTGCGCCTGCATCGCGCGCAGGATCTCGTTGGGCGGCGTCAGGTCCTTGATCTCGTAGCGCAGCACCTTGACGCCCCAGTTCAGCGCCGCCTCGTCGAGCGCCTGTACGACAGCGGCGTTGATCGCGTCGCGCTCCTCGAAGGTCTTGTCGAGCTCCATCTTGCCGATCACCGAGCGCAACGTCGTCTGCGCGAGCTGCGTGATGGCGACGATGTAGTTCGACGAGCCGTAGCTCGCGCGCATCGGGTCGGTGACCTGGAAGTACAGGATGCCGTCGACGGTGAGCTGCGTGTTGTCCTTCGTGATGCAGACCTGGCTCGGCACGTCGAGCGGGATCTCCTTCAGCGAATGCTTGTACGCGAGCCGGTCGACGAACGGCACCAGGAAGTTGAGCCCTGGCGTCAGCGTGCCGTGGTACTTGCCGAGCCGCTCGACGACCCAGGCGTTCTGCTGCGGCACGACCTTGATCGCGCGCACGACGAAGGTGGCCGCGATGACGACGAGGACGAGGGCGACGATGTCCATCCTGTTTTCCTTTCAACGGTCGAGCAGCAGCTTGTTGCCGTCGACGCCGCGGATCACGTACTCGCCCGCGGCCGGAACGCCGCTGCCTTGGTAGCGCACGCTCCAGCTCGCGCCGCGGTACGTGATGCGCGCGGTGCCGTCGGCGTTCCAGCGCTCGACGTGCACGCGCTCGCCGATGTCGAGGTTGACGTCGCGGTTGGCCGAGGCCGGCGGCGGCGCCGGCTCGCGGCCGCGCTTGAAGTGCCAGGCCAGCACCGCACCGCCGCCGACGGCCGCGCCGAGAACGAGCTGGGCGTTGAAGCCGAGCCCGACGTGCGCGCCGAGCGCGGCAGCCGCCGCGCCGAGCGCGAGCATCAACAGGAAGAACGTGCCGGTCGCCAGCTCGGCTGCGACCAGCACGCCGCAGACGATCCACCAGCCGATCGCTTCGTTCACGTCCATCGGTGTCCCTCCGCGCGTCAGTTTAGAGCGAGGCGCGAGCGGGCATACACTCTCGCGCCTTCAACGGAGACGCCCATGCTGCGCTTTCGCTTTCCGATCGTCATCATCGACGAGGACTACCGGTCCGAGAACACCTCGGGGCTCGGCATCCGCGCGCTCGCCAACGCGATCGAGAAGGAGGGCTTCGAGATCCTCGGCACGACGAGCTACGGCGACCTGTCGCAGTTCGCGCAGCAGCAGTCGCGCGCCTCCGCCTTCATCCTGTCGATCGACGACGAGGAGGTGACCGCGGGGCCCGAGACGGCACCGGCGATCGTCAACCTGCGCAAGTTCATCGGCGAGATCCGCCGCCGCAACGCCGACATCCCGATCTACCTCTACGGCGAGACGCGCACCTCGCAGCACATCCCGAACGACGTGCTGCGCGAGCTGCACGGCTTCATCCACATGTTCGAGGACACGCCCGAGTTCGTCGCGCGCCACATCGTGCGCGAGGCGCGCAGCTACACCGAAACGCTCGCGCCGCCGTTCTTCCGCGCGCTCGTCGACTACGCGCAGGACGGTTCGTACTCGTGGCACTGCCCGGGGCATTCGGGCGGCGTCGCGTTCCTGAAGAGCCCGGTCGGGCAGATGTTCCACCAGTTCTTCGGCGAGAACATGCTGCGCGCCGACGTCTGCAACTCGGTCGACGAGCTGGGTCAGTTGCTCGACCACACCGGCCCGGTCGCCGCCGGCGAGCGCAACGCGGCGCGCATCTTCCACGCCGACCACTGCTACTTCGTCACCAACGGCACCAGCACGAGCAACAAGATGGTGTGGCACCACACCGTCGCGCCGGGCGACATCGTCGTCGTCGACCGCAACTGCCACAAGTCGATCCTGCACGCGATCATCATGACCGGCGCGGTGCCGGTGTTCCTGACGCCGACGCGCAACCACTACGGGATCATCGGGCCGATCCCGCAGGCCGAGTTCGAGGCCGAGTCGATCCGGCGCAAGATCGCGCGCAACCCGCTGCTCGCGCACGTCGACGCCGGCAAGGCGAGGCCGCGCATCCTGACCATCACCCAGAGCACCTACGACGGCGTGCTCTACAACACCGAGACGGTGAAGAGCCTGCTCGACGGCTACATCGACACCTTGCACTTCGACGAGGCGTGGCTGCCGCACGCCGTGTTCCACGACTTCTACGGTACCTATCACGCGATGGGATCGGACTCGAAGCGCGCCAACGAGTCGCTCGTGTTCTCGACCCAGTCGACGCACAAGCTGCTGGCCGGCATCAGCCAGGCGTCGCAGGTGCTGGTGCAGGACTCGAAGACGCGCCGGCTCGACCGCCATCTGTTCAACGAGGCGTACCTGATGCACACCTCGACCAGCCCGCAGTACGCGATCATCGCCAGCTGCGACGTCGCCGCCGCGATGATGGAGCCGCCGGGCGGCACCGCGCTGGTCGAGGAGAGCATCACCGAGGCATTGGACTTCCGCCGCGCGATGCGCAAGGTCGACAAGGAGTTCGGCCGCGACTGGTGGTTCAAGGTCTGGGGCCCCGAAAAGCTGGTTGCCGAAGGGATCGGGACCCGCGACGACTGGATGCTGCGCGCCAACGAGAAGTGGCACGGCTTCGGCGACCTCGCGCCCGGCTTCAACCTGCTCGACCCGATCAAGAGCACGATCATCACGCCCGGGCTCGACGTGACCGGCAGGTTCGCGAAGACCGGCATCCCGGCGTCGACGGTGACGCGCTACCTCGCCGAGCACGGCGTCGTGGTCGAGAAGACCGGGCTCTACTCGTTCTTCATCATGTTCACGATCGGCATCACGAAGGGGCGCTGGAACACGCTGGTGACGGAGCTTCAGCAGTTCAAGGACGACTACGACCGCAACGCGCCGATGTGGCGCGTGCTGCCCGAGTTCTGCGCCGCGCAGCCGCGCTACGAGCGCATGGGACTGCGCGACCTGTGCCAGAGCATGCACGAGACGTACGCGAAGGGCGACATCGCGCGCCTCACGACCGACATGTACCTGTCGGACCTGCAGCCGGCGATGAAGCCCGCCGACGCGTACTCGCACATCGCGCACCGGAAGACCGAGCGCGTCGACATCGACCGGCTCGAAGGCCGCATCACGACCTCGATGCTGACGCCGTACCCGCCGGGCATCCCGCTCCTGATCCCGGGCGAGCGCTTCAACAAGAAGATCGTCGACTACCTGCGCTTCGCGCGCGAGTTCAACATCCGCTTCCCCGGCTTCGACACCGACGTGCACGGGCTCGTGGAGGAGGGCGGCAACCCGTTCAGCGAGCGCCGCTACTGCGTCGACTGCGTCGCCGCCTGATCAAGCCGCCGCCACCGCCTCCTCCACGCCGCGCTGGAAATGCGCCAGCGCCGGCTCGTTGCGGCCGTACAGCACTTCGCCGCGCGCGCCGGAAGCAAAGCCGCGCTGCATGCCCTCGCAGGTCGGGAAATCCTCTTCGCAGACGGTGCGGATCGTCAGGTCCATGTTGCGCGACCAGTGGCCGCGCGCGCTGTCGGTGAGGATCGGCTCGGGGACGAAGAAGTCGAGCAGCAGCGCGCACTCGTCGGCGCTGCCCGCGGCCGGGAACATGCGCCAGACCTGGACGTGGTCGGCCATCACGACGAACACGGTGTTCGGAAACAGCACGTACACGAGCAGGTTGTGCGTCACGAAGTCCCACTCGCTTTCGGGCACGTTGCGCTGCGTCTCCACGCTGCGGCGCGGGAACACCTCGCGCAGGTGGCGCCCGAACGGCTCGAACAGCGACAGGTTCGAGATCAGCAGCGGCGCGACGGTGTTGCGGTGCAGCGCGCCGAGGTGGTACGACTCGAGGAACGTATCGATGCCGAGCTTCCAGTTCATGCGCTGCCGGATCTCGCGCGTCTCGTAGTGGTGGTAGCGCTCGAGCCCGAACGACCCGATCTCGTCGTCGAGTGCGCCCAGGTAGGCCGCGACGTCGAGCGTCCCCTTCGAGCCGGGGTTCGGCACCACCCAGATCATCCCGTTGCGCTCGGCCGCGGGCAGCGGCACGAGCCCGCGCGCCGCGCGATCGACGCCCGGGAAGTTGCGCTGGTCGGGAATGCCGCGCAGGCCTCCGTCGAGTCCGTACGTCCACCCGTGGTAGGGGCAGACGACGTTGCGGCCGTGGCCGCAGCCGTGCGCGACGCGAGCGCCGCGGTGGCTGCACGCGTTGACGAACGCGCGCACCGTCCCGTCCTCGCCGCGCATCACGAGAATGGGCGTGCGCGTCATGTCGTTCGTGAAGCGATCGCCGGCCTTCGGGATCTGGCACGACATCCCCATCACCAGCGGAAGCTCCCGGAACAGGACCCGCTCCTCCCGGGCGAGGCGGTCCGGGTCGGTATAGCTCGAGGTCGGGTTGCGGTACACGCCCTCCGCGACGTCGGTCGTGCCGGCGTCGAGGTGCAGCAGCACCCGGCGCATCAGCTGCGTGCGCTGTTCGGACCTCATGTCGCCGACGCCATCATCTGGCTGAACCCGCCATCGACGTAGGTGATCTCGGCGGTCACCCCGGAGGCCAGGTCGGAGAGCAGGAACGCGGCGACGTTGCCGACGTCGTCGATGGTCACGTTGCGCTTGAGCGGCGAGGCGCTCGCGACGAGTTCGAGGATGCGGCCGAAGCCCTTGATGCCCGACGCGGCCAAGGTCTTGATCGGCCCGGCCGAGATGCCGTTCACGCGCACGCCCTTCGGGCCCAGGTCCGCGGCGAGGTAGCGCACGGCCGCTTCGAGCGACGCCTTCGCGAGCCCCATCGTGTTGTAGTTCGGAACCACGCGCAGCGCGCCAAGGTAGGTCAAGGTCAGCAGCGCCGAGCCGGGCCTGAACCTCGGCAGCGCGGCCTTCGCGAGCGCGGGGAAGCTGTAGCTCGAGATGTCGTGCGCGACGCGGAACGCCTCGCGCGAGAGCCCGTCGAGCAGGTCGCCCGCGATCGCCTCGCGCGGCGCGAAGCCGATCGAGTGGACGAAGCCGTCGAAGCCGTCGCTCCACGCTTCGCCGACCTCGGCGAACAGACGCTCGATCTGCGCGTCGTCGGCGACGTCGCAGTCGAAGACGAGGTTCGAGCCGAACTCGGCGGCGAACTCGGAGATGCGATCGCGGAAGCGCTCGCCCTGGTAGCTGAAGGCGAGCGCCGCGCCTTCGCGGTGGCAGGCGCGCGCGATGCCGTAGGCGATCGAGCGGTTCGAAAGCACCCCGGTGATCAATAGTCGCTTGCCCGCCAGGAACCCCATGCGTCGCCTCGTCGAAAGACGCGGATTCTAGGATGGGTGCGGCGGGACACGGGCTGGCGCGCCAGTGCGGCGATGACGACGAGCGCCCTCGGCAGCGCGGCGAGACCGGGCCTTGACAGCCGCGCCTCTTGCCTGTAGCAGCGGCGCTCCTATACAATCGCCCCCTTCGCTTTCGAGCACAGATTGGGCGGATTCATCCAGCCCATTTTTTTTGGGCCTTCGAACGATTTGATGAGCTGGCAGCAAGCCGTCGAGCGCACCGTCACTGGGCTCGGCTTCGACCTGGTCGAGGTCGAGCGGGGCAAGCTCGGCCTCGTGCGCGTCACGATCGACCGCGCTGCGGGCGACCCGGCAGGCGAGTTCATCACCGTCGAGGACTGCGAGCAGGTGACGCGTCAGCTCCAGTACGTGCTCGAGGTCGAGGGCTGCGACTACGCGCGCCTCGAAGTGTCTTCGCCCGGGCTCGACCGGCGGCTCTCGAGGCCGGCCGACTGGCGGCGCTTCGCGGGGCGCGAGGTCGAGTTGTCGCTCAAGCAGCCGCACGACGGGTGCAGAAACTTCCGCGGCCGGCTCGAGGCGACCGGCGCTGCCTGGCGGCTCGTGGCCGAAGGCGGGCGGGCGCTCGACTTCGCGCTCGACGAGGTCCGCCAGGCGCGGCTCGTTCCGGTGATCGATTTCAAGGGCCGCGCGACGCCGGCCCGCGCCGAGCCGGAGGCGGCGCACACGCGTGCAGCTGGAGGTGCGACGCGATGAATCGCGAACTGTTGATGCTGGTGGATGCGATCTCGCGCGAGAAGAGCGTCGATCGCGAGGTCGTGTTCGCCGCGGTCGAGGCCGCGCTCGCGCAGGCGACCAAGAAGCTGCACGGCGGCGAGGTCGAGATGCGCGTCGTGATCGACCGCGAAACGGGCGAGTACGAGACGTTCCGCCGCTGGCTGGTCGTGCCCGATGCGGCCGGCCTCCAGAACCCCGACGCCGAGGAGCTGCTGTCGGAGGCGCAGGAGCGCCTCGCCGACATCGAGGAGGGCGACTTCATCGAGGAAGCGGTCGACTCGGTGCCGATCGGACGCATCGGCGCGCAGGCCGCCAAGCAGGTGATCCTGCAGAAGATCCGCGACGCCGAGCGCGAGCAGTTGCTCAACGACTTCCTGTCGCGCGGCGACAAGATCTTCGTCGGCACCGTCAAGCGCCTCGACAAGGGCGACATGATCGTCGAATCGGGCCGTGTCGAGGGGCGCCTGAAGCGCAGCGAGATGATCCCCAAGGAAAACCTGCGTTCGGGCGATCGGGTGCGCGCGTTCATCGCCGAGGTCGATACCACGCAGCGCGGCCCGCAGATCATGCTCTCGCGCTCGAGCCCCGGCTTCATGAAGGAGCTGTTCGCACAGGAGGTGCCCGAGATCGAGCAGGGCCTGCTCGAGATCAAGAGCTGCGCGCGCGATCCCGGTTCGCGCGCGAAGATCGCGGTGCAGTCGCACGACAAGCGGGTCGATCCGATCGGTACCTGCGTCGGCGTGCGCGGCTCACGGGTCAACGCGGTCACCAACGAGCTGGCCGGCGAGCGCGTCGATATCGTCCTGTGGTCCGACGACCCGGCCCAATTCGTGATCGGCGCGCTCGCGCCAGCCAACGTCCAGTCGATCGTCGTCGACGAGGAACGCCACGCGATGGACGTGGTGGTCGACGAGGAGAACCTGGCGATCGCGATCGGCCGCGGCGGGCAGAACGTGCGTCTGGCGTCGGATCTGACCGGCTGGCGCATCAACATCATGACGGCCGAGGAATCGGCCGCCAAGCACGAGCAGGAGAGCGATTCGGTCAGGAAGCTGTTCGTCGAGAAGCTCGACGTCGATGCCGAGGTCGCCGACATCCTGATCGCCGAAGGCTTCACCAGCCTGGAGGAGGTGGCCTACGTGCCGATGCAGGAGCTGCTCGACATCGAGAGCTTCGACGAGGACACCGTGAACGAACTGCGCACCCGCGCCAAGGACGTGCTGCTGACGATGGAGATCGCGCGCGAGGAAAGCCGGGACGACGTGTCGCAGGACCTGCGCGACCTCGAAGGCATGGACGCGGCGCTGATCCGGCGCCTGGCCGACGGCGGCATCCACACCCGCGACGACCTCGCCGACCTGGCCGTCGACGAGCTGACCGAACTGTCCGGCGTCGACGACGCGCTGGCCCGCACCTTGATCATGAAGGCGCGCGAACACTGGTTCACCGCCTGAGGAAAGCAGACAGAGGATTCAATTCAATGGCCGTGACCACCGTCGCCCAATTCGCAGCGGAGCTGAACCGCCCCGCCGCGGCGCTGCTCGAGCAGCTCCAGTCGGCCGGCGTGCGCAAGGCATCCACCGACGAGGCGCTGACCGACGCGGACAAGGAGCGCCTGCTCTCGTTCCTGCGCTCTTCGCACGGGACGACCGGCGGCGAGCGCAAGAAGATCACGCTGACGCGCAAGAGCACGAGCGAGATCAAGCAGGCCGATTCGAGCGGCAAGGCGCGCACGATCCAGGTCGAGGTGCGCAAGAAGCGCGTGTTCGTCAAGCGCGACGATCCGCTGCCGCGCGAGCCGGAGGTGCCCGCGATCGAGCAAGAAGAACTCGAGCGCCGCCAGCGCGAGGCCGACGCGGCCGCCGAGCTTGCGCGCCGCCATGAAGCCGAGATGGCCGAGCGCCGCCGCGAGCGCGAGGAAGAGGAGCAGCGCGAGCGCGAGGCAGCGCTGGCTCGCGAGCGCGAGAAGGAAGCGAAGGCGGCCGCCGAAGCCGCGATCCGCGCCGCCGACGGGACTGCGCGCAGCGCCGAGACCGCGGCGCGGGCCGCGCAGCCTCAGCCGGCCGAGGCGCCGAAGCCGGCGCTGCGCGTCGTCAAGGCCGCGGCGGCCAAGGAAGGCGAGGACAAGCAGCGCGCGGCCGAACTGGCCAAGCGGCGCAAGACGGCCGAGGAAGAAGCCGCGGCGATCCGCGCGATGATGGCCACGCCGGCCAAGGTGCTCACCGCCAAGAAGCCCGAGGAAGCCAAGCCCTCCGCGACGATCACCGCGAAGGAAGGGATCAAGGGCACGATCCACAAGAAGGCGGCGGTCCCCGGCGCGGCGACGGCGGCTCCGGGCACGGCCAAGCCGGGCGAGAAGAAGTCGATCAAGTCCGAGAAGCTGTCGTCGAGCTGGGCCGACGACGCGGCCAAGAAGCGCGCGCTGAAGACGCGCAACGACGGCGGCGCGCGCGCCGGGTGGCGCGCCCCGCGCGGCGGGCGCCGCGGCGAGCGGGCGGAGGGCAACGGCGCCGCGTTCGTCGCGCCGGTCGAGCACCAGGCGCAGGAAGTGCACGTGCCCGAGACGATCAGCGTCGCCGACCTCGCGCACAAGATGTCGGTGAAGGCTTCCGAGGTCATCAAGCAGCTGATGAAGCTCGGCCAGATGGTCACGATCAACCAGCAGCTCGATCAGGAGACGGCGATGATCGTCGTCGAGGAGATGGGCCACAAGGCGCTCACCGCCAAGCTCGACGACCCCGAGGCGTTCCTCGCCGAGGCGGCGGCCGGCGAAGCGCACGACGAGGTGCCGCGCGCGCCGGTAGTCACCGTGATGGGCCACGTCGACCACGGCAAGACCTCGCTGCTCGACTACATCCGCA
>Ga0187893_10005082_pt1 | contig 24079 bp, 27 predicted proteins | sample MA1701074metaG_FD_139574 | JGI IMG/M metagenome (GOLD analysis project Ga0187893, IMG submission 139574) | White microbial mat communities from a basaltic lava cave in the Kipuka Kanohina Cave System on the Island of Hawaii, USA - MA170107-4 metaG ...
AAATGAACTGGTATTTTTTAACAGGCGTTACATTAATTTGCTCGATAGTGCCAATCTCCTTTTCCTTTACAATATTTAATGCAGCCAAAAAAGAACCCACCATCGTAACCAGTATTACTAATATGCCCGGAACCATAAAATATTTATAGTTCATCAAAGGATTGAACCAGTTGGATGAAGTGACTTCAATATTCGTTTCAGGATTAAACCGGGGAAACTGTATCCATTTTGTTCTTACCTCGCGGTTGTAATCCTGGATAATGCTTCGTAAATAAGCGCCGCCAAGATTTGCTTTTGTTCCGTTGATAGCATTAACTGCCATAAACAAGGTAGCTTCATCTTCTTTCACCAAACGTTTTTCAAATGAGGCCGGTATTTCCAATATCAGATCAGCTTTATCTTTTTCTATTTCATGCAATGCATGTTGATAAGAAGTTGTATAGTCATGCAAACGGAAATAATCAGAGGCAGTAATCTTTGAAATGAGCTGCCTTGAATAATCTGAATGATCATGATCTACTACAGCAAGATTGATATCCTTCACTTCATAGTCGGCTGCCCAGGGAAGAATAAGCAACTGTATCATGGGCATGACAAAGATGATACGCAGGATAGACGGGTTCCTGAATATTTGCCTGAATTCTTTTTGTAATAAAAATTTCAGTGTTCTCATAAATGTGAATAGTCAATAGTGAATGGTGAATGACCGGAACCCTGAACGGAGCGTCGCAACAACAGCACAATCAGGGAACCGAACGCTGGTATCATAATTCTCTTCATCATTTTCTCATTCTAATCGTATTTTGAATTTTTTAATCGCCAGAGCCAGTAAGAAAAACATCATTCCCGCCAGTATCAATGTTTCTTTCCAGATAGATTCAAAGCCTACTCCTTTTATCATTACATCTTTTACAATCAGGTAATACCATTTTGCCGGAACGATATTGGAAATAATTTGTAATGGCAATGGCATATTTTCAATTGGGAACATAAAACCGCTGAGCATGATCGTTGGAAGAAACATACCCGTTAATGAAATAAACATCGCTGTTTGTTGCGAATCGGTAGAAGCAGAAATTAATAAACCAAATGCAAGGCAGGTCAATGTGAACAATATGCTTTCAAACACAAGAAGCAACAGACTTCCATTGATTGGCACATCTAATACAAAAACACTTAGCAATAAAATGCTTGCGATGTTCACAACTGATAATAATAAATAAGGAACAGCCTTTGCCGTAATGATCTTCAACGGTTGTATTGGTGAGGCCAATAATATCTCCATTGTTCCCATTTCTTTTTCACGAACTACAGTGATAGCGGTCATTAACGTACAAACCAGCATCAGCACCATCGCCATTACACCGGGGACAAAATTATAAGCCCCTTTCAGTTGCGGATTGTAAAGCATTCGCATTTCAGTATTGATGGAGTAAGGAAGCTTTTTGTCGTTGGTAATTCTTTCCTGGTAATTCATCACGATGGCGCTTGCATAATTGGTAAGGGTATTGGCTACATTCGGATCGGAAGCATCGGCCACCAGTTGAACCTGTGCTTTATTAAAATGCTGGAGATCTTCTCCAAAGTGTTGAGGGAATACAATGGCCAGCTTGATCTTTCCTTCCCTGAATGATTGTTCAATATCGTTATAAGAGTAAATGTTTTTCTGAATATCAAAATAGCGACTGGCTTCTATTTCGCTGATCAATAATGAGGTTGCTGCATCTTTTGAATTGTCAAGCACAGCGATCTTAGAATTCTTCACTTCATTAGTGAGTGCAAATCCAAATATGATGATCTGCATAATGGGCATGCCCAGCAGGATGAACAGCGTTCGTTTATCCCGGAAAATGTGATAAAATTCTTTTTTTACAAATGAGAGAAATTGTTTCATTGCTTGATTGCTTGATTGTTTGATTGCTGAAAGATAACGACCGCTTTAAATTTTTAATCGGCGCTTCTTACAGCTTTTCTTGCCAGTTTTAAAAACACTTCGTCCATCGAATCAGCATTGAATGTTTTCTTTAATTGCTGCGGTGTATCCATTGCATCAATTCTTCCGTCAACCATAATGGAAACACGATCGCAATATTCTGCTTCATCCATATAATGCGTGGTTACAAAAACAGTGATGCCTGTCTCTGCAGCCTGGTAAATCATGCTCCAGAATTCTCTTCTTGTTACAGGATCAACACCGCCGGTTGGTTCATCTAAAAAAACAATTTGAGGTTCATGAAAAATAGCAACAGAAAAAGCCAACTTTTGCTTCCATCCCAGCGGCAATGACTTTACAAGCTTGTCCGCTTCGGTTTCCAAATGAAGTTGCTTTAAAATAGAAGATGTTTTTTCTTTGATATACTTATCTGTCATTCCATATATGCCGGCATAAAAACGAATGTTCTCTTTCACCGTGAGATCTTCATACAAAGAAAATTTCTGGCTCATGTAGCCAATATTCTTTTTGATCTTTTCATTTTCTTTATAAACATCAAATCCGGCAACAGATGCTGCACCCGAAGTTGGCATTGACAAACCTGATAACATCCGCATAGCTGTTGTCTTGCCTGCGCCATTAGCACCGAGAAAGCCAAATATTTCTCCTTTATGCACTTCAAATGAAATGGCATCCACTGCTGTGAAATCACCAAATCGTTTGGTAAGCTGCTCTGCTGTTATGACTTTAACCCCCACCCCTAAAGGGGAGTTAGAAAACCCTGTGTCATTATTAGTACCCATTACATTCATGATCGTATTTTTTATCAAGCTTGAAGTTTTTATTTTTGTTCCCCTTCAGGGGTTAGGGGTTTCATTAATGCAATAAAACAATCTTCTATATCCGGCTCTGTAGCTTTTAATTCACATTTTCTCCCCGCCCGGCTCAAATAATTTTTCAAACCGGTTTCATCATTCGTTTTCATTACCGCATGATGATATTCACCAAAAGGATAAGCATCTTCAATGCCTTCATACTGCTTCAGATCATTTAACAGCTCAAGCATATTATCACTTTTTACCGCCACCAGTTTTTTTCCAAATGCATCTACAACTCCTTTTGGTGTATTTACCGATAATATTTTGCCCGTTTGCATCAAACCTACCCTGTCGCAAAGACTTGCTTCATCCATATAAGGAGTGGAAACTAAAATGGTAATTCCCTGTTGTTTTAGTTTTTTCAGCATTTCCCAAAATTCTTTTCTCGACACTGCATCAACACCAGTTGTAGGTTCATCAAGAAATAAGACAGAGGGGCGATGAATCAATGCACAGCTTAATGCCAGCTTTTGCTTCATACCTCCTGATAGTTTACCGGCTTTACGATCCTTAAAAGGTTCTATCTGCGAATAAATATCTTTTACCAGGTCATAATTTTCTTCGATGGTTGTATTAAAAATGGTAGCAAAAAAATCGAGATTCTCTTTAACTGAAAGATCCTGGTACAATGAAAACCTTCCGGGCATATATCCAACACGTTGCCGTATCTGTTTATAATCTTTTACCACATCCAATCCATCAACGGTTGCTGTTCCTTCATCAGCCAGCAATAATGTTGTCAATATTCTAAACAAAGAAGTTTTGCCGGCTCCATCGGGGCCAATGATGCCAAAAAGTTCACCATGCTTCACTTCGAAGCTTATACCATGCAAAGCTTTTATTGTTTCTTTTTTCTTTCCGTAGAGTTTTGAAATATTTTCCACGATAACGCCGGCCATTATATCTCTTTATTTATTATTGTTTATTTTTGATACAAATAGTTTTTACATGGATGTAAAATATCTGACAGATAAAAAAGGTCGTGCAACTGCAGTGCAGCTTTCAATTAGTGACTGGAAAATTATCCGGAAAGAGTTGCAAAAATCTGCTTTTGCAAAAAAAATGCAACAAGTCTTCAAAGAAATAGATCTCATTGAAAAAGGACGTATTAAACCAAAGAGCATTGAACAGTTCCTCAATGAGCTATAGCGTTATTCCTATTCCACTTTTTGAGAAGGAAGCAAAAAGGCTTGCTAAAAAATATCCTTCCCTAAAAAAAGATTTAACCACACTTGTACAAAGTCTCAAAGAAAATCCGCAACAAGGTATTCCTCTGGGCGGTGGTTGCTATAAAATCCGCCTGGCCATCAGCAGTAAGCAACAAGGTAAAAGTGGTGGCGCCAGAGTTATTACTGTTGTTCGTATTATTAGCAGTAAAATATTTCTGGCTACTATTTTCGATAAGTCTGAAAAGGAAAACGTCTCTGCTAAAGAATTAAAGGAAATAATAAAGCAAATCCCTTCTGCACCTTAAATTTTTATCTGTCAAAGAACTTATTTAAAATTTATTACTTCGAAAGATTTTACAACTTCACCTCACCATACATTCCAATCTTCAGGTAACCATCATTCTTCACTTTGATCTTAATCGCATAAACAAGGTTCGCTCTTTCATCTTTTGTCTGAATGGTCTTTGGAGTAAACTCCGCTTTGTCTGAAATCCATGTTATAGTTCCCGAAAGCTCTTTGTATTTATCGGCGCCATCATCCACCAATACCTTTACCGGTTGTCCCAGCTTCACCTGTGATAATTGCGTACCTGTGATATAAGCTCTCAATGTCATTGTTGACAGATCAGCTATCTTGTATAAAGCTTTTCCTGCAGAAGTGATCTCACCTGCTTCTGCATATTTCGTAATGACCGTTCCGCTAACAGGATTAATGATATTGGCTTTTTTTAACTGGTCATCCAATTGCGCTACTCTTTTTTCCAGCGGTTTTCCTTCGCTTAAAATGCTCCTGTTTTGGGTAGCAATATTGCTTCTCTGCACATTGATTTGTTGTTTGGTCACAGCAATATTTTTTTCTGCTGCATCAATTTCAGCAGTAATGTCATCCAGTTGTTTACCGGTAGCAGCATCCTGCCTCAGCAAATTTTCTATTCTTGTTTTTTCATGCAAAAGATTGCTCAAACGGGATTGCTGAACGGCGAGTTGATCTTCCAATAGTTTTACCTGCGGAGTAACATCCGAAGTTTTTTCCGTCAATGCCTGAATACTGGCTTCCATCTGTTCTTTCTGCAAAGAAATATTTTCTGCATCCAATACACCCACAACAGAATCTTTTGAAAAAGACTTTCCCTCTTCTATGTCGAACCTTAGTATCTTTCCCGGCAATTCCGAAGAAACAATTACTTCATCCACTTCAAATGTGCCCGATGCGTCAAACTTACCATTGCTTTTATTGCATGCCACAGCGCTTAATAGTAAACATGCTGTTATGATCTTTACAATTAGTTCCATATACTTATTATGCTTTTTGGCCATTACGCCTTTTTATTTCTGTTTATTGTTTGCCTGAAATGGTTTGATAATTTACTTGTGCCTGCAGCAACTGTACCTGGTGTGTGATCAAAGCTTGTCTTGCCTGGTCTTCGGCATTTACTTCCTCCAGGTAATCATTAGCAGTGATCACGCCATTTTCTAACTGAGCTTTGGCTGCATCCGTTACGCTCCTTCTCAATTCAATGATCTCACTATCTGATTCAACAAGTTGCTGCAGCTTATCAATCTCGGCCTGTTGCTGCTTCAATTGTGTATTTGTATTGAGTAAAAAAGTTTCTTTTTGTATATCCACTATTTTCTTATTCACTTCCACCTGTTCTTTCTCTTTTTTCTTTGTATATAATCCGCCAAGCGACCAGTTAAACCTAATACCGCCGAGATAATAAGTATCAAAACTATTTTTCAGCATATTCAGCCCCGGTCTTCCATAACCAGCCTGGGCAAACAAGCTGGCTTTTGGTAAATTTTTAGCGGTGATCAATTTATCCTGCTGCCCGATAAGTTTTGATTGCTCATTGTATAACCTGATCTCTGGTCTTGTTACTTCAGCATTTACAACAGGCATGTTTATCTCCGGTTTTTCCAATTGTACAGTTTCATTTAAAGGCTGACCGAGAAAGAGAGCTAATGCATCAATCAATCCTTTTTTTGAAGCTTTTGTTTCAATGGCCCGCTGATCGGTTTTTAATAACTCGGCTTTCAGCATATTCAGGTTCGATTTGAAAGCAACTCCATTCTTCACCTGGGCTTCTACTCTTTTTATGCCAGTTTGTATATCGGCTTTCACCAAATCAACTTGTTTCAACTGCTCATCGAGATAAAGAATACCAAAATAAAGTTGATTAATCCTCTCTTTCAGCTTATACAATTCCACTTCTATTTTTTGATCTTCAACTGTTGCATTTAAATGCTGTAAAACTTTTTGCTGCTTTGTGGAACCGCCATCATAGATCAGTTGATTCACATCTGCCACTGCCTTGTATTGATCTTTTGATGCTGATTCAATAGTAAATCCAGGCAATTTAACGGGAACCTCTGTCACATCTGATTGATAAGTTGCCTGCCCGCTTAAACTTAACTGTGGCAAAAAACCTTTTTGCAGGTTTTCAATACTGATATCAGCCGTCTTTTTTACAAGTTCTTTCTGTTTTATTGCAGGATAATTTTTTCTTGCCAGATCGTATGCCTGCTGTAAATCTAACTTCTCCACCTGCTGAGCAGCAAGCCATCCCGGAAACATGAACGTCAAAAAAGTATATTTCAGAATTTTAACCATTTGGTTAACTTTTAATGAAAAAAATTATTTCTTTATCGAGTCAATTATAAACTTAGGCACCTCTTTTTTTCGCTGCTCCATCACTGTTCTGAACTGCGTTTCATCAAGTCCAAGATTTTTCTGAAGCATCGGTTTGGCTACAAAAGGGAAAATAGTCATTGAAATGAGGTTCATCAGCAGGTGCAAAGGATTGATCCGTTTAATAGTTCCTTTTCTTACTTCTCTTTCAATCTGCTGTAGAAACTTTGCCGGGTTAGGCTTCGATTTACCTGCCCAAACTTTTTTCAAAAAATATTCAGGATCCTGATTGATCTCATTCAACACAAACAAAGGCAGGTATGGATTTTCAGATACCACCGTGATATATTCTTCACAAAAACTTTCGATCTTTTCAAACAGCGGCTGGTCAGAATCGAATATGGCGTTGATCCGTGGAAACAATTTTTGAGCAGCTTCCATAAAGATCATTTCAAACAGTTTTTCCTTATTACGGAAATAATAATGCAGCAACGCTTTGTTTATTCCTGCCTCATCAGCAATATCCTGCATTCTTGCGCCGGCCATTCCCTTCCGCACAAATACTTTTTTGGCGGCGTCCAGTATCAACTGCTCTGTGCTTAAGTCTATCTTTTGTTTAACCATACGATTTAACCAAATGGTTAACAAATGTACAAACCCAGTGTTATCAGCCAAAATAAATTTTTGTCAACAGGCTTTTTTGGCCGGTGAATTGCGGGATTTAAACGGTGAAAGCCCTTCCGTGGACCTCCTGACCAATATCTGCATTTCGAAAGCTTCATTGCTAATCATCAATGGTTGAAGTGCAGGTGTTATTACAGCAATTCATTTGCCAGACTTATTCAAAACTTTTACTGATCTGGTTGATTTTGGATACTCCTGCTGAATGAGTTAAATTTGAGAGTCCTTTATTTTTAAATTTGGATATATGTCTCAGAACATAAATAACCCGCGGCTGAATGAACAACAACTGGACATGATCCGGCTTTTTAAAAAGCCAATGCCAGAGTCTGATTTTATGCAAATCCGGCGACTTGCTGTGCAATTATTGGGGAAACACCTGGATGATGTTATGGAAAAATGGGAAAAGGAAAATAACATTACAGAAGATACTTATGAAAAATGGAGCAAAGAGCATAGACGTTCTCCCTATAAAAAGCCCGAATGAGGATAGTATTAGATTCTAATGTATTGCTTGTTGCCATTGGCAGGAGAAGCGGATACAGGCCTGTTTGGCAGGCTTTTTTAAACAGCAAATATCAATTAATCATCTCTGAGCCAATTGTTCGTGAATATGAGGAGGTTCTTTATGAACATTCCGCTCCGGGCGCCGCCGAAATCGTGATGGAAATTATTGCTGAGTCTCCGGATATAATTTATAAACCTATCTACTACTCCTGGAATGTAATAGCATCAGATCCCGATGATAATAAATTTTTCGATGCAGCCGTTGCCGGGGACGCTGACTACCTTGTAACCAACGATGGACATTTTAGAGATGTATTATCTATTGACTTTCCCCGTATCAACATCATCAGTGCTGATGATTTCTTGAAAATATTGAGTAGCCTTTTGTAAACAATGGTAGAAAGACCAGCACCATTAATTAAGTTTGGCGGACTGAATTTTGTCTGTACTCGTTGCGTTGTCTAATATAAAGCAATCGGGAAAGACCATAGTACACCTGTTGAAACATCATCGCACTGCAACACCAAAAACATAAACCTTTATTCCGCCCAGCTCATAACGTAATCTTTATTCTCAATGTCAAGAGCTTCTTTGGTAAGCATCAGCGGATGAAAAGTATCTACCATCACAGCAAGTTCTTTTGTTTCTTTGGCGCCAATGCTTTTTTGAACAGCGCCGGGATGAGGCCCATGCGGAATGCCGGCCGGATGCAAAGTGATCATGCCCCTTGTTACATTTTTGCGACTCATAAAATCACCATCCACATAATACAATACTTCATCGCTGTCAATATTACTATGATTATATGGTGCAGGTATAGCTTGCGGATGATAATCAAACAAACGGGGACAAAAAGAACAAACAACAAAATTATTTGCTTCAAATGTTTGATGCACTGGTGGTGGCTGGTGCACACGGCCCGTGATGGGTTCAAAATCATGAATAGAAAAAGCAAAAGGATAACAATAACCATCCCATCCTACCACATCAAAAGGATGAGTGCCATAATGCAGACCATACAACACTCCTTTCTTTTTTGCTTTGATCAAAAAATCTCCCTTCTGATCAAATGTTGGCAGATTCAATGGCGGACGAATATCTCTTTCGCAATAAGGCGAATGCTCCAGCAACTGGCCATACTTGCTCAAATATTTTTTTGGATAGCGAATAGGACTAAATGATTCAACTATAAAAAGCCTGTTATTTGAATTAGCGAATTCTATTTGATAAATTGTTCCCCTTGGTATCACTAAGTAATCGCCATTATCAAAAGGCAATTCGCCATACATGGTTCGCAGTACACCCTTGCCTTCATGCACAAAGATCATTTCATCGGCATCAGTATTCTTGTAATAATAATCTTTCATGCTCTCCTGCGGCGCTGCCAATACAATATGACAATCGTTATTGACCAACACAGCTTTTCGGCTTTGTAAAAAATCTTTTTCGGGTTTGATTTGAAACCCTTCAAAGCTTCGATGCTTCAGCATCTTTTCTTCAGCAACAGTTGGCGACACATCTACCTGCGGTTCTGTCTTGATGATCTGCGTAGGCGGATGCACATGGTACATCAATGAATAATCATTGGAAAATCCTTCTGTAGAAAACAATTGTTCAGAATACAATCCGCCATCCGGTTTTTTAAATTGCGTATGGCGTTTATGAGGTATGGTTCCGAGTTTATGATAATGAGGCATAGGACTATTTTTGATTTTAGATTTTTCAGCGGACACTGGCGGTCCATTTAATTTTCCATAATGTCAATTACCAATTTTTGTTTTATTAACATTGGCACCAATTTACCGTTGCATTTGGCAGGTGTCCACTTCAATGACATAATAATGTCAAGCATTTGCTTTCCCACCTTTTGCGTTTTGTCATTTATTATTCGTTCGCCTTTAATGCTACCATCGTTATCAACAATAAAAGCAACAATAACATTTGGGTCGTGGTTCGTTGTGTCAATTTCGAAGTTACTTGTAACAATATTCCTCTCCAATTCTCTTAATAATCTGCTTTTACCACCTTCATTCATTGGTTCTGTATCAGCAACAGTATAGATCAATTTTTTCGTTATGCTATCAATTTCAGTTTTGCAGGAATTGTATTTTAAAGCAGCATAATTTCCTGACCATCCCAACAAAGCCGCGGTGAGAATCAACATTGAAATTAAAAAAACAGATTGCTTCATGAGACGCCTGCTATTAATCCAATAAATAAAGTTGCGGTGAAATTGCATACTCAAATTTACAATTATATTCGCTTTGCAATGACAAGAATAGGATTGATATCAGATACACACGGTTATTTAGATGATGCAGTATTCAAACATTTTGAACACTGTGATGAAATCTGGCATGCCGGTGATTTTGGCAGCATAGAAGTGGCTAAGAAATTAAAAGACCTGCCTGCCGGTCAGGCAGGGAAAAAGAAGATAAGGGGAGTTTATGGAAATATTGACTCTTTTGATATAACCAGTGAGTTCCCCGAACAACTGGTTTTTATGTGCGAACAAGTCAAAGTGATGATCAGGCATATCGGCGGTTCACCACCTAAATACAACCCTGAAACAAGAAAAGAATTGCTTCTTCAAAAACCTCAACTTTTTATTTCAGGTCATTCGCATATTTTAAAAGTAATTTACGATGATAAATTGCAATGCCTGCATATAAACCCAGGCGCTGCCGGTAACCAGGGCTGGCACAAAGTAAGAACGATCATTACATTTGTTATTGATGGAAAAGACATGAAAGATTGCAAAGTGATTGAACTGGGCGGACGTTTTAAGTTGTAAACACTTCTGCCATTTCATTTACAAAGCGGCTCACATATTTCCCTTCTTTGTCCAACGTGGGGTCTAAAATCGTTATCTCCATGCCGCTGAAATAAGGTGATTTAATCAATGGCTTCAGCATTTGCTTTACTTCATCGTACCAAAGACCATCTTCGTTTCTTGAATCTACACAAGGCATAACTTCATCATTCAAAGCATCCACATCAAAATGTATCCAGAATCCATCCGGCTTTTTTGATTCAACCAATTTTAAAAAATCATTTGTGATCTTGCCGGTTCCTTCTTTGCGAATGCCCGCCAGGTCAATATAGCGCATTTTACTCTTAAGAGATAATGAAACATATTCATCATCATACTCACGGTTGCCTATACAAAAAACATTTTCTTCTTTTATATATGGCTTCAGTTTTTCAATATTTGTGAGCTTATCATGTCCGTTACCGGTTACGATGGCAAGACCCATGCCTGCAGCAGCTTTTGTTTGCGATAGTTCAGGCCCCATATAATCAGTATGCCCGTCAAGATGAAATAAGCCAAAGTCTCCCTTTTGTTTTAAGGCCAAAGCAGATCCTATCATTATCGAACAATCACCACCAATCACTAATGGAATTTTATCTTCTTCAAACACAATTCGTATGGCAGCAGCCAATTTTTTACTATAGCCCGCAATCGCATCTGCATTTCTTACCTTGCTTTCTTCATCCAGCTCCATTGAATAAGGCGGCGGCTCAACAGACAAATGTTGTTTCACTCCTAATAACTTTGAGAAACCTGCTTTCTCCAATGCTGCAGGCAAAAATTTTACACCCGGCTCCACACCGGGCGCCGGTTCTTTTAATCCAAGATTAGTTGATGCTTCTATTAAAACAATTTCTTTCATCAATATTTTTTCTAACCCATTTTGTAAAATATAAAATTAAAGCTTTGTGAATTTGTGCAGCGATCAATTGTTCAATTGAAATGAGTTTATCGTAAATTACAGCAACAAATTTTTTAATTATGCATCGTCGTCAACTGCTTAAACAAAGTGCCATTGCCATTGCCGCCTTTTCATTTAGCCGTGATCTTTTTTCCCGGGAAGTTGAACAAACTATAACTACAAGAGGCTTTGCTGATTTTATTAAACTTAGTTCCAATGAAAATCCGCATGGCCCATCTCCTGCTGCAAAAAAAGCAATGATGGATGCTGTGAATGGTTCCAACCGTTATCCATGGGATGTTACAGAAAAACTCATGGTAAAGATTGCATCGTTATATGGCCTTACAGCGGACCATGTCGCAATAGGAGCCGGTTCATCAGAATTATTAGGTGTTGTTTCAGTAATGGCTGCATTGCAAAAAGGAAACGCCGTAGCGCCTGATCCTACTTTTCGTCTCTGGATGTCAGCGGCAAGAAAAACAGGATTACCAATAAAATTAATTCCGCTTACTACTGGCAAGGTTACTGATCTGCAACGAATGAAAGAAGCACTTGATGCCGATACCAAAATGGTTTATATCTGCAATCCTGCTAATCCAACCGGCTCCATCATTCCTGCCGGCGAGTTGGAAACTTTTATAAAGGATATAGCGCCGAAATGTATTATCCTGTTAGATGAAGCTTATACTGAATTCAGCGATGAACCTTCAATGGCAAAATGGGTAAATGATTATCCCAATTTGATTGTAGCAAAAACTTTTTCAAAAATATATGGAATGGCAGGTGCAAGAGTGGGTTTTGCTTTGTCTCATCCCAAAACTATTCAGCAAATAAATGACTTGCAACCCTGGGCCACTGCAGGCGCCAGCGCTGTTGGTCTTGCAGGTGCATTGGCATCATTTGGCGATCATGAGTTTATTAGCTTTTGCAAAAAAGAGAATCAAAAAGCCCGTTCTGTCTTTTATTCTGCATTGGAAAAAACAGGCATGCCTTACATAAAATCAAATACCAGCTTTGTTTACTTTGATTCTTCTTCTTATTCAAAAGATGTAGCGAAGCTGCTCGAATCGCAACAGATCATCGGGGCACGAACATTTGAACAGGGAAGCAAATGGCTTCGTTTAAGTGTAGGTACAGTTGATGAAATGAAAAAAGTGGCTGACGTATTGATGGCATGATTTGAGAAGAGACGACATGCATGGCGTCTTTACAAAGGCGGAAGTCTGATTCCCTGCTTTCAACTTCCGCTTATATAATTAATGCTTCTCTTATCAACAATTAAGATATTATCGTGAAAGGTTCCTGTTATATTCAGGAACTTTTTATCTAAAACCCAACACCATGCAGTTATCAACTACAAAAATGTATGTATTGGCAATCGTTTCGCTGATACTCTCTGTTACGACTATAGCACAAAATAAAACCGAAGAAGAAGCTGTAAGAGCCTGTTTGGAAGAATACATGAGTGGTGATGGTAACAGGATGGAAAAAGCATTTCATCCATCGGCTACCATGAAATATATAGATGTGCAAAGCGGCGAATTTAAAGATGTGCCTATTGCTGATTTTATTGCAAGAGTAAAAGCCAATACCACAAAACAGGATCGCAAAATAGAGATTGTTGCATTGAACATTGAAGGCAATGCAGCCAATGGCAAAATAAAAATTGAAACAGATAAAGTGATCATGTACGATTACATGAACATGCTGAAGATAAATAGTGAATGGAAAATAGTGAGTAAGATATTTACAAGAATGAATAAGTGATGAGGTCAGAAGTCAGAAGTCGGAAGTCAGAAGTCTGACCTCTGACTTCAGACTTCCGACATCCGTTATCCGTCCTTACATTCCCGGGAACCAGGGTCTGCTAATAATATCTCTAAATGGCCAGGGAACTGCCACCAGTATCATTAGCAATGCGATGACAAAAAACCAGAAAGCTCTTCTGAATTTTACAATATCGGCTACCGGCTTCTTCGCCATACCATAACCAAGTGTGATCATTACGACAGCGAGTATCATAAACGTTGGATGCTCTACCCAAAAGAATCGGTAAAATTTATCTTTCATTATGCTTACTCCTTCCGGCGCCCCTTTTAATATTCCAAAACGTCCCCACAGCCATTGATACAAACCAATCAGCAAAGTAATATGAGCACTGATCAATGTAAACAGCCAAACTTTTTTATCACCTGGTGTAAAAGTTTTTTTCTGTTGCCAGCCAGAATAAGCTTTTATTATTGAAGCAATCAATAAAATAAGAATAACCCAGCGAAGAATATTATGCAAGTGGAGTAAACCTGTATCCATAAATAGTTGATTTTGTCTGATAATAAAAGCCCGAAGTTAAGGCAATCTCAAATCCCAAATCTCAAATCCGGAATATCACTCTTTCCAGTCTGCAATAAAAATATTCGTATCTCTTGTTCCTCCATTATTCCTGTTGCTGCTGAAAATTATTTTTTTACCATTTGGAGAAAACATCGGGAATGCATCAAACCCTTTATCCCTGCTTACTTTCTGCAGATCGGTGCCGTCATCATTGACAATATACAGGTTGAAAGGAAAACCTCTTTCGTATTCGTGATTCGATGCAAAAATGATCCGCTTGCTATCGGGCATAAACGCAGGCGCCCAGTTGGCCTGTCCATAACTCGTAACCTGTCTTGGATTCGATCCACCCGCATCTGCTACGAATACTTCCATACTGGTAGGTGCAACCAAGTGTTGGGCAAGCAGATCTTTGTACTCTTTTATTTCATCTTCGGTTTCGGGCCTCGATGCTCTCCAGATTATTCTATTGCCATCAGGACTAAACCATGCTCCCCCATCATAACCCAAAGTGTTCGTCACTTTTTTTTCTTTACCGCTTTTCAAATCCATAATATAGAGATCAATGTCGCCATCCTTATCACTGGTGTAGATCATCTTCTTTCCATCAGGCGATAAAGTAGCTTCCGCATCATATCCTTTGGAATGCGTCAATTGTTTTACAATCTTTCCATTGAGATCAGCCATAAAAATATCATAGCTGTCATACAAAGGCCAGATATATTTATTGCCATATTTCCTTCTGTCAGGAACCGGAGGACAAGTATCAGCACCCAAATGTGTAGATGCATAAATAACATGTTTGCCGTTTTTGGTAAAATAAGGACAGGTAGTTCTTCCCTTACCGGTACTGATCATTTTATACTCAAACTTTTCATTGGGGCTTTGCGGCACTTTGCCTATAAATATCTGATCGCAGTTGATTCCGTCTTTTGTATTGGTTCTTTGAAAAACGATATACTTACCATCGTAACTCCAGTAAGCTTCGGCATTATCTCCCCCAAATGTGAGTTGCTGAATGTTGGAAAGATGAGTTTCTTCGGGATAGTGTGTAGTGTCAAGCGGTGAACTTGCCTGTCCGGCAGGCAGGTGGTGAATGGTGAGTGGTGAGCGGGAAGAGACATCATTAAAAGAAGTAACAACAATTAACAAAAGTAGAAGCGCAATAGATACAAGTTTTCTCATGATTGATCGTTTAATGCCGGAGCAAAATTATTTGCGGCAAACTTATGCTTTGTCAGCAAATTGTAATAGATAAAATCAGAAGTAACATGGAAGGCTCTGCGAAACGTCTTCGGCTATACGAGGCGTCTTTGCCTCGTACTATTTATTCTATCGCCTCTGGCGATTTAATAAGTAATTTTTTTAAAGGACAAAAATCAAATCCTTTAGTTTTGAAATATGAAAATATTTTTTTTACTATTTCTGACTTTCATGCTTTTCAGTTGCGGCAGCAGCAACACCTCGTCTCCCTACGATGAAATTCTATCACAACCACCCTATGCTTCCATCACCGACAGCATTCGCAAAGAACCTGGCCGTGATGATCTTTATTTCCGCCGGGCTGTTTTATTAGATAAAAATAATCTTCCTGAACCTGCTCTGGCTGATTTTCGCAAAGCCTGGTCATTGAATCAACAAGAAGGCTATGCCATTGGAATAAGCAATATTTTATTGGAAAAAAAACCTGATTCGGCAATAGTTTTTTTAAACAATGCATTAAATGAACTGCCAAAAAGTATTTTCTTACAACTGAACCTGGCAGGAGCTTATGATGCTGTTGGTAAAACAAATGAAGCATTACAAACCTGCGATGCCATTCTGCAACAAAAACCCGGAGATGTAAATACGTTGCTGTTAAAATCAGATTTGTTGTTGAAAAAAAATGATACAGCCGGCGTCATTGCATCACTCGAAAAAGCTTATGCTGTTATGCCATCCAACCGTGAGATCAGCAACAAACTCGCTTATCAATATGCCGAAACAAAAAACAGTAAAGCCATCCCGCTGGCCGATTCATTAATTGTGACAGATTCATTAAAAATTTTTCCCGGCCCTTATTACATCAAAGGCTTGTATTATTCCAATACCGGCGACAAAACAAAAGCCATTCAACTTTTTGACCAGGCCATCAAAACAGATCATCGTTACCTGAATGCGTATATTGAAAAAGGAAAAATTCTCTTTGATCAGAAAAAAACAACCGAAGCATTAAAAACATTTGGATTGGCTAATACAATCACTCCTTCTTTTCCCGATGCCTGGTACTGGATTGGCCGTTGCCAGGAAATATTAGGCGATAAAGCCGAAGCCAAACAGAGCTACGAAAAGGCTTTTGAATTAGATAATACTTTCATCGAAGCCAAAGAAGCAGCAGAGAAAATAAAATAGAGTCTGGTGTCAGAATCGAACTGACTACATTGGTTTTGCAGACCAACACCCATCCATTGAGCATACCAGACTTTTTTAAAAAGCAAAAACCGCTTGAAACATTCGTAACAGGCGGTTCAATTTGATCTGCTTTTTATGTTTAACAGACAAAGATTACCCGCTTGTCACCTTTTGAAAAGCAACAAAACAGTTAAAATAAAATTTGTCTGTAAATATTTTCATATTGCAAATTTAGATGATGGCGACAATTTAATCGCAAGGAAATTTCCCGGCGCCTCTTTTTCGCCTTGCTTAAGACATTATTGCTATAATGACTTCAGGCGAAAAAGCAGCGCCTCCAGTTGCCTCGAATATCACGAAGCGGAGTCTTCGTCCTATCACTTTAAACAAGCAAACGAATAACAAATTTTCGGAGTCCTCTGTGCGTTGGCCCGGAAAAACGGCGGGGCATTCGTTTTTCCTTGAATTTTTGGTTCTTTTGTTTCAAGACAAAAGAACATAAAAAGCATTTATGAAAAGGCAAACGTATTTTGATGAATACGAGAATTAGAAAAAAATTAAAATAGTTACAAGCTACCAGCAACCCGCATCCTGCAACCTGTAACCAGCAACTTCCTTAACTTGCGCCTCAAATGAAAAAAACACCTATTGTTGCCCCCTCTCTCCTCGCATCCAACTTCCTGAAAATGGAAGGCGAATGTAAAATGCTCAATGAAAGCGTTGCCGACTGGTTTCATCTCGATGTAATGGACGGCCGGTTTGTACCCAATATCAGCTTTGGCCCAATGATCATTGAATTCTTTCGCAAAGCCACAACCAAGCCATGTGATGTTCACCTCATGATACTCGAACCCGGCAACTATGCAGAAGAATTTAAAAATGCCGGTGCTGATCATCTCACTGTTCACATTGAAGCCTGTCCTCACCTGCATCGCAACCTGCAACAGATAAAATCACTCGGCATGAAAACCGGTGTAGCTATCAACCCGCATACACCTGTATCTGCCTTAAGCGACATATTGCATGATACCGATATTGTTTGCATGATGAGTGTAAACCCCGGCTTTGGCGGACAGGAATTTATTCCTTACACTTATGAAAAAATAAAGCAACTCCGCAAAATGATTGATGAAAGAGGATTAAAAACCCTTATTGAAATTGACGGCGGCGTTACTGTTGAAAATGCAGCTTCTATTATTGATGCGGGTGCTGATGTATTAGTGGCCGGTAATACAGTTTTTAAATCCCCCGATCCTCAAGCCACGATAAAGCAGCTAAAGCAGCTTAAATAGCACACGGATGACACGGATTGGGCGGATTTTCACAGATAAAAATCCGTATTCCTTTTCTCTGCCTCACACAACAATTTGCTAACGATGTATTAGCCAGCAACCCCATTTTTAAATCTCCCGACCCTAAAGTCATAATCAAACAACTGAAGCAGCTTAAATAGAACACGGATGACACAGGCAGGACGGATTTTCACAGATAAAATCCGTGTACATCTATTTAATCCGTGTTATCCGTGTTCCTTTCACTCTACGCTACACAACAATTTAAAACCCACCACCGTTACCCAATAGGCATTCCAAAATTATTTGACTAATATTGTCCGCAAATCCGCCACTACGAATGAACCGGCCAAAACAATTCTTATCCTGCTTATTGCTGCTTTTTACTTCACTGACTTTCGCTCAAAAGAAGTCAGCATACGTTTCCGGCCGTGTCATTGATCAAAACGAAAATCCATTAGTTAATGTATCCGTCGTCATTCTTGGCAGGCAAACCGGCATTGCCACCAACGACACAGGTTATTTCCGCTTAAAAGTTCCTGCCGAAAAAGCATTTGCCATCACCTTCAGTTATGCAGGCCATCGCACAGAACAAAAGAATTTTTTACTCAATGAAAACGAAGAAGAATACATAAGCATCCGGTTGGAACGTGGCGAAGGCACCACATTAAAAGAAGTCATCGTTACCGATCAGCGTGACAGAACCGAAGCCGGCCTCATTCGCCCCAATCCGAAAACAATCTTAAATCTTCCATCCGCAACGACAGGAGTTGAAAGCCTCATCAAAATATTTGTCGGCTCCAACAATGAACTCACTTCACAATACTCCGTTCGCGGCGGCAGCTACGATGAAAACCTTATTTATGTAAACGACTTTGAAATCTTCCGCCCCTATCTCGTTCGCAACGGCCAGCAGGAAGGATTAAGTTTTATCAATCCGGAGATGGTTCGCAACATCAATTTTTACAATGGCGGTTTCCAGGCAAAGTATGGCGATAAGATGAGCTCCGTGCTCGACATTCAATACAAAAAACCAAAACGTTTTGGCGGCTCTGCTTATATCGGCATTCTCGAACAAGGTCTGCATATAGAAGGCACATCCAGCAACAATAAATTCTCTTATCTCTTTGGCGTTCGCAATCGCAGTAATAAAAACTTATTAAGCCGCCAGGAAACGCAAGGCAATTATGTTCCTTCATCCAGCGACATACAAGCCTTGTTAGCTTATCAACTTTCCAACAAGTCAACGTTTGAACTCTTCGGCAACCTTTCTCAAACAAAATTCTCTTTACAACCAGAGTTCAGTCAACTTACCACTTCTGTCTTCTCCCCTTTCTTCACGGCCAATCTCGGCATTGATATATTTTTTACAGGCCAGGAAAAAGACCAGTATCAAACCAATATGCTCGGTCTTTCATTCATTAACCAGGTAAATCGTCGTTTGAAACTAAAATGGATGGCTTCACGGTTTGAAAATGATGAAAGAGAAAACGTGGATATCACCGGAGCATATCTTTTTGGTGAAAGAGATTTTGATAAAAGCAAACCCTCATTCGGTTTGATCATTAATCCGCTGGGCGCCGGTGTGTATCAAAATTTCTCCCGCAACAAGCTCAATATTGAGAACTGGAACTTTTCTCACAAAGGAAATTTGGAACTCGGCCGTCATGCTTATCAATGGGGCATCGGTTATGATAAAACATTTATCAATGACAAGCTCAACGAATGGGAATTCCAGGATTCCGCCGGCTATTCATTACCGTATAATCCCAACATGCTTCAGTTGAGCAAAATATTGAAGTCAAAAGCAGATCTTGACATTGATAAATTTTCCGGATATGTGCAGGACAATATCCGTTTTGGTGATTCATTGAATGCATATACAGTATCTGCGGGTGTACGTTTCAATTATAATTCATTGAACAAAGAAACACTGATCTCTCCACGTATCGGCGCCAGTTGGCGACCCCACTGGAGGAAAGATTTTGTATTTCGCATTGCCGCCGGCGCTTATCATCAGCCGCCGTTTTATCGTGAACTGCGACGTTATGATGGCACGATCAACACTGATCTCAAAGCACAAAAAAGCTGGCAGGGTGTATTGGGATTTGATTACAACTTCACCGGTTGGGGAAGACCTATGCGATGGACCACTGAAGCGTTTTATAAATACATGACCGATGTAGTGCCTTATGATGTGGACAATGTTCGTGTACGATACTTTGGTGAAAACAATGCCAAGGCTTATGCAGCCGGTATTGAAATGCGGCTTTATGGTGAATTGGTGAAAGATGCAGAAAGCTGGATCAGCCTTGGCATCATGAATACAAAAGAAGATATCAAAGGCGATACCTATAAAGAATATACACTCAATGATCTCAATGAACCCATTGACAGTGTCACACTCGAAAAAGGTTGGGTGCGCCGCCCCACTGATCGCCGCATTACGTTTGGTATGTATTTCCAGGATTATCTTGCTACCAACAAAAATTTAAAGATGAACCTCAACCTGCTTTATGGCAGCAATCTTCCTTACAATATTCCCAACAATGTAAAGTACCGCAATGGGCTTGAGATACCCGCTTATATCCGTGTTGATATTGGTTTCAGTGCTTTGTTGCTCGATAGCGACCGCAGCAAGCGCCGCAGCCATAGTCCGTTTTTAGGGTTTGATAATATTTGGGCCAGCCTCGAAGTGTTCAATTTAATTGACCGCGACAATACCATTTCTTATCTCCTCATAAAAGATTTTTCCAACACCACCTACACCATGCCGCAACGGCTAACACCACGGTTGCTGAATTTTAAGATTGTGGGGAGATGGTGATGCCCCGTCATTGTTGAGCGCAGCGAAATCCCGCAGTATTGCGGGACGACGAAGGAAGTCCGTCATTGCGAGGCCATAGAAATCATTGTAGTTGAATAACTCTTCTGGGCCGAAGCAATCTGCATTATGAGCCGGGCTGCATTATTGTCCTGAGCGAAGTCGAAGGGGCCACACTCCTGCAGGTTCAATTTTTACCGCATCGAGTCGGGTCTCAATAAATGGCGGAATCCCGTTAAAAGAAGATATTTGTAACTTTCACTTATGCCAAAAATATTTCAATACCTCAGCTACCTGATTCGTTTTTATACTAATGACCACTTACCTATTCATGTGCATGTACAGATTCAACAGAGGGAAACAAAAGTGGAATTTCTTATTGCAGAAGATATAGTAACTTTAGTTTTCAAAAAGATAAAAGGCAAAACTCCATTAACAGAGGCGGAGGCAAATGAAATAGCCGTATTTCTAAAAGCCTATTATAAACAAATAATTGAAAAATGGGAAACGGTGTTCATCTTTCACAAAAGCGTAAAGTGCGACGTAGTTCGAAAAAAGCTGAAGAAGAAAATATAGTTGTGCTGGCCGGCCGTTATGTTTATGATTTCTCCATTGCTATTACCTTTTCGTCAGGTGCAATTCAAATAGTGAACTTTCTGCCACTGTTTGAAAAATATGTAAAAGGTGATAACCTTAAATACTTTGCTCCCGAACGCTTTAAAAAATTTATCGTAAAAAATGGAAATATTTATTGGGGAAGAAATGAAGATATCATTTTCCCGGTCAGTTTTTTATTGAAAGGTCCTGTTTCTGATGTTGCACTGGAAGAGATTCTTTATGTTATCTGATTGGAAAACGATTAAAAAAATATTCACCACTGAATTTTGTTTTAGGCAGGGTGCTATGGCAAGATCCCCGGCTGAAAATAACCAACAATGTAAAGTATCGCAATGGGCTGGAGATACCCGCCTGTATCCGGGTTGATATTGGGTTCAGTGCTTTGTTACTTGATAGTGACCGCAGCAAACGACGCAGCCATAGTCCTTTTCTGGGATTTGATAATATCTGGGCCAGCCTCGAAGTATTTAATCGTATTGACCGCTACAATACCATTTCTTATCTCCTCATGAAAGATTTCTCCAACACCACTTACGCCATGCCGCAACGACTAACGCCACGGTTGTTGAATTTTAAGATTGTGGGAAGATGGTGACCGTCATTGCGAGGCCCTTGAAATTATCCTATTTGAACGACTGTTGTAGGCCAAAGCAATCTGCATTGAACCGGCTGCACTGCTACTATCATCGTCCGTTCTGTCACCCAATTCAGTATTCTATGCGCTAAAACGTTTTTTATACCACAGTTAAGTTAAAGGAAGTGATTATCTATTCTACTCGTGATTTCTAATTTTTTCTCCTAAATCAATCAAAATGCTCCTCCGTATAACAAATGCAGTTCCATCCGCATTACCTGATAAAATTCCTACGAAAATTGGGCTCTTAGTTTTATCTGGCCATACAAATACTGGAGAACCTGACATTCCCGGCAATGAATGTTTATTTATTTTAAATGCTGGAAGTACACCATATTCATTATGGGTTATATCGGCATCAGGGTTGGTTATAATATTGCCAAATAATAAAAAGCTTCTGTAGTTATCGCCGCCACTATTGAATATTGAAATTGTAAAAATCTCTTCTTCTAATTTTAAATCATAATCTACTTTGTAATTTATTTCATCATACTTTGACTGATCAGATTTTTGTGGCATTCGAAGTGCTATAACATCAGTAACTCTTCCTTTGTGCTCATTTCCATAAAACAGCTGCGTCCCATTGTTTCTCACCTCAAGCCTTAACGCGGAGTACTCATTATATCTGAATGCATAAACATTTAGATAATTGAGTTCTTCATCAATTCTTAATTCTTTGGTATAGTAATCATTTTTTTCAACATTGTGCCTATTAGTAATTAAATAAGGAATCGAATCAATTATTACAACAAATCCTGAACCAGCAATAGTTTTTTGCATGCCTGGAATATCTTTAGGAACTGCTTCAATTTTTAGGGCCCTGCCTTCTTGAAAGGAAGCTAAAGAAAAGCTTTTTTTCATACTAGAACATTTATATAGGACGCCAATAATAAGTATCAGAAAAATAAACCTGATAATTTTTAGAAAGAGACGCATATAGTACTTCTAATTTTTGGAAATATTTAATTTTAACAAGTCATCATCAGTTTTAATGAAGCCTCTCTTTGCTATTTCCAACATGGGATAATTTTGCAGACCGTCACCCAAATCAATTTGTAAATTAATTGCCATGGAAGGCCAAAGTGTAGATACAAAAGAGACTTCATCCTTGCCTTCTTCGCTTGGCAGGCCTGAACAAATAACCCCACATACCTGGCCATTATCTTGCCGAAATACAGGGCCCCCGCTCATTCCTGGAAACTTACAATCAGTCTGAAAGCAGGGAAATGGAAGCATACCCATGTCTCTTTTTTCTTGAAACACTTCTACGACTTTTCCCGATGAAGATGCAGTTTCTTGCTTAATTTGAATTAATGATTCCCCTTTAAATAACTCTCCGACCATTCCATAATATCCTGCACCGACAATAGCAGTTCCAGCAGGTGGTGGGAACAGCGAAAGGTGAACAATTTGATGCTTCTTCGGTTTACCATTCATAATTGCACCTTTGAGATACATAATGGAAATGTCTATATCAGGATCGTCCCATACATAGTCAATTGGCCATAACCCGCCTTCGGTCTCATTCATAAGATAAAGAGCATAAAGTTCACGAGATGGCTTTAATTCGCCGGGATAATTCCCTTTAATAAGCGTATCATCCTTAATTGCAAAATCAATAACATGTTTTGCTGTCATCATTAGTCCATCTGGAGATATTATAAAACCTGTTCCCACCGGAATAATTTTATCGCCATCTTTGGCGATAATAGTTAACACACTTTGTTGTATTGGAGTTCCAATTTTTTCAAATGGCTGAAAGCAATTCATTTAATTTAGTTTTAAAGACGATTCAATCATTTTGAATTGCTTGTAATTGTATTCAAGATTCAATGCTTCACTATGTATTTTCGAAACAATCTTTTGTAGATATTCCTCCATAGTAATAGGGTTTGAATATCCAATAAATACCATATTTGGTTTTCCAATGACAAAATCAAAAGCTTCAATCACCTTGGCGCTATTACGTTTAAATTCATTGCAATAATTAACAATGTCTTGCTTAGATTTTAATACAACCGATACAATCGGCTCCTTAGCATTAATTACAAATGCCAAAAGAGACAGGTTACTACTGACAGAATATTGACCTAGTGCAATCCAATATTCATGCAAAGCTTTGTCCTGATGATAAACGTAACCAGGTAGTCTTCTTTCGTAATGTATGGCATCAATGCTTTTTACTCCTAGCAAAGCAATTAGTGTTTTCTCAAAATCTGCATCTAACTGTTCAAATGTTTCGGTAGCTGTCATAAAAAATTATTTTGGAAAATTTATCAAACTTGCTACCAAATTATAAAAAACGACAATATGTCATTTTCCTGAGCCTCGGTTCGGTGCGCCATGAATTTAAAGTTACGTAGTTCTTTAAAATGCTGTACAAAAGATGGAGGAAGGCCCTCCGCAAACGCTTTGCAGAAAGGATTTGCAAACCACCTTATGCTGCTGTGTTCAAAAGGCATGGTAGTGAGCAATAAGG
>Ga0187893_10005083_pt1 | contig 24078 bp, 23 predicted proteins | sample MA1701074metaG_FD_139574 | JGI IMG/M metagenome (GOLD analysis project Ga0187893, IMG submission 139574) | White microbial mat communities from a basaltic lava cave in the Kipuka Kanohina Cave System on the Island of Hawaii, USA - MA170107-4 metaG ...
CCGCCACCTCCTTCCCCTTCAGAGCCTTGCTCCCGGCGGCGTTACCCGGGCTCAGCGCAACGAAGTCGCGGGGTTATCGCCCCGCAACCAGGAGCTTGCTAAATGGTGGGGAGTCCCCCCCCGAACCGTGGACGGCACTCGACGCGAGCTCGATCCAAGTTACACTTGAGTTCACCTATGCCCAACCTCATCAACGCCAAGACGCTGCGGCAGAAACTCGCGCAGATCCTCCGGCGGGCGAGCAAGGGGGAGCGGTTCACGGTGATCTACCGGAGCAAGGTGCTCTGCGAGATCGGGCCGACGGGAAGCCCCGCTGCCACCCTCGGCGAACTCGAAGAGGATCCCCTCTATCGTCTCCGGGGGGTCGGCACTTCGAAGGACGGCAAGAGCGGGGCGGACCACGACGAACTCCTGTACGGGAAGAGACCCCTCTGAAAGCCCTATTCGTGGACACGTCCGGCTGGGTCGCGAAGGCCGACCAGCGCGACCCCCACCATGGCAGGGTCTGTGCAGCGGAGGACCGGTGGCTGGAGGGGGGCGGCGCGATCCTCCTCTCGACCGACTACGTCCTAGACGAGACGCTGACGCTTCTTCGCGCCCGCATCGGACTCGCCGCCGCGCAACGATGGTGGGAGGACGCGGCGGCAAGCCCTCGCATCCGCTGGGAGTGGATCGACCCTTCCCGGGCGGAGCGGGCGCGGACATGGTTCTTCCGCTGGACCGACAAGGAGTTCTCCTTCACCGACTGCACGAGCTTTGCCGTCATGAAGGAACTCCGCCTGAAGACCGCTCTGGCGACCGACCGCCACTTCCGGCTGGCCGGCTTCGACTGCGTGCCCTAGGAGTCTGTCCGACTACGTCGGACAAACTCTTAATGGAGGACGGTGGCCCTCGGTCCCGTGTCGGCCTCGAACGCGGCGAGGGGGCGGCGGGGCCCGTGGCGCGAGGTGTCGGTTGGCCCGATTTGCCGGACGAGCACCTACCTCAACAGCAGAACGCTCACGACCGCCGCGACGGTCACGCCCATGAAGATCGCGGCGAGCAGGAACATGCGCTTCATGTTCGAGACCGACGCGTCGATCAGCGAGCGCATCTGCTGCGCCTGCTCCTCGGCGGTCTGCTGCACGCTCTGGATCGTCTTCTGCGTGGCCTGCTGGAAGGCGGCCAGCGACTTCTGGTTGCCCACGTGGATGACCTTCGCGGTTTGCTGGCTCGCCGCGGCGACCTTCCGGATCGCGGCCTCCTGCGCCGCCGCCTGGTCGCGCTGCGCGAAGGCGAGCGCCTCGGCCTGCTGCCGCTGCGCCGCCGCCTGCTGGCGGATCTCCTCGGGGAGGCGACCGAGCGCGTCGCGCACCCCATGCACCGCCGACGTGCTCTCGGCGACGCGTTCGGAGAGGCTGCTGACGGCGCGCACCTGCTCCTCGCCGATCTCGGGCAGGCGCGTCACCGTGTCGGCGACGGCCCGGGCGATCTGGTTGCCGCTCGCGACGTGGTCGCCGAGGGAGCGGATCGCCTCGTTCTGCTGCTCCGCGAGGCGCGGCAGCGTCTGCAAGTACTCCGGAAGTTCGCGCACCTGCTCGGCAAGGTCGGCGGCGCGGTTGTCCTGCCGGTCGAGCCGGTCGCTGACGCTGCCGAGCAGCGAGGTCAGTTCGCGGAAGCTGTCGCCGATCGCGTTGACGACGTCGTCCTTCTTGCGCACCGCGCTCGTGCGGATCCGGATGACCTGCTCCGGCACCGTGATGCTCGGCGCCTCCTCCGACTCCCCGTCGGTGCGGGCGAATCCGCCCTCCTGCTGCTCCTGTTCCGGGTCGCGCTTGCGCCCGAACCCGAAGAGCCGGCTGACGATCGACTCCTTGCCCGCTTGCTGTTCCATCGCGATCTGCCTCCTGTCCGTACCTTGGGGAGTGGGCCTAACCGGATTATCCTACAAGCGGTGGTTGGAGAAGACAAGGGGGTTCGGGGGCGGAGGTGGCGCGTTAGGCTAGGAACCTTGCCGATGACCCCGACCGAACCGCGCGGTGGCCCCCCCCACCGCTATCAGGCGCGTCTTGCGAACGAGATCGAGACGCGTTGGCAGGCCCACTGGGAGCGGGAGGGCACCTACCGGCAGCCCAACCCCGGCGAGGCGGGGTTCGACGGTTCGCGGCCCAAGTTCTACTGCCTCGACATGTTCCCCTACCCCTCCGGCGCCGGGCTCCACGTCGGCCACCCGGAGGGGTACACGGCCACCGACATCTTCTCGCGCTACCGGCGGATGCGCGGCTTCCACGTGCTGCATCCGATGGGGTGGGACGCCTTCGGCCTGCCGGCCGAGCAGTTCGCGATCCAGACCGGCGTCCACCCCGAGGTCACGACGAAGCGGGCGATCGACACTTTCCGGGGCCAGCTCAAGAGGTTTGGGTTCTCCTACGACTGGTCGCGGGAGTTCGGCACGATCGACCCGGACTACTACCGCTGGACCCAGTGGATCTTCCTCCGCATCTACGACTCGTGGTACGACGGGCGCGCGAGGCCGATCGGGGAACTCGTCGAGGAGTGCGAGGCGGGTCGCATCGGCGTCGGGCCCGGCCTCGCGGCGGTCCGGCTTCCCGGCGCCGGCGCGCGCCGCTGGCAGGATCTGTCCGAGCGGGAGCGACGCGATTTCGTGGACGCGCAACGCCTCGCCTACGTGGGCGAACCGACGGTCAACTGGTGCCCCAAACTCGGGACCGCTCTCGCCAACGAGGAGGTCATCGACGGCCGCTCCGAGCGGGGCGGCTTCCCGGTGGTGCGCAGGCCGCTGCGTCAATGGCTGTTCCGCATAACGGCATATGCAGACCGGCTATTGTCTGATCTCGCGGGGCTGGACTGGCCCGCCTCGACGAAGACGATGCAGGCGGAGTGGATCGGCCGGAGCGAGGGGGCGGAGATCGACTTCCGGCTCGAGAAGGAGTTCGGCACCCTCCGCGTCTACACGACGCGTCCCGACACCATCTTCGGCGCGACCTTCATGGCCGTGGCGCCGGAGCACCCGCTCGTCTCCCGGGTCCCCCCGGCCCCCTCCCTGTCCGCCTTCCTGGAGGCGGTGCGGCGTCGCAGCGACGTCGAGCGGCAAGAGACGAAGCAGAAGAGCGGCGTCTTCCTCGGCCTCCATGCGACCAACCCGGCCACCGGCGCGCGCATCCCGGTCTGGACCGCCGACTACGTGATGATGGGCTACGGCCACGGCGCGATCATGGCCGTGCCCGGCCACGACGAGCGCGATCATGAATTCGCCACCGCGAATGGACTTGCGATCGTCCGCGTCGTGCGCCCCGCCGACGGCGCGGCGCCCGAGGGCTGCTTCTCCGGCGAAGGCGTCAGCGTCTCCTCCAGGAACACCGAGGTCTCCCTCGATGGTCTCCCTACCGTCGAGGCGAAACGGAAGATCGTCGATTGGCTGCGGACGCGCGCGCTCGGCCGGGCCTCCGTGACCTACAAACTGCGCGACTGGCTCTTCAGCCGCCAGCGCTACTGGGGGGAGCCCTTCCCGATCGTCTGGGACGAGGAGGGGCGCCACCATCCGGTCGACGAGGCGGCGTTGCCGGTCCTCCTCCCGCCGATGGCGGACTATGCGCCCGAAGAGAGCGACGACCCGCGACCGCTGCTCGCGAAGGCGCGGGGGTGGATCCACACGACGGCGGGGGAGGCGGGCGTCAGCGCGCTCCCGCCCGACGCGCCCGTGCGCCGCGAAAGCAACACGATGCCCGGCTGGGCGGGGTCCTGCTGGTACTACCTGCGCTATTGCGATCCGAGGAATGCGGCCCGGTTCGTCGGCCGTTCCGCGGAGAGCTATTGGATGGGGGCGCGCGGCGTCGACCTCTACGTCGGCGGCGCCGAGCACGCGGTGTTGCATCTGTTGTATGCGCGCTTCTGGCACAAGGTGCTCTACGATCTCGGCGCGGTCTCGTCGCCGGAGCCCTTCCAGCGCCTCTTCCACCAGGGGCTCGTCACGTCGCACGCCTACCAGCGCGCCGACAGGAGCCTCGTTGCGGTGGACGCGGTCGAGGAGCGCGACGGGGCGTTCTTCGAGAGCGCGACCGGCGACGCGGTGGAGCAGGTGGTCGCGAAGATGAGCAAGTCGCTGAAGAACGTCGTGAATCCCGACGACGTCATCGCCGACTACGGCGCCGACACCTTCCGGCTCTACGAGATGTACATGGGGCCGCTCGAGGAGAGCAAGCCTTGGGACACCCGCGCCATCGGCGGCCTGCACCGCTTCCTCCAGCGCGCGTGGCGCATGGCGGTGGACGAGGAGAGCGGCGCGTTGCGCCCGCCGCCGGAGGAGGCCGACGCCGCGCTCGAGAGGCTGCTCCACCGGACGATCGCGAAGGTCGGCGCCGACCTCGAGCGGCTCGCGTTCAACACCGCGATCGCGTCGATGATCGAGTTCGTCAACGCCGCGCTGGCCGAAGGCGTCACGCGCGACCAGCTCGACCGGTTCGTGCGCATCCTCTCCCCCTTCGCGCCGCACTTCGGCGAGGAGATCTGGCACAAGCTCGGCCACCGCCGGTCGGTCGCGCTCGCGGAGTGGCCGACGCACGAGGAGTCGATGCTGCGCGAGGAGTCGGTCGAGATCGCCGTGCAGATCCTCGGAAAGGTCAAGAGCCGCATCACCGTCCCCGCCGACGCGACCGACGCGGCCCTCGAGAAGGCGGCGCTCGGCGACCCCAAGATCCGCGACCTTCTCGCGGGCAGGTCGGTGCGCAAGGTCATCGTCGTCAAGGGGCGCCTGGTCAATCTGGTGGTCTCCTGAGGGAGGGCCGATGAGCCGCTTCGAGTACAAGTTCGTCCGCCTCGGGGAGGGGTGGATCGGCGTGCGCAAGGTCGCGAAGGAGACCTATCAGGAGGTCGTCCACCAGCACGCCCGGGAGGGTTGGCGCCTCGTCCAGATCTTCGCCCCCGCCATTGCCGGCTACGGCAGCGCCAAGTACTACGAACTGATCTTCGAGCGCCCCAAGTAGCGCCCCCCCGCCGCGCGGCCCCCGTTCGCTAGTACGCCCGCGCGAAGAGCGCGCGCCTCGTCGCCCGCTTCCCCGTCAGGATGCAGCGCCCCTCCGACGCGTCGTCGAGGACGATGCGGATCGTCGCCTTCGTCCTCTCCTTGATCGCGAGTTCTGTCTCGTTGGTGCCGTCGCAGAAGGCCTCGATGAAGCCGCCCGTGCCGTCGAGGATGGCCTCGAACTCCCGGATGTCCTTGGCGCGGAGGGTCCGCTCGTCCCGCAGCTTCGTCGCCTTCGCGAGCAGCGCCGCCTGCATCTCGTCGAGCAGCTTCGGCACGAGGTCGGCGAGCCCGGCGATCGGCTCCCCGCGCTTGCCCTCCTCGTCGCGGCGCACGAGCGTCACCTGACCCTGCGCGAGGTCGCGCGGGCCGAGTTCGAGGCGCACCGGCACCCCCTTCTTCTCCCACTCGAAGAACTTCGGGCCCGGCTTGAGGTGGTCGCGTTCGTCGATGCGGACGCGGCCCCCGAGCCCCCTCAACAGAGCCGCGATCGAGGCCGCCGCGGCGTGGACCTGCGCCTTCTCCGCGTCGTTCTTGCAGATCGGCACGATCACGACCTGCACCGGCGCGATCCTCGGCGGCAGCACGATGCCCTTGTCGTCGCCGTGCGCCATCACGAGCGCGCCGATGAGCCGCGTCGAGACCCCCCAGCTCGTCGTCCACGCGTGCTTGCGCACGCCGTCGGCGTCGGCGAACTGGATGTCGAAGGCCTTGCTGAAGTTCTGGCCCAGGTGGTGCGACGTGCCCATCTGCAGCGCCTTGCCATCCTGCATCAGCCCCTCGATGCAGTAGGTGCGCAGGGCGCCCGGGAAGCGCTCGAGGTCGCTCTTCCGCCCCTTGTAGACCGGCACCGCGAGCCAATCGCGCGCGAGGCGCTCGTAGAGATCGAGGATTAGGAGCGTCTCGCGCTGCGCCTCCTCGTCGGTCGCGTGCACCGTGTGCCCCTCCTGCCAGAGGAACTCCGTCGTGCGCAGGAAGAGGCGCGGGCGCAGCTCCCAGCGCATCACGTTGGCCCACTGGTTGATCAGGATCGGCAGGTCGCGGTGGCTCTGCACCCACTTGCTGTACATGTGGCCGATCACCGTCTCCGACGTCGGGCGCACGACGAGCGGCTCCTCGAGCTCCTTGCCGCCGCCGTGCGTCACCACCGCCAGCTCCGGCGCGAACCCCTCGACGTGCTGCGCTTCGCGGTCGAGGAAGGACTTCGGGATCAGCAGCGGGAAGTAGGCGTTTTCGTGCCCGGTCTCCTTGAACATGCGGTCGAGCGCCGCCTGGATGTTCTCCCAGATCGCGTACCCGTGCGGGCGGATGACCATGCAGCCGCGCACCGGCGCGTTCTCGGCCATCTCGGCCGCCTGCACGACATCCTGGTACCAGCGCGGGAAGTCCTGCGCCCGGGGGGTGATGCGTTCGCTCATGGTTTGCCTGCGGTCTATCCTCGCCGACCCCCCGCCCGGACTCAAACTTGACGCCCGGTCCAACGCCCCGACAATCCGGGGCGCGACGGGCCCGTAGCTCAGCTGGGAGAGTGCCTGGATGGCATCCAGGAGGTCGGGAGTTCGATCCTCCCCGGGTCCACAAATGGAGCCGCCATGAGGGCGGCTCTCTTTTTGGCGGCAAGGTCGGGTTGACGGGGGACGGCCGGGGGGTAGGGTTCGAGTGGAGGCCTTGGCCTCCGGCTTTCGCAAAGAGGATTTTCTCCTCTCTTCCTCCCGCAGGGGCCACCGGCAGGTGGCCCCACTTATTCGCCGGAATCGAGGAAGCCGAAGCGGGCGGACTTCGCGATCTCCTCGCGGTCGCCTCGCAACTCGGTGCGGAGGCCGCTCCAGGCGGCGCGGGTGTTGTCGAGCTCGCCCTTCCTCGCCGTCTCCCACGCGAAACGGCGCCCCTCCCGCGCTTGGCGCCGGATCTCCGGGGCCCGCTCGCGGAACCGCATCGTCTCGCGCAGGTTCTGCCTCCGCAGCGTCCTGCCGTCGCGCGCCGTCTCCCGCAGGAAATCGACGCTGTAGCGGTTCAGGCTCGTGTAGTCGCGCTTGCTCGAGCGACAGCCGGCGGCGGAGAGCGCGAGAGCGCAGAGGGCGATCAGGAGGGGGCGCGGGGGAGGCATCAGGGGGCTACCGCTTCCGGGATCAGCCTACCATCGAGCAGCGTCAGCGTCCGGTCCGCGTCGGCCGCCAGCGTGCGGTCGTGGGTGACGACGACCATCGTCTGCCTCCCCTCCCGGTTGAGTTCCCAGAGGAGGCTCTTGACCCCCTCGGCGGTCCGGCGGTCGAGGTTGCCGGTGGGCTCGTCGCAGAGCAACAGCTCGGGGCGGTTCATCAAGGCGCGGGCGATCGCGACACGCTGCCGCTCGCCGCCGGAGAGCTGAGGCGGCCTGAAGTGCATCCGGTCCTTGAGCCCGACGCTGCAGAGGAGTTCCCGCGAGCGGTCGTGCAACTCCCTCCTTCGACGCCGGTAGCTCCCCCACCCTTCCAGGATCAGGGCGGGCATGCGGACGTTCTCGATCGCCGAGAACTCCGGCAGCAGGTGGTAGAACTGGAAGACGAAGCCGAAGAGGCGGTTGCGCGCATGCGCCGCCTCGGGCCCCGAGAGCGGCAGCGAGCGCCCGCGGAACTCGACGACCCCGTCGTCGGGCCGGTCGAGGAGTCCCATCTGGTAGAGCAGCGTCGACTTGCCGCTGCCGCTCTGCCCGACGATCGCGAGGATCTCCCCCTCGCGCACTTCGAGGTCCACGCCGGTCAGGATCGGCAGCATCCGGCCCGCGACGCGGTACCCCTTGCTGAGGCTTCGGACCGAGAGCAGCGAGGGCCCCCCGTTCATTCGTACCTCAGCGCATTGACGGGGCGCAGCCGCGCCGCGCGCACCGCCGGGATGATGGCGAAGAGCAGCGCGGAGGCGGCGGCCCCCACCGCGAAGGCGAGCGCGGCGCGATGGTCGATGTAGGCGGGGATCCGGTCGAAGAGGTAGATGTCGCTCGGGAAGATGTCCCAGCCGAAGTTGCCCCGCAGGAACTCGCGGATCGGGTTCACGTTCGCGGCGACGACGAGGCCGAGCCCATACCCGAGCCCGGCGCCGATCGTCCCGACGAGCGCCCCGTTCAGCATGAAGATGCTGAGGATGCCGCCCGGCGTCGCGCCCAGCGCCCGCAGCACGCCGATGTCGCGCGTCTTCTCGACGACGGTCATCGTCAGCGTCGCGAAGATCGTGAAGCAGGCCACGAGCACGATGAAGAAGAGCACGAAGGCGAGCAGGAACTTCTCGTTGTTGACGGCGAGCAGCAGGTTGTGCTGGCGCTCCTCCCACGTCTCGATGTGGGCGCGCGGATAGCCGGCGAACTCGGGATCGAAGGGCGCGAGCGCGCGGCCGAGGCGCTCGACCATGTTCTTCGCGTCCGCGAAGTCGCGCAGCTTCACCCGCAACTCCGCGATGATGCCCTCCGGCGCCGCGAAGAGGGACTGGCCCGAACCCCGGGCGTCGGCGTAGAGGTGCAGCTTGTCGTACTCCGAGTTCCCCGAGCTGTAGACCCGGGCGACGATCGCATCGACGTCGTGCGTGCGGAACGCGACCTCCCCGTTCTCCTCGAACTGCTCGATCGTGATCAGCGTGAACCGGTCGCCCATCCCGAGCGGGAAGCGGCTCAGGCCGACCCGCTTCGCGAGCCACTCGGAGATCAGCACGCGGGGAAGCTCCTCGGGGATGAACTCGTCGGTCTCGATCCGGAAGGGGTCCTCGCGCGACTGGCCCTCCGGGGTGTCCACGTACGCGAGGATCGACGAGACCCTGCCCTCCTCCGCCGGGTCGATGCCGACGACGCGCAGAGGGATGAAGTTCTGGCGCCCGCCGTCGCTGTCCCGCGTCGGCGTCGAGACGAGCCCGAAGGCCTGTCGCTGCAGCGCCGCGGCCTCGACCCCCTCCACCCCCTCGACGGCGCGCCTCAGCTCGGCGTAGTCGCCCAGGCGCTGGGGGTCCAGCTCGACGATCAGGTCGCTCAGCGTCCCGCGGATCATCGCGCGGAGTTCGCGCTGGAACCCGTCCATCACCGCCATCACGACGATGATCGCCGCGACGCCGAGCATCACGCCGACCATCGAGATCAGGTTCACGCGCCTCGCGCGCAACAGACGGAACGCCACCGCGAGGCGATAGGGGGCGGTCCATGAGGGGCGCGACGCGGGATCCGGCATGGCAGGGCGGGAGGGCGCAGCATAGCCTCCCCCTGTCTTGGATCGGTCATCCGGCGCGCAGCGACCGGATCACGGAGAGAATCTCGTTCTCCTCGAGGTTGGCGCGCGCGGAGAGCTCGACCTCGACCCGGCCGACGCGCAGCTCGTAGTGGACATGGCTCGCATCCTCCCGCCGCGCGACGGCCGCCGCCTCGCCGCTCCCCTGCCGGAGCAGCGCGCGGTAGCGGCGCTCGTGGATCCATCGCGCCGACTGCTCCGCGGCCACCGGGTCCTGCCGCCGCGCGAGAACGCTGTCGATCTGCGCCGGCGTGAGCAGCGGCTCCTGTCGGATCTCGAAGGCGGTGACCCCGTCGGTGTAGATGAAGCGGGCGGAGGGAAGCGGCTCGGTCGCGCACCTCACCTCCAGCAGCCGGAACCCCTCCGGCAGGTACTCGGGCCGCACGAGCCGAAAGCCGGCGATCTCCTCCGCCCGCGAGGGGGGCACGGGGCCTCCGTACCAGCCGGTGAAGCGCGACGGCGCCGCCTCCTTCACGCTGGTCGGCCCGATCGCGACTTCGCGGAAGGCGGCCACCCGGTAGAGGCTGCCGTCGGGTCGCAGCGTCGAGACCATCAGCGGGAGAAGCGTCTCGGCATCGACGGTCAGCAGGATCACGGGTCGCCCCGCGCAGCCCGGAACCACCTTGAACACGCGCGCCTCGCGGTCGAGGCAGCGCGTCGGCTCGCCCTCCTCGGCGCGATAGGCCCCGGCGAGCGCCACGGGATCGAGGCACCATGCCGCGGGGTCGGGCGTGCGCACGCTGGGCGCCGCGAAGACCATCTCGCGACGCCCCCACCAGAGATAGCTCGTGCGCCCGGATTGGGCATCATGGGTCACCCGAACCGGGGGCTCCCAGTTCGCATTGCGCCAAGCGACCGCACCCGAGTAGCTGAGCGTGCGATGGACCGTGGCGGCGCGCAGCACGAGATCCATGGCGCCACCGTCGCGCACGCGCGTCAGCGCAACCACGAGAGCGGGGGTGCCGAGGAGGAGCGACAGCGCCGCGACGAAGAGGACCCGCCGGCGTTTCATGGAAGTGCGAACTCCGCCGGAACGTCGATCGGCGGCCTTGGACGGAAGATCTCCGGGCCTTGCAGTTCCACGACCTCGATCTCGAGGTTGACCGGGGGGGGTGCGGGGGGGGTGGAGAGGAGCAGGGCGGCGGCTGCCAAGAGCGCGAAGGCGCCCGCCCCGAGGCCCAGCAGCCGTCGGCGCTGGCTCCGGCGCAGACGTTCAAGCAGGGTCTCGAGCGAAATCTCAGGTGCGGGCACGGGCGCCACGCGGCCCAGCATCCGGCAGAGTTCGTCGCCGTCCCCGAACCGGGCGTCGTGGCCGGTGACGATTCGTCCCATCCCTGCTAGGACGGCGGGCTGGTATCCCGGGTTCCGTAACCAAGTTACCGGTCCCTCAGGTTTCTTCCGGACATGGCGCCGGGAGACGGGATTTCCAAGAGGGAGAGGAGGGTGGGTGCGATGTCGCGGAGGCCGCCCCCCGCCCTGAGGGCGCCCTTGGAGTTGAAGAGCCAGCAGGGCACCGGGTTGGTCGTATGGGCCGTGTGAGGTCCCCCGGAAACGGGGTCGATGAGGCACTCGGCGTTGCCGTGGTCGGAGGTGATGATCGCCTGCCAGCCGCACTCTTCCAAGGCCTCGAGCACCACCCCGAGCGCGCTGTCGGTCGCCTCGCAGGCCCGGATCGCCGCCGCGATGATCCCGGTGTGGCCGACCATGTCCGGGTTGGCGAAGTTGAGGATGAGGGAGCGATGGCGGCCCGAACGGACCCCGTCCGCCCCCGCCCGCCCCACCTCCGCCGCGCTCATCTCGGGCATCAGGTCATAGGTCGCGACCTTGGGGGAGGGGATCAGCGTCCGCTCCTCCCCCTCGAAGGGCTCCTCCGCGCCACCGTTGAAGAAGTAGGTCACGTGGGCGTACTTCTCCGTCTCCGCCACGCGCAGGTTTCCGATGCCGTGCGCCGCATAGACCGACCCGAGCACATCCTCCGGCATCTCGCGGGGGTAGAGCGCCGGCAGATCGAAGTCCTCCCGATAGCGGGTCATCATGACCAGGGAGGCGCGCGGCATCCTGCTCCTCGCAAAGCCGGAGAAGGCCGCCGACGTGAACGCCTCCGTCAACTGTCGCGCCCGGTCGGCGCGGAAGTTCGCGAAGAGGATCGCATCGCCATCGCCGATCCTCTCCTCGCCGGTCACGATCGGCTCGAGGAACTCGTCCGTCACGCCGCGACGGTAGGACTCTTCGATCGCGGCGACGGCATCGTTCGCGCGCGCCCCCGAGCCCCCCACCATCGCCTCGAAGGCGCGCGCCGTACGCTCCCAGCGCCGGTCCCGGTCCATCGCGTAGTAGCGGCCGCAGACGGTCGCGATCGGCCCCTCGCGCGCGAGTCGCGCCACGTGGCCGGCGCCGGAGGTCGGCGCGACATCGCGACCGTCGGTGAAGGCGTGGAAGCAGTATGGCTTGCGCTGGCGGCGCGCCGCCTCCGCGAGCGCGACGAGATGCGAGAGGTCGCTGTGGACGCCGCCGTCGGAGGCGAGGCCGATCAGGTGGACCCGCCGCGCTGAGGCGATCGCCTCCACGAGGGCGGGGTTCTCGAAGAAGGAGCCCTCCTCGATCGCGTCGGAGATGCGGACGAGGTCCTGGCGGATGACGCGGCCCGATCCGAGCGTCAGGTGCCCCACCTCGGAGTTGCCCATCTGCCCCTCCGGGAGCCCGACGGCGCGTCCCGACGTGAGGAGGGTGGTTTGAGGGCAGGAGCGCGAGAGCCGGTCGACGACCGGCGTGCGCGCAAGCCGCACGCAGTTGCCCGGCCCCGCGGGGGCGACTCCCCACCCGTCGAGGATGATCAGCGCGGCTCCGCGGGCGTTCGCTTTCTTCAAGAGTCAGGTAACTTAGCGGGTTTCCCGGCATGTACCAAGGATGCGGGGCCTGCCCCGCGGAGGGACCTCTGCGATGAACACCAACATCGGAATCCTCGGCCGCAAGATCGGCATGACGCAGATCTTCGACGACGCCGGCAACGCGGTGCCGGTCACCGCGATCGAGGCGGGGCCCTGCCTCGTCTCGCAGAAGAAGAGCGCCGCGACCGACGGCTATGACGCGATCCAGCTTGCGTTCGGCGAGAAGACGCCGCGCAACGTGCCCGACTCGGTGATCGGCAAGGCCCAAGGCGGCCGGGCGCGCTACGAACTGCTGCACGGGCGCACGAGCAAGCCGCTGCGCGGGCACTTCTTCAAGGTGGGGGAGAGCGCGCCGCGCGCCTTCGTCCGCGAGATCCGCCTCACGCCCGAGGCCGCCGCGGCCTTCGAGCCCGGCCAGCAGGTCACGACGGCGATCTTCGAGAAGGGGCAGTTCGTCGACGTGATCGGCACCTCGAAGGGGAAGGGGTTCACCGGGGTGGTCAAGCGCCACGGGTTCACGATGTTCCCGGAGTCGCACGGCGTCCACGAGTGGACCCGCCACGGCGGATCGATCGGCACGCGCAAGCCCCGCCACACGCGCCGCGGCCACCGGATGGCGGGTCACTCCGGCCACGCGCGCGCGACGGTCCAGAACCTGCTCGTCGCGGGCATCCTGGCCGACCAGAACATCCTGCTCGTGCGCGGGGGGATCCCCGGCCCCAACGGAGGGTACGTGGTGGTCCGGAAGGCCCTAAAGCGCGGGTAGCCGGTAGACTGGGCACGTGGTCCGGGTCTGGCTCCTCTCCGCGCTCGGCGTCGGCGGCGCCGTCGCCGCGCTGCTCTGGCTGACGCGGCCGACCCCGCCCGAGCCCCGCACGGGGAGGGAGGCGCCCGAGGTCGCCACGCTGACCGAGCGCAACGTCCGGGACTACATCGCCTTCATGCCGAAGTTCCTCGGGATCATCGGCCGGGCGGTGCAGAGCCACGTCCAGGATCCGGGATCGGACAAGTCCGTGCAGGGCCACGTCGAGGCGGCCTGCGTCGAGCACCATCTCACCCTGAAGGACTGGGAGAAGCTCCGCCGGGACGTCGAGTGGGTCGTCGACATCATCCGCTTCGAAGAGGACAAGGAGGGGCGCAACCGCCGCTTCGAGGAGGAGCTCGCGCGCAAGCTCGAACTGCTCGAAAAGTCCGAGGGGGAGCAGCGGAAGATCGTGCAGAAGGACGTCGACCAGCTCAAGGCCATCCACGCCGCCGGCGCCCCCGCGCTCCATCCGAAAGACCGCGAACTCACACGATCCTACTGGCGCGACCTCGATGCACTGGTTCCGAAGACGCGCTAGGCGCAGGGTCGGGATCCTGCTGCCATGGCTCGTCGCCGCGTCCTGCGCCGGGGCGGGCGAGGAGCCGGCGGAGTGGCGCGCACGCATCGACGATCCGGCGCGGTGCGCCGAGGCGGTCGAGGAACTCGCGGCCATGGGCGGCGACGCCATCGACCTCCTGATCGCGCTGCTGGCCGAGCCGAGCGGCGCGCCGCCGCTGGTGGCCGCCGAACTGCTCGGCACCCTCGGCGAGGAGGCGGCCCCCGCGATCCCGGCGCTGCTCCACGCGCTCCGCGCCGGGGAGCCGGGGGTGCGGGGGATCTGCGCGATCACCCTCGGACGCATCGGCGAGGCGGCGGCCTCGCCGGCGATCGGGCCCCTTCTCGAGGCGACCTCCGATGTCGACCACCGCGTCCGTGTCGCCGCGGCGATCGGCTACTGCGGCGTCACCGGGGACCGCGTCCGCATGCTGCCGCTCGTCGTCGACGGGGCGCTCTCGGCGGAGCGGGCGGTCCGCTTCCTCGCGCTGGACGCCTGCCGCGTCATCGGCGAGCCGGCCCTTGCGATCCTGACGACCCGCCTCGCCTCCCCCGACGCGACGCTTCGCGCGGCGGCGGCGCGAGCGCTCGGCGAACTGGGCCCCGGGGCGCGCAGCGCCCGGCAGGCCATCTACGACCTGCTGAAGGACGGCGATCCGGAGGTTCGCGCCGCGGCCGAGGCGGCGCTCGACCAGCTTCGGGAGGGCTGATCGGGTCAACCCGAAGCCGCGAGCAGACGCGCCGCCGCCTCGCGGATGTCGGACTTCGGATCGGAGAGCAGCGGCTGCAAGGCGGCGCGGGTCTCCGCGTCGAGGAGCCCCGCTTCGAGAAGGCCCGACAGCGCGCCCTCGCGCAGGACCGGATCCTCGCTCCGGAGGCAGCGGAGCAGCGTGGGCATGCTGCGCGGCGTCGCCGACTCCACCTTCAGGAGCACCTTGATCGCGAGCCGTCTCCACTCGCGGACGTCGTTGGGCGCCCAGCCGGCCGATTCCTGGGGCTCCTCCGCCAGCACCCTGAGCAGCAGCGGCGTCAGTCCCCGGCCCTCGCGTTCGAGCCGCGCGCACCGGTTCAGCGCAAAGTAGAGCGTCGGCCGCGCCCCGGGATGCCAGAGCAGTTCGCCGAGGGCGGCCCCCACCTCCGGCGGGATCCGCGCCAGCGCTTCGCAGCGGAAGATCGCGGCCTGCCGCACCTCGCTGCGCCGATCCGACAGGGCGGAGACGAAGATGCGCAGCGCGGTCGGATCACGCAGTTCCGGGTCCCACGCGCCTGCGATCAGCACCCGCTGCACGCACTCGCGAACCGGCGCGCCCATCCCTCCGAGGGCCTCGAGGTCGGGCCAGAGCTCGGGGGAGGGATCGCGACTCGCGAGCGCATGGAGCAGCCGCTGCCGCTCTCCGGGTTCGCCGGAGCCCAGGAACCAGCGCAGGTGCGGCAGGAGTTCGCTCGCGGGGGTATCGGCGAGCGCCTCGACCAGTTCGGCTCGCTCGGTCGCGGGCAGCCTGCCGAGGGCGTTCTCGAGTTCGGGTCCCGCACGCCTCAGCAGCGTGGCGGGCAGCGGGCCGCTCCCGTTCGCCGGCGTCGCCCCGGCGCGCGCGAGCAGCAGCGCGCAGAAGAGGTCGGAGGGGCGCGGGGAGAGCGGGAGCCGCTGCTGCAGCGCGGCAAGCAGTGCGGGGGAGGAGGGGACCGCATTCGCGCGCAGCAGTGCCGCAAGGAGGAGCGCCTCCTCCCGAGGGCCGGCGCGCAGGAGCCGGGCGGCAACCGCCGCAGCGACCTCCGGCGACGGGTCCCGCTCCATGGCAAGCAGGTCGGCCCAGTCCGGGAGGTTCGCCGGCGTGGCGGCGGCGAGCCCCGACGCGAGAAGCGCGGAGGCGCGGCCATCGCGCGACGCGATGGCGGGAAAGCAGTCGAGGGAGGCCGGGTCCTCCGGCGCCGTGCCCCGGATTCTCAGCGCTTGCACGAGTCGGCCGGCGTCGTCGGGGCGCACCGCGCGCAACGCGGCGAGGGCCCCTGCCTTTCCCCGCAAGGCTCCCTCGGCACAGGCGCCCAGGTGGCGCGCGTGTTCACCGACCCGCATGCTCGCCGCCATCGCGGCGTATCGGATCTCCCCCGCCTCCTCCGCGGCGATGCGCTCCAGCGCCGGCAGGATGCCCGCGGCAGCGGAACCGGCGCCGGCGATGCGGCGGATCACGTCGAGGCGGTCGGGCTTCGAACTCCGCTCGAGGGCGAGGGGAAGCGCCCGGGCGGCGAATCTCCGCGTCTCGACGTCTTCCGAAGCGAGCGCGTGCAAGAGCAGCGGGACGCTCTCCGGTCCCCGGCGCAGGATCTCCTCCTGCGCGAGGCGGCGGCGCCCCGCGTCCGGATCCCCGAGGCGGGCGACGGCCTCGGCGCTCTCATCGTCGGCAGCGGCCCAGCCGCCGAGGCCCGCGACGCCGAGCAGGAATCCGCACAGGGCCCCCCGTGCACGCTTCATCGCGCGGGGAAGGTGCGGCGGTAGAGAGCCAGCGCATCGCGGAGGATCTGCCGCGCCCGCTCCGGGCCCTCCATCGCCTCCACGTTGACGGCCTTCTTCTCGAGGGTCTTGTAGTCGAGCAGGAACTGCCGAAGCTCGAGCATCGTGTGCGGCGGCAGCGCCGAGAGGCCGTCGTAGTGCGAAAAGCCGGGGTCGTGGACCGGCACGGCGATGATCTTGTCGTCGGCGCCCTTGTCATCGCTCATCCGGATCACGCCGATCGGCTTCGCCTCGACGAGGCAGAGGGGCAGGATCGACTCCTGACAGAGCACGAGGACGTCCAACGGATCGTCGTCCTCGCAGAAGGTGCGGGGGATGAACCCGTAGTTGGCGGGGTAGTGGACCGCGCTGTAGAGCACGCGGTCGAGGCGCAGCAGGCCGGTCGCCTTGTCCAGCTCGTACTTGTTCCGTGAACCGCGCGGGATCTCGATGACCGCGAGGAAGGAGACCTCCGGCCGCGGCCCCGGATCGACCTCATGCCAGGGGTTCATCCGGGAAACCATCCTCTCCGGATGAGCCCGTCCGCCACCTCGTAGATCGCGATCGCCCGGACGGTCCCCTTCCCGGGCAGCCCCTCCACCTCCTCGTGGTCGATCACGAACGCGCCGTTGACGATGCGCGCAAGCAGTCGACAGTGCAGGCTCGGCGAGCCCCGGAACAACTCGCCATAGCGAGCGCGCAACTCGCCTTGGGACCGCACGAACGCCTGCCCGGAGGGCAGCCGCGACAACTCGACGTCGGCAGCGTAACTCTCCGCGAAGGCGTCGAGGTCTCTCGCGTTGTACGCGTCGAGCTGCGCCTCCACCGCCTCCGCCGGCGTGCGCACCTTCCTCTCGCTACTCACCGCCGCAGCCGCAGCCGTCCCCGCAGCCCTCGCCGCAGCCCTCGCCGCAGCCTTCGCCGCAGCCCTCGCCGCAGCCCTCCCCGCAGCCCTCGGCACAGCCTCCCGCGCAGGGCTCGCCGCAACCCGCCGGCGGCTTCTCCGCGCATCCGGACCCCTCGGCAGGGACTCCGCTGCACCCCTCGTCGGGCGTGGCGGGGCTCTCCTCCGTGGCGCTCTTCCCCGGCTCGGACGCGGGCTTCGGCACCACGGCGGCGGTCTCCGGCTCGCCCCATAGGAACCCCGGCGTGGCGCTCTCGAGTTGGGCCTGCGTCGGCTCGCTGAGATCGCTCCAGAAGTTCAGCCCGGAGCGGGCTTCGAGTTCGTCCACGCTGATCAGGAACTCGCGCGGCGAGAGGCCGGGCTCGACCTCGCGGTGCGGCACGAGGAATGCGCGCATGTCGTAGCCCTTGCCCTGCAGCCGCAGCAGGACCTTGTAGAAGTGCGACGGGACGCCGACCGCGTTGGCGCCGATCACAGGATAGGTGACCGACCCACCCTCGGCCCCCGGCGCGAAGAGCGTCCCCGTCACGACATAGAGCGCGTCGCAATCACGCGCCCACTCGCGTACGAGCCTCTCGAGATGGACCCAGAAGTTCTGGCGAAAGCCCTTGCCGATCTGCGGCGCGGCATTCGACATGTAGAAGGTCTGCTGCAGCGCGACCGCGTGGTTGGGATGGTTGGCCGCGGCGGCCAGCCGTCCGCGAACGTAGCCGCTCCCCTCGTAGTCGCTGCTCCGGGAGGAGAGGCTCGCGGGAATGCTCGGATCGATCCGGTAGACGACCCCGTCGGCGGAATGGGGCCCTTCGAGGCGCTTACGGTCCAACCGCTCGGCGACCCAGCGCGGAACGCGCCGCTCGCCGTCGTAGGAGAGCACGTATCCTTCGCGGTAGCGCAGCATCCCCTGATCGGGAAACCCGAAGGTCATGATGTCGGCCATGATCCGATGCTCGGCGCTCAGCAGGGCGCCGACGACGGTGCGCTTCTCCGTCCCGGGCGGCGCGACGAAACTCTTCGTGCAGGCCGTCAGGGAGAGCGCGAGCACTAGGGTGCCGAGGGACGCGACGCGGGACGGGATCGAAGTGCCAGCCATGGTCATCCTCCGGGCGCCATTATAGGGAAGCACCGTAGCGATTCGCCGCCCGCTTCGCCCGGCTGGGGCCGGCGATCGGCCCCTTCGCCGGGGATCAGTCGCCCTTCGTCGGCGCATCGACCACGCCGAGGCGATCCGGCCCGGAGTTCCTGCCCAGCAGACGCACGAGGTCGGAGCGCAGGTTCCGGAACTCGTCCTGGCTGACGAGCAGCGTCATCGCCATCAGCATGAAGAGGATCGCGATCACGCGCAGCAGGAGCCGATTGTGACGTTCGAGGCGCGTCACGCGGGAGGCGAGGGCTTCGAGATCGCTCTGCACGAGAACCTGCTGGCGCCGGGGCGAAATCCTACGGCACCTTAACCTTTGGATGCGACTCAATCCAATTCGGTTCCGCCCGCTCCATGCGTTTCCGGTGGTTTCCCTACCCCCCCCTGCCCCCCCGAATCCGCCTGCGGCGGAGCGGGAGCGGGATCAAGAATCCCCTCCGCGACGAGGATGCCCCGCAGGGCGGACGGGAGCAGGGCCCCCGGCTCTCCCGCCAGCCAAGCGGCGAGGAGCAACCCCTGCTCCCGATCCACGAGGGCATCCAGCCTCGATCTGGGCGCGGGCCATGCAGCCGCGAGGCTCCAACTCTCCGGGTCGGCGAGGAAGGCCAGGCCGGGGCGGCCCGCCGCCCGAAGGGCGCCGGCCTTCACGACGCTCATGCGGTGCGCCAGCGCGCGCATCGAGGCCGCGTCGGTGAGCCGGAGCGCTCCCGCCACGAGCCGCAGGTGAAAGGCGACGACGAGGTCGTGGGTGGCCCGGGCGGCGACGTCGGCGATCTGCGGGTCCGGCCCGAGCAGCGAGCGCATGTAGCCGAAGAGCAGCGGTTCGAATTCGTCGAGGAGCGCGCGCTGAAGGAGGGCGTCACCTCGGGCGTAGCCGGCGACAACCAAGGAGAGACGCGGATCCGCGCTCAATGGCGCAGGCGTTCGGCCTCTTCGTGGAGATCGATGATCGTCGCCGTGACGATGATCATCAGGTGCTCCATCTCCTGCGACTTGCCCTGCCGCGAGAAGAGGAGGTTGACGACGGGGATATTGCCGAGGATCGGGGTCGTCGCCTTCTTGTCGGCGATCCGGATCGTCTTCAGTCCGCCGAGGAGCAGCGAGCCGCGGTCCGGCAGCCGCACCGTCGTCTCGACGCTCCGGAGATCGATCTCCGGAAGCTGGATCGTGACCGGGTTCTGCGCGGAGATCAGCACCGCGCCGGGGGCGCCGGCGGCGCCGAGCAGCGTCTGGAAGGTGCTGATCGGGGTCAGCAGGTTCGTGACGGTCGGCCGCATCTCCAGCGTGACGAACTGCCGGTCGTTGCTGACGGTGGGACGCACATCGAGCACGATCCCGTCCTGGACGATGCCGATGACCGGATCCGCGATGAAGGCGGTCTGCGCGACCTCGACGTCGAAGTCCTGCACGAAACTGACCTGGTTCAGGACGCTCAGGTTCGCGCGCTGGGTGTTGTAGACCGTCAGCGACGGCGCCGTCATCTCGCGCACGCGGGCGGTCTTCTCCGTCGCGCGGATCACCATGCTGAGCGAGAAGTCGTCGATCATCGAAACCTGGAAGGTCCCGCCGCCCAGCGCGCTGAGCGTCTGCCCGAGGGAGCGACCGTAGATGTTCTCGGAGCGCCCGCGGAAGTCGCCGTCGCCGCCGTCGTTGAAGAAGAAGCCGGAGGCGGGCGCCGTCGCGGCGCCGCCGGCGTTGACGCCCGGGGCGCCGTTGTCGATGCCCGCGCTGGCCGAATCCTCGAGGCCGCTCGTCACGTCGTCCAGCGCGGCCAAGGGCCCGCCGTTCGCGCCCCCGAGCCCCCGGAAGTCGACGCCGAAGTCGCGCAGGAAGGCGTCACCGACGCTGAGGAATCGCGTCTCGACGTTGACCGCGATCCCGGCGAAGGAGCGCAGGTCGTCGAGGAAGCGGGCGATCCGGTCCTGCACCTCCGGGGCTTGATAGACGACGAGGTTCTTGCCCTGCGACGTGATCGTGGCGGGATCCTCCCACGCGGACGCGCCGATCGAGCCGCGCACGAGCTCCATCAGCTCCTCGATCGTCCCGTAGGGTTGCGGCGCCTCCTCCCCCTGGCCGCCGAAGAGCGGCGCGTCGGAGTCGTCGCTGACGCCCAACTGGGTGATTTGCGGCGGGATGAAGTCGACGAGCCCGAGGGTCAGGTCGGCCACCGTATGGATCCGCAGCACGAGGTTCCGCTTCTGGTGCTCGCGCTTCAGGAAGCGAACGACGTTTCCGGTGATCTCCCAGACGACCTCGCCGCCGGAGGAGACCTGCCCCATCAGCAGCGTGAGGCCGTCCCGCACCGGGATGCTCTCGGCGATGAGCGAGACCTCGACGGCGCTGAGGTCCTCCCGGGCGCGCGCATCGACGACGAAGTTGAGGCCGGTGGAGGCGGTCAGGTAGTTGACGACCTGCGGGAAGGGGGTGCCGTCGAACTGGAACTCGATCTGGCGCTGGTCGAGCACTTCCGAGACGAGCCGCTCCTCCGGCGTCAGCGCCCTTCCCCCCGCCCCGGCGCTCTTGAGTCCGCGGATCCGCGTGATGCGGTCCCAGAAGGACTGCGCGGGCCAGACGAGGACGCGCCCCTGCAACGTGCGCGTGCGCTCGATGTCCACCTGCCAGCGCCGGTAGGAGTCCATCAGCTCGCGGAGCACCTCGACGCTGTGGCGCCCGTGCCGCGACCGGCGCGCGTTGTCGAGGACGTCGCGGGCGAGGGTGTTGTCGGGCTCCTCGGCGAGCACCTGGCTCGCGTAGCCCTGCGCGCCCTCGAAGTCCTCGAGGTTGAAGCGGTCGATGGCGGAGTTGAGCAGCTTCGCGCGCCGGTCGCGGCCCCGCAGCGCCTCCTGCTCCTCCTGCGCCGCGGCCTCGCGCAGCGCCGCCTCGGTGTCGGCCCGCTCGCGCTGCACGCGCTGCTCCGCCTCGCGGCGGCGCGCCTCGCCCGCCCCCTTCTCCGCCTCCTCGCCGAGGCGTGCGAGATCGTTATCGCCGCCGAGAGGGGCGTAGCGGCTCGTCGCGACGATGAAGGCCGCGTTCTCGTACGCACGAAGCGCCGCCGCGAAGTCCCCTTGGTCCATCGCCCGCCGCCCGTCCGCGAGGTGGCGGCGGACCGCGACCTTCTGCTCGTCGAGGCGCACGCGATAGCTCTCGTAGGCGTCGTCGATGACCGTTTCGGTCTCCCCGCCTCTATCCCCCCGCATCCGCGCGATCTCCGCGCGGAGGCGAAGCGCCTCCTCCGACGTCGGCCGGTGGCGGAGCGCCGCATCCGCCGCCTCGGCGGCCTCCGGGAGCCGCATCGCCTTGCGAAGGTCGACCGCGTGCGCGTAGAGCTTGCGATACATCACCTCGTCGAACTGCGCCCGGAGCGCCAGATCCTCCTCGACCTCGTCGAGGGTGCGCTCCGCCTCCGGCGCGGGGGCGGGCGGCCCCGCCTCCGGCTTCGCGGGCTCCGGGCGCGCGCGCCCCTTCCCGCAGGCGGCAACGAGGAGGGCCAGCGCGAGGCGGGCGACAAGGCGGTTCATGGGAGAGCGGCGCAGGCTACCCGATTGGGGGGGTGCGTTCAATAGCGGCAGTTGACGCGGCCGCTGTCACGGCGGGGTCATGAGCGGGGGGGGGGCCGGGGGGCAGTGCGCCGGCCCTGCGGCGCGGAGCCCCCCGGCAATCTGATGGCTTCTGGGGGGGGCCGGGGGGGTCTGGGCGGTCGCAGCGCACCAGGTTTGCGGTCGGGCCCGGTCCCGTCCCACCCACCCCCGAAGCGTCGATCCCGGCGTCGCGTGGGGCTCGCTGCACGACTCCCGCCCGCGTGCATGGGCCGAGGATCGCAGCGAAAGGGGGAGTGCGTGAGATCGCAGGCACCCTCCGCGCCGGTGCGGCCGCTCCCAGCCTTCACTTCCCGATGGCTTTCAAGCGAACGGCTTCCAGCACGGCAGAGTCGCAACGACCGTCGGCGTCGGTGTAGCGCGCAACCAGGATCTCGAGCTCCTCGCTGGAAAACAGCTCTGCAAGCGTGCGTGACACGAACGCGTCTCCGGCACCGGTGGGATCCTCCAGCAGTTGGTCGGCATCCCGCGTGTTGAGCGCCCTGACCGACCTCTCCCGCTCCTGCCACTGCCCGCGACTCCCCTCGTCGTTGAACGCCGCGTACGCTTCGAACGTCGCAAGAGCCGAAGGCTCGCCGATCCGGGCGAGCGCGATCCCTGCGGCGTCGGCAAGCTTCACTTCTTCCACGAAGTCATCAGGCCGCCAATGCGAAAGCAGCGTGAGGAGGTACCCCGTGCCTTCGCGGACCCGCATCCGGCCGAGGCTGTTGACGGCCGCACGGCGCAGCGGACCAGGGCTCGAAGGGGGATTCCCGACGCCCCCGTCGACTCCCTGGCCCATCAAGCGGAGCAAAGTCGGGACTGCCGTCCGGCAATTCAGCGATCCCAGGACCTCTGCCGCCGCGCACCGCGCAGGCAAGGAATCGGCAGGATCCGCCGCCATCGCCTCGAGCAACTTGCACGCCTCCTGGAACTCCGCGGTCCCGGCGCGTGTGCTCTCGAGACCGAAGATGGCCTCGATGCGGGCGCTTCCCGTGGCAGGCTCCGACAGGCGCTTGTCTCGCGCCGCTTCCAGGAGCACCGAAACCCTCCCCAGGACGCGGGCAGCCCCGACTCGAACGCTCGCGGTGCTTCCCCCGAGCGCCAGGTCCTCAATCTCCTTCCCACCGTAGTTGAGCAGGGCCGGATCCCGCAAAAGCTCGAGCCGAGTCTTCTCGTCGGGTGCTTCGCGGAACTGCTTGGCGAGCCTAAGGCCGTAGGCCCATGGGAACTCGGATCGGGCCCTGGTCCGCGCCCACTCGGAAAGGAGGGCGTCCGGACTGTCGATGGATCCCACGAGTCGGACGATGCCCTGCGGCGAGCGCCTCGCCTCCCCCAGAAGCTCGAGGAGCGCCGAGGCACGAGAGGCGCAGCGGCTCGCAGGTACCAAACGCGAGATCGCGGCGACGTCCTCGGGGTCGCCCAGCGCAGCCATGACCATGCAGCACACATCGGACATCGGCGAGACGCCCGCGTCGACCACCCTGCGCGCCGCATACAACGAAGGGCCGTGGTCCTTCTCCCGTTTCCAATCGAGAAGCCGATTGAAATTCTCGACGGATCTCCACACGAGGAGCGCCCGGTCCGAATCCTTGATCTCAGCCTCGATCGTCCCATCCGGCGTGAAGTCGGGAAAGGCGCCCGCCCACTCCCGGACCGCTGTCCCGCCTAGGCGCACCTCCATCGGGATTGCCGCCGGGGTGCGCGGAGGCTTCTGGCCAGCCGGTACGAGTTGTTCCGCGCTCCTCCGCCGAAGGACGGCTGTCTCCAGGAGACGGAACACCTCAAGCCACGTCAAGTACTCCGCATTCGCCACCGTCGCGGCGTATTCTGTCGCACTGAAGAAGGGTTCCATGTCATCGCGCGCCGCTACGTCGACGGGCGCGTAGACGATCAATCGCTGGACGCGGGTCACGTCCCTGCCTGGCAGGAATCGCAGGTACCAATACTCCACGATGCCACCGTTATCGATGCGGATGGCGAGTTCGGACTCGCGAAGGGGCAGGGCAGCGAGGGCGGGAAACGCCACAGCGAATCGGGCGTAGCTGCCGTCGGTCTGAAGGCCACGCACAAGCTTGCCCGCAACGTCTTGTGCCGGCGCAAGTATCGATGCCGTGAGCGTCAACAACAGTAGGCCGCACATGCTAACCTTCTCATGGTAGCAGCGACGCGGTCGGGGCGTGCCGCGTCATCGCGTTGCTGAAGTAGCTCCGGATCTGATCCGGCGTGCTTGCGAGGAGCCGCAGGAAACCGATGACGAAGCTCGCGAGCGCACGGGGACTGGCGAGAGCCTTGCGACCCACCGTGTTGATTCTGAGGTCGTTCCATACGCACTCGTCGAGCGGCGCGGGGCGCGCCGCCGGGGAGGGAACTCCAGTCGCCCTACGGGCTCCTTCCGTTCCCTCCCCGGCGAAAGAGGAAGAAGAAGAATCAGAAGTAGAAGAACTCATGCTTCAAGACCCCG
>Ga0187893_10005085_pt1 | contig 24071 bp, 26 predicted proteins | sample MA1701074metaG_FD_139574 | JGI IMG/M metagenome (GOLD analysis project Ga0187893, IMG submission 139574) | White microbial mat communities from a basaltic lava cave in the Kipuka Kanohina Cave System on the Island of Hawaii, USA - MA170107-4 metaG ...
AAACAAACTGTTGATTGATGCCTATGCTTACGTTGGAAAATATAAAGATTTTATCGGCAGAATCGGATTGTACCAGCCCGCCACCGGCGAAGCTTTTTCAATAACAGTAAACAGCAGCAATAAGGTAAAAACTTATGGCTATGGGCTGGGAATGGATTACCGGATGAACAAAAACTATTCAATATTCTTTAATGCTTACTCGGATGTCATCACCGATGTGCCTTCAGGATTCAAATCATATTTCAATGCGCCGAAATATCGTTTTAATGCAGGCTTTGGCAATTCAGGATTAGGTAAAAAAGAATTGTTCAGCTTTAATGTGATGATGCGCTGGCAGGATGCATTTGAATGGGAAGGTGAATTGGCCAACGGTCCGCTGGATGCATTTGCTACTGTTGATGCGCAGGTAAGTTATAAACTTCCAAAGATCAAATCAACATTGCGATTGGGCGGCACCAATATTTTTAATCATTACTATAAAAACGCTTATGCTAATCCAACTATCGGCGGGTTATACTATGCCGCTTATATCTATAACTTTTGAGATACTTCCAAATTACTAATTTGATCAGTTCCATTAATCATTAAGCCACCCCGTCCCGGTAATCAATCCGGGACGGTTTCCCGAACCATTAACCATTAAACATCTTTTATGATTCCCACATTAATTTACCTGCTATTGCGCCGGTACAGGAAAACTCATCCTGCAAAAGCCGAACAACTTATCGCTACATTGCGAAAAACAAGTAAGTTTCTTCTGTTCTTCGTTATACTTGTTCTCACCTGCTATTTTGCTTTTTCACAAACAAATCAACTTCAATACAACATTAAAAGAAAAGGTGTCCAGGTCGGTATCATTTCCTTCTCACAGCAATACGTAGGTAACAAAAAGGTGCTTAGGATAGAATCACAAGTAAAGACAAGGGTGCTGTTCCTGTTTACAGCAATCGGGCAGGAGGAGTCAATTTATGAAAACGATATTATGATATGGTCATCTGTATATCAAAAACTGAACGGCAATGAGCAACTGAATAACAGAACAACATTAATCGGCAGAAATTATGTTGTGTCAAAAGGAAAGCACTCTGAAATAATAAGCAGTTATCCCATTTCCTATAATATGATATGCCTGTATGCAAAAGAACCCGTTGATTTGTTAAAGGTCTATTCAGACAGGTTTCAGCAATTTCTGGATATTCAAACTATTGGTGACCATCATTACCGGATCAAATTTCCCGATGGTAATTACAATGAATATTTCTACAGCAACGGACTCTGCACAAAGGTAGAAGTACACCACAGGCTTTACCAGTCATCATTTGAACTTAAAAATTAAGCAACATGACACCGGTTAATCAATTCACAATACTGGCAATTTGTTATTGCATGCTCTTCCTCCTTTGTTTCGTTGTGTGGAGAATGAAAAGCGAAAACCTGAAATCGGAGAAAGTAATGAATGGTAATTGGCTTATGCTGCATTTTCGACACGCAGGGGGTATGATCATTGCAGGAATATTACCTGCAATTCTTTTACCCAATACACAAGATGAAATATTGGCGTGGCCCGATCCTGTCAATGCGATCCAGGTATTGACTTTCTTTATAACAGCTTTGCTATTGGTAGCATTGGTGTTGACAAGCAGGAATAGTTTACCGGCTGTAAAAAATGTTGATCACAAATATGCTTTTGCAAACGTGTGGGCTCACCTGCTTTTAAGATCGTCTTTCCTTGCTTGTTATGAGTGGTTTTTCAGGGGATGTATCCTGTTTAGTTGTATTGATCAGTTTGGTGTTCCAATTGCTATTATAATCAACCTTGTATTGTATGCGCTTATCCATTCATTTAACAGCAAAAAGGAGCTGTACGGCTCGTTACCATTTGGTTTAATCCTTTGCGTATTCAGCATCTGGTATCAATCTGTCTGGCCGGCAGTTTTACTTCATTTGCTTTTATCATCCTCATATGAATTTTTTCTCTTACCAGCTTTATTTAATAAAAAATCAAAACCAGTTTTATGAAAGTTTTAGTTACAGGAGCTACCGGTTATGTGGGCCATAGCCTTACAATGGCGCTGGCGCGGCAGGGAAACGAAGTAAATATATTGGTACGCAACCCTTATTCGGTATTTATTCCCAGGCATCGCCATATCCGTGTTTTCACAGGTGACATTACGGATAAAACAAGCATTCTTCCTGCTATGAAGGGTTGCGAAAGGGTATTTCACACTGCAGCTCTGGTACACCCCTTTGCAAGCAAACCTGCTGCGTTTTATCATATCAACACAGAAGGCACACGCCATGTTATGGATGTTGCTTTACAAACCGGCGTAGAAAAACTTGTATACACCAGCAGTTGTGGCGTCATCGGGCCATCACAGGATGAGCCGCTGAATGAAAAAGATGCCTGCGTAACCGGGTTTAAGATGGATTATGATCTGTCAAAAAAGATGGGTGAAGATATCGTCTTTGAATATGCGAAAAAAGGGATAAACGCTGTCGTAGTATATCCATCAAAAATTTATGGCCCGGGTAATGTTTCGCATTCATTTACGGCAAATGCTGTTATCGAAAAATTCCTCAAAAACCGATTAGCTTTTATTCCCTCACCAGGAGCATATAAAGTATGTTTTGCCTTTATCGATGATATCATTAATGGTCATTTGCTGGCTATGGAGAAAGGAAAAAGTGGTGAGAAATATATTTTGGGTGGAACAAATATTTCATACCTGGATTTTTTCGAAAGGATACTCACCCTCTCTTCCTGCAAGGGAAGAATTATTCAACTTTCAAAAAATACAATTAAAGTATGGGCTTGCTTGCAAATGCTGAAGAACAGGATTGCGGGTGGTCATCTCTCCATCACCCGCGGATCAATAGATTATGTATTCAACAATTACACTTTCTCCAGCGAAAAAGCAATCATTGAATTGGGTTATAAGATCACCTCTCTCGATGAAGCTCTAAGAAAAACAATTCTCTTCTTAAATAAAAAGACTAATTGAAACCATTAAAAATCGATCACCATGTTTACATTGAACACCATCGGAGTTATTGTGTTGTTTACTGCATTCTCCATTGAATTTATGCTAATGCTGCTGAACAGTGCCGACAAAAAACTGGTAAATGAAACAATGGCTAACCTTTCGCTTGGAATATGTGTCATTATAGCGGGCATGTTTGAAAAAGGAGTATCATTTAGCTATTTTTCCCTGATTTATCATTATGCCATTTTTACACCCTCTTTGTCGTGGTGGCTGTGGTTAGCAGGTTTTTTGGGCTGTGATTTTTTTCATTATTTCTATCATTGGGTTGGCCACAAAACCAGGTTATTCTGGGCGGCACATGTAACCCATCATTCTTCTCTGAATTTTAACCTGTCAACCGGATTCCGAACCAATTTTATTCACGTTTTTTACCGGTTTCTTTTTTGGTCACCGTTGTGTCTTTTTGGAATTCCTCCTGAAATGATCTTGCTATTTGAGTCTGTTTCCGCTATTCAAAATTTCTTAGTTCATACCGAAAAAGTAGGAAAGCTGGGCATACTGGATTGGATATTCAATACCCCCTCCAATCACCGGGTTCATCACGGAAGTAATCCTGAATATATTGATAAAAACCTGGGCGGCATTCTTATGATATATGACCATTTGTTTGGAACCTACGCAAAAGAGACTACAACACCTGTCTATGGCATTACACATAATATCGACACAGAAAACCCGGTAAAGATTTTATTACACGAATATGTGAGTCTTACCAGGCACCTTTCTAAATTAAAAGGCGTGTCCAAGAAATTCCGCTATTTATTTTCCCGACCTCAATAGGTGATCAGGTAATTAAATACACAAACTTATGCTTATCTATTATTGCTGTTTAATAGCCGGAACCATTGCGAAACTAAGCAAAGCTTACCTGATGAAAGGTCAATCCTTGTTAAACAAATTAGTTTTTGGTATCATTTGCTCATTGTTTTATAATGTAAACAATTCATTCAATGGCAAAAGGAACGGTATGAATATGCCATTTTTAAATTCTTTGTGTATTCAGGATATCAATCTACGTGGCCTGCCGTTCTTCATCACTTGTTTCAATCATCATCCCATGAATTTTATTAATAAAAGATTAAACCCAATTTTATGAAAGTGTTAGTGACAGGAGCAACAGGATACGTTGGCCACAATTTAGCATTGACTTTAGCACAGAACGGAAACGACGTGCATGTTTTGGTTCGTAACCCTCGTTCTGCTTTTATACCACAGCATCCGCTCATAAAAGTATTTGCAGGTGATATAACAAAAATGGAAACGATCCTTCCCGCAATTATTAATTGTGAAGTCGTATACCATACTGCAGCCCTGGTACAATTTTGCTCAATCAAACCAATAAATTTTTATGATATTAATGTAGAAGGTACCCGCAATATGCTGAATGCGGCTTTACATTCAGGGGTAAACAAGTTTGTTTTTACCAGTACAGCCGGTGTTTTAGGTCCTTCATTGAATAAAGAAATGAGTGAAGATGATCCCCGCATCATCGGGTTTAACAATGACTATGATTTATCCAAATTTCTTGCGGAAAAGCTGGTAAAGGAATATGCTGAGCTGGGACTGCACACCGTGATTGCGACTTCTACAAAAGTATTTGGTCCCGGTATAGAAACTCATCAACTAAGTGTGAACAGTGTTATCAGACGTTTTATCGCCGGCCAGGTTAGTTTTTGCCCAAGTCCTTTCGGCTTTATATCCAACTATGTATTTATTGATGACCTGGTAAATGGTCACCTGCTGGCTGCAGCAAAAGGAAGAAAAGGAGAAAAATACATCATAGGAGGGGAAAATTTTTCCTATAAAGATTTTTTTGAAAAGCTCAGGACTGTTTCGGGTCAAAAAGGAATAATTGTACCCATGTCGAAGACTGTTGCCGGAATTTATGGGAGCTGGCATTTTATACAGCACAGGCTGATGGGTAAAGATCCATTTATCAATTCGAAAGCAGTCACCCAGATCTATTGTAACAAAGCATTTACACCAGCTAAAGCTATAGGTGAACTTGGCTATATTATTACTCCTTTTACTACCGCATTGCAAAAAACTATTCATTCATTAAAAATAGAAATGTATGCAAAACAAAGTTTATACCCTGATTACAGGGTCCAGTGAAGGCCTCGGAAAAGCATTTGCAATTGAATGTGCCAAACGAAATATGAATCTTATTTTGGTTGCACTTCCCGGCCCCGAGCTATATGCGCTGGCAGCGCTGCTAAAAGCCAACTATCCTGTAGAAATAATATGTATTGGCAAAGACCTGTGCAGGGACGAGAGCTGCACTGAGTTATATGCTGAAGTGACTGCATTGAATTTGCAGGTAAATATGCTGATTAATAATGCAGGTATTGGCAGCACCATGTTATTTAAGGATGGCAGCCCGGTTTTTTATGAAAAACAGATCAGGCTGAATGTATTGGTTACAACAATGATTACACGAATGTTTTTGCCTTTGCTGCAACGCCATGCCTGTTCATATATTTTGAATGTAGGCAGCCTTGCTTCTTTTTTTTACCTGCCCAAAAAGCAGGTATATGGCGCTACAAAATCATTTGTTTATTCTTTCTCTAAAAGTTTAAGAGAAGAGTTACGCAATAGTAATGTTCAGGTAAGTGTTTTGTGCCCGGGTGGTATAAATACCAACCCCGCTATTACACTAATGAACAAAACGGGTAATTGTATTTCACGCCTCTCGGTAATGAATCCTGAAGAGGTAGCGTCAATTGCACTCAACGGTTTACTCCATGGAAGAGAAGTGATTATTCCCGGCAGGCTGAATAATTTTTTTATGCTGCTGGATAAACTGTTACCTGTTTTTATTAAAAAAATATTGACAGGTATAACCATGAAAACAATAGATTCAAATAGGCTTAACCGGTACCTGGTACCTGCCGTTACTACTGCGCCTGTTGCTGTTCCGCATTACAGCCCTAACTAAATTTTCAACTATTTCCATTAATCATTAAACCCTTTTTATGATCGCCAAACTTTTTTCTTCAAACTGGAAAGCAAGAAATTTTTCTGAATCACGATGTTATGCTGTTTTCCTTTTTCTTTTAAGTCCTGTTGTGTATTGTATCATTCAAGTTGAAAATCTAAACAGGGCTCTTTTTCATGGGTTACTTTTTTCAATAGGATTTATTGCCTTTACTTTTTTAGAATACATAGCCCATCGTTTCTGGATGCATGGCAAAGAAGACAAACATCCCGGTAAAAGCCTTGAACAGCACATGCACCATCATCGTCACCCGACAGAATTAAAAATAACTGCCGGTATGAGAAACAGCTTGCTATTTGGAAGTGTGGTGCTGGTTGCACTGTCTTGCTGGTTAAACAACTACTTTACCTTGTTCGCTGGGTTTTATTCCGGATTTGTCTATTACTGCTTCATGCATGTTTTTTTACATAAGACGTGGGCTAAAAGGATCTTTCCTTCACTGCAGGTTTCGCATATTCATCATCATTGCAAATATCCTGATCGTTGCTTCAGTACCTGCATTACCTGGTGGGACAAATTATTCAATACCAGCGTACCCGGGGAAGTAAAAATTTCAGAAAGGGTTTTGCAGTTCTATTTTGGAAAACAGGATCATTAAAACCCCTGTTTCCAGTACCTTTGCCCCGTTTTTTAAAGACGAGCAAGCAATGAGTACACTACAACTATCTGAGCAGGAGCAACTGCGGCGTGAGAAACTGGCCGAGCTGATCATTATGGGCATTGAGCCTTACCCGGCTGCTTTGTACCCGGTCACCCACAATTCGGCGTATATCAAAAAAAATTTCAGTGAAGAAAGAAAGGAAGAGTTTGCCGATGTATGCGTGGCCGGCCGCATCATGAGTGTAAGGGATATGGGCAAAGCCAATTTTGCCGTGATTCAGGATGCACATGGAAAAATACAGTTGTATCTGAAAAGAGATGATATCTGTACCGGCGAGGATAAAAGCTTGTATGATATTGTTTGGAAAAAATTGCTTGACATCAGCGATATCATTGGTGTAAGAGGCTTTGTTTTTATTACTAAAACAGGTGAGACCTCTATTCATGTAAAAGAACTCACTGTATTAAGCAAAGCCTTGCGCCCATTGCCGATTGTAAAGGAAGCAGAAGGTCAAACCTTTGATGCCGTTACCGATCCGGAGTTTCGCTATCGCCAGCGATATGCCGACCTGATCATTAATCCTTCGGTAAAAGAAACCTTTGTAAAAAGAACAAAGCTTATCAATTCCATGCGTGAGTTCTTAAATGAACGCGGCGCATTGGAAGTAGATACACCGGTATTGCAAAGCATACCCGGCGGTGCAGCAGCAAGACCATTTATTACACATCACAATGCATTGGATGTTCCTTTTTATTTAAGGGTGGCCAATGAATTGTATTTAAAAAGACTGATCGTTGGTGGTTTTGACTGGGTATATGAATTCGCCAGGAATTTCCGCAATGAAGGAATGGACCGTACACATAATCCGGAGTTTACGATCCTGGAATTTTATGTAGCCTACAAAGATTATTTGTGGATGATGGAAACAACAGAGCAATTGCTGGAGAAAGCAGCTCTTGATGTTTGCGGTACTACAGATGTGCAAGTAGGTGATAAAACCATTTCTTTTAAAGCTCCTTTCAAAAGAGTCACTATTTATGATGCTATAAAAGAACATACCGGTTTTGATGTAAGCCGTATGAATGAACAGCAACTGCGCTCTGTATGTCAGCAGTTGCATATTCATGTTGACAATACCATGGGTAAAGGCAAACTGATTGACGAAATATTCAGCGAAAAATGTGAAGATCATTTTGTGCAACCCACTTTTGTGATTGATTATCCTGTTGAAATGAGTCCGCTGACCAAAAAACACCGCGATAAACAAGGACTGGTTGAAAGATTTGAATTGATCATTAATGGAAAAGAGATGGCTAATGCTTATAGCGAATTAAATGATCCTATTGACCAGCGGGAAAGATTTGAAGAGCAGGTAAAGCTAATGGAAAGAGGCGATGACGAAGCGATGTTTATTGATTATGATTTCCTGAGAGCACTCGAATATGGTATGCCACCAACCGCTGGCATTGGTTTTGGAATTGATCGTATTTGTATGTTGCTGACCAATCAGCCGTCTATACAGGATGTTTTACTGTTTCCACAAATGAGACCAGAGAAAATACAAGAACAGGTAGTGCAGGAGTAACTTCATGTAAGACTTTATTTATTATTAAAGAAAGAGGGAATTGCATATAGACAAATGCTTCTCTCTCTTTTTCTCTTTATCTCCTTTAGTCTCTTAGCCAATCACCCCCATTTTCCTCATTAAAAACGATGCGCTGAGTTTAGTGCAAACTCCCGGTTTTAATTTATAATCAAAAACCAACTCATCATTGATGATCTCTGATTCAAAACATTGATTGCTGATATAATCAGGATATTCTTCGATCAGTTTAGATACAGTGAGGTCATGTGTAGCAATAATACCACAGGCATGGGCAGCTATTAATTTGTGAATGAGTCCCACAGTGCCATTGTGTTTGTCGTTGCTATTGGTGCCGCGGAGTATTTCATCCAATAGCACAAATGTTTTAGTGCCGGATTCTAATTGAACAATAGTATTGTGTAATCTTTTCAGTTCTGCATAAAAAAATGATTCGCTGTCCTGCAATGAATCGGAAATGCGCATACTAACATTTACTTCATAAGGATAAAAAATAAATTCTTCAGCGCAAACAAAACTGCCGGCTCTTGCCAAAACGAGATTAATGCCCAGTGTTCGCAGGAAAGTGCTTTTGCCCGACATGTTGGATCCGGTAAGAATAATAAAACGGTGTTCATTAAATGAAATGCTGTTATTGATTCTCTTTGCGCTGCTGATAAGCGGATGACCCATGTTAATGACAGAAAGATTTTCTGTCTCACTCAACTGTGGCTGGCAAAACGTTTTGTTATTAAATGAAAGATTAGCGAAGCTGTTCAAAGCTTCCATTTCACCCAGTAGTTTTAGCCAGGGCATGATGAGTTGCCCATTGTGTTGTTTCCATTTTTCCAAAGCAAAAAGAATATGCAGATGAAAAAGAAAAAGGCCGTTGAGTAAAATACTTACCACAAGATTGACAACTGTTTCGAGATAATTGAATAAAGAAGCCAGCTTTGCGATAGAAACAGAAGCTGGAATATTAGCCGTTTTTAAACCTTGCTGTAATTGTTTTAATAAAGCTGATTGAAAATTTTGTTTTTCTATTTGCTGCAACTGACCGGCAAATTGCTGCAATATTTTGGTAACAGAAGTGGAGACGGATAGATGACCTGAAATTTTCTTTGCAAAAGAACCTGCAATGACCAGGTTGACGATAAATAAATAATAAAACGCATTGAGATAAGTTTCGTTTTCACTGATAAAATACCAGGTCAGGCTTCCTAATGTTGCCAAAGGAAAGATCATTAACGCATAGTATAAAGTTTTGCTGGTAAAACCGGGCTTTGCATTCAACCACGATTTTAATTGTTGCAATTCTTTTTCTTTGGTGTCAAGCAATGATCCGTGCGCCTGCAGGTGTTGCCGGAAATCGAGGAGATCGCTTAACTCTTTAATTGCAGTTTGCCTTTCAGCGATCAGTTTTTTATCAGGATGCAATAAAGCTTCAGCCAGGGCATCTTTACCAAAGGCTGTGCTGGTGCGGTTGAGATAAGGGTACAAACCGCCTTCGCCAAATATATCCAGATCATAAGAATAAGCATGATGCGGATCAGTATATTCTTTTCCATCGGCATAAACTGAAATATGCCCGTTCAGAAAATTGATCTCATTCTGATTAAGTTTAGCGAGTTCATTATAAAAACTTAACTGGCTTTGCAGCTTATCATAAAGCCTGATAAAAAGAAGAAATGCGATCAGCAAAATGATCGTTGAAAATATAAATAAGCGATCGCCGGTTTGTATGGATTTGTATCCTAAAAAAATAAAACCAATAAAAAGCAAAAGCCGGAAAAAGCTAAACCAGCCAAGGCGGTTTTTAAGTAAAGCTGCTTTTGCGGTATATTTTGAAAGTAGAGATTGATAAATTGAAAGGGGCATGATACGATATGTTTACCAGAGGAGGCATTACATTATTTTGTCCAGTCTTCCAGTTGGATTCCTTTAATTCTTTCGAAATGAGCTGTATTGTTGGTAACCAAAATGAGATTGTGAGCAACAGCTGTAGCTCCAATCAGAAGATCAAATTCGTCAAGCGGAATTCCTGCACGCCTTAGCCGGGTTTTTTCTTTTGCATAGAAATCAATTGCATGGAAAATAGGAACAATTTGCATGCCTGTCAAAAAGTTTTCAAGTGTTCTTTGATTTTGTTCTTTCTTTTCGCTGTTTTCTACGCCAAACTTTAATTCGGCAAGAGTAATTTCAGAAATAAAGCAGTTGTCGGTATCAGCCTTTTCGAATTTTGTCTTTAGGCTAAACATTCCTTTGATATAATAAATGCAGGTATTAGTATCTATAAGATATTTTTTCAAAGGTCTTCGATTTGCCGGTTGAATGTCCTGCTGTTCCGGATGGAATTGATAATTTGTTCAGCAGACTCTTTTTTATCCCAGCCGCCAAACGCCTTATAAAAAGTATTTTTTCTTTCTGTAATATCAGTTTTAACAGAAAGTGAAAGCTTTGAAATGAGATCAAGTTTATTGCCTGGGCTTAAATTGTCAAGCAAGCGGATATAACCTTCAATCAAAGTTGTATTGATATCTGCTGGTTTCATTTTTAGTGTTTGTATTTGTAAAAATACTAAAAGACTCTGGCTTTACTAAATGACAGATTAATCAAGTACAGTTGAGTAAAGAACAGAAAGATAAAGAGTGCGACGCAACGAAGATGCCATTGGTAATGTCGCTGGTATCAAAAAAATTATACAGGACATTTTTCGTGATAATTCACCAGTTCTATCGGCGAATGTTCAAACTCATACCCGCTATACACCGAAACAATTTCATTCAGCACTTCGTTTATTTCTTCTTCTGTTTTTAATGTTACCAGCTTGTTGCGGTACTCTTTTATATTGGGCAAACCTTTCAGGTAATTGGCATAGTGACGGCGCATTTCATTGATACCGACAACCGGATTTTTCCATTCAATGGATTTGCGCAAATGTTTACGGCATACGGCTACCCTGTCTTCAATGGTTGGCGGCAGTAAATGTTCTCCTGTTTTCAAAAAATGTTTGATCTCGTTAAATATCCAGGGATATCCGATTGCAGCACGGCCGATCATGATACCATCAACACCATAACGGTTTTTATATTCCAACGCTTTTTCAGGAGAATCAATATCGCCATTGCCAAATATGGGAATCTGTATGCGTGGATTGTTTTTTACTTTACCGATCAGCGTCCAATCAGCTTCGCCTTTATACATCTGTGTTCGTGTACGTCCATGAATAGCGAGAGCCTTAATCCCAACATCCTGCAAACGTTCGGCAACTTCTTCTATGTTTTTTGTTTGATCGTCCCAGCCCAATCTTGTCTTAACGGTAACTGGCAGCGAAGTTGATTTAACAACAGCAGATGTCAGCCTTACCATCAGGTCAATATCTCTTAATACACCGGCGCCGGCGCCTTTCAGTGCCACTTTTTTTACAGGGCAACCGAAATTGATGTCGAGCAAGTCGGGATTGGTAACGTCAACAATCTTTGCAGCAAGAGACAAACTTTCTTCATCGCCTCCGAATATCTGGATGCCGATTGGTTTTTCGTAATCAAAAATGTCAAGCTTCTTGCGGCTTTTGATCGCATCTCTTATCAAACCTTCTGATGAAATGAATTCAGTGTACATCAGGTCGGCGCCATTGTCTTTGCAAACGGCACGAAAGGGCGGATCGCTGACATCTTCCATCGGCGCCAGCAATAGCGGAAAACCAGGGAGTGATATGTTGTCTATTTTGATCATGACGAATAAGGACGCTGATAATATGATGTTCAATCAAATAAATATTGCAACTATAATCATCATCTGCCAGCGGTCAATTATTTTTGCTTTCACTTTTGGCAGAAGCCTGCAAATTTACACACTTATCGCTGAAATATATGTACGACAAAGACTCAAGAGGCATTTCTTATACGGCTGGATTTTTTATGCTGATCGCTTTTGCTATTGCTGGGTTAATACTGGCTTCTGCAATCGGCGTGCAAATATGGCAGCAGGTAACAGGCAAAAGTTTTGAAGAAATGCAAAAAGGAATGAATGATCCGGCTAATAGCGATGTGATGAAGATCATTCAATCGCTTACAGCAATAGTTGGGTTTTTAATTCCAACACTTTTTACTGCATTTTTTTTAAGCAGGCGGCCTTTTAAACTTCTTGGGTTTTCTCCATCAGGAATCAAAATAAAACATGTAATACTGGTGATATTGCTGATCGGCGCTTCGTTAATGGTGTCTTCTGGTTTATCTTATTTCACTAATAGTTTACCAATTCCCGATACATGGAAAATACACTTTGACAAAATGGAGTTTGAATATAATGAGCAGGTGTCGGCGATCATTAGTTTAAAAAATGCAAAAGATTATATACTTGCATTGATCATTATGGCTTTTTTGCCGGCATTATGCGAAGAAGCATTATTTCGCGGTGGCCTGCAAAATTTTTTAACCCGCGGCATCAACAATGCATGGGTATCAATAATTATCGTGAGTATATTATTCAGCCTTGCACATTTTTCCTTCTATGGATTTTTATCCCGTTTTTTCCTGGGTGTGGTGTTGGGAGCATTGTATCATTATTCGGGCAAGTTATGGTTGAGCATACTGGCGCATTTTCTCAACAATGCACTGGCGTTAACCTTGCTGTATATTGCTACACAACAAGGCAAACCACTCAACGAAGCGATTAAACAGGATGCCACCAGCTTTTGGGGAGTACTTGCATTGCCTGTAGTGATCATATTGTTTGTTGCTTTTAAAAGAGCATCCGAACGGAAAACTGTGGTTTGAACAAATAATGAGTAAAATATTTTTGATACCAGCAATAGTAACACAGATGATCGTCCCTTGCGTCGCACCCTTCAATTGCAGAATATGAATCATCAATAAATACTAAGAATATAATCGGTATAACTTCAAAACTCTAAAACTTCTTTCTCCGCATGGCCTTTAACTGGAAAACATTTCAAACAAGAACATTGACAGCTGTTGTTTTTGTTGTTGTAATGCTGGCGGGATTGCTATGGAATCACTGGAGTTTTCTCATTTTATTTTCTGTTATTCATTTCGGCTGCTGGTGGGAGTATTTGCGACTGATGGAAAAAATTCATGCAAGTTCTTATCACATTTATACAAAGCTGGGTTTTATGCTGATGGGTTACGGATTGATGTTGTGGTTTTGCGGACCGGCTTATCAAATTGCAGGTTATGGTTTAAGAGATAATTTTTCATTGCCAGTTTCACTGGCAGGAATCATTTTGCTGATAACCGGTGTTTTTCAAAAGATGAAGATTGAATTAAAATCTTTCGGAGCTGCTGCGTTGGGGTTGTTGTATATTTCTTTGAGTTGGGGGTTGATGATATATCTGTATAAGCCATTTAATGCACATTTTCATGACGCCGTCTATATTTTGGGTGATAATTTTATTCCTATTGTGATCATTTCAAGTATTTGGATCAATGATACGATGGCTTATATAGTAGGATCGCTAATAGGCAAGAAACCACTTTCTAAAATTTCGCCTAAGAAAACCTGGGAAGGAACAATAGGAGGGATTTTACTCTGTGTGGGTGTGGTAGGATTTTTATTACCGTTTTTAATTTTTGGATCTTTTGATTTAACACCAGCCTTAACGGCGATTGCAGCTATAAGTGCTATTGCCGGTACTTTTGGTGATCTTCTCGAATCAAAGCTCAAACGGATGGCAGGTGTAAAAGATAGTGGTCATATTATGCCCGGCCACGGTGGATTTTTAGACAGATTCGATTCTCTGTTAATAGCAACGACTATGGTATCGTTATCATTCTTTATTATCGATATATCATTTTAGACTAAGACGTCTCGGTACTTCACTAACTACCACTGACCAATTCACTATATTTGCACCTCAATATTCAACCTGATGACCATTCACAAAGAAGGATATCCTACTATTGCCTGGAGTGCTATTATTTTCGGTGTTATCAATTTGCTTTCTTTTTATCTTATCAGCTTTGATTATCCTGTCATCAGCGCTATAATTTTTATAATCACACTGGGCTTGCTTCTTTTTATGATCTCTTTTTTCCGTGTGCCAAAAAGAGTTCATACCCTAAACGAAAAGGCAGTGGTAGCTCCTGCAGATGGTAAAGTGGTGGTGATAGAAGAAGTGCAGGCAGATGAATATTTTGATGATCGCCGCATACAGGTTTCTATTTTTATGAGCCCGTTGAATGTGCATGTAAACCGCAACCCAATAAGCGGCGAAGTTGCTTACAGCAAGTATCATAAAGGAAAATATTTGGTAGCCTGGCATCCCAAGTCATCTACAGAAAATGAACGACATACTGTTGTTTACAACAATAACGGCAAAGAAATTTTGGTAAAACAAATTGCTGGTGCATTAGCGAAAAGGATCGTCAATTATCTGCAGGCCGGTCAAAAAGTAAAGCAAGCGGAAGAAATGGGTTTTATCAAATTCGGTTCACGGGTTGATATATTACTTCCATTGGATGCAAAAATAAATGTGAAGATTGGCGATACACCGCAGGGTGGGGTGACAGTGATAGCAACGCTCTAAGGGGCCTCCCCAAACCCCTCCGAAGGAGGGCTTTGCAATCGCACAGACCCGGATATTCAGTGTTCCCTTCTTTTTAAACTTTCTTTGTTTAAAAATCTCCTCATATCATTTTCAAAAAGATTTTTATTAAAGTAACTTTAAGAAAAGCAATTATTGTATGAGTTCAGTTGAAATGCGAAAAAAAGTAAAAAAATATATTGACGAGGCCGACGACCATGTGGTTAAGTTGATTTACTCGATGTTGGAAGCAAACAGGGAAGAGGACTGGTGGGATGAATTGCCTGCAGAAGTTCAAAAAAGTGTTTTAAAGGCAGAAAAGGAGCTGAAAGACGGAAAAGGAATTCCACACGAAGTGGTTATGAAAAAATACAGTAAATGGCTTACAAAATAGTTTGGTCTCCTGAAGCTATTATCACCTTCGAAGCCATAGTTGAATATATTTCAGTGAATTTTACCAATAAGGAAGTCGCTTCTTTTATTAATACAATCAACCGAAGATTGCTGGCAATGTCTTTTTTTCCAAAAACTTCCAGAACGCTAAGCCGCACTTCCAGGCGGAGAAAAGCTGTGATTCATAAAAGAACTGTTCTTATCTATACAATAAAAGAAAGGAAAAAAGAGATTGAATTACTTTCTTTTTATGATACTCGTCAAAACCGGAAATGGTCAAAGTACAATTAAAAAATCTCTTCCAATTCTTTCAAAGATGTAACCGTATAAGTCGGCTTCATATCTGTTGTTAACCCCGTATGATTTACAAATACCTGGTCTATACCGGCATTCATGGCGCCTAATATATCTACATCCAATGTATCGCCGATCATAATGCTGCTGGCAGGATTGGCATTTGTTTTTTGAAAAGCATATTCAAAAATTTCTTTGTTTGGCTTTATACTATTTGAGCCTTCCGACGTGATGACTTTCCCGAAAAATTTATCAAGTCCTGAATACTTTAATTTGGCATGCTGTACTTTTTCAAAACCATTGGTGATCAGGTGCAGCTCATAATTTTTATCAGCCAGCCAATGCAATATTTCTTTTGCATAAGGAAATAAGATCGTTCTTGTTGGTAAAAGGTCAAGAAACTGCACATTCATTTTTTGCGAAAGCTCATCATCCGCTATTTTAAAATCAAGAAGCGTAAGCCACATTCTTTTTACCCGCAATTCTTCCTGTTTGATAAAACCTTTGCGATAGCGTTCCCAAAGTTTATCATTATGAGCCAGGTAGTTTTTGTAAAACAATTCAAAGTCAAAAACACCTTTTGCCTTCAACTGCATATCCTGGTATAATGTTTCCAATGTAAGCCTGGCATTGGCTTCAAAATCCCAAAGCGTATGGTCAAGGTCGAAGAAAAGATGTTTGTATTTACCCGCTGCCCCTGGAGAAGTACCATTAACACCCATAAATGAAATTTTGTTCTGTAATTTGCAAACTTATCTTAATTACAAACATCATGAGTTAGTATGGAAAACGTTTTTAACTCCCCTTTAGGGGTTGGGGGTTTGCATATTGTCATTACCGGCGCATCAAAAGGAATAGGCAAAGCCATTGCAGAAAAGTTTGCTGGTGATAAACAAGGACATACTTTCTATTTATGTTCCCGGAGTAATGATGCGTTGAAAGCATTGGAAAAAGAATTACAGGAACGTTTTTCCAACAATAGATTTTTACCAAAGGCCAGTGATCTGAGCATTAAGGATGATGTAAAAATGTTTGCTCAATGGATTTTGCAGCAAACAAGCAGGATTGATATTCTTGTAAATAATGCAGGCATTTTTATTCCCGGCAATGTGTTTGATGAGGAAGACGGGTTACTTGAAAAAGTGATGCAGGTAAACCTTTTTGCTCCTTATCATCTTACAAGACTGTTGTTGCCTGCAATGATTTCTCATAAAAGAGGTCATATTTTTAATATTGCTTCCATAGCAGCATTGCAGGCTTATCCGGGAGGCGGCTCCTATGGCATTAGTAAGTTTGCTTTGGATGGGTTTTCAAAAAATTTACGGCATGAAATGAAAGAATATGGAATAAAAGTTACGGCTGTTTATCCCGGCGCTACGTATACTGATTCATGGAAAAGCAGCGGCATTAGTCCTGATAGGTTTATGAAGGCGGAAGACATTGCTCAAATGATCTATGCAGCATCGCATCTTTCTCCTCAGGCCTGTGTTGAAGAAATAGTGATAAGGCCTCAATTGGGCGATCTGTAAAGTCCCCATTCATCCATTTTAAGACGTTCCTTTGATATGGTTTTCTATATTTACTAATAGTTTATGAAGAAGACCGCATTTCATATCATTCAACTAATAGCCTTGATGCTATCAGTTGTCTATAGTTCTGCACAAGTTGCTTTCCATACCATTGTTTCGCAGGGGCCAGTTGTTGCAGGCGAATCATTCCAGGTGCAGTACGTGATTGAAAACATGAATAAGGAAGATGAGTTTTTTGCTCCTGATTTCAAAGAATTTCGTTTTGTAAGTGGGCCTAATGTTTATACCGGATCTGCATTGAGCACAAATGGTGCAAAGAAACTCAAAAATATTGTTTACACACTTGCCACTACCAGGCCGGGAAGATTTATAATACCCGGCGCTTCAGCAAGGATTGGCGATAAATTGATCAAAAGCGAAAATGTATGGCTTGAAGTGATAAGTAAAACAGAGATGCAGAAAAATGGAAAAGCTCATTTACAAGATACAAATGAAGATTATTTTTTAAGCCCCGGCGAAGATCCTTACGCTAAAATGCAGCGCAATCTTTTTATGAAAGTGCTGGTTGATAAAAGAAGTTGCTTTGTTGGAGAACCGGTAACAGCTACTTTCAAATTGTATTCAAGACTGGAATCAAGATCAGATATTGTAAAAAATCCCGGGTTTTATGGTTTCACCGTTCAGGATATGATAAACCTGGATGACAAACTAATCAATACTGAAAATATTAATGGAAAAACTTTTGATGTGCATGTGGTGCGTAAAGTGCAATTGTATCCTCTGCAGCCCGGTAGTTTCAGTATAGATGCAATGGAAGTAAGAAACAAGGTAGAGTTTTCAAAAAGCCTTGTTTCTAAAAAAACAGAGCAGGAGATAGCTGAAGGAGTATATGCGCATGAAGAAGCGGAAGAAAAAAATAATACAGTTGTTGTTGAAAACAGCATGCATACCGAACCGGTTGCTATTACAGTAAAACCGTCACCTGAAAAAAACAAGCCTTTGGATTATAACGGCGCCACAGGTTCTTTTAAAGTAATTGCATCGCTGGATAAAAATGAACTGGCAAGAAATGAAGAAGGTAATTTAATAGTGACGATAAGTGGCAAAGGAAATTTTACTCAATTATCAGCGCCGGCGATTGTTTGGCCTGCAGGTATTGAAGGATTTGATCCAACCATAAAAGATTCATTGGATCATCAGCATTCACCGCTTAGCGGAAAAAGAGTGTTTAACTTCCGGTTTATATCTGCAAAGGCCGGCAATTATATTTTTCCTGCTATAAGCTTTTCTTTTTTTAAACCCGATAGCAATATCTATAAAAGGATTGTTACAAACCCATTGACCGTTCATATCAGCAAACAGAAGAGAAAATCAAATGAGGCAGCAAAAGATTTGACCAATGCTGTAAAAAGAAAAGGCCAACTGAAATGGTGGCTGACGGGTATTGGCGGTTTATTGATCGCTGCAGGAGTTTTTTATTGGGTTAGAAAAACTAAACAGGTCAACATTAAACAAACTTCATTGGAAGATACAAGCTCAACTATTTCGGTTGCCCGGATACTGCAACCAGCTTATACTTTTTCAGAAGCTGATGATAAAACGTTTTATACGGTATTAAGAAATTACGTTTGGGAATTTTTTAGCCAGCATTATGGATTAACCGGAAGCAGTATGAATAAAGGTATGTTATCGAAAACTATGGATGATCATGCAGTTGATACAAAAGATAAAAACCAGTTGCTGGAAATATTGCATCAATGCGAAACCGGGGTGTTTACGAATGCAGAAAGCAATACAGATAAAAAGAAATTGCTGGAAGAAACAAAAGACGTATTGAAAAAGCTAAATGATCAATAGATTAATAACACTAATTGATCAGCTTTTCATTTTACTCTGAATATTTATACCCTACACCTCTTACCGAGTGAAAATATTTTGGATTGCGGCTATCTTCTTCAAAGTATTTTCGAAAATTGAGTATAAAATTATCTATAGTCCGGGTAGTAGGGTAAACATTATAACCCCACACTGCCTGTAAAATTTTTTCCCTCGGTACCACATCATTTTTATTTTCTATCAGGAGCTTTAAAAGCATGGTTTCTTTTTTGCTCAATTGTATTTTTTGGCCCGCTTTGTTAGTGGCTTCCTGCGCTTTGAAGTCAACGATGTTACTGCCAAATGAATATGTGTTACCAACAGTTGACTTGTCCTGCAGCTTTTTGTTTTTATCAATCAGTTTATGCACCCGCAACAATAGTTCTTCCAAATTAAACGGTTTGGTAAGATAATCATCAGCGCCTTTTTTTAAACCAAGCACACGGTCAGCGCTGCTGTTTTTGGCGCTGAGTATTAGTATCGGCACTTCATTGTTGCTGATGCGCATTGTTTCTAACACACTGATGCCATCCATCTCCGGCAGCATTACATCGAGAATGATGAGATCAAAATATTCCTGTTCCACTGTTTTTAATGCGGCTGCACCATCAAATACAGAGGTCACGTCATAACCTTCCAGTTCAAGATTTAGCTTCAATGCCTCATGCAGGTTTTCTTCATCTTCTACCAGTAAAATGGAATTTTTTTTCTCTTCAGCCATCTTCTTATAGTCAATTAATGTTGATCAGGTAAAAAAACGAACAACAAAGCTACTGCCGCGGGGTATATTATTTGTCACTGAAATGTCGGCATTGTGATCAGCAGCTATCTTACTGCAAAGGTATAGCCCCAATCCCGTACCCTTTGTTTTGCGGGTAGTTTCGCTGCCAATGCGATAAAATTTTGAAAAAATATTTTTCTTTTCTTCATCGGGAATGCCGGGTCCCTCATCAGCAACTTCCAGTTCAATGATCGTGTCCTTATTTTTCAGTCTTGCATATATGGGGCTTTCTTTGGCAGAATACTTGATTGCATTTTCAAGCAGGTTGTTAATAAGTATCTGGAGCAGTAAAGGATCTCCTTTTACATCTGCATCATTTTCTATTTCTTCAATAAAAATTCTTTCAGTGAATCGGTTCCGGAAATCATGCAGGCAATCTTTCAGCAGATCGGAAAGGTCAAGCTCTTCTTTCGAAAATTTATAACCGCCGCCTTCCAGTTGAGAAGCAATAAGAATATTATTGGTTAAAAAGTTGAGCCTTGATGTTTCTTCAAGTGTATTATGAATAAGTCTTTTTTGTTTTTCAGGATCGAGAGAATATTTCTGCATGGTCTCCAGGTTGAGCCTGGCCACTGAAATAGGCGTCTTCAGTTCATGCGTTACCGCCATCATAAAGTTTTGCTGCTGCAGTTGCAGCCGGAATTGTCGTCTTACCGTGCGAAATACAAATATGGCTGCTACGACAATAAGCGCAAGGAAAAAAAGTCCCTCGCTTATATGTTTGATAGTCGTTCGCTTTGTATTATTGTTTATGGCATTAAATTCAGCGTTATAAAGCTCTGGGGAAGCAGTGCTGTCAATAGCAGCATTTAGTTGTTTTATTTTAAAATCTGCCAGTGAATGACTTTGTTTTTCCAGCGAAATGAACCACCATACCAGTGCAGCAACTATATAAATAAGCATAGACCAGTAAATAAAAGTGGCCCTTCTTATCGTTTTGCGGCTGATGTCAGGCATGACTTATTGTTTCTTTTCTACCCGGAGACCAACATTCAATACATTTTGCAAAGGATCTTCCCGCATGATCTGTTCAATTGTGAAAGTATAATTACCGGCTTTTAAACTTTGTGCAGGGCCCAATGGGATGCGATGATCATAAATATCATCCATTCCGCTGCCCAGCCATCCTTTTTCATTGGTGGCAAGAATAAGGTCTTGCTGTATTTTTTGTACTGTATCCTGTCCCGGGCCTTTTGCATATACATTTACAAAGATGTTGTTGTAATTGTATTTCTCATTATGGCGAAGAATGAGAAACAATTGGTAAGGCACTGTAGTATCTTTTATGGTGAAGTCAAATGATGGTTTAAAGCTGCTTTCCCATTCATGCCGGGGAATGGTCACTGTTTTTTCATAAAGATCAGCCGTAGTACAAGATATAAGGTACAAGGTACAAGGAACAAGAAAGAGAAATAGTTTTTTCATAAGCTTCATAGCGCAAATATATAATTCATGATTCTTTTGACTTGTAACTTGTTTCTTGTGCCTTTTGTTCATTTACAGTACGTTCAACACTTGTTCCTTTGCTTTTTCCAGTTCGTCTTTCATCATTACTACTATTTGCTGAATAGCGGCATCATAAGCTTTGGAGCCAGTAGTATTGATTTCACGGCCGATCTCCTGCAGAATAAAGGATAATTTTTTCCCTTTGGATTCTTCAGGTTCGTTCAGCATGGTTTTAAAGTAATCGCAATGGTTCTTCAATCTCACCTGCTCTTCAGTAATATCTATTTTCTCAATATAATAAATGAGTTCCTGCTCCAGCCGGTTGCCATCATAGTTTTCCTTACCTACTCCTTCTTCCAATAATTTTACAATGCCTTCTTTAATCTTTTTTTGGCGAAGAGGCTCCAGCTTTATTACTTCCTGCTGCTGGTTAAGTATGTTATTAATCCGGAAGATCAATTCTTCTTCAAGCGATGCACCTTCATCTATCCTGTGCTCATTGATGCTGTCAATAGCAGAAAGCAGTATAGCCTGGAACTTATTCCATTCTTCGTCGGTTAATGTTTCACTGCTGGGAGTGATCACTTCCGGCATTTTTACCAATGTGCTGAGTATATGAGCAGGATCGAGGTTGAGATCGTTTGACAGTTCAGCCAGCGATTTATAATAAGCTTTTGCCAGATCGGTATTGATAGTAACGGGTTTTATGGTGCCGGTTTCTTTCAGGCTTATCACACAATCTACACTGCCGCGACCCAATTTTTCAGAAAGAAGGCGACGAATGTCAAACTCAAATGGCTTAAGAATAGCAGGTAACCGCAGTTGAAGTTCAAATTGTTTTCCATTGAGGGATTTTATATCAATGAGGAATGTTTTATCACCCACATTGTTTTCGGCTCTTCCAAAACCGGTCATGGATTTCAGCATGCATAGATCATTTAGTTGGCTATAAAGATATTTTAATTATTGCTTATCGTCGTTATTTAAAAGAATCAGGCACTTTATCATTGAGCAATGCCATATTTTATCACTTAATGATTTTATAAATCTCTGTTGATGGATGGGGAAATGAAGTTGTAATAAATACTTCTATGGAGTATGATTTATGAATAGTCTAAAATAAAAATCCCTTCGTTTTATCGAAGGGATCGTTATAATGGATGGGTTAGTAAGTACAGGGAAACGAATTTCCCAACGCAATATTAAATATATTTTTTACTATCCAAAAAAAATTTGCAAAGAATTTTATTCACATTTTGTTTCTTGCTGTGGATAAGGAAACCTGTTTTTTTATCAATAAAGCAAGCTATTTAAGAAATAAATGAATGATTAATCTATTTCAGGTTAATGCTTTTTTATTTTTTATGTTGCTGTAATGCTGATGCAGCGCATGTTTCAGCTTACTGATTTTGCATTGCTATTCATTCAATCATTTATAATGATGTAATGATGTGATTGCATGTTTCACCGTGAAAGTTCATTTGAAAGAGATAAAAAGACGGTAATGCAAGTTTAAAAATTTTACCTCTTTGAATGATAAAATCATAAAAAAGGGTTGTTTTATCGTCTGCCCGCTATAGCAGTTACCTTTGCGCAAACATTTTTTATGCGTTTTGATAAACCAGTTCCGCTTGTTGAGATCGCTTCACTGATCAATGCAAAACTGATTGGCAATACCACAGCTTCAGCAACCGGCATCAATGAGATTCATAAAGTAGAAGAAGGTGATCTCGTTTTTGTAGATCATCCAAAGTATTATGAAAAATGCATCAACTCGGCTGCCAGCTTTATTATTATCAATAAAGAAACTGATTTTCCGGAGGAGAAAGCGTTATTGGTTACTGACGAACCTTTTGAAGCTTATCAAACTATTGTCAATCATTTCAGACCCTTTGCGCCTTCTATGAAGATGATCAGCGATACTTCTTCAGCGGAAGAAGGCACAGTGATAATGCCCGGCACTTATATAGGCAATCATGTTTCCATTGGCAAAAATTGCATCATTCAACCAAATGTTACTATTCTTGATCATTGCATTATCGGCGATGATGTGATCATACAGGCAGGCGCCGTTATTGGCAGCGATGCTTTTTATTACAATAAAAAAACAAGCCGGGATATTCATTATAAGAAAATGCTTAGTTGCGGAAGAGTGGTTATTGAAAATGGAGTTGAAATTGGGGCAGGTTGTACTATTGACCGCGGTGTAAGCGGCGATACATTGATTGGCGCCGGTACAAAGATTGATAACCTGGTACATATTGGTCATGATACGGTAGTAGGAAAAAATTGTTTGTTTGCTGCGCAGGTAGGTATTGCCGGTGCTACCACTATTGAAGACAATGTGATCCTATGGGGGCAGGTTGGCGTTAGCAAAACCTTGACCATAGGAAAAAATGCAGTAGTAATGGCTCAAAGCGGTGTGCCTGCATCATTGGATGGCGATGCGTCTTACTTTGGATCGCCTGCTATGAATGCAAAAGAAAAAATGAAAGAATTAGTTTGGATAAAACGAATACCACAGTTGTGGGAAAAGGTGATGAAAACCCTCTAAATCTCCTAAAGGGAAACTTGCCGACATACAAACCTAATTGCTGAATAAACATTATTGTGTTTAATCTACTGATAGCAAAAGTTTAAAAATGTTTGTCATCTTCGAAAAGCAAGGGCTGTGTATTGATGGCCTCCATTTAGGGAGGTCGGGAGGGTTTTAATAATCATACGGCAACAGATCGGCTAAATTCTTCCAGCTCCAATAACCCTGGTTGATCCAATCTTTCTGATCATAATAATAACCATTTTCTTTAATGGCAATGGCGTCGGTCATATCAATATATGAGATTTGTGTCATTACATTTTTGGGAAGCTTGAATTGTTTCAGATATTCCGGTTCCGGTTTTTTACGGATATAGGTTATGCTGAGCTTTCCCGGGTACCATATTTCTATCTGCATGGTGCTGTCCAATGCTCCGTAGTATAAAGTA
>Ga0187893_10005086_pt1 | contig 24069 bp, 16 predicted proteins | sample MA1701074metaG_FD_139574 | JGI IMG/M metagenome (GOLD analysis project Ga0187893, IMG submission 139574) | White microbial mat communities from a basaltic lava cave in the Kipuka Kanohina Cave System on the Island of Hawaii, USA - MA170107-4 metaG ...
CCGTGCTGCTGATCTCCGACATCCGCACCGTTGCCGACGTCGTCACCGTCCTGCTGCTCGGCGTGTCGCTGGCGGTGGCGGCGGTCCCCGAGGGCCTGCCAGCGATCCTCTCGGTCGTGCTCGCCATCGGTGTGCAGCGGATGGCGAGGCGCAACGCCATCGTCAAGAAGTTGTCCTCCGTGGAGACACTGGGCTCCGCGTCCGTGATCTGCTCTGACAAGACCGGCACGCTGACCCGGGCGGAGATGACCATCGAGCGGGTCCTGACCGCATCCGGCGGCACCCGCGTCACCGGCGTCGGCTACGAGCCGGAAGGCCGGGTCGAGCACGAAGGCGACGAACTGGGCGCCGGGCCGCTCTTGGCCGAGGACATCGTGGTGCTGAGCGGCGGCAGCCTGGCCGGCAACGCCGACCTGCGCCAGACCGCGGACGGAGTGTGGGAAATCCAGGGCGACCCCACCGAGGCGGCGTTTTTGGTCGCCGAGCGCAAGCTGGGAGTGGCCGAACGCCGCAAGCGGCGCTTCGATCGCATCGGCGAGATCCCATTCACCTCCGAGCGCAAGATGATGTCGACGATCGAGGTGGACCACGAGCACGACGAGGAGGTCGTGGTGATCAGCAAGGGCGCGCCCGATGTCCTGCTCGAACGTTGCACCCGGGTCCGCCAGGGGATGGACGTGGTCGCGCTCGACGACGCGCGGCGCCAGCGGATCCTGGCCGACGTCGACGCGCTGTCGGACGACGCGCTGCGCACGCTCGCCGTGGCCTACCGCCCGCTCGCGGCGGGCGAGGACGCCACGGTCAAGGAGTCTCTGGAGCGCGACCTGATCTTCGTCGGCACCGTCGGGATCATCGATCCGCCGCGCGAAGAGGCGTCGGTCGCCATCCGCGAGGCCCACCGGGCCGGTGTCCGGGTGATCATGATCACCGGCGACCACCCACGCACAGCCTTGCGTATCGCCTCGGACCTCGGCATCGTCGCCGCCGGCGCTCGCGCGCTGACGGGGCTCGAGCTCGATGCGCTCGACGACACGGGCTTCGCCGAGGCCGTCCGCAGTACCTCCGTCTACGCGCGGGTGGCACCCGAGCACAAGCTGCGGATTGTCGACGCGCTGCAGGCGGATGCTCACATCGTGGCCATGACCGGCGACGGCGTGAACGACGCGCCGGCGCTGAAATCTGCCGACATCGGCGTCGCCATGGGTGGGACCGGCACTGAGGTCACCAAGCAAGCCGCCAAGATGATTCTGGCCGACGACAACTTCGCCACCATCGTCGACGCCGTGCGCGAAGGCCGCGTCATCTTCGAAAACATCCGCAAGTTCCTGCGCTACCTCCTATCGTCGAACATGGGTGAGGTGCTCACGGTCTTCTTCGGCGTGGTCCTGGCCGGCGTGATCGGCTTGACCGCCAACGGCGAGGCCGTCGCGCTACCGCTGCTGGCCACACAGATCTTGTGGATCAACCTGGTCACCGACTCCGCTCCCGCGCTGGCCATGGGCGTCGACCCGGCCGTCGACGACGTCATGTCTCGCAAGCCACGTCGGCTGACCGATCGGGTGATCGACGCACCTATGTGGGCCGGAGTGATCGAGATCGGCGGGGTGATGGCGGTGGTGACGTTACTGACCCTCGACCTGTACCTGCCCCGCGGGTTGATCGACGGAAGTCGCCCCCTCGACAACGCGCGCACGGCCGCCTTCACGACGCTGGTGTTCGCCCAGTTGTTCAACTGCTTCAACGCTCGCTCGCAGGAGACCAGCGCGTTCCGGCACCTGTTCACCAACCCGTGGCTGTGGGGTGCGGTGGTGTTGTCGGTGCTGCTGCAGGTGGCCGTGGTCAACCTCGGCCTCCTCAACACCGCCTTCGGCACGGTGCCGTTGGAGCTGGGCCAATGGCTCGGGTGCGCCGGGATGGCCAGCGCAGTGCTTTGGTTCGGCGAGCTGCGCAAGTGGCTACGCCGTGTGCTGGCCCGCAGCGCCGAGTGAACGGACGGGCGACGACCTAGCCGCGGACGGTGATCCTCTTCCGGCTGGTGTCTTGAGCCGCGGTCGCGGAGGTCACCGCGCCACGCACACCGAGACCGGTGCGCGCGCGACGACGTAGCTGCTGACGCTCCCGAGCAGCTTGCGGACGATCCCGGCACCCCGCGCCCCGACGACTATCAGATCTGCCCGGCTGCGAGTCGCCGCCGCGATGATGCGGCGCCCGGGGTTGGTGATCCCCACCGGCGGCTCGACGACGACGCGGCAGCTGAGCCCTGCGGCGGCGGCCGCGGCCAACGTCGCCCTCAGCTTGCGGTGCGCCACCTCGGGGGGCTCCACCGCCTCACGCACGTAGACTGCCGTCAACCGGGCCCCGACCTCCGCGGCGATCGCGACGGCAAAAGCGCGGGCCAGCGCCGCTGGTTTCGAGCCGTCGTCCGCGATGAGCACGTGGCGTGGCCGTCGGGACCGGCCGGACTTCGACCCCTTCGCTGGCTTCTTGCCCATTGGGCCTGGCGCCTATCAGACGTGCGGGTACCCGCGCCAGAGAGGGCTTCAGCGAGTGACGCGAGAAGGACGATCAAGCGGACCGGCCGGCGCTCAACGTAGCCCCCCTGAAACAGTGAGGATCTCGCCGGTCATCCACGCCGACGCGCGGGAGGCCAAGAAGATGGCGACGGGACTCAGATCCGAAGGATGGCCCGGCCGCTTCGCCAAAGGCGTAGTCGCAAGGAGATGGGCTTCCTGCTCGCTGTCCTTGACGCCGATCGCACGTGCGCCTTCCGTATCAACATAGCCGGGCATGATGGCATTGACCCGGATTTTTCGTTCAGCGAGCTCGAGCGCCAGCACCTTCGTGATGGCATTCACCGCCGCCTTGGATGACGAATAGACGGCGCTGCTGGGTGCATTTCCAAGAGCCGATAGCGAGCTGATGTTGATCACGCTTCCGCCCGCGGGGTTGAAATCCGCGACGGCAACCTTGGTGGTCGTCAACAGACCAAGCACATTGGCGTTGAAGATCTGATGAAAATGCGCCTCGTCGATATCGTCTAGCGCTTTGAAGTCGAACACGGCGGCGTTGTTGATCATGATGTCGATCGGACCGACGGTCGACACGACCGTGGCGACCATGGCTTCGATATCCACGGTCTTGGCCAGGTCGCCCTGAACGGTGATAGCCCACCCACCCCCTGCCTTGATCTCGCCCGCAACACGCTCTGCGCCTTCCTCATCGCGCGCGTAGCCGACAGCGACATTCGCACCGGCAGCACCGAACGCTGTCGCGATGCCCGCACCGATCCCTTTCGATGCGCCCGTCACCAGGGCGACCTTACCCGCTAGTTCGTGATCCTCGGTCATGCGCCGATCTCCAGAACCGCTATCTGGCCACCCTTGATCCGGAACGCGAAGGTGAGCGTCACGGGACTGCCTGGGAACTGACCGGCTACTTTGGCGCGAACCTCGAGAGCATCGCCCCGCTCACCCACCTCGAGCGGTTCGGCGACGGCCTGGTACTTGGCCTTTACGTCACGCCACCACGCGTCGATGGCCTCGTGCCCTGCATGGGACTCCCCCTCGTCGTTGACGACGGCATCGGGCGCGAAGACATGGAGCGGTGCCCCGCCCTCGTGCCTCTTGTCCGCGTCGAAATAGGCTTGAATCGATGGATGCAGGTTCATGGCGTCGCTCCTTCTGTTCGGGGTCTGATTCAACACGTAAGCGTCGGCGATTGATTCTTCAAGAGGGACAATGCAGGATGAGGTGTTGCGACTTCGGGACAATAGATGCATCGACCTGGACTGAACGATCTCGATGCGATCCTCGCCATCGCGCGCAGGACTTCGTTTCGCGCCGCGGCCCTCGATTTGGGCATGTCGACGACCGCGCTCAGCAACGCTGTCGGAAAGCTCGAGGCGAACCTTGGCGTCCGCCTGTTCAATCGGACGACGCGCAGCGTCTCGCTCACCGATGCTGGACGAGTGTTTATCGAACAGGTTGGCCCCGCATTGCAGGACGTTCACGGTGCCATGGAAGCAGTACGGTCGCGGCAGGCAACGCCGTCAGGCACACTACGCATCAACGCCTTTGCCACGGCGGCGCGCGAGATCCTCTCGCCGCTGGTGTTGGAGTTCCTCCGCCGCTATCCGCAAGTGCATGTCGATCTCGTCGCTGAAGGACGACTGGTCGACATTGTCGCCGAGGGATTCGATCTCGGAGTGCGGCTGGCCGATCTCGTGCCCAGCGACATGATCGCGGTTTCGCTTGGGCGTCCACAGCGATATGCCGTCGTCGGCTCGCCGGCGTATTTCGAGAAGCATCGTACGCCGCGTGTCCCGCCTGACCTCCTCAATCAGCACTGCATCCGTGTCCGCCTGCCGAACGGCGCCCTCTATCGGTGGCAATTCGAGAGACGCGGACGGACGGCACAGATCGATGTAAGCGGGCCAATTACCTTGGACGAGGCCAGCCTCGCACGGACCGCTGTGCTGGAAGGCATCGGGCTTGGCTTCTTCATGGAACAGGACGTGCGTGCCGACATCGAGGCGGGACGCCTCGTTCGCGTGCTTGAGGACTGGACGCCGCCGTTTGGCGGGCCCTGCCTCTACTATCCCGGACGGCGCAACCCCTCGGCCGCTCTAAAGGCCTTCATCGGCCTCGCCCGTGAACTCAGCCCAAAATCCGGACGGTGACCAGGGCCTTGGAAAGTGGGGCGGGGGGAATAGACCCTCTGGCACAACCTAGCGTTTTCGCGAGTGTCTCGATCAATGGATCTGACTAGCTGCCCCGAAGTTGCCCCCGTCCTCGCCGCCCTGCCCTGCTGAGAGCTATCGCACTGCCCGGACGGGAGTGACGAACCCCTTGGGGAAAAGGTAGCCGGACGTCAGGCCACCAAAGAAACTCACGCCATAGGCGAGAAACGTATCAACAGGATCAGTCGACGCCGTGCCGCCTCCAGCGACCGTAGGTCCGAAGATCGGATCGATGCACGGATCGGTCGAGGTATCGTCTGCGCAGACACCCTGGTCGACGTCGACGATCGATAGCAACTCCGGCGGCTCACCGGTCCGACCCAGGTAGTCGCCTTCGCTCGTCGGGATGCGCCAATCACTGTGACCGGCGAAGTTCGCCGCGTTTAGCTGGGTGAGCCATTCCCAGATCGTCGTGATGGCCCCCTGCGCGAAGGAATCGACGTTGCACGTGCCGTCCCCCCACCCCGCACTCCGCGCAGCCCAGCGCTCCACCAGTCTGCGTGGCGCAGGTCGCGGCCGCGGCGGTGCTCGGCTGGCAGAAGACGGACGAATCGAGCGTGCAGCGGCCCGCCCACGAATACAGATTGTCCACGTCGTGGAGGTTACCGGCATCCGCGCCGCTAGAGACGGGCGTCTCCTTCTTCTCCCACTCGAGGCTCGTGCACGTGTCAAGCACCGTCGCGCCGAGGTCGACGAAACGGTTCTCTCTGGTCGCGCACGTCGCCAGGCATGCGCCGTCCCGCACGCTGCCCGTATTGGGCACGATGCCGATCCGGCAGACCAGCTTGGAACCAGTGCCGCCCGCAATCGTGGTGTACACGCGGTCGGTGAAGCGCGTGCACTGACGCAGCGTGCCCCCGCCGTTAGTCAGCGTATGAGCGACGAACACCGAGGCCGTCGGTGCCGCCGAGACGTCCAGCGGCGAGTCCCCCAGGCTCTTCGCCACGACCTTGAACGTCTTGCCTGGCTTGACGATGCTCGTCTTGACGGCACCGCCGGCAGGTGCGCCGACGTGGACATACTTGGCGACCGCGCTGGTATTCACCAGCCAATCCGCTCCTTGCGGCATGAGGAAGCTGCCGTTGGTGCCGTCATAGCCCACGTCCAGCACGGCATCGATCTGCGCGGGATCCGTGCCGGTGCCCTTGGCAACCGCGATGTCGCGGCTCACGAACACGGCCTTGGCCCGTCCGGCTGCCGTAAGCTTGTCGACGACGATCAGCTTGTTCGCGACGATCGGGAAGTCGAGCGCGCGCGAAGGCGCACCAACGGCAAGGAAACCCATCAGGAGAATTCCGAGCCACGTCGAGCGGGGCATCGTGCGATAGACTCGATGCCCCTGCTCGAACTGTCAACCAAATTCGGCGGTATTCACCTGATGCGGCGCGTCCGTGCTAGGCTCCTACCCGTCGATGGTGGGCGCCGACGTTGCCGGTGAGCAGAGATTCAGGATGATTTCGCCTCGGCGGTTCCCAGTAGAACCGTTGAAGATGGAGGCGGGGGGAATCGAACCGCGCGGTCGAGGAAGGCGTCGGAGAGGAAGGTAGGTGGTCCGGAGGGTTGCGCCGTGTCCAGTATCCCAGCGCTTACCCTGCTCTACCGCGGTTGCGTCCCCGAGGGACGGACGGTGGCCTCGATCAGTAGCGCCACTGACTCATGACCTTCGGCGCGGGCGATCTCGATCGCGTTTCGTTTGGAGTCGGGACTCCACCACCGCGCGCCATTGGCGAGGAGGAAGCGCACCATGGCCTCGTCGCCCCGAAACGCAGCGGCACCAAGAGGAAACCCCTCCCACGGTGCGGCGCCTGCGGCCACGAGCTGCTTCACTATGGCCAAGTCACCGCTGTGCGCTGCAGAATCGAGAGGAGTCCCGAGACAACAGCCCGCCCTCGGGTTGGCTCCCGCCGCGAGCAATCGCGCCACGACGTCCCCATGCCCATTGAAAGCTGCGCACATCAGCGGGGGACCAAAGACACCAAAGTCGTTGCCGTTCGGGTCGACACCCATGGAGTTGAACAGTCCGACTACACGCGACCACCCGTGGCATGCAGCCTCGTGAGCGATCTCTCCTCGACCCTGTCGGGTGCCCAGGAGCAGTGCCGTCACACTCCCCAGCACGACCGCGAAAGCAAGTGTCACCGCACGAAGGAGTTTGCGTAGGGGCGGCTTCATGACCCGCATCATTCGCGCCTCCCGGGTCAGGAGCAGCGCCATGGCACCAGCCGCTCCACCGTCACCTCGACCCGCGGCATGGCGACGAGCGTGAGCGGCGTCTTCGAGATCTCCATGACTACCCGTCCGAGCTCCGAGCGCATCTTCAGGGTGACCAAGCTTCTGTGGCTCCGCCAACGTCCGAGGGACGGCTCGGGATCTCGCCACACGTCGACGAGATCGGGGCCGTCGGGCCGCGCCGATGGCCGTACCCACCAGTACTCGGCGTATCCTTCCGCCGCGCGTTCTGCGAGCACCTCTTCGGAGGCCGCCATATCTCCGTCCGCCACGTCGATTGCCAGCACTGATCCCCCCGCGCCGTCCGCGGCCTTCACCGTCAGCCAGGCCCCGGCCGCGGCACCGCTCGGCGGCGCCTCGACCACGGTTCCGTGCGTCCCCACGGCCCGGGCGATCTCCTCCTTGACCGCATGCCGCAGGCGCTCGACCCGCGGAAGCCGGCGCGCTTCGTGCGCGCGAGCGCAGCGACCATGCGGGATGTCGAAGCCGAGGAAGTCAGTTTCGCGTGTGCGAAGCGCCGCGAATGCCTGCTCGCACTCGGGCTGCGACCCATACTCGTGATAGATGCACCACATGCCGAGGTCGACCTCCGTATTGACCTCTCCCGGCCCGACGATCGGCGGCAGCAAGAGCCACACTTGTGAGTCGTACGCTGGAGCCGTTCCAACGACGAACGGGTACTCGAAGCCGTACCAGTCGCGCCCCTGAATCGTGAGGCGTCCGACCGCTCCCTCGTCTCCCTTCGCCCAGACGTCGAACCGGTACTCGGCATTCCGCTCGGTCTGCGGCAGAGTGACCTCCCACGTGGTTCCCTCGGTCTGGACGCTCGCGATCGTGATCGGGAGGGGTTCGTGTGGACGTCGCATCGTCACTCTTGCGTGGTACATGCGCGCACCGGGCACGGGCTCCCAGGCGAACCGGACGGGCGACGCGAGGTGAGCCAGGTCGCGTCCAAGCGGACCGGACATCGATCCTCGCACGACCCCCCCGAGACTGTCTTCGGGCTCCCGAAGGCGAATGATCCGTGTCGTGTCGACGTCGACCACCTCCTCGGCGCCCGGCTTCAGGAGGAGCGCGACGACCGTACCACCACTGGTGAGGTCGCCAGGCAGACCGACAGACGAGGAACCGACTCCAGTGCGAGGATCCGTGTCGATCGCGAGGTGGACGTCATAGATGCCCGTAGGCACCGAAGACACCTCGACGAACCCGTTTCGCAAGCGCGTATGGAGCGTATGATGATCATAGTCCCGCCGGTTGCGGAGAACGATCCATGCATCCCGACCGTCGAGTTCTTCGAGAGGACCCCCGCCCTCGGTCACCCGAACTCGGAGCGTCCCTCTGCCCGGCTCGACGACGGCGTTGCGGATGCGCTCCTGCCGCATACGAGCCGTTTGGTCGGCAAATACTCGCTGCGACACGAACCACCCCGTCAGCACGGCGTAGCTCGCCGCGGCGATCAGAGGCCAGTGCGCGCGACGACTCGCGGGCGGAAGCGCCCTCGTGCCCCACGGAGTGAGGAGCGCCGCACCGGCAAGAATCATCGTGACCGTGGGAACGTAGAGCGCCCAGTAGAGCCGGATCCGCTGCACCCAGGAGACCTCTCCGAGAGCGATCGGCGTCACAATGCCGACCAGCACCTCGACGCTGGCGACACCGACTACCCAATGGCGAGCCCAGGGCCGGCGCTGGCAGAGTCGAATGCCGGCTAGGAGGGTCGTCGCGTCCCACGCCAGCCCGACCAGGGAACGCACACCACGGGGCGTGCCCAGCAACTGCAGCACGTCGAAATTCGACAGCGCCGAGACGTCGAACACCACGCGCGTCACGCCGACGAGGGCTACGGTTATGCCAATCGCAACGATCGTCCGCACTCCGGGCTCGGACTTCGAGGGCGCTGGCAGATACCCCGCTACGATGTAGGAGCTCCAGTAGCCCAGGACGAAGCTCACAACGAGTGCGACTCTCTGCCACGGCCCAAGCGTCCAGGCCTCCCCGTGAACCGCCTGCACCGCGACCGGCGCGAACAGCACGACCGCGCTCACGACGCCGAGTCGGTCGAGCCACCACAGCATCCGTCGATGCCCCGGAGAGAACTCCGGTCTGGGCACTGTCGACCTGCGACCTGCGAGGGCATGCCAAGCCAACGCGAGTACAGCCACTAGGGCGAGCGAGGTTCGTGCCGAGGGTGCCTTCTCTCCTTCGGCCCCCAACACCCAGGTAACGAGGGCCGGGGCCATCAACACCGCCCCGATCACGACCTGTCGCTGGCGACCCCGCATCCTCTCCCGCCCCGCGGCGCAAGCCCGCAAGAAGACGCTAGCTTCCGAAGCCGCGAGTCTCAACCGATATCGGGGTGAACGTCTGCGACTAGCCCCTTTTGAGGGAATGCGGCTTTGCGGGGATCTTCGGCGACTCGGCACAGCCTCTGGTAGCCGCTTTCTTCTGACCGGCTGAGCGACGTCCCTGCTTGCTCTTGGAGATGGGCACGTCCTCTGATCCTCGGCCCGCATCGGCCGCCGCACCAATGCTAGGCAGATCGCAGGCGCGCTCTCCTCATAGGCGACCCCTTTCGGGGGGCAGGTCGATTCACGCGCTGATTCCCACACACAATTGCCGCATCAGCTCTGATAGTCGACTGCCCCGAGGGCACCCTCCAACGCTTGGTTTCGCAGCTTCCTCCATTCGTACCTCGAGCGTCGAGACGGAATCCCCACGACATAGGCGATGTACTCCCGCTGCACCTTACTGCCCTCTATAAAGTCGGTCCGAGTCCCGACAATGAGGTCGAACACTCGCCGCACCGTTTCATCGCTGCCGTGGAAAGGGATCACATCTCGTGTCCCATTCTCTCGAGTCACGTAGAAGCCAGCCGTGACGTCGCTACGTCGCTCAACAGATTTTAGTTGCAGGACTCCGCTGGCGGGGATTCGATAAACGACCACACCGTCGCCCTTGCGCTCGACCTGCGTCGCCGCGCGCGGGTCAAGAACGATGACAACCGGGCCCTCGTACCACTCGGGCACTAGGTGCTCCTCCCTCCGAACTTCGAATCCGTAGGCGATCTCCCCTGATAGCATCATAGCTATCAGCGTGGCACCAACCGACCAACGCGTCATGGGAACAGCCCCATGGGCCTCTGATGGTTCCCAGGCAAAGCCGTGGCCGGTCCGGAAGTTGGATCGTACGGCGTACTGAACTTGTGGAGCATCTGTGCGAATCCCCCTGGAGCTCTCACGAACACTTCCGCACTCGGGAAGGCATCTCCCATCAGCGATCCCTCAAACGTCTGCAGATTGAGCTTTAACGTAATGTTGATGTCGGCGGACAACCCAACCTTTGGATTGCTCCCAGCTGCAGTCATCGTTAGGATTCCACCCGGAGACACGCTTGCGTCCATATTCGGAGTCCCAACCTCAGGCTTGGATCCAAAGAGCCCTGCGCAGATGATCGACGCGCATTCGGTCGGGCTTGAGAACACGTCGGTACGGAGGATCTCCCCCGACCCTGTATCCACTCTAGCCATTGCGGATAACCGTGCTGTGACGTTCAGATCCGTTGAGAATGTTCGGTTGTCCCCTTTGAACGAGATGGGGCCAAATGTCTCTTGTTCAGCGAATGAGCGGACGTATACATCCACCACGCCTCCGGGTTTCGGCCGAGCCTGATCGAACCGCATGACAATCAGCTTCTCGGCGGCCGCCTTTGCCGATTGAAAGGCGTTGTAGAGCGTATTGCCCAGGACGGCTACTGTAAGCGTGCCACTTGCGTACATCCCCTGTGCAAAGTTCTGGTACACACCGTAGCCGGCATACCCGATGAGCACAGCGGCAGCCGCGTACTGTGCAATCGTTGGCAGCGTCCCGATCACGGGGCCTACGATCTGAGACCCCGGCCCGGCAAAGAGCAGCGAGATCCCGAGGGTGCGACCGCCGGTCTGAAAAGCCTCACCGACACTGGCGCCGGTAACGAGCGCGTCGATGGTCGCTGCGACAGCAGACGCTGCAGCGAGATAGATGATAAGCTTTACGAGGGGGATCTCTATCCCGAAGAGCGCAAATTCGCCCGTGGGATCCACGCCGTCAAGCGGGTTCCCCCCGGCGTAAGAGTACGGGCTGAAGAATTGCCCACTCGGGTCATGGGAGGTGAACAGCCCGATGCCTGGATCGTAGTACCGCGCCCCGAAGTAATTGAGCGCAGTGCCATCATCCCCACGGTGCCCCGTAAACTGAAACGGACTGCTTGGGCTCGCCTTTGGAGACCCATTGGCCTGCAAGACTGTCACGCCGCCGTAGGGCAGGTAGCGAACGTGCTCATACGGCAATCCAGCTGATGTTGTCGTATGATCTGTGCTTCCTAGCCGATCGAGTTGATAGAAGTAGGTATTCTCCTGCGGTCCGGGTGGGTCAGGGACACAAGCGACGGCGAGTGGCACTCCAAACTGGCCAGGGGCGAAAACCATGAGCACAGCAAGTACGGGGATCCGTTCGCGCGTGCGCCGCCGCCCCGGCAATACGAGGAGTACGACTGCACCGAGGATCAAGAACGAAGTCCCCCCCACTGCCGCGCGCGCAACGAGCACTTCTCGTTCCGTTCGCCCCGTGAGCAGCTCTCCCTCTGCGATCGTGGTATACGCGATCCTACGTCCCCCAGCGCTGATATGGCGAGTAATGGTCCCTTCTCTCACGTCAAAGGCATCGAAGAAGTACGTCGTACCGCCACCAGAGCCGTAGGTTCTAGCGAGCACGCGTCGCCCGTCCGCATTGTACCGATACTCCGCCAACTTGGGCGCCGTCCCGGTACAGGGGCCCTGGCAGACAAGGACCAGCCGGCCTTCGGCGTCGTATTTCGCACCACGATTGCCCGGCAGCAGTGACATGCCGCCGTTCAGGTCGTAGCCTACCGGCTCCCCGTTTATCGCCTTAACCTTGTGCGGACCTGGCCCAGTGTAGTCGTAGTCTTTGCCGTCCTTGGACGTCAGTCGGCCCAACTCGTCATGCTCGTAGCTTCCGGATGCAGGGGTTCCGCTTACGCGTGTCCACCCTGTCAGTCGTGACGCATTGTCATACGTCGCAACCCAAGAGTTGTGCAGAACATGTGTCACGGATGTTCCGGTCTCGTCGATCATTCGCAGGGGATGACCATTGACGCCGTACGCGTCGTACCAGTGCCTGCGAATCAGCCCCGAACTACCCGTCGTCTCGATCCGTTCGAGTTGATAGCCGTAACCCGGGCCGCCCGCTTGGGCCGCCCGATATGCGTAGGTTTCCACTACCCCGTTGGCCTGGGCCACTCGCGTGACGCGTCCGAGCACGTCATACCAGATGTCGTTAACGTAGCCGGCGATCTCCGAGTCCACGCCAATGAGAACGCCCTGCGCCGCATACGTGAATTCGAGCGGTTCTCCTCCACCGATCCATGGGATTACCGTTTCCCTAAGCCGTCCAATGTCATCGGGGGTGCTGGTCGTCGTATATCGCTTCTCGACGCTGCCATCGAAGATCTCCTCGGTGGATGAGGTGGGCATGCCGTGCGCCTCGTATTCGTCGAACACTTGCTGGCTCGTTAGAGTGCACGATGTCTCACAATCGTCGTATGCCCGCTTTGCCTTCAACCGCCCTATCGCATAGGTCGGCGGCGAATTCTGCGGCGTCCAATACTCGAATTCCGCTCTCTCGCGAAGTGTCCCGGGGTCGGGCCCAACCGGGTTTATGCAGACACCTCCACGTTGTTCCCGGCGCACTAGCCGATGAAGACCGTCGTACTCGAACCATAGATGCTGGTCTGGTTCTGGATCGTCCTGACACTTTAGGTTGCCGGCCTTGTCGTAGTGGTAAGACCATGGGCCTGAATTGGGATTCAGCACAGCTGTGCGGCGATCTAGTTCATCATACCCGTAGAAGATCCTCGTGGCGTTGTCGTTGTTCTGGCGCTCCCACTCGAGGTTCCCCCCTGCCTCAAAGAAAAAATCATGCAACGTATGCCAGCTGCTGCTTGACCCGAGGTAGGTGCGCTTGACGACGATGCGGTCGAGCGCATCGTGATCTTCTTCTGCACACATTCCTTTCGCCGGGTTTGCTACGTTCGCAGCGTCGCATCGACGCACGCTCCATGCGGTCTTGTAGCTCGTGGTTGTAGCACTACCGTCCGGCGCTTGTCGTCGGATCACTCGCCCGAACTCGTCGTACGTGAGCACCGTCGCTGGCCCGTTCCCAGCGAGCTGATCCCAGAATGTGTTGACCGGATGAATCCCCACGGGAACCGGAGTGTACTCCTGTGTCACCCAACCCCCGGCGGGGTACCTAACGGCGCCCAGCACGACGGTGGCCACCCCTCCGTTGATGCGCCGTGCTTCTTGCACCTGCAGTGTACGCCCCAGAAGGTCGAGAAAGACCGATCTCATGCGAAACCCCGTGGGCGCGTTCGGTTCCCGCTCTTCTACGTCGATCTGCTGGATCGCCACTGGGGAGGGGCTGCCCGGCCACAGGCGGTAAGAGAATCTCCGCGTCGGATCCGACAACGTCTGCGGGGATATGGCCTCCGCCGTGGTTCTCCCGAACGCGTCGTACGCGTAGACCTTTTGCGACCCTGATGGGTCCACCTGTCTCGTTGTCTTGCCGAAACGTGGATGGGTCTCGCGCGTGGTGGTCTCTGCTATCCCGCCGACGTCACTGTCCGCCACTATGGTTGTTACGTGAATCCTCGTTGCAGCGTCGTACGCGTAGCTTGTGCGACGGAGCAGTGGGTCTTTCACCCATTCCAGGTTGCCGTAGGTGTCATAGTGGTACTGCGTTAGCGGATCCCCTTGCCCGTTGAGCTTGAGAGTCTCGAGGTTGCCACGGGCGTCGTAGGTGAAGCTCTTCCACAGGCCACTTGCGACCCGAAGCTCTTTTACTCGATTACAGCGACCTGTGCACACGCGATGAGTGAGGTCGCACTGGCCGATATAGTATTCGCTTGTCGTCAACTTGAGCTGCGTGCCGCCACTCGGAAAACCGTTGCGGACGCGTTCCGAGGTAATATTCCCGCATTCGTCATACGCAAAGCTGGTACTCGTAACGCGAGGACTCGTTGGCTGCCATGGCGTATCGCTTGGGCTCGAGAAGTCCATCCTCCATGTGTCCGCAACTCTAGGGATCTCCCGAGCACCAACTTGCAGCACCTCCCAAGACCACTGCTGCTTGGTCAAGGTGTCACCGTCAGTAGTGCGACTACTTCCTCCAAGGTGCGTGATCTTCAGGTACCGCTTGCCCGCCAGGGCTCGCGGAGACTGGTGGAAGTACGAGGTCTCCCAAAGCCCATTCAAGTCCAATGTCGATACTTCGTGAAAGCCGCGGAACTCTCGCTCGCCCGGAGCAAGATACCCGCCGTCATAGAAGTATTGAGTTTGCAGCGCTCCATTTTCGCGATCGAGAACGCTTACGACCCATACCGGCATCGGGAGATGCGGCAGCCCGTCGTACACAGCTGGATCCACCCGACCGGTATCGAATCGGGTGGACACCTCGTACTCGAGTTTTGTCACGGCGCCGATCGGATTCTGCATCCAAACGAGCCCGTCCGCGGGACCATCGATGTAGCCTCCGACTCCATCATTGGCCGCGTGACCATGCCACACCTCAACCGTCTCGGACTGCGCAAGCACGTGAACAGCATCAAGATATCCATCACCGTTGACGTCAAACGTGTCCCAGACGAGCCCGGTGTTCTGCGTGTCTGATGTCTGCTTTCTTAAGGGCCGATTCGTTGGCCAGTGCTCCCAATCGGAAAATCCTTGTCCGGTGTTAACACGGACCTTCCATTTGTCGACGGTGTTGACATCGACCCGATGCACATCGACGATATCTGGCAAGCCGTCGTTGGTGACGTCGATCGTTTCTGTGAGGTAGAAGTCGATTTCGTTGTCTGGCTCGGAATCACGGATGTGCGGGAGGGCGGGACAAACGTAGTCTCCTTCGAAGGTGGTGCAGCCTGGGTTCGACTGGGGGGACATCTCACCTTCCCAACGAACGGCCGTGTGATCACCGGCCGGGGTGATCATCCCGTTTTGCCCCACGAAGCCAGAGCCTGTCCCGTACCACACTCTCCAATAGGGGTTCCCCTCAACATAGGGCACTTGTGGTTGCCCTGGAATGAAGAAGGGATACTGCGGCGGTCTTTCGACGATGTCCGGAAGGCCATCTCCGTTGATGTCGAACAGGTCGCGCTCGGTTCGCATCCCTCCGTTCTGCGGCGTCTGCGTGCGGCGAATGTGCTGGACCGGTGACCAGATAGTACTATGATTGTTGCTACCACCCCCGCCCCACCAAACGTCCCAGATTGGATTGCTTACCTGCCAGTTGTCGGTGCCGACATGATCCGCAACGCCATCCCCGTTAAGGTCGACCAGATCCCACTCAGTTCTCCCGATGCCGTTGGTTCCGGTCTTGCGTCTTTGGATCCGCGAAGAGTCCCCCGGCAAACCCCACACCCAGGAATACTCAGGAACGATCGAGAATCCGCTACCAGTATTGATGTACACTTCCCAAGACGATGCGCCAGGCACCCAGCGCAGCAGATCTGGTCGTACGTCCCGGTCCATGTCGACCAACGCCACACGGGTGCCGTTGGTACTCTCTGTCTCGTTGTGCACAGTCTGTATCATCTTGTCGGTCGGAGCCCTCCACGCCTGAGACGTTGAGAATGGTTGGGTAGACCCCTGGTTGAGATACACATCCCAATTGGGATCGCCACTAGTCCAAGCCCCGGCCAGCACTACATCCGGTCGCCCGTCGCCGTTCAAGTCTGCGAAATCGCGAGTCTTCGAGCATGGCCAGCCGTCGTGCGGGCACGCCTGGTTGCGAAAATCGGGTAAGTGCACTGCCGAGGTAGGCTTCGCTTCAAAGACCGGGTCGCTCGCTTCGAGATAGCTGAAAGACCAAGGCGCGTTTTGAAGGTTACTGCCTTGACCACGCTGGAAGTAGCTGCTTGATCCCGCGTCACTGTAACCAAGGAGCTGCACTGCGGATAGCAGCGGACGAAGCGAACCCGTGCTGACTCGCCAAGTGAGGTCGTACCTCCTAACTAGTGCTGCGCCCGCGCTATAGCTGACGTCGATTCGGTCGAGGACGGAATCGAACTCCTGCCTAAACCCTGCCCCAAAGGAAACAGTGGTGGCTGCTGCGGCGGGTCGCAACTGCCAGACGAGATCAACTAGGTATAAGTGGGAGCCTCCTGCGGCTGTATTGGCGCCGTACCTAACTGTCTCAAGGTATGTCACTCCGCCATGCTGGCTATAGATGTACTCTACCGTGTTGCCGTTCGGATCTTCGACTCTGGTCAAGTACCAGGCGAAGGTCCCCGCGGCTTGAAACGTGTCCGGCCCGATCCTGGCCGAGGGTACGTCCCCGAAAGTGTACCTTCGACCGCTCGCATCTCTCATCGTCCAGACTGCGGGTGGACCTTGGGTCAGCACGTACTCCGCGTGCCTCTCGTCAACGCGAGCGGCATACCGCCCGATACCGATCTCAACTAGCTCGCCCGATCCATCGCCGGCCACGAACTCGTTAGAGGTGTATTGGAATACTCCGCCTGCCGAATAGGTGAATGGCGGAACACCGTTGCGGCGACTCCGCTCGATGCGAGGAACCGCGATGTCCCACCCGCGTCCGAGGTACGGGCTATCGCCCGCTTGGCTAGAATAGCTGAGCGCAAGACTGGGCTGCATACCACTACGCCCAGGAGGAATCTCGATCGGGATACCGACGACGGCTGCACCCGTAAGTGCGTTGACATCAACTGATGCCTCGACGCCGGATAGGGGCGACGCTGTGTCACCCACTGTAGCCCCCGCCGGTCCCTCGGGCAGAGCCAAGATTTCCGAAGTCGTGGTAAGCTGAATCGCGATCGCAATTGCGACCCTTCGCCATCTCGTTGGGCGCGCGCGACACATAGTTTCCCCCTTGCCAGCGAAGCGACTGAAACGCGGACTGCCTCCGCTACCTATCGAGACCCGGGTGCACGTTGGTCGATCAGCGCCCTCACGTCCGGGGGAACTCTACTAAGGGGTACCGCCCAAGGACCCGTGGCACCGTCAAGCAGATACCGTCCGCGCAGTTGGTCGTCCGAGATCTTTCCCGAGAACTCCCCGGCGATGGTCCCCCCAGGCCAGCGAAAAGCACCCGACACCAATCCGGATGTCACGGCGCCGTCGATCGCGACCCGGACGCCGTCGATATCTAGCGTTCCAGTCAGGTGACCGTCTTCGACGCTTCCACTAAACGTGAGTGAGCGAGTCGTTCCGTCAGACCTGCTGAGCACCGTCGAATAGGACAATGGCCGGGCGCCGGCCGAAGAGAACATGACGGCTACGACCGAGACGATGATGAAGAGCGTCCCTGCAGAAGCATATGTAGAGGTGCAAGGTGTCACAGGAGACATTGGCTTATTCCCTTCTTAGTTGGTGTGTTCCGGGCTGCCGGCTATCGGACTGCAAAGCGGGCACGCAAGTCACAGTGCGTTAGCGGCTATGTCACATCCGGTCACACCGCCTCCGCCAAAGTAGCGGGCGGTACTTCCGGAGACCTTCGATTGCAGGGCAGAATCACTGCTTGCTAAGGAGACTGCGGAGCTCCCTACTGCATGAAGAGCCTTAGGACACAGAGCGTGGCTGTGCTCTTTCTAGCCTTGGTCTCCCGCACCGATGCGGTCGAAATGCAGAGCCTCTATCTCCCATGGGTTTCCGACTTGGTGGCCGACACCGCACGACAACTCGTCTACGTAAACCTTCCGTTCTCAGGGGTCGTCGCTATCGTCGACCCCGCCATGGCTGAGGTCACGGGGCTACTCCCAGAGATCACTGGCAGACTGGCCATCGATCAAGACTCCCGCTATCTCTATTCGGTTAGTTCCGAAGGGGTCGCTCGAACCGATCTGGCGTCTCGTGATGTGGACCTTGAGTTTTCTTTGCACGATGACGTCGTGACCTCCATTCAAGAGGTCGAGGTAGTACCAGGCCGTGCTGAGTCGATCGTAGTCACCTACCTGGCGGGCGGAGAGAGAACGCTCGCCATCTATGACGACGGCGTCCGGCGGCCGAATACGGTCGCGTTCGTCGGTACGATCGAGTTCGGCGCGGATACCTCCCGCATATATGGGCATCATCAGTGGGCCGAGGACGGTGGGTTCTATCGCTTCGCTGTGGACGAGGCCGGAATCTCCCTGGTCGATGTCACGTTCGGGATGATCACGCTGACCCGGCGCCAGCTCGGTAGGCGGCGGGATGTGAAGTTCGACGGTGGCTTGCTGTTCACTGCTACCGGGTTGGTGATCGAGCCAGAGCAGCGAGCGATCGTGCAGCGCATCTCAGGTCTGCCCGAGTACGCGTATATTCATCCCGAAGCGGAAACAGGTCGCATGTACGTGGCCTACGACCTCGGCTTCGATGCATACAACGTCTCCACGGGGAAACTCGAGCAGCACACCCTAGGAACAGGTGCGGTTTCGTGGATCAACGACGGTCTCGTCCGGTTGGGGATGACGTCTTTTGTGTCCTTCGGAGGCAGCCCTGCGACGAATTCCAGCACTTTGTACTTCCTCGAGATCAACGAATGCGGTGGTCATCCCTTAGGGTGTGAGGAGGGGAATCCTTGCAACGGCCTGGCAACATGCGGGGTGGACAACGAATGCATCCTGGGCATCCCCGTCGATTGCGGCGACGACGGCAACATCTGCAATGGAATCGACGTGTGCCAGCCGCTAACAGGATCGTGCGTACGAGAGGCCATTCCTGAATGCGATGATGCCGACCCGTGCAACGGAACCGAGTTTTGTGATCGAGCGACCGGTTGCGTCGCAGGCGTACCCATACAGTGCGACGATGGTGACGTCTGCAACGGTGTAGAGGAGTGCGGGCCTCACGGGGAGTGTCTCGGAGGACCGATACCACTGTGCGTCGCCGAGGATGATGACGCCTGTACGATCCCAAAGTGTGACCCGGGCACAGGTTGCGTGGAGCAGTTCCTCGCTGATGGCACTTGTTGGAGGTTGGAGGGTACGAGTCGCACGGAGCTCGTGGTGGGCGGCTCTCGTGTCCCTACTAGACGGACGCCGTATGCAGGGACTCTCGACCTCTACAATGACGGGCGGTACTACATTCCGGAGGGTCCATGTGCTTTCGGTGAGGGAAGAACCCCGGCTGAGTCTGGCCGTTGGGTGCATGGTCCCCGAGACCGCATGGCCCTTAGGCCCGCCAACGCGAGCGCGATCTTGGAGGCTCTAGATCGATGCGCCGACCTTCCGTCGACGGATGGGCAGACTGGACAACGAGTCCGTCGTTGGATCAAGCTTGATGTTCGCCGAGGCCGCACTTGTGGTTCAGAGAGGTTTACATCGGGTAACAGGCATCTCTGTGGTTTGCTGCAAACCGGAGGACATAGCCAGCGGAACAGGGTGCATGTGACTACTCGAATCAGGGGAGAGCTTCGCAGTCCATGAGTACCTGGCACGCACTTGTCGCTGAAGTCCTCAGGCCGAGGGTCGCACCGAATGCCCGACGACGGCAGTAGCGGTGCCGCGTTGAAGGAGCGTGGGAGCGAGATCCTCCGAATGAGCAAGGACGACATCGCGCGAGCAGCCTCGACGGCGCATTGCCAACCCAAGCAGTCTCAGGGACTGGGCGGAGGAGCCTCGCGAGATTTGCACCTAATGCCGCAACTTCGCGAGGAAGGATGCGGAATCGCAGGTTGACATTCCCCACACAACCGCACTACCCGCAGCAGCCCTAGGAACTTCGGCATGTGGCCTGTTCTCCTTGCACCCCCGTGGTTCCCGGTCGTCGTGAAGAGCTATCCCCTGCTGCTCGTGCTCACGGTAGTTCTTGGGTTTGCTGCATCGCTGATGCTCGCTCGCCGACTGGCCAATCTTCCAGCGCGTCGCGTCGCGCTGGCTTTAGCACTGGTTACCGCTTCTGCACTGGCAGGCGCTCGATTGCACTTCCTGTGGGCGACCCCCGTGGCAAGCTCAGGGTGGCGTACCTTCGTCTTTTGGGAAGGTGGGGTGCATGCCCCGGGCGGACTTGTAGGGTTGGCACTGGGCGTCCCAATCGCATGCCGGCTTCTTCACGTTCCGCTGGCGACATTTGCGGATATTCTCGCTCCCGCCGCCGCAGTATCTTTGGCTGTACACCGCGTCGCGTGCTTCATGCGGGGTTGCTGTTTCGGTTCGTTCTGCGCTTTTCCGTGGTGCGTACGCTATCCGCGCGGCAGCTTCGCTTTCGTAGCTCATACTCAGGTAGCGGCGATCACTGGCACGGAGTCCTCCTCTGCAGCGGTACATCCTCTTCCGCTCTATTACCTTGGCCTGTCACTGTTCCTTGCGGGCTTCGGCTTGTGGCGGTACCAACGTCGCCGGTATCCGGGAGACGTCGCCCTGCTCACGCTGCTCGTCTTCTCCCTGGGCACCGTTCTCCTCGAGCCTTACCGAGCCGTTACCGACGCGACCGTCTTCGTCGGCGGATGGCCGCAGCTTAGCCTCGCTGCAGCCCTGCTCGCGGCGGTAGCAGTCGTGCTACTTGTCGTCGCAGAAACTGTCCATCGCCGTATGGCAGAGCACGGTCCGTAGAGCATGGACATCGCCCTTGTCATCGTAGATTCCGTAAGAGCCGCGTCCATCCCGGGGCTCGGCCGTGCAGGTGAGACTGCAACCGCACCCTTTCTGGCATCGTTGCCGGAGAGGATGACCGCCTTCACGCGCGCGTACGCCACGGAGTGCTGGACGCTCCCAACGCACGCCAGCATGTTCACCGGCCTCTTGCCCTCCGAGCACGGCGCACACTTCCAATCCATGGCCTATCGGAATCCGGCGCCCACGATCGCAGAGCTGCTCGCTGAACGCGGCTACGCCACGGAGCTCGTCACGCGGAATCCTGTGCTCGATGGGACGCTGCCGGGCATCACCCGCGGGTTCCAGGTCCAGACGCAGATCCTGTCGCAGCGATCGAAGGGTGCCAATCCGCTTGTCGTGATGTTAGCGCTTTCCAAGCCCCGCTTTCGCCGGCAGGTTGCCCAGTCGGGCTTCTTCCACGATGGGCAGCGTGCTAGCCGCGAGTTCGTCCGCGACTTTGCGCGGGGGACCGTTCCAGCGGACCGGGAGCTGCTTGAGTATCTCGTGGATCGAATGCGAGTGCACCGTGAGCACGGCCGGCGTTTCTTCCTGTGCGCCAACCTCTTCGATGTGCATGCCCCATACCCCCCGACCCCTACGTCGATCTTCCGCGGATGGCGGAGCTGGCGCGATTGGGAAGAGAACCTCACCATGCCGTTCGTACTCCCCTTGCTCGGGAGCCATCGGTACCTGCGGCCGGGGTTTCGGTTATCGGAGCGCAGCCGCAGTCTGCTGCTCGGACGCTACCATGATGCCATTGCCCTCATGGATCAGAAGCTTGAGTGGTTTCTCGATGCGCTCCACTCCTATGGCTTGCTGGATGACCTCTTGCTCGTGATCACGAGCGACCATGGGGAGGCCTTTGGCGAGCACGGGCTCTACTTTCACGACGCGTCCGTGTATCAAACTCATCTCCACGTTCCACTCTTCGTGCACCATCCCACACAGGCGCCGTCTGTGGTTCCAGATGTCGTGAGCACGCGCGATCTGTTCACGCTCCTTCGAGCAGTCGGTCGGGCTGAGGGTATCGGGCGCACACTCCTCGACCCAGCCCATCGGCAGGCCCACCCGGTGGCGCATGCCGAGCACTTCCACTACCCCCGCGCCCTGTGGATGGACGAACGATATCGCCATGACCTGCGCGCAGTGATTGTCGGCGGAAGCAAACTTATCCGGCGGGGTACACAGGCGAGCTACTACGACCTTCAAAAGGATGCGCGCGAGCGAAGCCCCGTGCCCGTAAGAACGGAGGACATTGAGGGTTCCGGTGTAGTACCCGCGGCCCAGGCGCGATGGCTCGGCGGCAGCAACGACGGGCTTGCCGGAAAAAACGCTACGGCCACTTAGGCGTCGGCGAGCTGCGGCGCGTACGCCAGCTCGCGGTACCAGACTAGCCGTTTGGGGCCGAGGTGATACGTGCGACGCAGGTGCAGGACCTTTTCCTCCGTTGCCGGACCGTGCGCGGCGTGGGGTTCGCCGGGCGGGGTTTCCGGTTGACGAGTCCCGGCTCGCCCTCGCGCTCATAGGCCCACTTCCAGACGTAGAACAGGGACCGTGGAATCCCGAAGTGCCGGCACGTCGTGCGCACATTCCCGATCCGTTGGGCGTGATCGAGGACGCGCTTCTTCCGGCGGATGTCTCGCTGGGCCTTGGTCATGGCCACCGTCCTTGGTGAAGGCCCCAAGGTGTCCGACGAAGTTGTCAATTCCTACATGACACGAATCGACAGTTGCCTGTCGCAACTTCGTCGGTTACACGCAGCGTGAACTCTTCGCGCGGTCGTTCTGTCGAGAACAGGAGGTTCCCATGGCGCTTCGTCCGCTGGCGGTGTTCATCGTGCTCGTCGCTACGAGCCCGGCCCTCGCGCTCCAGGTGTGCACGGACGCGGTCTACGACTGCACATGTCCATACGCCTCGCTCGGCCGCACTTGTGGCGAGGCGAGCTTTCCGTGTGATGCGCCGACCGACTGCGACGAGGTTCGGGGTTGCGACGGGTACTGCACAGGCAGCTCCGGCGGCGTGCCGTGGACGCCGCCGGGATGTGCCGCTGACTGCGCGCTGCCCTCGCCGGCATGCTCGGCATGCACGGGGCTGCCGTTCAACCCATGCTGCGTCGAGAACGGCTCGAGCGACTGCGAAGGTGCCTGCGTCACGGTGCCGCCCGCTCCGGTCACCGGGGAGCCGGATCGCGATCCGTTCCACTACGGACTGCTGGCGACCGAGCAGCTGAAGCTCGAGGACATCGTCGTCCGCCACGAGTCGCCGAACCCGTCGGCTCCGGTTCCGCCGCCGGGGCCAGCGTGCCACGTGGGCACCAACTGCAACACGACGAGCGAGAACGGGCCCGTTGGCGTGATGATCGTCAACCAAGCGGTCTTTCCGAAGGGCACGCAGGTGGTCGTCGGCAAGCCGAAGTGGCGCTCGAAGCTCGGGCAGCGTCCGGCGCTCGCCGATCAGATCTTCGCCAACGACTGGGTCGAGCCGGGCGGCGACAAGGTCTGCAATCCGAGCGATGGACGGCAGCTCTGGTGCTTCCCGCCGCTGCTTCGCAACCGGTACTGGGGGCGCTGCAATCCGGGGAACACGACCAACGCGTGCCCGGCGGGCGACAACTTCTGCTTCTGCGACGAGCCCTGCTACTTCGAGGCGCAGTGGGACGAGACCATGGGCGCCGATCAGAACCCCGGCACCAACGACTTCGGCAGCAGCACGTACGCCGAGCTGTGGGCCGCCGCCGCGTGCAACATCCCGAACCAGATCGGCGGCGATCCCTGCCAGCTGGGTCACCCGTCTTGCCGGATCATCTCGGCCCAGAACGCCGCACCGATCGCGCCGGGCGCCTACTGGCGCATTCAGGTCAACGACGGGATCAACGCCACCATCCAGCCCAACGGGGCGTTCCCCTTCTTCGCCGTGTGCAACTTCCGCCTGAACTCGAACGCGACGCTCAAGATCCACGAGCCGAGCGTCCCGCCCAACACGCTCCCGGCGGTGACGATGTTCGGGCGCGACTTCTCGATGGCCAACAACAGCAAGTTCCTCTGGACCGACCCCGGGGTGTTCAAGTGGGTCAACGGTGTCCAGGCATCGCCGTCCGCGATCTTCCCCTCCAGTGTCACGGTCGGCATCTTCGGGACGCCCAGCTCGTCGCCGAGCGCACACTTCTCGTTGGGAACGAATGTGTTTCTGAACGGGACGTTCGTTGCGCCGCAGGTCGACATGGCGCTCGGCACGAACAGCACGTTGCGCGGCCGCTTTCTCGGCAAGACGCTGATCGGCCAGCCGAAGGACTTCTACTGCGGGTGCCGCGGCACCGGTGCGGGCTGCACGCAGGCGTCGGACTGCTGCAGCTACGCCTGCAACGCCGGCGTGTGCAGCTAGGCGCACTTGCCACACTGAGGTTCGTGTCACCGCCGCGGACGCGGGGACGCCCGGGGCCCGTCGGGCGCTATAGCCCCCTC